>Ga0222650_1000022_pt1 | contig 171655 bp, 145 predicted proteins | sample AntAcemetagen367_FD_179820 | JGI IMG/M metagenome (GOLD analysis project Ga0222650, IMG submission 179820) | Saline water microbial communities from Ace Lake, Antarctica - #367 | ecosystem: Environmental > Aquatic > Non-marine Saline and Alkaline > Saline | place: Antarctica: Ace Lake... | reverse complement strand
CATAAGGTGCTTCAGGCATAGTCTTTGGAATCAAGTCAACTGGAGAGACACGGTGATAGCCCTGCGCCCCCTTACGTCAAATTATTTAGCATGATGTCACAACACCGTTCTCTTACTATTACATCGAAAAAATAGTGGGGAGCCTACTCCGCCAGGTGTCTAGGCAATGACCTAGGCCTCCTTTATTTATTACAAACCACAAACCAAATAATGAATATTTTCTCCACCAGCTCTTACCTACCGTTCTTGCACGTAAACCAAACTCGGGCCGATCGCGTAGGGGTCATTGCATCCATCCTTTGCGCAATTCATTGCGCCGCGACCCCTTTTCTTCTCATTCTTATGCCCACAGTCGGTCGATTCTGGTCGCATCCTGTTTCCCATTGGATTGCCGCGGCCTGGGTGGTTCCACTAGCGAGTATCATGGTTTGGCGAGGATTTCGTCGCCACCGCAAACGTTGGATTGTGCTCACGGGATTGGTAGGGATGTCTCTGGTACTCATCGGGGCTGCCTTACCCATGGTTTCTGATAAAAGTCAGGGCGAAAGGGCTTGTGAGATTCATGCCTGTTGCCCATCTATCGTCCAAGATCGTTCAGGAAAATCGAGCTTATATATTCCTGCGGCTGCCACCGTAACCACCTTAGGAGGCTTCGCGTTAATCGTTACCCACTTGGGAAATCTTTGCTCCTGTCGAGGTTGCCGACTGTGTAAAAGTAATGTACCGCGTCCATGAACTCCATTATCATATTATTTGGTTTTCAAAACCAGTATAGGAAACAAAAAAGGATTACCTTGTGTTTACAATCCAACGGATTGTTACCGATTTATTCGTAACAAAGGAGCTCCTCTACACGTATTTCATCTAAAGTTTATTCCAGGGATTTTTAGCCGGGAGTCGTTCGGCAACGGAGGCGGCCTGAGAATGGCCTGAATTAAATACCGTTGACCATGAGGTCGAAGAAGTAGACGGTATGTTGGCTGGCAACCTGACCCGGTTACAATGACCGCACAGTTGAAAGAGTTAGTGGACAGCGTAGTCATGATGGGAGCCAAGAGGGAGTCCGCTTCAGTTAGTACTGAGTTCCGTTCATCACCTCGACCTGCCTACAGGCAATATCCCTTGGCACACGGTGAAAGACTTTCGAAAGAACAAGCGGACCTCCGAAATCCTGCCGATTAGCCTCGGAAAAATATTTGCGACTATCGCATTGTGGGTACTCATGATACCATCCGGAGTTGTAAACGCATTGACGACAGCCTTTACGGTCCGATGAAGGAAGGAGAAGGGTTTTCCAGCGTTTTGAAATCGTGCTAGGAGCTGAAGTTACTCGAATTATCGGCTTAGGTATCGGGGATCCGTTTGTAGGCGTTCACGGCTTGATCGAAGGACCGGGAAACGATCATGAAAAGTTTCCCTACACCGTTACCGGCGTGTTAATAATACCGAAACCGAGGTGACGGCGATTGGGTCAAGGTTGTGCTTCCCCACCGTCAATCAAGTCGCCTTGGTCCGTCAACCCCAACAGAAAAAGCCCTATCCCTACATCGACGGACTAAATGAAGTCTCTGGCACAAGGACAGTGAAGACTCCGCCCATAAAGTTAATTTTTTCCCCTATATTCTAAAAGCCGAGGCTTTAAGTACTATTGATCCAACCTTAGTTTAAAGAAAAAAAGAGAAGCATCGGTACATCAATATTACAGCTTAAATCCTAAGAGATATGCGTCGTATTTTTGCACGAAGCCTTGTAATTTCGAAGGGTCTACGCAGATAGAGATGGATGAAAAGTGATAAAAAAAAGGTAACCACGCCTAAATTTTTAGAGTGGACCTATCGTAGCCAAGCACCCGGACGCACCTTGTGGAAGTGGGTTGACTGCTCTTTTTGGCAGTTCGTTAAGATCATTATTCCCTTTATCATTAAGCAGTCCTTCACATGGATTACCCCTTTGGTATTTGCGTTGTTGCTGGATAAAGTGGTGAATCCAGAATCTATTCCTGATCGCAAGGTATTTTTTGCAGTTACGATACTCGTTCTAGCCTTATTTGCGAATATTCCTTTTCATACGCTTTTTATTGTCAAAGTAAGTAAAGTGGCCCGTAAGCTCGAACGTCGCTTGAGGCAAGCTCTAGTTATCCGCTTACAGCAGTTGTCCATTCCATATCATGATGATACCGAATCGGGTGGACTTCAGGCGAAAGTGCTCCGCGACGTCGAACAGGTCCACATGGTGGTGCATCAGGCCTTTGAACAAGGGTTGTCAATTATCATAACCTTGTTGGTCACTGGCATAATTACGTTAGTTCGCCGACCCTACATGATCTTGATCTACCTGGCGATGGTTCCAGTGGTATTTAGCCTCAACTATATATTCAAAAACCGTATACGTGAAGGAAACCGGGATTTTCGTAAAAAAATCGAAAAAATGAATTCCGAAGTTTCCCAGATGATCAATATGATCCCCGTAAGTAGGGCCCATGGCGTTGAGGAATCTGCCACAGCCAAAGTAGAACAAAATTTTGATCAAGTCAGTAGTCAAGGCCAGCGACTAGACCGGGTAAACGCCATTTTCACTGCGTCTAATACCATTGCGTTTATGAGTGGGAATCTAATTTTATTTCTGATTAGCTGCTGGTTTTGCCTGCAGGGAAAACTGACCGTGGGCGAAGTCATTTTATTTGAGCAGTTGTTTAAACAGATTCTGATGGCGGTTTCACAGGCGCTAAATATGTATCCGCAAATAGCCAAAGGACTGGAATCCGTGCGCTCCATCGGCGAGGTTCTTGAGTGTCCTGATCTTGAACACAATCAAGGAAAAGTGCAGGTGAGTGACGTCAAAGGCCAGATTGATTATCAGCAACTCGGCTACACGTACCGCGAGGCTGCCTCTCCTTCGCTCAGTGGAGTGAATATTCAAATCCAAGCAGGCGAATGTGTGGCAATTGTAGGCCCTAGCGGCGGTGGAAAATCCACTCTGATGCGGTTGACCATCGGTTTTCGCCGGGCTACAGAAGGCCGAATTTTGCTTGATGGACAGGATATGGAAAGCATCGATATGCGAAGTTGGCGACGGTTTATTTCCGTAGTTCCTCAAGAAAGTATCTTATTTGAGGGAACCATTCGTGAAAATATTCTTTTCGGATCGACTCAGGTGGACGAGCAACACTTTGAAGAAATCATGGATGCAGCAAATTTACGTGAATTTGTGGATAAAATGCCTGAGGGTGTCCATACCCACATTGGGGAAAATGGAGCTCGGCTCTCCGGTGGACAACGTCAGCGACTCGCCATCGCCCGAGCACTGGTTCGGGATCCGAAAGTGATCGTTCTGGACGAACCAACGTCGGCTTTGGATGTGATGTCCGAAAAACTGGTTCAGGAGGCGATTGATCGTATGATAGTGGGAAGAACCACCCTGATTGTGGCCCACCGGCTCTCCACCATTCGCAATGCAGACCGAGTCGTGGTCCTCGATAACGGAGTAATCAGCGAAATGGGAACCTACGAAGAGCTAGCCAACAAGCCCAATGGGGCCTTTAAGCGCATGAAAGAGCTTCAGGCGTGATATAATAGGGGTATTCCTAGCCTAGGATTGGTCTACAAAGGCGCAAAGAAGGAGCCCTCGGCTTCCACAGGTAGATATGTCTTCGTTTTGTGCCGAATTCAAACGTTTGAATTTTTTTATTGCATCTGGAACGAACTTCTTTAAATTTGTTTAGTTATTTATTCACATTAGGAGATATTATGAGCACATCGAACCCACCCCCTACCCGATTGTATCTGCATCCCATAGCTATGGGACTATTGATTACATGTTGCGTAGTCGGACTCTATTTTATGTGGACGAACAGTCGTCCTTCGGATCAGGTGATCAACGAAACGGGCCTTCAGGTGATCAACGAAACTGTTCTTCAGGCGGAAACGACAAAACCGGAAGCCCCCGAAATATTTTTAGAAGAACTATCTTTACCCGCCCCGATACCGGAAGCTGTTCCGGCTCCAGGCAGAACGGATTTACTCCTGTCAGATTCCCGGCGGGATATTCCAGGAGAAACTCCTTCAGAATGGCTCTACTACAAGTCAAATGACGCTGAACTTGTTGAAATTTCTGGTGCTTGGGACGGGTGGTCCACTCGGCCTGAGATGCGGAAAGTCAAAAGAGGGGTATGGGCCTTTCACATTGGAGGGGTGGAAGCTCCCTTTGGTAGTTACGAATTTAAATTTGTACTGGATGATACTTGGGAAGGCGGAAGCAATCGCATCCTCTATTTGAATGAAGAAGGCCAAATGGAATTACCTCCACAGGTGGTTGCTCAGGCCTTGATCGAGCATCCACATCAGATCCGAGTTCTCCTTTACGACCCACCGGAAAATCCTGACACCGTTAAAGCGGAGATTAAACCCTCACTTGGTAGCTTAAAACTCCGCTGGAATGTTCCTGAAAACGACCCGAAGCTCTCCGGGTTTCAGATGGAAGGTAAAGATCTTGAATTCGTCTTTGACCCCGCAACCTACGATATGACGGCATCGGATATTAACGCGGCCCAAGTAGCGGGCAACTTCAACGGATGGAATCCTCAGGATGAATCCACTCAATTGGATCAACAGGCCGATGGAACCTTTACCGCGCTGGTAAATTACGCGTTCGTGGATAGCAAAACCACCGACTCAGAACTCCTGTTTAAGTTCGTGATTAATGGGGACTGGAAATCACCTCCCGAAGCAGCGACCAACAAAATGTTGGAGCCGGGAACCCCTCATATGAATTTAACTCTGCCACGAGGAGGGTCTGCACGTCCTGAGTTACTCATTCAGACCCAAGACCCATTAGATTTGAGTGCCCCCCCTCTCCTGCTACTAACGGGTCTCCACAAAGAGACGATTAAAGTAGTACCTAGTCCAGGAGCAATTTTGGAAACACTTTATAGCCCTAAGGCGATGGGGGTAACTCTTGACCGCGAAAAAAATGAAACGGTTTATCGGCTGTTTGCTCCCCGCGCCACCTCGGTAACCCTTGGGCTTTTTGATGGCCCCTACTACGTTACCGAAGAGGGGGTTCCGGTTGAGCCCGCGCGTACAATTGAGGCCATTGCCGATGGGCAAGGGGTTTGGGAACATACCGAGCCTGGCCTAACTATTGGACAGTATTATGCCTATCAAGTTGCCGGCCCTGCAGGGAACGGCGAAGGCTTTAATGGCAATGCCTGGCTGGGTGATCCTTATGCCAAAGCGGTGGCGCTCGCCGAAGGAAATAGTATCATAATGGATATGAAAGCGGGCAGCGTTAAGCCACTACCCAAGCCCCGCATTGCTTGGGAGGACCTAGTGATTTACGAAACGCATATCCGACACTTTACTCAAGATCCTTCTTCGGGGGTTGATCCTGAACTACGTGGAAAATACAAAGGATTTTTGGCTTCTGAAGGTACCGGAACGGGTATCGATCATCTAAAAGAGCTTGGCGTGAATGTCATTCAGTTTCTACCTATCCATGAGTTTAATAATGGATTTGCAGATAAGCATGACTGGGGCTACGCCTCTTGCTTCTTCTTCTCGCCGGAATCCTCTTATGCCACCAAGCCACTGGAAGGTTCTCAAGTGGAGGAATTCCGCGAGTTGGTAGACGGCCTTCACGACCGCGGCTTTGCCGTTTTTCTGGATGTGGTCTATAACCATATCGGAGGCATTAATGTGTTTAACATGATTGATCGAAAATATTATTTCCGCCTCAATCCGGATCACACCAACTGCAACTTTAGCGGTTGTGGAAATGATGTGGCCAGCGAGCGTCCAATGATGAGACGTCTTATCATTGAGAGTGTTTTATTTTGGGTGGAAGAATACGGAATCGACGGTTTCCGTTTCGATTTAGCTGAGCTCATTGACGATCAGACCTTATTGGATATCGAACGCGAAATCCGCGAAAAGCATCCGCATGTAGTTCTCCACTCCGAGCCTTGGAGCTTCCGCGGTAGTCACAAAGACTTTCTCGGCCCTACAACCTGGGGGGCTTGGAATGACCGTTTCCGTGAACCGGCAAAACAGTTTGTGGTGGGAAATGGGGGAAAAGACCTTTTAAAGCAAGCTATTCGTGGATCGGTAGAAAATTGGACCCGCCATCCTCTGCAAAGTGTCAATTACATGGAAAGTCATGATGACAATTCTTTGGTAGATGAGCTCACCCTAAATGCGAACATGGATGGTCGAGACTTATCGGATCGTGATGAACGCATACACAAATTGGCAGCTACGCTTATTTTCTCTTCGTTAGGAACCCCGATGGTGACCGAGGGACAGGCTTATCTCAGAAGCAAGCATGGTATACGAAATACCTACAATAAAGGGGATGAACTCAACTCCCTTCGTTGGGATGATCGGGAGCGCGATCATGCGAAAGAGGTGCTGAGCTATTACCAACAGATCATCCATTTCCGATTAAGTGATTTGGGGAGAGCTTTGAGAATAAAAATGGCTCCTTCACTCGAATACACAGAGTTTGTGGAATCAGATTCGGATACCTTTCTTGGTTGGATTCTCAATGCAACTCAGGAGCGCCCAGGGGTTGCAATGGTCATGGTATTAATGAACGCAGGTATGGAAGAGGTCACCGTTGAAGTCCCTCTTCCAGAGGGATACTGGCGTCAAATTGGAGATGGAGACACCATCTATCCAAACGGGATTCCAAACTTCGAAGTGATGGTGGGATTGACCAGCGTTTCTATCACGGTTCCCCCGCAAACTGCGTTTCTTTATCGCAGCGGAATGTAGATACAAGAGGCATGGCAACTGGCCATGCCGAAAGCTTTAATTCCCTACCGGGATCTCGAGTGGTTGCCGCCGGTGATATAGACAAAAAACAAGCTGTGGCGGTGAGGATAAGAGGTTAAAAATAACACAGGCATTCTTACCTGTGACCGGGTCGCAAAGCGGAGTCCTCTGGGCTCCCACAGTCACACCGTGTCGTGACTATGTTACAGGTACGTTACGCCCAGAATTCAAACTTCCCGCTCCAAAGAACGTAGGCTCCCAGCAAACCGTTGGTTAGGGCGTGAGCATAGCTAACGGCCCAAATGTCTTTGGTTTTACGATAGTACCACCCGTAGAGTAATCCGCAAAGTAGGCCCGCCACCCATCGATGGTGAATGGTGGCAAACATAAGCGATGCGATGATTAAACTTCGATACGATACCAAACCCGGATCTGCGTCTAGAAAATTTTCTTTTTCTACCCAACGGGTCAACCAACTACGCCAGAAAAATTCTTCAATAATGGCGATGACCAGAGCCGAACCTAGGAGGCGTGTAATCGCAAATACCCAGCCATCGGTTTCAGGGGCGTAACGAACCCGTTCCAGAGGAGACGCCATGTCCCATGGCATCTGGGTGGCGAATCGCATGTACCCACGATGAAAGGTTTCAAAGCGGGAAAAGAAATCGGTCTCTGGGGCAATCCAGAACAGACAAACAAAGACGCCTACGAGGGTCGCCAGTGGAAGATTCTTGAGATTAAGAGGAGGGTAAGACCATTTCCAGGGTTTAAGATAGAGGAATATGCCTAAACAGATGACTGAGCGTAGTGCATATTTCCAGCCGGCCGGGTCTCCAAGCATTTGCATGAAAAAGAGCCAAGCGACAAAAGGGATTACGTGTGAGATCCATGCCGCACGGGAAGCGGTCTCTGTGGAGTCAACAGCAAGTTCTGGTGAAGGTGTAGTCATGTAGGCGAACTTAGGTTCTAATTGCAGTGAGGCAAAACAAAAAAGCAGAGAAGGCTTGTCCGCCGGAAGAGTGGCAACCTGCCTGAAACATCGAGTAAGATGCCCTCAGTCCCCAATAAACAAAAAGAAACCCCGACAGGTTGTCGAGGTTTCTCCAAGCAAGCCGTTGAGAGAGGAACGGCTCGTTATTCCGCTACCTGAAGCGTTTCATCCATGATACCCGCTTTAATAAGCTTGTTTTCAGCTTTCTGCGTACGCAAGGCCTCCTGATGCGTCAACCAGGTATAAATCAGCGAACCATGCTCGGGGATTCCCTCTTCTTCATTGAGATTTGTAGTTTCCATGGATTTCACGGTCACGAAGATAATGATTTCATCCTGAATCGTCCGGGTAGAGGTATGAGTGAAGAGATATTTACCAATGATCGGAATATCACCCAATAAGGGTACCTTGGTTACCTCTTCTTGCTCTTCGCTCTGGGTTAATCCACCAATCGCAACTGTTTTTCCGGATTCAACCGCAAACTCGGTATTGATTTTACGAATTTGGGTAATCGGGAAACTAATAGCAACCTCCCCCCCCACGGTTTTTTCACCAATAAGCCGACTAAGTTCGGGTTTAATTGCGACAGTGATGTTTTTATCCGTACTAATCGTAGGGGTCACTTCAAGTTTCACCCCAATTTCTAAAAACGGGGTTTGGGGATCAAGACTGTATACATAGTTCCCGCCCCCTCCACCTTCGCTTTCAACAAAAGTAGCTTGAATATTTGGTTCGTTACGGCCCACATGAATAGTGGCGGTTTGTCCGTTAGCCACCAACATTTTGGGGTTTGAAACAATACGTGTTCCATCCAACTGTTGTAGCGCGCTGAGCGTTAATGCAAAGTCATCGGCACTGAGAACCCCTTGTTTTACCACGGTTTGTTCCATACTGGGAAGACTAGAATAGGTATTTGTAACTCTTTCAAAATTTTCGAAATTCCGACCTTGCACCACCCCTTCAAATGTGCCGATACCTTGGGTAGACAGGCGTTGAGTTCCACCCGTATCTACCCCGGGAAGAGTAATATCGGTGTCAAGATTACTCGTGCTTTCATCACCCCTTTGCCGGGTGGTTGAGAGCACTTGAGTATCCTGCGCGGTCCGGAAATCTGTTCGCTCAAATTCGCTGTTCAGACCTGTTGCTCGAACGGTATACCCTTGAAGCACCTGCCAGTTAATTCCCAAATCTTGAATCGCAGAATCATTGAGTTCAACAAACTTAGCTTCAATGAAGACTTGGCGTCGTGGACGATCTACCAGTTTCACCAATCGTTTAATTTCCTGAATCCGCTCAGCCGTTTCGCTCAACACCAATACATTCGTTTGCGGAATAGGGGTTACACTTCCGTTTGAGCTCGTGATCAAACTTTTAATGGTAGGTAAGGCTGCCTCAGCGGTGATAAACTGGAGGTCCAAGGTTTCGGTCGATAGAGGTTCGATCGCCATTTGGCTACGGGTCGAAATCGTATAGATTCCTGATTTACGCTCTACTAACACATATCCTTTAGCTCCAAGGATGACTTCTAAGGCCTCGCGCCAGTAGACATCATTCAAGTTTCCGCTGACCAACTCGTCCATTCCTTCAGGGATAATAATATTTGCACCGGATGTTTGTGCAAAAATACGAACCATATCCGCTAATTTCACATCTTCGTAGGACAGCGTAATTAATCCGCTGGTGGTATCATCACTTCCCCGTATTTCCAGACCCTCCACAGATTCAGCTTCTTCTAAATTAATCGCAGGAACCGTTGTGGGATCGTCCATCATATCCGAAGGGGATTCTATTGAGGCATCATTCATGGGATCACTATCTGCAGGGGCCGCATCGACCGGCTCCATGACGTCTTCCACCAGAGTTGTTTCACCCATAGGCTCTTCCATTTCGATTTCAGAGAGAATACGATCCACGTCTTCATCTGAGGTTTCCTGAGCAAACAGAAGATGCCCCGAGCAAAGCCCGACCGTCAATGTAAGGAGAATGTGAAGTGTTTTCATGTTTATTTCCTGGGTTTAGTTTGGAGGGGGCCCGCAGCTCGGTGTGCCTCCAGTTCGATATTATCTGAGGTTAATTTTGTAATTTTTAAGCGGTACGTATTTCCCATGACCTCAACATCAATGGTTTCACCTTGGGTAACCCATTTCCCTTGAACATGGGCATAAATTCGATCACCCATAATCGCGGTTCCCTTGCGATCCAAGGTTTGGCGGATGCGTTCGGCTTCTTTACGAGCCAGTTCACGGAGTTCTTCATCACTTAGCTGTCGGGTTTGATTTGGTTCCTGATCTATTTTTTCAACCTGTTGGGCCGTTAACCCTCCACCACTTTGATAGCCAATAGGCCAAAAAGGGTCGCGAGCCCACAAAGACGATACCTGAAGAACGAGAGGTATAAGGATGAAGATGATGAACGGTTTCATTTAGTTGTTCCTTCCGCTTGAGCTCTAATCCAAGCAAGGTCTTTGGTGTAGCGGAAAACGGGCCATTCTATGGAAAAACTGATTGAATGATTCTCAGGATCACGATCTGAGGCCAAAATTTGTATATTTGCTACAGAACAATAGGGAAATTCGTCCTTAATCAAATTTAAGAATTTTTTCAAATTTGCAAAAGTGGTTAACGTATCGACCGTCACCGTATAAGGAATCCACATCGGTATACTGCTTGGATCAACTTTTTCTCCCTTTTGAACCATTTCATAACGAGTTCCTTTGTACTCTTTTACAGAGATTTCTAATTCGGCCCGTTCCGAGAGTCCTATCAGGTTATCCAGTGCCCAGCCATACCTACTGGATTCGGGAGGTAACTGTTCCTCATAAATGTTAAGAACGGCGATCGCATCTTCGCGGGTTTGAACACGATTACGTTGGTCACGTTTAAGAAGTAGTTCTCCGCGACTCACTTCTTTTCCGAATTCTTCGATTATTTCTTCTGCAGTTTCCGCGGCTTTTTTCGCAGGCTTTATCACGAGGTTGGATACAATCATCAGAACCGTAACCACCCCACCAATGCTTAAAATCAGTAGTTTCTTTTGATCCTTATTCAGCTCAGAAAATTTCACGGAACCACCTCCCGGTCTTGGAGCTTAATAAAAAAGGTGAATTCCGTAAGATCGCTCAGGGAATCATCCTTGTTAGATATAGGGGCATAATTATCAAGAATTACACTATCAATTGTAGAGGGTTGCGTTTCTCCAGTAAGCAAGTTCCGCTGAAATTGAGTTAGCATACGCTCTGGCCGTTTGGTTTGAATAATCCCACGTAAGGTAATCGTAATCGTACGCTTCAGAGGATGAAAATTTACATCATCCTGTCCGGGGCGCTGGTTACGTAAGCCCTCCATTTTCTCATCAAAGAAAAAGCGGGTGAATTGAATATCATCCAGGGATCCAGGGGCCTGGTTGATAATATACTCCATCACTTCCGTCCAGTCATGCCTTGATGGAGACCAACCTTCAAGAGTCTGCCTCCCTTTATCGAGGCGCACCATCTCAAAATTGAGTTCGGAGGCTTTTTCGACATCTTTTTCAATAGCCGTCCAGGTTTTTCCAATCCGCTCGCCTTCTTGAATCGTAGAACGGAGAGATTGATACCTTAACCCAAATATTCCCAAAAGTATGACCCCTACCGCCACCGCAGCTATTTTATATAAAGGGTTCGTAGTTGCCGAACTTAGGTAGGTAACCTCCGAAGGTTCTAAAAGATTGATATAATGATTCATGAGTTCGATTGTAAAATAGCAAGGGCTGCACCAACGGCTGGAGCAAACATACTTTCCACCCCGTAAACACCCTTGGGATACGTTTTGATCCCATTCGGAACAAAAGGATTCCACACCTCAGGTTCTACGCCCATAATTTCGCTTAGCTGATAACTCCAATAGGGTGAATAACTTAAGCCTCCCGAAGTATATACCTTTTGGATCGTATTATTTTCATTACGTTCAACAAATTTACAAGAGATAGAGATCTCTTGGGTCATGGTGCTGATAGGATCCAAGGACTGATCCAGCAAGGGGTTCGCATCTTCAAATAAAACTGTGAGTGCATCATCTTCATTGATGTTTAGAACATCCTGAATTCTGCGTTGAATAAATAAAGATCCGTGGTTAAATTTACGTACGAGTCTAAGCTCCCCATCGAGAAAGAAACTTACAAAAACCGATGAGGCTCCCGCTTCAATGTAACACACAATTCCATCCGCTTCCTGCACCGCAGAGGTATGACTAAAGGAATTTAGAGCTGATAACCCCGCAATCTCCATAGAGATCAAACTGGGATGGTTTGACGCAAATAAGGTCCTGACGTTCTTCACATCGGATTGTGGAATACCTGCAGCCAATACTTTATGGTCTATGGCATCTTTTCCTCGCTCAACAATGGAATACCCTACTCGATACTCACGGCCCAAACTTAAGGATTTCCCCACCCGTTGCTGAATAGCACGGCCCTCATTCAAGTTGCTGGAAATAAACATAAACCGAACATGGCAATCCTCACCGGTCAGTGCCGCCGCCACATAAAGAGCATTCAATTTTTTTGGAATATTCAATTTTAACTCAGAACCTTCCGCATTCAATTCAATTGCCGGCATTACATCCGCATCTACCAAACTAAGGCTACCACCTGATTTTTTCAGACGAACAAGCTTCGTACTAGTAGATCCGAAATCTATTCCCAGGACATCTGTAATTTTAGGTTGAGTTTCTTTCGTTTTTGTTGCCAAATTTTTCTCCGATCGCACTGTCTATGCTTCTGAAATTATCCTTGAAACATCAAGACCCTATTCGCTTCAATTCACGCTTTGTTTGCAAGGTATGCTCTTTTTGCCTTAACCCACTAGCTGATTTCGTACCAAGTATCCTTCAAAATGGAAGTCCGAGACGAAGGAGTGAGCGAATTCGTCGCCCTGCATCCTAAGATTATAGGACGATTATTTTCCGTACCTCACAAAAAATTGGCGGTTAGGTGCTCATTCTCCTATCGATTTTTCTCCTGAGTTATCGATGGGACCGGTTTGTGATTCTCTTTTCCTTCCTATCTTCCGCTGCCTACTTTGGAGTAGCCCTCTTTAAATTCACTGCCGCTTGCCGAGGCCTTATCGCAAACGTGATGGCCGTACCTCTCGTAGGTGCTCTATCAGAGGATGAATTACCCATCGGACCGATTTTAGCGCCCCCCCCTTAACAAAGTGACCGATGTTCTTCCGAGTCTGGTAAGCCACCTGACCCACCGGAACTATCCCGCAACCAAACTCGAAAGCTTGTTGCTCTTGGAATTCGATGATCAAGAGACCTTGTCGGTTGTTGCAGAGATGGAACAGCCACACTGCGTTCGAACCCTTATCATTTCGGAAGGAAGTCCCAAAACAAAGCCGAGAGCATGTAATTACGGACTTAAACAAGCTAAAGGTACCTCAAATCATTCTAAAACCGAAGTCTTAGGTGAATAGGGGGTGGGATCCTTCCAATGTCACGGAAGATTATGACCTAGGCATCTGCCTGCACAGACACCGCACCCGCACCGTTCGCTCGACGACATGGAATAGGCCACATCCCAAAACGACACCTTGGATCCGTCATCGCACCCGCTGGGTAAAAACATAGGTTCAAACCTTCTTCACCCACATGCGGCATCGGTTGCGGACCTATGAAGGCTTAGGTTTCGGAGGATTTACAGAATTTCTGTTGGGCGTAGACGGACACTCTTTTTGTTTAATAACAAATTTGATCTTTTGGTTACGTCTCCTGTTACACGTCTTTAAGTCAAGAACGGATCTATCAGCTGAAGCTGGACTACTCCTTACTATGACCGAAGCCAGCCAAAGATCCTCTGACGGATCAGGGGATCAATCTGCATAATTTCGCGTTTACACCGGATTCATATTTGGGGTAGGAAATTTCGCAGGTCTGAAACTAGACCTTTATGGCCGTTCCTGCCGCAGCCAACGTTTGGCTTCTGGGTTTAAATTCTAAGGGCATCCCGTCTTGACAGGGCTGTGATACATGGGAGTAATGTAGTCTATTCTTATTACTACATAACTCACATGAACTCCCCTTCCCCCAACGAACCAGATTTTTCAATCGAAGAAATGATGGATAGTATCGAAAACCGGCGCGCCAAGGTTTCGAAACGAAACTCAGCAATTGTCAGCATCATGGTTCATACCCTCTTCGTTGTCATGGCCTTTTGGATTGTAGCCATGAACCTGCCTGAAAAAGAAGAAGTAGAGTTTGTAGCTGCCCCCCCTCCACGTCCGAGATTAGACCCTCGTAAACTGGAAATGAAAGTGCGGGTCAATCAACTCACAAAACGTTCTTCACGTCCGAAGCTTCAACCTAGAATGATGGTGAACGCTCCCTCGGATATGGCGCTTCCCGAAATTAAAAAGAATCCAGATGCGGTTAAGAATAAACTTCAGCGCAATTTCAGTACGATGGGTGTAAGTGGATTCGGGACGGGTATTGGAGGCGGATTGGGAACAGGAACCGGTGGTGGAATGGGTGGTATGGGAATGCCACTCGCAGTAAAGGATCGCTGCTCCGCTGCCAACCGTAGTTCACGTATGCGTAAAAGTGGCGGGCGGGTCTCGTCCGAACGCGCCGTGACCGATGCGCTGGCATGGTTAAGCACGCAACAAAAGAGCAATGGAAGTTTCGGAAAGAAATATCCAGTGGGTATGACTGCGCTTGCGGTGCTTGCATACTTAGGTCACTGCGAAACTCCCGAAAGCGCCTTGTATGGAGATGTGGTTGGAAAAGCCCTAGATTATTTAGCCTCCAAATCTGGTGCTAAAGGTGGGCTTATCGCAAGCGGAGCTCGCTCTCAGTCCGACTCCTACGAACATGGTATCGCGACCTATGCTCTAGGCGAAGCCTATGTCATGACCGGAGATCCCAAATATAGGGAACCCTTTCTGAAGGGTATTCAGAAAATCCTATCCGCACAAACCTCAGACGGTGGCTGGGTTTACAATATGAGCGGCGGAGCCGATGCAGGTGACATCTCTGTCAGTGGTTGGCAAGTCCAGGCCTTAAAAGCAGCCTACTTGGCGAATTTGGAAGAAGTTTCTACCGAAGTGGACGTTGCCTTAGATAAGGCGGTGGATAAAATGAAACAGGTTTATTCGAAAGAAACCCAAATGTTTGGATATCGGGATGCAAGCGATGGCAGGGAAAATCTTATTGGCGTGGGCGTCTTTACATTGAGCATGTGGAAAAATGGAAATGCACCCGAAGTAAAAAGTGGCGCCATTAAAATCTTGGAAAAACTGGATGACAACTACCAATCTGACAATGGCGATATGGTCTATGATGAGATAAATCTCTATGGGATCTATTATGATGTTCTGGCCATGTTCGCTGTAGGCGGAAAAGACTGGCGACAGTACAACAGTTGGTTTCAAAAATCCTTATCTGAAGCCCAGAGTAATGATGGAAGTTGGCCGGTGACTGGTTCTGGTCAAGAATCCGGTGGTGGAAATCCTCCCGCCGGTGAGGAAAACGATTTTGAAATTTATCGCACCGCTCTCGCGACTCTCATGTTGGAAGTCTACTACCGCTATCTTCCTGTTATTGATATGTGATAACTAATCGAAATGGATAGTGTAATCATAATCGAAACATCAGCCGAGCGATCTACATTCCTGCATGCTTAAGCAATGTAGCGACCCACCTTCACGAATAAATACTTCACTAGGTATTCCGCACACTCTACGATCAGGAAAGAGCTCCGCTAACACCCCCAACGCCTTCGTATCTTTTTGCGGTTGAGCATAGGTTGGCACTAAGACCGCTTGGTTGAGAATAAGGAAATTTGCATAAGTAGCAGGTAAGATCTCCCCCTCCTTCACTACTGGATCCGGATGTGGAAGTGGGATCACTTCTATCCGCTCCTGAAGACGGTCAAAATTTGTTTTCAGCACAGGGAAATTTATTCCTTTGGGGTCGCAAAGAGAGCTGACTACCGTTTCATCATTTATAAACCGACTAAGGGTATCGATATGTCCGTCCGTATCATCTCCGATCAATCCCTCCTCCAACCAAAGCGTGTCTTTCACTCCCAAATAGTTGGAAAAACACTGTTCTGCGTCCGCCTCTGTCCACCCAGGATTTCGATTTTTGTTAAGCCATACCGATTTCGTCGTAAGTAATAACCCTTCCGAATTCACCTCCAAAGCTCCTCCTTCTCCGACGTTCGGAACTCGGTACCTCGTCATCTTCCGAAGTTCGGAAATCCGTTTAGGTAGTGCATCATCATCGTCCCAAGGGGGGAATTTGCCTCCCCAGGCATTGTAGCGAAAATCAATAAGCTCCTTCTCTCCGCTGTCTGACTTCACAAACAGAGGTCCGTGATCTCTACACCAAGCATCATTTACCGGCCAGTCATGCCAAGTGATAACTGAGGTATCCGCCTTTTGTTCTTGGAGGTTTTGTCTGGCAACCGGCTCCCAGGCTTTGCAACAAATCAATTCGATAGATTGATAGCGCGAAATGACGGCTACAAAATGTGCATACGCCTCTTCCAGGGGCTTGCGGCAATCCGGCCAGGTGGCAGGATTGCCAGGCCAGGTAAGCCACACAGCGGACTGAGATTCATATTCAGCTGGGAGTCTCATACGACAAGGAGCGCCAAATGCCGGCGGGCAATCTTATTCATCTTCATTCCATCGGTTAAGTAATCCCCCATAAGCCTCAATCCGTCGATCACGGAAAAAGGGCCACATCCGTCGGTGATCCTCCATCGCTTTCCGATCGCAATCCGCATACAAAATTTCCGTATCTTTCTCTCCACCCTCGGCCAAAAGCGTACCCGTATAATCCGATACAAAGCTGTGTCCCCAAAACTCCGTATCCCCCTCGGTGCCTACCCGATTCACCGCCGCGTAAAAACATCCGTTGGCTACAGCTTGGCCTTCTTGTACCCGTTTCCAGGCCCGGAGCTGACGCTCCCCAAGCTCCACTTTTTCTTCTGGTAACCATCCTATTGCCGTAGGGCAAAAAATAATTTCCGCACCATCCATTGCGGTCAGTCGGGCCGACTCTGGGTACCATTGATCCCAACAAATAATCACCCCAATCCGACCGTAGGCGGTATCCCAAGCTTTGAAACCGGTATCACCAGGCGTAAAATAAAATTTCTCCTCAAAGCCGGGATCTTGGGGGATATGCATTTTCCGGTACACCCCCAGAAATGAACCATCCGCATCAAGAATTGCCGCTGTATTATGATAGAGCCCACTCGCCCTACGCTCAAACAACGAGACAATAAGCACTACAGCTAATTCCTTAGCTAAGGCTTGAAACCGATCCGTCGAGGGTCCTGGAATAGGTTCCGCAAGATCAAAAAAGGAAGGATCTTGGACCCGACAGAAATAGGGCGTCAAAAAGAGCTCCTGCGTACAAATGATCTTAGCCCCGCCAGCGGCAGCTTGCCGAATTAAGCTTTCGGTATGATCTGCCGCTTGTAAAGCAGAGTCATATCCAAGAGTTTGTAAGCAGGCAATCCTAGTTGCATTCATCATAGGGGTCAGTTATCATTACTTGTCTATAAAAGAAAGTTTCAACTATCGTCTACTGTCGTGAATGGCAGGAACCATGCTTTCGGCAAACCCTGGCTTGCACTCCATTTCTCCAAATGAAAGCTCCATCTAACGCCTCTAAACCTCATGCAGGACATGTGCTGATAGCCCATCCCCACATGGCGAAAAATTTATTTTCGGAGACCCTAATTTTCCTGCATACCCACGAAGAAGAAGGGTCTATGGGCCTTATCTTAAATCGTCCCAGCGGACAAAGCTTGTCCTCCATGCTGAAAGATTCGGAGCTACCAGCGTCCTTCAAAAATCTTCCCCTGTTTTACGGTGGCCCCGTTCAAGAGGATCATTTTCTACTCACCCTCTTTCTTTGTGATCCGGATACGCATCGTTTTGAAGTGGAGGTGAATCCTGACCGAGAGCGGCTTGAGGAAATGGGTAATCAGCCCAACTGTGTGTTGAGAGCTTTTTTAGGGCATGCCGGTTGGTCATCTGGGCAATTGGAATCCGAACTCGCACAAGGGGATTGGCTATGGACCGCTCCGGATGAGATCATGGTTTCAAATCAACCTAGTCCAGCCCTCTGGAACCTTCTGGCAACCGGAGACAACCGATGGACTACCCTTCGTGATTACCTGCCTCAACATCCGGAACGGAATTGATTTCCTGGAAAATAGAGGTTGAGTCTCAAGGCCCGACTACAGAATCTATGAAACAATCGGTTCGGAAAACCCAATTTCCGTTTTTCTAAAATAAAAAAAAGCTCTCCGGATACCGGAGAGCTTTCTAGGATATGAAAAATATATCTTTTAAGGAACTACGTATGTAACCGAATTTCCTGGACGGAGAATTGGGTTAGTGTCTTCGCCTGGATTAATATTTTTCCAAGTAATGTTTCGTCCAATCATGGCTTCACCCGATCCACCCATCCGAATGACCACAAGAGCTTTATCTTTGTAGGGTGGTCCAAGTAAATCGGCATCAGGGATTTTGGTTTCGGTACCTGAATCATCTAGAACCGTAATAGTTCCAGCATCTGTCAACGATGCACCGCCACCCAAGTTACGAGTAATTAGAAAAGGACTTCCAGAATCATCTACTGCAAGATCTTCCACTACTAACCAGGTATTGTTATCGATTTCAAATTCCGTTCCACCTGTAGTATCATCATACTGCCCAGGCGCACTTGGTACACCAGATGCACCAAAGTAGCTCCAGTTCACGGGGAGAATATCATTTGCCACCAAGTAAACGAAATAATCGTTGCTACTGACAAAGCCGTATTCATCAGGAGTCGTTCCTGTTGATGAGGGGAGAGGAACTCCACCTGATCCGTATAATTGTTCCTGCACATCGGCAATCTGACCAAATACAGATTTATAAATACCTGTTCCATTCGCGATCAGGCGAGTACGGTTTGCACTTTCAAGCGCACGGGTTACGGCGGGAACCAAAATGGCTGCCAGCAAGGCGATGATGGCGATAACCACCAACATTTCGATCAGGGTGAAACCCGTTTTTTTGGTTTGTGTCATTTTCATAAATTGTCTCCGGTTTAACATATCATGTGTTTTCTGGTCCTTAGTTGGACTCAGATATACAGGTTAAGGTACACCACAAGAGAGGCTTCTGTCAATCGGCTTTATGTGGTTCCGCTTGAAGAAAATTATCATTTCAGGTTATTATTTTAACGCTCAACGATTGGTTTATTCAGAAATAGGTTTACATGATTCTCCCATGAATCCCATACCAGAATCCTTTTTAAACGCCTGTGTGGAGCATGAGCTCCAGGTGAATGAACAACAACTTACGCTCCTAAATCTCTATGTTAACGAGCTATTAGAGGTAAATAAAACCATGAATCTTAGTTCCGTTCGGGATGTGGAGGGCACCTGGATGCGACATATTTTTGATAGTTTACTTTTAGTTCCAGATTTAAAGGCCGATCTGGATCAGCGAGCGTTGGATCTAGGTAGTGGAGGTGGATTTCCCGGAATTCCTTTGGCTATTATGCGCCCAGATATGAAATGGACTCTCGTAGATTCTGTGGTAAAAAAGGTCCGTTTTCTCAATGAAGTCATCCCTAAAATCGGTTTGAGTAATGTAGTAGCCGTATCCGAACGGGCGGAAGTCCTCGCTCACCATCCGGAACATCGTGAAAGCTATAACTTGGTTACCGCCAGGGCTGTGGCACGCCTGCCCATTTTATTAGAGTACACCATCCCTTTTCTCAAAGTACACGGCTATTTTGCGGCAATGAAAGGCGAACAGGCCTCCAAAGAATTGAAAGAGTCGAGACGGGCCATCGAGCGCTTATCTGTAAAGTTGATGCGTAAACAGGACCAACCCGGTGGAGGCCAGTTACTGTGGTTCAAAAAGAGACGCCCTACCATGGATAAATATCCGAGAGGTGTAGGAATTCCGGGTCAAAAGCCTATTTAGATGGAGCGCAGGCTGCCAGCCGGCAACTAAAGAAGCCGCCTAGCAGGCAGCGCTCCTACAAAAACACTTCAGGAAGCTCTTGGTCTTCTTCATGGCCGATCAAGAGATAGGCATTTTCTTCGTCATGCCATTTGAGGGCGTTTCGACCCTTGAGAATCATGGACCTAGGATCTGATCGGCCTTGAAGCAAGAGGGTTTCGGAAGGCGTAACAAATAAATGTACGACTCCTTTATCGGTATCAAAACAGATCAGTGAAACTTTGCCATCCGGCCCTTCTAGATAGGCGCAGCCCATCGTTTCTTTTTCCATCAAGGGTTTAGGAGCAACAAAAGACGGTGCTCCCTGCTCTCCCAACCACGAAACCAATTGGTTACTCTGAGAATCTCGGTGTTGAAGCGGCATGCGACCTCTAACAGACATATTACCTACAAATTGATAAAAAGCTTCCTCCGGTGGCAGCTCTGCATACGCAAGTAGTTGACCTCTTTGGTCTTGCTGGTGAATAATGGTTGAGGAAATCATGGCCATACCCGCCAACAATAAAACCAAAGCTGCAGCCCAAGCAAAGTGCTTACGTATCCCCCAAGGACTTAGGTAAATTACGTTTACTTGAGGTTTTTTAGCCATTTCAGCTTTTAAAACTTCTTCAATACGTGCACGAATCTCCTCAGGCAACCCTCCTATTTGGGTTAACACGGGATGAGCCTCCAGAAACGCTTTGCTCTCCGCAAATTTTATCTGAAGGTCGGGTGAAGCGGCAAGGGCATCCGAAGCCTCCTGAAAATAAGGCTCTTCGCACAAATGGGGATGTTCCTCAGCGGCTAAAAGAATCGCGAGAATGTGGGTTGTGTCGTTCATGATAGTTGTGGGGCGAATACTGACGAAGATTCTTACAAGAATCAAACAAACTTTTTCAGAACCTCGTCCGCCTTAAGCGGAGATAATCTAGGTAAGGCTTTGACTCGTGCAACTTTTTCTATGCCAAAAGTCATGGCGGCAAGTGGTCAGCTACCCCCCAATCGTTCCTTCTAAGCCCCCCCCCCCTTGCTCTGACCTGATCCAAAATGGAGTATAGGCCTTTGAAAAACGCTTCTTCGCTCCAGAAGAAGCTTTGAAGTCCTTGTAAGCACTTAAAATAAATGACAATAACCCCAACTCTTGAAAAGAACGTCGGGAAGTACTTCAATGTCTCCTGATTCCTTAATAATTTTTGCCGTGGTATTAGTGGTGGGACTATTAGCCGCCTACGCCAAAATCCAGCAGTTAAGCTTTGGGGCCTTTTCCGAATAAACCACCAAGTCGACCGCCGAAGGGATCAGTACGGTACAGGGTAACTCTAAGAGGTTTTTCGTCGTACGATCATCCCCACCCTTCCATCATCTCAGGGTTTTGTGAAGGGCGCCGAGTTCCGTAGCCAATTTCACATCCAGGCCCTTTCCGAAGAACCCAAAAGGTTTAGATCTTCAGCAAATCTGACTACATCTGCAATCATAGGTCATCGTAACTTGATTCGCTGGGAAATTATGTTGTAAACAGTACATGGAGATTCAATCCCCCCTTAGTAAAGATGGTTCGGTTCATATAACGGATGAACGTTTTAATACCGCATCGCATTTGTTTGCTCTGGTGTTTTCTCTGGTAGGTTCCTCGGTTCTGATCATCCAAGCTGCCCAATCCGAAAATCCTTGGTTGATTGTGGGGGTTTCACTTTACGGCTTCGGTCTTTGTAGTCTTTTTTTATGCTCCACCCTTCATCACGGAATTACTGGATCTCCCGAGCTTGAGCGGCGGCTACAAACCTTGGACTATCTTGCAATCTATCTATTGATCGCCGGCACCTTTTCTCCAATCTGCCTCGGTATCGGACGCAACCCTCTGGGCTGGTCGGTCTTTGGTACCATTTGGGGTGGCGCAGTGACGGGCATGATTCTTAAATCTAGCATTCGTGGTTTCCCTAAATGGTTGGGTCTTTGCTTTTATGTGATTCTGGGCTGGATCGCAGTTTTTCTCAGCGGCATGGTCTATCGTGAGCTCGGCGGTATGCCCGTGATCCTTCTTTGCTTTGGCGGTCTTCTTTACACGGTCGGAGGAGTGATTTTTCTCCGTGAATCTCCCAACCCCCTTCCGGGGTTTTTTGGATTTCATGAAATTTGGCATCTCTTCGTGATTGGCGGAGCTATAAGCCATTACGGTTTTACCTGGATGCTAGTGGCAGCCCTATAATCTAGCTCAGGGAGGTATATCGATAGGTGCGGGGAGAGGTTCCGATTTCCTTTTTGAAGACTCTACAAAAAGCCTGAGGCGAACCAAAGCCTGCATCCTCGGCGACATCCGCAATCGAAAGAGAGGACGTGCGAAGTAAAGATACGGCCCTATTCAGCCGGTAGTTTTGTAGATAACGACCGAGAGGAATTCCCGCAGCTTCTTTGAAAAGAACCCGCAGTCGGGATTCTGAAAACCCAATCGATTCGGCGAGGTCAGCCACCACAACCACTCTTCCCTTAGATTCAGCCATCAAGCGATTTACGGTCCGCACTACATTATCCTCAGATTCAGGGAGAAAATCTGTAGAGTCGACGCATCCATCCTGTTTCAAGGAAAGCAGTAATTGAAGCACTTTCACCTGTAAGCGGGCCGCCTGCAACGATGTAAGAGGTTCGTGCCACTCTTTAAGAACCTCTTCCATAATCCCCAAGGTCTCAGAACTTGTTTCCAAAATCCGGTTTCGGAGAGGGGCCAGAAAATCCGGAGCTTGAAACTCAAAGGTACAAAAAAGCCAGCGAAGTTTTGTGGACCGCAATTGGCTGTAGTGATGAAACTGGTAAGGGAAGATCAGTAAAGCTTGTCGAGGTTTAAGAGGCATAACCAGCTGATCCACATGCACCTTGCCTTCGGTTTGAATATTTAAACAAAGCACGAAACGATGATGGGACCTATTCTGAAGAGCTTGTTGCTGCAGCACGTTCTGTGTGGATCGTACAAAAAACAGAATATCCGTCGGAAGGGGAAGTTGATCTTTTCCGACCCCTGAAAAAAAATCCTTGGGTTCTTCTACCTGTACTAATAGTTTGTCCATCAACTATACGTGCCAAAAATTACTAAATAGTCAATATTGTTAATTTATAGTTATAATAGAGAACTATTTAATCTTTATGGTTTAGTCAGATTTTTCTATGGTACTGGTTAATCAAAGGTACTCTATGATCCGTATTCCCAAACTTAAACCACCGCTCGATCCTGATTTTCTCCCCGCTTCCCTCTGGAACCGTGAATACAAGGCTTTAGTGACGGCCTCTGATTCACCCGTTGATGTAGCCATTGCTCTGATTCGTCCAGACAACACCGGATCAGTTTACAACACGCGGGTCCTTCCGGAATCCCCAGAATACGATCCGCAGACCTTGATCTATTTGGAGCGTATCCTGAAATTTCTGCTTTGGCAACGAGGCGCCAGCCTTGTCAAGATTGCAGGGCGAGATGCTATGGCTCAAGAGTTAGCTCACCTCTATTCTCCCCAAGGCAAACGACATTTTGATTATGAGTTTTTTGGTAAAAAAACCTATCTCGAACCCTTAAAGATCTCCGCATGCAGCTTCGAAGAGATTCCGTCCCTTCACGAATCCTCGATTCCGTTAGGACGTCATCTTGAAGGATGCAGAATCGGTTTTGATCTGGGTGGATCCGACCGCAAATGCGCAGCTCTGATCGACGGGAAAGTGGTGTTCTCGGAAGAAGTGGAATGGAACCCTTATTTTGAAACCGATCCCGCTTATCATATTGAAGGCATTCAAGATAGCCTCCTCCGGGCGGCCGCTCACCTTCCTCGTGTAGATGCGATCGGCGGAAGCTCGGCCGGGGTGTATGTAAATAATGAGGTAAGAGTGGCCTCACTCTTCAGGGGAGTGTCCGATACCGATTTTGAATCCAAGGTACGGCGCATCTTTTTTGATTTAAAAGATCGCTGGGATGGGCGCCCCTTTGACGTCGTTAATGATGGAGAGGTTACCGCCTTGGCCGGATCGATGTCGTTGGGTGAAAATGCGGTACTGGGTCTGGCCATGGGAACAAGTCAGGCCGTAGGATACGTGACCCCAGAGGGTAACATAACCTCCATGCTAAATGAATTGGCTTTTGCCCCTGTGGATTACCGCCCCCATGCGCCCACCGATGAATGGTCGGGCGATGACGGTTGTGGCGCTCAGTATTTTTCCCAACAAGCGGTCGCTCGACTGGTACCTGCTGCCGGAATCGATGTACCCGCAGGCTTACCCTTCCCCGAACAACTCCTCCACGTACAACAGTTAATGAAAGATGGCGATGAACGTGCACGATCTATCTATGAAACGATCGGCTGTTATCTAGGCTACGCCATTGCCCACTATGCAGACTTTTACGAAATTCGAAAAGTTCTCCTCCTCGGTCGTGTAACCAGCGGAGAAGGCGGCTCTATTCTTATTCAAAAAGCGAATGAGGTACTCTCACAAGAATTTCCTGAGCTGAAAAAACACATTGAACTTGTGACCCTAAACGAACAGGATAAGCGGCATGGCCAGGCGGTTGCCGCAGCCAGCCTTCCCATGATCCCGTAACCTAGAGAACCCTATGAAGCCTTATTTACATTTTGTTGAAGGTATTGAAGCTGGAGTGATTGCCGCAAAAGGGATTTCGGTTTCCGGAAAAACTGAGGTCGTGGAATCCGAATCCAAGGTGTTGATTTTTTCCCCTCACCCGGATGACGAATGTATCATCGGGCTTTTGCCCCTGAGGCTCATGCGCGAAGCCGGAAAACAAGTCGTTAACATTCCGGTGACCTTTGGTAGTAATCCTGAACGACAAGCGGGTCGTGAAAAAGAGCTGGAAGATGCTTGCGCTTATCTTGGCTGGACCCTTCACAAAGAACAGCAGGGGTATCGCTCTTTAGCTGTAGAAGATGTGGTCCGCATCCTCGAAAAGTTTAAACCTGAAATCATATTTATTCCTCACGATGACGATTGGAATTCCCGGCATATTTCAACTCATCACTTGGTGGTAGATGCCTTGAAGAAGATGCCCGCTGATTTCACCTGCAACATTATCGAAAACGAATTCTGGGGGGCCATGGACGATCCGAACCTACTGGTGGAAGGCGATGCCAAGATCGTGGCGGACTTGGTGGCCGCAACCTCCCTACATGTCGAAGAGGTAAACCGAAACCCATACCACCTTCTATTACCCGCGTGGATGCAAGACAACGTTCGGAGAGGAGGAGAATTGGTGGGCGGACAAGGCGGTGTAGCCCCTGATTTCAGCTTTGCCACTCTCTATCGTTTCCGGAGATGGGCCGACGGTGCCTTTCAAAAGGCTCTGGACTCAGGTCGTCAACTTCCCATGGGCAAACAATACCTAAAGGAATTAATCTAATGGAAGTGATCATACAAAAAGATGCCGAGACAGCCAGTCTTGCTGGAGCGCGGGTGGTCGCCCGACTAGTCCGCGAAAAACCAAATGCAGTCCTGGGATTAGCCACCGGAGGCACGCCTCTGAACCTATATGCGGAGCTCATTCGCATGCACCGCGAAGAAGGCCTGGATTTCAGCCAAATATCTACCTTTAACTTAGATGAATACATCGGTTTGGCTCAGGATCATCCACAATCCTATCATTCCTTTATGTGGGAACATTTTTTCAGCCACATCAATATTCAAGCGGAGAACGCGCATATCCCGGATGGGATGGCAACGGATGTTCCTGCCAGTTGTAAAGCCTACGAACAGGAGATCATGCTTGCAGGGGGTATTGATCTACAGGTATTAGGTATTGGTACGGACGGGCATATCGGTTTCAACGAACCTACCTCTTCGTTTGCTTCACGCACTCGAATTAAAACCCTCACCCCACAAACCGCCAAAGACAATGCCCGCTTTTTTGAGGGTGACGAAAGCCAAGTGCCTCATCATTGCATTACCATGGGTATCGGCACCATCATGGATGCTCGAATGAATCTGGTACTTGCCTTCGGTGAACGCAAAGCCAAGGCCATCGCGGCTACCGTGGAAGGCCCCGTCACCTCTATGACTCCCGCCTCTATTCTTCAGCATCATCCCATCAGCAAAGTCTTCATCGATGAAGCCGCCGCCTCACAGCTCAAACTGAAAGACTATTACCGCTGGGTCTACGAAGGAAAACCCGCTTGGCAAAAGGACGCCTAAACAACCAAGCCGGCGGCCTTCGCCTCCCGAAGGGTTGTGGGAAAAGGAACTGGACCCATGATTTCTTCCGGAAGAAGTTGTCCCCGGCGGTCATAAAATTCCTGCAGACGATTGGTGAGGACGCCCTGTTCGATGAGTTCCTCCTCGGTGATCGCAGCTAAGTCCCCTACCTCAACCACGTGTGCATCCAACTGGCATCGCATACGGACAAGGACTTCGGCGTGGACAGGGTCTCCGGCCAAGTTTTGCATGCAGTCGGGGTCCTGTTCGGCATCGTAGAGTTCCTCCACGGGTTTGTGATCTCGGAAAAAGGTCATTTCGGGCTCGGAAAGAGTTCCTTGTCGCCATTTTTTTCGCATCACGCCCATAACGTCCTGCTGTTCCATATACTTCTGACATTGAGCCCAAGGTAGTTTCGGGGCGAAGTTGCGGATGTAATGCCATTTGTGGTCGCGGACAGCGCGGACGCGGTCAAACACCTCGTCCATTCGGTCACGCCCTGCAAAGCAGTACTCCCGCTCGGGAGCTCTGTCCGGTCCCAAGAAAATTTGCCCTTGGTAGCTGTCCGGAATATCGACACCCGCGAGGGAAAGCACCGTAGGAGCGATGTCAACCCAGGCCACCAGTTCCTCTTGGATACTGCCTGGTTTCAGATGCGCGGGCCAGCGAATCATCAAGGGAAGGTGAAGGCCCGCATCGTAACACCAGCGTTTTTCGCGGGGTAGACCCCGACCGTGATCTGAGAGAAAAATCACCAAGGTGTTGTCAGACAAGCCCTGTTCCTCTAGCCAGGCCAAGCGGTGGCCGAATTGAGCATCGATACATGACATGGCATCATAATAGGCGACGAGCTGTTTCCGAACCTCCGGACCATCGGTAAGCCAAGGCGGTGGAACCATATCCTCCTCGCGGTGACGGTGAGTATTTTGTGCCTCGGGGGGATTCGTGCTCTGTCCCTTTGGGTTTGTGGGGAACATACGGCTCTCATGGGTGAGGCCAAAATTTTCATAAAGGAAGAACGGCTGTTCTGGGGCCTTTTCCTCGTACCAAGCATTGTCTGCATCTCGCCAATCTTCCTCAGGATCAAAGTTGAAATCGAGTTTCGTGTGCCAGTTGACATAGTAGCCGGCGTCTTTCAGCTCTTGGACAAAATGCCGGGGGCTGTGGGCCAGCGTTGAGCGCATATGATGGTTACCCAGTGAGTAAGGATACTGGCCGGTAGCCATACCTCCCCGGCTCGGTGCACAAACCGGAGCGTGGGTAAAGGCGTTGGTGTAGCGGGTGCTATTCGCCGCAAACGCGTCAAGATGAGGCGTGTGGGCAATGGGATCACCATAGCAACCCAAGTGGCGGCCGATGTCCTCAGCCTGAAGAATCAGAATGTTGAGAGGGTTTTGCATAATAAGTTTATAGCGAAAGAAAAAAAAATCGAAACCCTTTATCGCCTACCTTTCCCGGTGGCTGGATTGGATGGCGGAGGAAAGAGCTAGGCAAGCGAGGGACCCGAGGCATAACGAAGCGGTTCCTCCGCAACAAGCGGACACAAAAAGTCAGGAAAGATCAAGCGAAGGAGGCCGATTGTGTGATGGCGGTAGATACATCCACATCCATGGCGTCCTGCGGCCGAACAAGTTCCAGAGAAACGGCGATGCGCACTAGGGGCTCTTCAGGGTATTTAATGCGTTGGATCAAGCGACGGATGGTACGCGCGGTAATATGTTAGATAGGAAGATCCGGAGTGGGTCGTGGCGTGATAGGTGACTATGTCGATCTAATCCAGTTACATCCGTCCCAGCTATGCATGGTGGCTTTGATTTGGACAGTTTAGGAGGGCAATGAGAAAACCAGCGTCTTGCCAGAGGTAGGTCTTCGGCAGAACCTGTCAATCAAGGGATTTACAATAAGGATAAAAACAAGTTCAGAATCTAAGACGAAAGGGCGAGAGAGATTTAAGCCCCTTTGAGGGAGTAACGACGCAGTGACTTAATAGTGCCTACGACCGAATTGAGTTTTCGTGGGTTGAATCGATTCTGGATCCCGTGGAGTCCCGACGACAAAATCATCTCCATCGAGAATCTCTCTATCCTCATTCTCCTGACACCAGTTCAGTAGCCTGCGGCGAAGATCCGTCTTGCGTTCATGATGCGCCTCCTTCTCCACGAGGTTTTCTAATTCCCGTATATCGCTCTGTTGATCGTAGAGTTCCTCTACCCCACCAGATTCATGATAGATGTATTTCCAACGTCCGTCACAAATCATCATCTGCTGTTGCCCGGGTCCGAGAGTATATGAGACAAAAGCCTCTCTCCCAGCGACCTTCCCCTTAAGAAGGGGCAATAGGTCTATACCATCCACATCTGTTTCCAGAGCTTCGCCAGTGGCGGCCATAAAGGTCGGGAGAATATCCTGCAACCCAACCAATTCCTCAGAGGTCTCTCCCTCAGGAAGATGGCCCGGCCAACTCAACATATACGGAATACGGACGGAACCATTGTAATGGTTCGATTTAAAGAAGAGACCGAAATCTCCAAGCATATCCCCATGATCCGCAACAAAGGCAATCAGGGTATTGGAAGAAAGGCCTGTTTCTTCAAGATGATCGAGAATCCGACCGAACTCTTCATCCATATGGGTGATCAAGCCATAATAATGCGCCCGGATATTTTTCATGGCCTGAGGCGAAAAATTTTCCCACTGATACTCATAATGTAGCGCATAGAGTTGGTACAGTTGACGATCGGCCAAATCATCAACCGTTCCGGTAGGTGAAGGCAGATCCCGGGGCGAGTACATTGCATCAAACGGACGCGGTGGATCAAAAGCCGAATGCGGTTTTGGAGACGATGCCCAAAGAAAGAACGGGGTTTCCGGTGAGTGTTCCACATGCTCCTTGAGGTGATGGATACTCCGATCCGCAATCCAGGCATCTACAGTGTGCTCAGCAGGTAGTGCAGAAGTCGCGGGAAAAACATCGTTGTTACCTAGCCCGTGAGCCCGTACATATCCCTTCCAGCCCACATCGTCTAGATAGTCGTAATACTCCTCAAGCCCGCGAAGCTCGTGCTTCGGATCATGCGCACGCAAATAACGTCCAGATTCCATTAACTCCACGACCTCAAGTCCATGTGTCGTCCGTGGTTCTCCTGGAGGAACATACGGATTATAATGAAGCTTCCCTACGCAATACGTCTTGTAGCCCCGCTTAACAAATTCTTCACCCAACTTAGGGAATTCGTCTTTTATCGTACCTTGGTTAGCCTTGTTGCCTGTACACTTATGAGAGTAGCACCCGGTCGTCAAACTCGCACGAGCAGGGACACAAATCGGGTTAGGAGTAAAAGCATTGGTGAACCGCACCCCCCTAGACGCAAGGCGATCCAAATTGGGCGTTTTTATGTGCTGATTTCCTGCGCAGGCCATCGCATCCCAGCGCATTTGATCACACATCAGAAGAAGTATATTAGGTCTCGGATCACTCATTGTTTATTTCCTTGTTTCATATATGTAGCAAGTCGTTTCTCCTATGGAGGTGAGATACACAGTCCAAGAAGAATACGATCTAACTTTGACTGATTTTAAACAAACGTAGTTGAAGCCGAGATCACCCGCTACCTGCTTGTCATTTAGTAAGATATCGATGAGATGATTGGGCTGGGACAGCATCCGAGTTACGTTTTTCGTGGACATAAAGCGGATAGATATGAAGGCGGATATCGGTTCCGCTGTTGGGGGAATGGCCTGCGATTCATCCACCCGGAACCTGCTCCGACGAAACCGTTTGTCTTTCCGATTGGTTCACCACCTGCGTAGATATTCTGCAATCCCCCTGCCCGGACGGCGCAGCCGTAGACAGTGTCAGCAACCTCACGCTCATGAAGAGTAAAAAATTTGGACCCGTTCGTGAAGCCACCATCCACCATTCCATTGATGGTTCCTTCTCTATCCGCAAAGGGGCCTGGAAACTGGAAATGTGCCCCGGATCTGGAGGATGGAGCTCTCCTAAACCCGGTATCGATGATCAAGACCTTCCAGCGCTACAATTATACAATCTTGAAGAGGATATAGGGGAATCTATAAATCGAGAGTCGGATTACCCTGAAGTGGTAGATGAACTCAAGGCAGACCTCACCCGACTTGTGAACCGAGGACGCAGTACCCCCGGGCCCGATCAATCCAATACCGGAGACCTGGAATGGCCTCACCTGTGGTGGATGTTAAGTCAATCCACGAGCTAACCCCATTAGAGCTGACAATTTATTCCTCAGATAGGATAAAATTACAAGCCACGGCTATATGCTGGGTTTCTTTTTTACCTGAATTGGTTACGCCCCTAAATCCGGACCACGGAACCGAGTGTTTTATAGAGCCTGAGCTCGTCTTCTTTATTCTTTGAATAATAAATAATTATATTGTGGATGAAAAGTTGAAAATTATGACCATTGATAAAACTTCCAGATATTTTTCGAAAGAGAAAACTAAGTCAATCGTAGCCACGATGATCATCGCTTTGTCATTTACCACCGTAAAGGCTCGTTTAGATGAGACTTCTGCCGAGTGTAAAAAAAGGTATGGTTCTCCAATTTTTTCGAGACAGACACCTGGCACTGATAAGTTTTTTTCGTGGAAAGAAGTTAATTACCGGACAAAAAAACTCGAAGTAACGGTCTGTTATATTGATGATAAAGCTGTGAAAATAATATTCACAGGCCCGTACTCTACATTTGCCGAAACAAATGTAGGGGAGGCTATTAGGGCAAATGCAACAGGCTATACATGGACAAAATCCTTTGAAGTGCCTTCATCCATTTACGATAATATCCGTGGTCCATACGAGTGGTCCCGCTCAGACGGTGGTTGGGCAGAGTACATCGTTTTCCTTACAATGAATAAGGGAAAGCAGTGTCAATTAATCATCTTCAGTTCCAAAGCAATAAGATCAGTTACTTTACGTAAGAAGGTGGAACTTTATCATACACGTTCAAACCCTTAATCCGTAATTATCGAACCCACGCCCCTACCAACCGGCCATTTCAAAAGAGCGAAAACCCAAGCGCAACGGATTGAGAGGCTAAGGGCGATGGTGGATCGACCACCCCACGCAAAAAACCCTATCCAGAGTTCCTTCAGCTCTACACCTTCAGCCCCCTATTTTTTGGCGGGTTTTTTCTTTGTCTAAAAGTGGGGCGTAAAAGGTACAAGATTTGACGCTTTTTAATGCTCTATCCCATTGTACCCACTTTGTACTCTTTGGGATAAAACCCCCATTTTTATTGATTTTACTCAATAAAAGAATGGAGCCGGCAGAGGGATTCGAACCCCCGACCCATTGATTACAAATCAATTGCTCTGGCCAACTGAGCTATGCCGGCTCGGTAAATAGTGTACCTACTGAGCTTTATCCCAGAATCAAGCCTATGGAGAAAGGATTTTCTCGAATTCTCCATCTGAAAGAGACTGACATTTTAGCTTCTCTTGCTTAGGTCATTTATCATGAAAACCTTTCTCTGTCTGTTGATCTTTTCCTTTTGCCTACCCACTGCCAATGCAAGTGAGCCCATTGAGGTCACGGTATTAGGCGACAGGGTAAACCTTCGGAATTCAAATACCACCGAAAGTGATGTAGTGGGTCAGGCCGATTATGGCGAAAAACTTCAGGCAATTAGCTTTGAAGAAACCTGGGTGGAAGTCCTCCCCCCAGAAGGGTTTGTAGCTTGGGTGTATTCTCCTCTGTTGTTTGAAGACAAAGAAGTTCGAGCGCCCGAATTGAATGTTCGCTCTGGACCAGGAACACAGTTTATTATTTTAGGGGAACTGAAACGCGGTGACCCTGTAACCGTTCTCGAATCGCTTGAGGAGTGGCGGAAAATTGAAGCCCCTGAATCTGTGACCTTATGGATCAGCCGGAATTTTGTCCAAGTTCCCCCATCCGTCGAAATCCCTGTAGAAAAAGCTAAGGTTGAGCCTACCCCGATTCCTACGGTCATGCCAACCCCGACCCCTACGGTCATGCCAACCCCGATTTCCACGCCTGTAACCATCATAAAAGTAAAAACCATTGAGAGAATTGTCGAAGTTCAGGTTACACCAACCCCTATGCCCAAAGTGGACGCGCCAGAAGGTCTGAATCTAGTGCCATTACGCGGTCAGGGAACTCTCTCGAAACGAAAAGGGTATCTTAGGGCGTATTTGTTGGCGGGTAGCAGCCCCAGTCGTTTTGTACTTACCCGTAGCTTTCAGGGGCGATCTGACCAAACCATTTGCTATTTGATTGGCGACGAGGATCTTCTAAAAGGTGCTGCTGGTGAAAACGTTATCATTAGCGGCTATGACTTCTGGGTAACCGGACAAAAACTTCCCGTCACTAAGGTCGAAAAAATCTTGCTCGCACCGGAGAGTCCTTAAACATGAAAAAAATCATCTCCCTACTCGATCAAGCCCCTCTCTTTTGGGTAGCGGTTGGTTTGGGATTTCTGGTATTTTCGGTTAATCGAGTTCTTCCGGGTATCAACTGGACCTCTGCAACCACAGAGCAATCGCTTTTAGACCAAGGATTTGTACATGCCTTGTCGAATCAGGAGTGGGCCTATGAGGTCGTACCTGAATCCCCTCAAACCTACGGTGCTCATGTCCTCTCCCAGTATCTGCGCGCAGCCCTTTCCACTCTTACCGGAGATAGCGGTCGAGCCGGTATTTGGTTAAGCTTGGTCGGGTTAACCGCGACCTTGTGCGGAATCTATCCTTTGAGCCAACGGATATTCCCCCAGCGCGGATTTGGAGTTATTACCTTGATCGCCGCCGGAGCCTTAGGGGCTCTACATTTTTCCCTATCCCCCGATCCCTCTGCAGCCTTGGGAATGGCCTTAGTGGTATGGGGAATGACCCTCTTTTTAACCGCGATTACCAAACGGCATCCTTACGACGTCTTTGCTTCCGGATTTCTCTTTGGGTTAGCTGGCTACATACGGATAGAATTGAGTGTTATTTGGGTATTTCTCGCATGTTATTTAATCGGCCTAGACCTTTTTCAGTCCACCAAAGATAAAAAAGGGGCTTCCTATTTGCCCATGGCCGTGGGAGGTCTTGTCACGGTTTTATTGGTTCTCTGGCCGATGCTAGATAGGAACATTACCCTGTCCGGATCGCCCATTCTTCCAGGCTTTGATGCAAATATGGTTTTGGGGGCCACCGCGGCCACAGGACAAAGCAGTGCAGACCCTTTCCTTTCCCGGTTTATGGATGGTATTAAGTTACTTCTGTTCAGCTACCGCGGTCCAGGTATCTTTGCCGGTTTACTCTGGCCAATTGGGATGGTCATCTGTCTGTTTATGGGACGCCACCAAAAACTCCCCTACTTTTGGTTACCTATTATGGTGAGTAGTTTGCTGGCTCTGACAATGCTCAGCTACGTCACAGGCTTTGAAAGTTACCGAGAGTCGCTTTTAATCTTGACCCCTCTCCTGTTCCCTTTTGCAGTACTTCCAGTCGCATATGGGTTGCATCTGTGGATGCAACTAGATGTTAAACCGGATCATCACTGCCGATTAGTTTGGTGCCTTGCCGGACTCGGAATGTACCTTCTCATTCAACTTCCACATTTCTTGCGTATGGGCGTATCCGGAAACCGAGCGTTGGAATCGCAACGTGCTAACTTAATCGAGGAGTTTGAGCACCTTTCCCCCACGGAACGAAACGCGATGATATTAAGTGACATGCCTGGTTCATTTTTAACCGCAGGTAAATGGAATGTGATCGGGCTGAGGGGCGAAACCGATTGGCAAATTTTGACGGCTACGTATGCGAATGGCGAGTTTAAACCCGGTGAGCTCCTTGACTATATGCAACTGCGTGAAATCACGACCATCCATCTATCGGATGTCGAAGATCCTCTGGTCAAACAGTTAATGACCCTTCCTGATGCGCCCCGATTTGAGCGTATGGATTCGTTTAGTCCTCCGCATCGCGTGTTTCGCGTCGATTGGCTCTAAGCACCCTAAAAAAGCCAACAAGGGTTTCTCGGCACTCTTCCTCTAAAAGACCGGGAACACACTCCACCCGATGCACCAAAGAGGGCGAATTGAGAATCTGGAAAACGCTTTCCCCTCCTCGAGCCGAATCGGACACGCCCCAAACTACCTTTGCAATCCGACTAAACACTATCGCTCCTGCACACATGGGACAGGGCTCTTTGGTCACATAAAGAATACAGTCTTCCAAACGCCAGTTTTCCAAGACCTGACAAGCTTGGGTAATCGCTAAAATCTCAGCGTGGGCCGTTGCATCATGAAGTTTTTCCACTTGATTAAAGGCTTTACCGATCACCCCCCTATCCGGATGAACAATCATGGCTCCAATTGGCACTTCTCCCTCGGACGCCGCGACTTGGGCCTCGCGAATGGCCATTCGCATATACAGCGTATCAACATCCATAAACTATTCCCAACGGGATTCGTCTGGAGTATGAACCAACAAAGCCGCTAAGGCCGGATGATGTAGCGTTCCATTGGAAGCGATCACCCCACGATTATTTTTTAAGGTTTCTCCCTGACCGAAATCAAGCTTCTTACCATTGAGATCCGTCACTCGGCCCCCTGCCGCTTCGATAACCGCTAATCCTGCAGCGTGATCCCAAATTTTTTCCCGATAGCCTTTTTTCACCGGTAGTCGTAAATATAAAGCAGCGGACCCATCGGCCACAGCAGCGTATTTCGCCTGACTGTCCATCCGCAGGATGTCGGTTGAAATACCAAGATCTTTAATCACTCGGGCCGAAAGGTCGTGGGCAGTGTGGGCACTTTCAACGGACTCGCACAATTTCGCTTCAGAAAAATTTACTTCGGAACAGGTTCTTAACTTTCGTGGACTTGCGGTTTCGCTGGTCCAGAATTGACCCGGAATCCCGTCTCCCCCTGTGAACACGACTCCCTTTACATCTTCAACCAACTCGTAACGTGGGCATCCCAAAAGTCCAAGCGTTGGCTGACCTTTCTCCACCAAAGCCAATGCGACGGCGTATTGACCGCCACGAAGAAAGCCCTTGGTTCCGTCAATGGGATCCAAGGTCCAAAATTTTCCCATTCCGCCCTCGTGATTGCCACGGTCCAATAAATCTAACAGGGTGTCTTTATTTACCTCAGGACAGAAACGCTGGGTAAACGAAGCGATACGCTCCACCAGTTCGGGTTCTTCACGAAGCCCTTCGGATCCTTCCTCGGCAACAATTCCAATATCCGGGGTTAGTTCCTTCAATCGATGAAGGATAAGTGCCTGACTGGCATAATCCGCGATGGTTACTGGGGAACGATCTGATTTGGTTTGGGAATCAGAGTCCAACAACTCGGTTGCGATAACTTCACAGCAACGTGAAGCTTCCCAAACTGCGGAAAGCGTAGAAAGTAAAAGGTCTGAATGATTCATAAAAGAGGTCCCATTGAATTAGGTTGCCATTGCCAATCGAGAATCGACATAGTAAGACAGCGTACCACTAGCAATCTCAAACAGGAAAGGAATCTCTGTGAATTCAACTCAATTAAAATCCCTATTGACCCTCCAACAAAAGGATTTAACCCTAATTCAGCTGAAAAAAGAGGCCACTCAAATTCCAGCTAGACAAGAAACCATCCGTAAAAATGCTCAATTTGCCAGGGATGCTGCACAAGCAGCAGATTCAGTAGTCAAAACCTGCGAAAGCGCCATCAAACAGATAGAGTTGGAAGTGGAAGCCACTCAAACCCAGACCAATAAATACAAAACCCAGCAAATGCAGGCCAAAACTAACGAAGAGTATAAAGCCTTCGATAACCAGATTGCTACGGCGGGAGAAAAAATTGGCGAGCTGGAAGATCAAGAGTTAGGCGAAATGACTCGGCTGGATGATGTCAAAGCAGACTTGGTAAAAGCAAAAAACCTCGAACAAAATGCTGAAGATAAAGTAAACTCCGACATTAAGGACCTTGATGCCCGCATGGAGGTTATCAAAACAACCTTCGAAGAAATCAAAGTAGGACGTGACGACTTGGTTAACCTCATAGATAAAGAAATATTCGATAACTACATGCGCTTACTAAATAAAAACCAAGATGCGGTTTTTGTTCCCATTCGCCAGAAAGGTTGTGGCGGATGCCACATGAAGCTCACGCCGCAAACACTCCACGACGCCCACTCCCAACAAAAATGGACCACCTGTAATTTCTGTGGTCGATTGTTGTATGATGATGGTGAGTAATCCGTGCGCTCCGTGCGTGGAAACTTCAGGCCAAGACCATATCCTGAGACCTTCTAAAAAAAATGTAGGGGTCTTGAGTAGTCGTTTCCATACTCGGAGAATACGGACTCCTTAATTCCTTCACCGTCGTTACTTATGTGAGTACGACAACGTTATGCTCCCCATCTACGACATTCAGAACGATCTCACCGATGCTCTTCGTAAAGGCAATCGGGTGATTTTGCAGGCGCCTACAGGATCGGGGAAATCGACGCAGGTTCCACAGATGGTGTTGGATGCAAGATTAGTTGCTGATGACAAAGAACTTGTAGTGATGCAACCCCGGCGATTGGCGGCGCGGATGTTGGCGAAGCGGGTGGCTTCGGAAAGAAACGTTTCCTTAGGCGGTGAAGTGGGGTACCATGTTCGGTTGGATCGAAAATGTAGTTCTTCAACTCGGATCCGTTTTGTAACCGAAGGAATTGTGCTTCGTGAATGGTTAAACCGACCGCAACTCAATCATGTGGGCTGTTTGATTTTCGATGAATTCCATGAACGACATTTATATGGCGATCTATCGCTGGCACATGCCTTACATTTGCAGGCAACTTCCCGACCAGATTTAAAATTGATTTTAATGTCTGCCACTTTAGATACCGAACCTTTACAAGCCTTTCTTCCGGATGCGGAAGTGATTTCGTCCGAGGGTCGGAGTTTTCCCGTAGAACTTCATTATTTGGATCGTGATCCCCAAGCTTCCCGAACCGACATATGGCAATCGGCCGCCGATGCCGCTAATCGTATATCGTCGATAAACGATGGAAATATATTAATTTTTATGCCCGGTGTCTTTGAGATAGAGCGTACTCTGGAGGCCCTTCGAAGAAGTTCGTTGGGCAAACAGGCTGAATGTTTTCCCTTACATGGAAATCTCCCTCCCGCAGAGCAAGATCGAGCTGTAGGTCCTTCATCAAAGCGTAAAGTCATTGTGGCAACCAATATTGCGGAGACCTCTCTCACTATTGACGGAGTTACCGGCGTTATTGACTCGGGATTGGCTCGGGTGGCCCGTTTTGATCCGGTTAAAGGGATCGATCAACTGAATGTGGAGGCTATTTCCCGAGCGTCTGCAGATCAGCGTTCGGGTCGAGCAGGTCGAACCGCTCCTGGAGTAAGCGTTCGACTGTGGACAGAAGCGGGTCATCGACATCGGCCCGTCCGTGAAACCCCTGAGATTCATCGAGTAGATCTAGCGGAGGCTGTGCTTACCTTCAGAGCCTTAGGCGTTACGGATTGGAATGATTTAGCCCTACCGGACCCACCCGAAAGTTCCGTTCTCCGAAATACCGAGACGTTTTTATGTCAGTTGGGTGCCATCCATCGTTCAGGTGAGATCTCTGAGTTGGGCCGGCAGATTTTAGAATATCCCGCCCATCCGCGCATCGGTCGCTTTATGATCGAGGCTGAGAAACGGGGGGTGACCGAACCTGCGGCGTTGATCGCAGCCCTCTTGCAAGGTCGGCCGGTTTTCCTTCGAAAAATTTCCTCTAAAGCACGTCAGCAGCAACTGGAACTTTTTTCGGGGGATGGACTCTCCGATCTGTTGATGCAACTGCAAGCCTGTGAATGGGCTGCCGCCGGACGTTTTGATAGGAATCAATGTCAGGAATTAGGTATTCATGGGGCTACCGCGAGGCAAGCGTTTCAAACCGCAAAGCTTTTTCTACGGAAGGCTAAACCTGGTTCTCCACCTAAACATCCATCTGAAGAATTACGGAAATGTGTGGCGGTCGCCTTTGCAGATCATTTGGCCTTGCGCCGACCCAATACTCGGCGGTGCGATTTGATTGATGGACGGGTCGCTGAAATTGACCGGGACAGTATCTGTTCTGAAGCGAATCTACTGGTTGCGGCTGAAATTCGCGATTCCGAAAGAGCTAAAACCCCTTTTCTTACCGGCCTAACCCAAGTGGAACCCGACTGGCTTTCCGAGTTATGGCCTGATCAATTTGAAGAAAATTCCGAAGTGCGATACGATGAGCAAAGCAAGCGAGTGGTATCCGAGTCTAAAAAGCAATTGGGTGATTTGGTACTGGAAAGAAAATTGAGTCATAAGGTCAGTGATGATGATGCAGGAAGGCTTTTAATGGAAGCGGTTCAAAATGGATCGGTTCTGCTACCCACCTGGGACAAGGATGTGGATGCCTGGATCACGCGTCTAAATTGTCTAGCAAGCTGGAGGCAAGATTGGGAGATCCCTCCCCTAAAGGAAGAAGATAGGAACCTCTTGCTCGAACATATGCTGGCAGGCTGCCGTACACGTAAAGATGTAAAAATCTTAAATGTGAAACAAGCCGTGGAGAACTGGGTAGGATCCATGCAACAGGATTTAGTTAGGGATCACTGTCCTACCCGAATAACCCTACCCAATGGAAAAAGTGCTCGGGTGCGTTACGAGGAAGGAAGTGCTCCCGTAGTTTCATCCAAGCTTCAGAATTTCTTCGAGATGAAAGAAAGCCCGACAGTTGCCGGGGGCCAGGTGGCTTGTAAGGTGGAAATGCTAGCACCCAATGGGAGACCCGCCGCGCTTACCGATGATCTGCAAAGCTTTTGGAAGAATGGCTATGCTTTGGTAAGGAAGGATCTGAAGGGTCGGTATCCTAAACATGATTGGCCGGAGAAGGTTGGGTAGTGGATTGGGGGTGTCATCACCCCCACGACTTCTCTTCTGACATCCACAACCCAAAACTCCCTTCCGGTATTTTTGCTTTCGTGGGGTTCTCTTTCATATACCTGCGAACACGTAAATAGTGCGTCTCACCTCGGATCATGCGATCCCAATAATCTTCCATCCAGAACGTTCCCTTTCGTTTCAGATATTTATTGATCCTATGAGAGGTAAAACCTTTAATATCCCGAATAATTTTTTCTAAAGGTGAATCATTAATAGGCTCAAATAGAATGTGCACATGATTTGGCATGATCACATATGAATCTAAGTTATACGTTCTGGCATCTTGGAAATGAAAGCTTTTTGCAACGAGTTCGCAAATCATAGAATCTCTTAACCAACAGTTTCCCATCCCCTGATCCAGCCAATTCTGAATCCGTCCATCAAATGTTGTGAAATAGTCTTTCTCGGTCTCAGGGTCCCAAGGTTGGGGATGGGCTTTAAGCCACTGTGCTCTCTCGAACATAATTTTACGACGGGCGGATACAGGAAGCGCATCACCTAGGTGCCAGGTTACGAATTGAAGGACCCCTTCTTGTTGCCAGTGCGGAAGGTGATTTTTGTGGCGCTCAATTTGATTACTGAAATTTACGTAAGGGGCGATTGCTTTCATAAGGTATATATATGTATACCTTATAGAGAATATCAAAGATAAAAATGGAGCGGGGGTGTCCCCACCCCCTTATTATTTCATAGGGCTTAGGTTTGTGGGGGTGAGGACACCCCCGGTCCATTCACCCTTTCAACCGAACCTCAAGAGCATCGGCTTGCTTGAGAAGTGCATCGGGTAATCGATCCCCAAATTGGGTGAGGTGTTCGCGAATGGAACTCATTTCGTTAAGCCAAAGATCATTTTCTACGGAGAGCAGTTCATCTAAATCTTCAGGGAGCATATCGAGTCCTTCCACATCCAAAGCTCCTGGAGCGGGTCGAAGGCCCAGAGCGGTTTCTGTAGCTTCGGCCGTTCCAGCGCAACGTTCAAATACCCACTTAAGCACGCGAGAGTTTTCTCCAAACCCAGGCCAAAGCCAACGTCCATCATCACTTTTGCGAAACCAATTCACATAAAAGATTTTGGGCATCTTGTCTCCGCCTTTTTCACCCATTTCCAGCCAATGCGCGAAGTAGTCACCCATATGGTATCCGCAGAACGGTAACATGGCCATAGGATCCCGACGAAGCTCCCCAACAACACCAGCTGCCGCCGCGGTTTTTTCCGAAGCCATCATAGAGCCCATAAAAGTACCGTGCTCCCAATCGAAAGCCTCGGTTACCAAAGGTTGGGCGCTGGCGCGACGTCCTCCAAAAAGAATTGCGCTGATCGGGACTCCAGCAGGGTCTTCCCATTCATCCGCTATTACAGGGCATTGATTTGCACGTGCCGTAAAGCGGGCATTGGGATGAGCAGCCGTACGACCAGATTCCGGTGTCCAAGGACGACGCAACCAGTCCGTTAATTCTTCTGCCTCTACATCCATATCCTCCCACCAGACATCCCCATCCTTGGTAAGTGCGCAATTGGTAAAGATCGCGTTGGAGGCGACACTGAGCATCGCGTTGGGATTGGAGCTCATACTGGTTCCGGGAGCCACTCCAAAAAATCCAGCCTCGGGATTGATTGCGTAAAGCTGTCCATCTTCGCCAAATTTCATCCAGGCAATATCATCCCCAATCGTTTCCACTTTCCATCCGGGCAAGGTTGGATTCATCATCGCTAAATTGGTTTTCCCGCAGGCGCTGGGGAACGCAGCGGCTACATATTTTACTTCAGCTTCCGGTGAGGTGAGCTTGAGGATTAGCATGTGTTCCGCCAGCCAGCCCTCTCTCTTCGCCTGAACAGATGCTATTCTTAAGGCATGACACTTTTTGCCCAAGAGGGCATTCCCACCGTAACCGGAACCATAGGACCAAATTTCTTTGGTATCCGGAAAATGGCTGATGTATTTATTCTCCGCATTACAAGGCCAAGCCAAATCCGCCTGTTTAGGTCCGGTTAGCGGATGACCCACGCTGTGTAAACCACGGACAAAATCATCGCTATCCCCTAAAACATCTAGAACATTGGTTCCTACCCGCGCCATAATATGCATGTTACATACCACGTAAGGACTATCCGTAATTTCAAAGCCGATTTTGGCAATCGGACTTCCCACCGGACCCATGGAATAAGGGATTATATACATGATTCGCCCCTGCATACAGCCCTTATAAAATCCACGAAGGATATCTTTCATCTCTTCTGGATCTTTCCAGTGGTTCGTTGGGCCGGCATCTTCCTCCTGTTGACAACAAATGAAGGTGCGGTCTTCAACTCGGGCTACATCTGCAGGATCGGAACGAACAAATAGCGAATTAGGACGTTTCTCTTCGCTCAACCATTGAGCCGTACCTGCATCCACCATCTCTTGGGCGACACGTTGAAACTCATCACTTGTTCCATCACACCAAACAAGCTGATCGGGCAGGCATAGGGATCTAATTTCTTCCACCCATCTAAGAACGAGGGCGTTTGATGTGGGAGCGGAGGGAGGTTGAGTCATGGGGATACCTTACGGACTTAGCATTAGGAGTAACATTCGACGGGCACGGGGGGAGGTTAATTAACCTAATCATTCACAGGCGAAAAGGGAACTTATTTCCTGCGAAATCTACTGATTTATGCCATAGAATGCTTCTATGAATAAAACTCCCTCTGTATTTATTACTGGAACCTCCACGGGTATTGGTCGAGCCACCGCTCGAGAAATGAAAAACCAAGGGTGGCGGGTTTTTGCATCAGCCAGAAAACCTGAAGATTTGGAAGCATTGGAAGCCGAGGGGTTTGAAGCTGTTGAACTGGATATGACAAAATCTGATTCCATAGAAGCCGCAGTTAAAAAAGTTTTGGCGGCTTGCGAAACGAAATTGGATGGGCTGGTGAATAATGCCGGGTATGGTCAGCCTGGTGCTCTAGAAGATTTGAATGTAGAGTCGATGCGAAAACAATTTGAAGTAAATGTGATTGGGCTTCAGCATCTTACCAATCTGATTCTTCCGTCCATGATCGAAGGTGGAGCAGGACGAGTGATTCACGTCTCCAGTGTAGTCGGAAGAGTCGCCCTCCCCTTTATGGGGATTTATTCTGCTAGTAAATTTGCAGTGGAAGCTTTGGCGGACGCCCAAAGAGTGGAGTTGAATGGTACCGGAATAAAGGTGAGCCTAGTGGAGCCAGGCCCCATCACGACTCAGTTCAGCAAAAATGCAGTGGGGAGTTCCGATGGAAATTTGCCAACCGATTCCTCACGTTTTTCCGCCATGTATAAAAAAGAATTATCCCTCCGTGAGGGTCGAAGTGGATCCAAACCTTTTGCTCTACCGCCTGAAGCCGTTGCAAAAAAAATTGCCCATGCCCTAACTTCCCCAAAACCAAAACGTAGATATAAAGTTACGGTTCCAGCCTATCTAGGCGCGGGCTTAAGCCGATTGGCTCCGGATGCTTTTATTGATTGGATTTTGTGCCGGGAACTGAAAAAGAGAAACTGACTTAAGGTGTAGTTCCGCGGCCCCCGCGGTAAAACCCAAGCGTTCGTTTACCCTCGAGGCGATGGAACTACGCAAATCCGTCATCCCTCTTTTGTTGAGTTCCGGTGTAAGCGCACTTTGACTCGGTTCTCACGTTGGAGATGGAGATCCACTTGTTTGAAAAGTTGTCCGAGGGCTGTGCGGGGGTGACCTTGTTTTTGAAGCTCCAAACCGATTTCGGAGGCGATGACCCATTGTCTTCGTAAGGTTCGGACCATGGAGAGGTAAGTGTTTCCGGGATTGTATATGCTGGTGGCTTCGCTGGAAACCCCATTGAGTTCGATCACCTTTAGATCTTCACCTTTTTGGAATGCGGTTTCCGTTGGGGCTATCAGATCATATCTTCCAAAATAAAAGCTGGGCAAGGATTTACTAATTTCATCTATACGATTTTCGAGCTCAGGTGTGAGCAACGAGATTCCATCTTCAAATAAGGTCCCTAAACAATGATTTCCCACATCTGTAAGTTGTACCCTTTCGCCAGCCTCTGGGACCTCCAGCAAGCGTTCACCCAAATGCCGGAAATGCATCGACGCCTGACAGACCGCTCGATTATCTTTTAAAATAAGGTCTTCCAGATTGAGCCTACCATCACCCGTCACGGATGAAAACGTCTTCCGAGTAATTGCAAAAACAGTTCCCTTCTTATCCGAAGGTTCGCGAATATAAAAAACACCAAACTCAATCCCGGCGGCAAAAGCTTGAGCCATTAGGTCACCAGTAGGGTGCGATAGCGCTTTATCCAGATCTTCTATATTTTTCGCAATCACAACCTGAATTCCCCGCTGGCCTTTGTCAGGTTTGATTACAAGCGGATAGGTAAGATGGTTCTCTCGCATGAAGGTTTGGATGAGATCTTTCTTTTCGTTAAGGCTTCTTTCCCGAGGAAGCCTCACATAAATCGCTACCGCATCGCGATCGCCCATTTGGTCGAGGATTTCCATTTTTGATTCCTCAACCATTCCTCCCCCCGGAACGCAGGGATTGCAGGTACTGAAATCCATGGGATGTTTTCCGGGTCGAAGCCACCTAAATGCCAAATCACAAAACACCGGTAGATAGAGAATCGGGGTCGGCCAATATTCCGGTCGGGTAAATCGGCACCATCGACCATATAGCTTTCGGCGACCCCGCCAATGTAGAGCAGGGATGGCAAGGTGTAGGACCGCAACATACAAGATGACGATTCCGACGAGTATCCAAGGTGCCACATAATGATAACGCTCCACCCAATAGAGCATTTTTTCCGCAAGCTGAACCGCAAGCCAGATCAAAGCAGGCGTCCATATTACTGCCGCAAGCACAAAGAAGAAGGTGAATTTGAGACAGGAGACACCTAAAAGTCCTGCCGCTACGTAGGCAGGTAAGCGGGTACCGGGTATAAAGCGTGCAATCATAATCGCTACCCCACCCCGGCGCTGAAACCACTCCTCGCTTTCGCTTAACTTGACCGGGTTAATCATCCAGCGTAACGGAAATTTCTTTAGGGCCGGTCGGCCTAATTTTCTTCCGACAATAAACAGAAGAAAATCACCAAATATAATCCCCGACAAACAAGCGACCAGTCCTTGCGTCCAGGTGAGAGTACCATTCGCAATTAGAATACCCGTAACCACGCAGGTAACATCTTCCGTGATCAAGGTTGCCAGCGTAATAACCACGAGTATAAAAACCAGTTTTGCCCCTTCTGGAGACTCGGAAGGGCCCTCAAGAAATTCCAAAAGAAAAGGTGGGGGGGCATCCGTACTCAGTGCTTGATCGGCTCTTAGTCCGAACGAAGCTACTGAAATCAGGAACATACCTAAGAGGATTATCCATCCCCTCAGACGTACATCCCTAAACGTTAAGTGATTGCGTACATTCATGCGATTGAAGTATTTTCCGATTTTGAACAGGACAATACCTAAAGTGAATTTGGTGTTCGTCACTCTTTATTTCCGAAATGCTGACGGTCTGGGCATCCTTACGGTACATCAAGGGCCAAAATCCTGACTTTTCGGGATGGGATGCATAATGAAAGTCATGAAGCGTTTGCTCGGAAAGGCCTTGTTTTTGTAGTAGTTCATTAAAGAGGTGCTCTCTATGTTCTACCACCTCGGCAGAATTCCACCCGGAGGTGGTCCAATGGGTAATATCGTTATGCGACGGGCCGTCGAAGAGCTGTTGGCCATTCCAAGAAACATGATGTATCGGATCGATGCGAGGTATTCGAAGGAGATGAAAAGGGGGATAGGGTTCGGGGTCAAGCCAGTCGTGAAACGGGAGGGGCGTTTGAGCAGATTGAAGCGGTAATTCTCCGCGCGTTCGAGGACTCTCAGGACGTTTAGGCTCATCCGCATCGTAATAATTTAATAAACAGTGGACCGTTCCTTTGGGATCCACACAGATCCAAGTCCCTCCCCCAACAGGATCTCTTGGATAAATCAGGGTGTTCTTTTGACGTGGCGGCTCGGCTTTGAGCCGATCTGTCGCTTCGTCCCGATTAAACCGGAGACTCAGGCAACCGTTACGTCTCCACCAACTTACTGTGCACATGCGGTTTGTTCCGCTTCATATTTTAAGGTAGAAGGTGCCATGCCAAACCCTTCCGGAATGGAAAGGTTCTGATCACGTAGGATCATGGCAATCAGAGCAAAGTGGTGAACCGTATGACTGATGAGAAACTGCAGCTCTCGCAAAACACTGGATGTGCTCCAAGGATCGTCCATTTCCGAACCGCAATCCATTTTAACCTTGAGCGTTTTATTAAAATCATCGCCCGTGATACATTTGAGGGCTTCGGATTGATCTGAAATCCAGGTTTGCATAGCAAATAGATCCTGCTGTTGCTTTTCTCTGCGGGGTCTTTGATCGTAATCCACGATTCCCAGACTCCACCCAGAGGTAAATAACTCATAGTGATCCATACAATGACGAAGATGGGGACCTACTCCATTGTTGTACAAGGGAGGGTTCGTATTCGTATAGCTAGCCTTCGTGAGGCTTCCAACTAAGGAACCTGCTTGATGCAGGTAGGTTAGATTATCAGATAGTGCAGTACCGGCCATAAGATTTCGTAAGGGGGGTGAGAAATGTAAGAGTTTCCGAAGTTGATAAGCTATCTGACGACTCAAATGACATTTTCTCCACAAAAAAGAAAAAAGAAAGTGTAAAAAAATGATTTAATACCTTTTCAAATTAGAACCAAGCTCTGCAATCACTCGAATCCTTCTCTAAATTCTGCTAAAGACTCCTAATGTATATCGGGGCAGGTAGTAAACACATCACCTTTTTCATCTATTCACTCTGTTGGCTTTGCAGCCTGAGAGCGGGGGCCCTTGCTACCGACTCCGGGGTGGTGTATCGTGTGCGATGGGAGGGTATTTCTACATTTGACTTAGAAGATGAGCTAAAGCAAAATTCCCGGACGGAAGAATTACAGGACGCACCCCCACCATCTATCCCCCTTTTACACCGGAGGATGAATCAGGATATTCCCAGACTTGAATCCCTGTTAAAAGCGAGTGGCTATTATCTGGCCGTAGTAAAAACCAAACTCGAAGCTACAAGCAAGCCTCCGGTCGTTGTTTTTATATGTACACCCGGTCCCTTGTTTCGATGTGAATCCTTAACGGTGCTTTACACGGGAACCACCCCCCCTCGAGTAAAATGGACTCCCTTACTAAATGAGGAGGATGCAGCTAGTACTCGGAATATTCTTCTCGAAGAATCACGATTACTTCGGTTTCTCAGAGAAAATGGCCATCCAGCTCCACAACTCGGTGAAAGGAAATTCGAGATTGATCCGAAAAAGCGAACGGCAACGATCGTCTTTCACGTTGATCCGGGACCCGCAAAAATATTTGGTGATTTGAAGATTAGCGGTTTGGAGACGATTAGCGAAAAATATATTCATCGCCAGCAGCCTTGGGAATCGAACGATTGGTTTGACAGTGAGTACCTTGAAGATTTTGAGAAGACCCTCATTTTAAGCGGACTATTTTCAAGAGTACATCTAACTCTGGTAGATCCTAGCTCCGCCTCCGAAACCCAAGATCTACAAATAACCCTTAGTGAAAGACACAAAAAAACCGTAAAACTCGGAGCGGATTATCGAAGCGATGTAGGATTCGGTACCAAAGCTTCATGGGAACATCGAAATTTTCTAGGAAACGGCGAGCAGTTCCAACTAGATGGCGTGGTTGCAGAACTGGAAAAAAGTGTGAAGGCTAGAATTAGAAAACCAGGGTTCCGCAGACATAATCAAAATATTCAAGTTAACCTGGGGCTAGAGGAAGAAGAAACCGATGCCTACAGGAGCCTCAGCTTGGAAAGCCGCCTTAGCATCGGTCGGACGATCAATCGCTATCGTTCCATACGTCTGGGACTTGGCTACAAATATTCAACTATCGAACAGATTGATGAAGAAAATGATTATGCACTGATCTTTGTTCCTTTAGAAATTAGTTGGGACCACACGCGGAACGCACTGAATCCAATCGATGGACATCGACTCTACACCGAACTGACACCCTACACGGAGATCCTAGATGGCAACCTAACTTTTGGGCGGGCTCAATTTACCGGCACTCACTACCGCCCTCTTCGAAAACGGCCTCAGTTGATTTTGGCCAGCCGTCTCAGTACCGGTTCTCTGGTCGGTGCTGAAACCAATGATATTCCTGCAGATGAACGGTTTCATACGGGCGGAGGAGGTGCCGTGCGTGGCTATTCCTATCAATCTATTGGACCTCAAACCGAACAGACTCCCACCGGAGGAAGCTCCCTTATGGAAGTCTCAGCCGAACTTCGCGCGCGATTTACTGAAACTTGGGGCGGGGTACTCTTTATCGATGGTGGCATGGTCTCTCCTTCCGAAAACCCGATAGACACCTTTCCTCTTAAATGGGGCGCGGGAATAGGTTTACGCGTTTTCACTGGGTTGGGTCCGTTGCGTTTGGACCTCGCGTATCCCCTCAATCCCGATGCCAATCAGGAACAACGCTTGCAATTTTATATTAGTCTCGGACAAGCCTTCTAATGAAACAAGGGAACCCCAATATCATAAGAAGAATTATTCGCGGACTCCGGTGTCTGTTTTTACTTTTGCTGGTGATCTATGGACTCCTGCACACCCGACCCGTTCAGAATGAAATTACCCGGAGGTTGTCTGCCATTCTTAGTTCCGAAGACCTAGTCATTGAGTTAATAGGCCTACACGGGATCTTTCCTTTTTGGCTGGAACTTGAAGCTCTACACGTTTCGGATGCTCAAGGACCCTGGTTAGAACTTTCGGACCTACAAACCAAATGGATCTATCAGAATCACCTTATCGAAATTCATTCACTTCAGATACAGAAAGGTATATGGACCCGACTTCCCTCTACCTCGGAAAACAAAAATAAAAACGCGAATACCACTGTTAGCCTACCCGTAAATATAGATCTGAGACAGGCAACCCTGCAGCAACTCATCTTAGGTCCAGAGCTTGCAGGTCAGGAAACCGAAATCCGACTGGAGCTTGCAGGCCAGCTGAATAAAGAAAACTCCATGCTTGAAGCTGAGGGATCCATCTCTTCAAAAGAACTTACCGCGACCGGGATGCTTCTACTAGATCTTAAAGAGCACTCGTTTAATTCTTCCTTAGAAGGAACCCTCTTTGAGGGTAATTCCTTTACGCTCTCAAACCAAGGCAACACGCTTGCGACAGAGTTAGACTGGACCTTAGAGTCTGCAGACACCAAACAGTTTCTTGAAGATAGCCTCAATAGAGCCCAACCATTTTTCCGAAGCTCGGAAACGTATTCTACCTACATTCCTAGCTTCGGAAAGGAAGCGCACGTTTTGACCTGGAAGACATCGGTTAAAATTCGAGAGGGCGTTTTTCGATCTGAAAATGAAGTCAAAATAGGTGCGGGTTCCATTCGTTTCCCTGTGGTTTGGACACCGGAATCAATGGCTCTCACCACGAGCATTGACGTTCATGATCTTGAAAGTGAAAAAACAAAACTTACCCGGTTTTTTGTAGAGATTCGTCACTCTCCGGAGGAATGGAAGCTTCTCGCTTCAGAAATCGATTTTTCAGCTGGCGGACTGAAGTTAAAGCTTCTTGAACCGCTCTCAATCCAAGGAGACTCCGCAACCTTCACGGTGCCAGAAACGAAATTTCAGTTGAACGGGTACCCTCTCAAAGGAAGAGGCTCTTGGAGCTCACAGAAATTGAATTTCGAATGTATTCTTCCAGACATGAGACTTGGAGATTTACCCCAGTATGAAGATCTGGAGGTAAAAGGAATTCTTAATGGGAGTGTCTTTTTAGAAGGCACATTAGAACAACCCGTACTTCAATCGTCTCTACATCTGCGAAATGTTGAAGTGACGGTTGAAGACGTGGGGGCACCCAATAAAATGGAAGGTGATCTTGAGGGACGATGGGATCAGCAAGCCCTCCATATCGAAGGCTTCTTAAAGGATCAAAGCGGAAACCGGATCGAGTTAACCATCGATTCATCTGAAAAGTGGTCTTTACTTCCTCTGAAGTTCCCTACGAGGTCAGCGAGCTTTAACTCCGCACTGAAGGGTAAGGTCGAGTTATCCATAGCCAATAATCTGCCCTGGTTTTCCGAACACCGATTAAGTGGCAGCCTTCAAACAAATTTGGTTTTCAGTCAGGAGAAAGGTGCTCTTGACCTGAAAGGTTCACTAGAGTTGGATCGGGGTCAGTACGAGAGTTATCAATTGGGAACGAAGCTTAGCGATATTCGAGTAGGGGTCGAACTACAAAACAACAAGATCCACCTTCAGACGCTCTCAGCGAAAACCCCGGGTAACGGAACCATAAAAGCAGAGGGTACCCTAAGCGCTTTTAACCTAAGCTCTCTAGAAGGAGAGCTTGAAGTCGTTTTCGATGATGCACAACTTTTGCATTTAGATCCGGTGAAAGCCGCCTTGTCTGGAAAAGTTATTGTCGCTAAAAATGAACTTAAGCCCATTGCGCTTTCAGGTAATCTGATTTTAGAGGAGACGGTTTTTTATCTAGACCGTCTCCCTCCTCCGATCCCCAAGGTTCTGGAATACAAAATAATGGGTGAACCAGAAATCAAAGAAAGCGCTACCCCGCCAAACGTATCTAGTAAAAAACCCACGATTACGGGAAACATACATGTGGATATCCCAGGGCGTTTAAGCGTTCAGGGTAAAAATATACTTTCCAGTTGGGAGGGAAGCGTGGATATTTCATTAAGAAACGATGGCGTTTATCTGTCTGGAAAGTTAAATCCCCGAAGAGGAACCGTCACCTTTTTCGGGCGAGCCTTCCGCCTTAATCGCGGTTCAGTTTATTTTAATGACTATCTTAACCTTCCACCCATTCTTGATTTGGAGGCGGATTATTCCCGAGCTGATTTAGAAGCTGTCCTTCGAGTTTCTGGACGCGCGGATGATCCGACATTTTCATTAAGCTCTTCCCCTCCGCTTCCAGAAGATGAAATTATCGCCTACATTCTCTTTGGAAAAAACCTATCTACTATCACAGGCTTACAGGCTGTAGAAGTGGGGATGGCTGTAAAGAGTATGATGGATAGCGGCGGAGGAAAAAAGTGGGACGTTATGGGAAATGCTAGAAGTTTTCTCGGAGTAGACCAGTTGGAGTTTCGTGAATCGGGAGACGCCGGAGGAAGCACCGAAATCGTGGCCGGACGACAATTGAACGACTATTTCTATATCGAGGTTAGCCAAAACCTAAAAGAGCCAGACAGCTCCATTGTTCTGGAGTATGAGATCCGAAAGAATTTTTCCATCACAACCGAAACCGGAACCCACACCCTTCCCGGTATCGGGGTGACCTGGAAGCGAGATTAGTAGCGTAGTCCGCGCTCTCCGAGCCTGAAAACTTCGAGCTAAGACCTCATGCATGGAGTCTTTATGGTTCGAAACTAAGAGTCTTACAGGATTATAGTTCCACGCTCGGAGAGCGCGGACTACGCTTCAGACGTTTCACTAATGGGTTCGCAGATATTCCGTGAAAAAGAATACTCAGAATGATGGTGGTCATTACAATCGATGCCATCTTAGGCGCTTTTTCGAGATCAGCATGTAAAACCATCATAATGAAAACAATACTGGCTAATCCTCGGGGGCCAAACCAACCAATAAATACTTTTTCGCGGAAGGGCAATCCGCTTCCAGTCAACGAGAGAACCACTGGGATCATACGAATCAAGGTCAGGCTCAACACGGCGTACAGTGCTATGCTCCAGGTAAGGTTCCCTACGCATTGCCCTACGATTACGGCTCCAAAAATCACCCAAGTAACCAGAGATAGAGCATCGCCTGCGGCTTCCGATTTGAGGAAGTGATGATGCTTTTCTTCTTTGTATAGCGCACCGAAAATGAGTCCCCCCACGAAACAGGCGATAAACCCACTGCCACCACAAGCTTCGGCCAAGGTAAATGACCCAAAAGCCAACGAGGGAACCGCAATGGAGGATGTATGAGAATGCGTCCACTTCCTTTTCGTACAAAAGAGTACCCATTTCTCTCCGAGGTAAGCCACTATTCCGCCAACCAGTAAGCCTATTCCTACTTTTTGGAGAATGGTCAGCCACACATTCACCATAGGTTCGCCATCCATCGTCATCCCGAAGGAGAGTAACACGGCCAGTAAAGGAACACAGATACCGTCGTTTAATCCACTCTCCACGTTTAAGGCTTCGGCAAGGGGTGCTGGCACGTCCTCACTGGAGACAACGGCTTTGCCTAATGCCGCATCGGTCGGGGCAAGAATCGTGGCTAAGATAGCGGCTTCAATCAGAGTAAAGTCAGGAAATAATAATAGCGCCACCCCCCAACCTAATAAAAAGGTAAAAGGGAGTCCCAACAGGAGTAAGCGTTCAGGTAAGGTATGTGATTTCTTCAGAATGTTTAGCCGGGAATGAGCTGCATCGGTGAAAAGCACCACGGCCAAGGTCAATTCCGCCAATAACCTCAAACCCTCATTATCTATAGCGAAGCTAAATACATCGAGCCCCATAGGCCCAACCGACCAACCCACTGCAATAAATAAAAGCGCCCCGCTGACCAGCGTCTTTTCCATCCTTCCACTCATCAAGCTATAGATAAAAAGAAACAAGGACAGGAATGCAATGTTGGAAATCATGTAGCAGGTTTAGAACTTATTTTCGGTAAATACCAGAGGATTTATGCGGCGGGTTCCAGAGATCTTGTAGTTGCATTTATCTGACTGTATGAAAAGGACCGTCACATATGAAATCCCCGATCACCACCCTACAATTACTCCAGAACTGGACCTTTAAAGAAGCCGGAAGCCAAACATCCTATCCGGCACAGGTTCCCGGATGCATCCATTCTGATTTGTATCGGAATCACTTAATCCCAGATCCTTTTTACGGTCGTAATGAGCGAAACCTTGAGTGGATCGAACAAACGGATTGGGACTATCAGCTCGATTTTCAGATCTCTGATGAGATGTTAAAACAAGATCAGATCGAACTAGTGGCCGAGGGTTTGGACACCGTGGCATCAATCTCCCTCAACGGAAAAGAAATTGCTCATACAGAAAATATGTTTGTTGGGTACCGCTTAAAGGTGAAAGAGGATCTAAGGCCGGGGAAAAACAGCTTGCGGATTCTTTTTTATAATTACCTGGATGCGGTCAAAAAACGTCGGCCGGTCTTAGGACCTATGGCCAATGATTACGTGGGCGGTAGAGAACAGCTACGTAAACAACAGTGTGCCAGCGGATGGGACTGGGGTCCACGGTTGACTACGGCAGGAATCTGGAGACCGATTCGTCTAGAAGCTTGGTCTACAAACCGGATTGAGCATTTTTATGTTACGCAAGGCCATAGCAAAAAATCGTGCTCGGTTGCGGTGACGGTAAACCCTGCAAAAAAAGGCAAACGATTCACCGTCCGTGCTGTCTTAACAAAAGCGTTCAAAACGGTATCCGCCTGTGAAGGTTCTGTCTCAGAGGCTTTAGAGCTGAAGGTGAAAAATCCAGAGCTCTGGTGGCCAAACCAATGGGGAGACCAACCTCTTTACGAACTCACCGTAAGCTTGATGGATGGGGAAACCCTACTGGATTCACGTACCCAGAGGATAGGACTTTGTCAGATTGAATTGGATCAACATCCAGACAAGTGGGGTACCAGCTTTCAATTCAAGATAAACGGTAAAGCGATTTTTGCCAAAGGAGCCAATTGGATTCCCGCTCATAGTTTTGTCAATGAAGGAGAAAGACTGATTCCGGATCTGTTGGATTCCGCGGCATCTGCCAATATGAATATGCTTCGGGTCTGGGGAGGTGGCATCTATGAAATGGAAAGCTTTTACGAGGGGTGCTTGGAACGGGGATTGATGGTCTGGCAAGATTTCCAGTTTGCCTGCAGCCTTTACCCTGCCGATGCCGCTTTCTTGGGCGACGTAAAAAAAGAGGCCCGTTATCAAATTGAACGGCTTCGGAATTATAGTCATATTGCTCTGTGGTGCGGAAACAATGAACTCGAACAAATGGCCCGACAGTTGCTAACGAAAGATGCAGGGTTACGTAAAGATTATGAAAAGATCTTTCATAAACTTTTGCCTGAACAGCTTAAGAAACTGGCTCCGGGATCTGCGTATATTGCCAGTTCAGAACATAATCCAGATGACCGCTACGGGAACACACAAAATCCGGAATCAGGAGATGCTCACTATTGGGGGGTTTGGCATTCACGTGAACCCATCAAGGCTTATGAAAATCAATTCCACCGTTTCTTTTCAGAATTCGGGATGCAGGCTTATCCTCATGTTGAAACTGCAGGTACCTTTACGGATAGCGAGAATTTGTTCGGGCCAGAGATGGATAACCATCAAAAAAACGGTGGGGGAAATCAGATTATTTTTCATTATATTTCCCAACTCTACCGCTTCCCAAAAGATTATCTGGCCAGCGTATATCTTTCACAGATTATGCAGGCCTACTGTCTTCGATTTGGAATTGAACATATGCGTCGGAATATGCCGCGTACCATGGGGTCGCTGTTTTGGCAATTGAATGACTGCTGGCCCGTGGCCTCCTGGTCGAGTATCGATTTTGGCGGACGCTGGAAAGCGCTTCACTACGCCGCCAAACGTTTTTATGCGCCGGCATTGGTTTCCGTAAAATGGATCGGCGATGAAAATATTCATAGTGGCACCAACACCTTATTAAGTGATCTTCGTGGATTTGAAGTTCATACAGTTTTTGATGGCCCTAAAAAATCCGAAGGAACCTTAGGATGGCAACTCTGGTCGATGAGTAACAATAAAAAACTAAAGACCGGTTCTAAGAACGTTCCCTTGCTCTCCGGAAAATCCGTTTTACGTGAAAAATTTCTGGTTGAAGATTTTATCGAGACTTACGGGCGGAATGATTTGGTTTTGAGAACGAAGCTTAGCGGAAAAGGTTTTGAAAGTAGCGTAAACACTACATTTCTCACCGCTCCGAAAGCGGTCGAGTTTCCTCAATCCACGATCCACACAAAAGTGAGAAAAGGGAAAGAGAAAGGTAGCTTCGAACTTGTGGTAAGCAGTGATACCATCGCGTATCAGGTCTATCTGAACCTTACAGATGCGTTGGAGCACCGGATCAGTGATAACTTTTTTGATCTATTTCCCGGAGAAACCAAAACGGTTACCCTCAAGCCTATGAAATCCTTGACCCTTACTCAGCTGCGGAAGTCTCTAAACACCTATTCGTATCGGGACAGTTACGTGGATTAATCTTTCAGGTAGTTCTACGGCCCCTACGGTAAACGTCCATGGCTTGTTTTCTTCGCGGAGGCCAAGGAACTACGCTAAAGTAGCTACCATTCTATCAAAAGGGTTCCGTTTATATTTCTGATTCGAATAAATGGGCCGAATGCACTTACGTCACTAATCGGATTCACAAAGTCACCTACAAAGTAGGAAAGGCGACAAGGGCCTGTCACCTGGAGTTAACCTTCTCTATGCCGATGCCGATGCCGATGCCGATGCCGATGCCGATGCCGTTTATTTTAATACCATGCCCCATAAAGCCAGCACGCTGGGTATTTTTGTAAGTGGTATCACGATGTTTACGGTCCTCAGCGGAAAGGATCCCGTGGGAATGTCCGGGGCGACCTATGACTTAGATGATGTCCCAGACCGTGAACGGATGGATGCTATTCAGCAGGTAATCTGGGATGCAGTAAGCGGTGACAGTCGAAGGGAGGTTACTCCAGCAGTATCCGACGAGTGAATGGTTAGAATTTATCCTTCCTAAAAATCTTTTCATCTTTCTCTAAGATTTACCTGCCGGGAATCGTCTTCGCTGTGTAAACTCGATCCGAACGGTTACTTTCCCGGAGATTCTTATGAAAAAATTCTGCCTGTTTTTATTCGTCCTGCCCCTGATGTCATTATCCGCGGCTTCGACCACCGATCTGGAATTTATGGAAGCCTTTGCTTGGGGCAACCGTGAGGCAGCCCTAAAGGAATTGGTTCCGGATACTGAAGACTACTATTATTACCATTGCCTGCATTATCAGTTAACCAACGACAGAGTAGCCTTTCACAAAACCTTGGATGCGTGGTACGAATATAACAATCGTAACTGGAACAGTCGCATGCAAGAAATGCGCCGGCGTCAAAAACTGATCGAGTTTGATAAAAATCCAACTGAAACCTGGAAGTTTATTCGTCAAGATGCGGGTCTCACTTTCAATCATCGTCCCCGGAATGAACAGCGCAATCCCAATTATCCTTCAGCTTTGAATCCGAAGAAATACCGTATCCAGGCCTTTATAGACCAAGCCAACTCCCGGAATGGCCTGCTGAATGATATGACCGATCGCGGATTGGAACTCGCCTTCGATCAAGACCGTGACCCCGAACACCGCCGCGCCTTTTTAGGTCAACTCCAACGCCCGGATGTCGACGGGCTGGTAGATTTCATCCTCGCGGACCTGAACTACAAAGAAAGCCGTGGTTTTGGGCATCACCGCATCCACTCTCTACTTACCCGTGCTCAATTAGAGGAGTTGGCACAACGCAAACCTGACCTAATCCGCAGCGAACACTACGTCACCGAGCGCCTTTCTAGGATCCAAGCCCCGGAAGTGGATCTCTCCCACGACCACGAGGCGGCTGTCACTTATTATCAAAACCTATGGACCTTTGTTCAAACCTTAAGTGCCCCTCACAATTCTCTCAAGGCGAGTACCCTGTACCGTTTGCTGGATCATCAACGCAAAATGGGTATCTATGATGAGGCCCTGTTTAAAACCTATTTGCAGTTTCCCCGCCAGGTCGTTTACTTACCCCGAGAGCGCCGTGAAGCACTCCAACGTCAACGCGCGGAATGGGTAAATTTCGCTTATCAACCGGGACGGGGCATCGTACTCCCCCCCATCGGTCAGGAAGAACCGCTGGTCCGCGATTTTCTGCTAGCCCTTTTGAAATCCGCTCCGAATCCTGACGCCTTTAAAGAATTTTTTACTAACGAATGGCTGAAAGCCCAGTTTGCGGAAAGTAAAATTCTCGCCGGAGTTGGAGATCCGGAAGACTGGGCGCATCTCTTGAATCCCTCCATCTATCGGAAAATTTTGGATCGGATCGAATTGAATTTTGCCCCAGAAAATCCGTCCTATGTACTACCCGGAGAGGAGATCACTCTACAGGTCGACGTGAAACGGGTGGACACGCTGTTGGTGAAAATCTATGAAATGCAAACCTTCAATTATTATCGCACCCATCGCGCACCTGTAGATCAAGCTGTAGATCTGGACGGCATGATTCCTACTCACGAACGCAGGTTAGAGGTGAAAGCCAATCCTGGGCGCAGGATCCGTCGGAACGTCGAATTACCTGAAATTACCAAGCGGGGGGTCTATGTGGTCGAGCTGATAGGCAACGGCGTAAGCTCCCGATCCCTACTTCATGTTGGTCATTTAGAATCCATCACCCAGCCCAACGCATCCGGTCAGGTAATGGTGGTTCTCAACGAAAAAGGCGAAACTGTAGAGCATGCGAAGGTGTGGATGGAAGGGCGTGAATACGTTTCAGGGAAACAAGGTCTGATCCTTCTCCCCTACTCCGAAAATCCAGGAACCCGTTTTGTAATCTTGCAAGACGGTGAGTTTTCCAGTCCTGAATCGTTCGTACATCTTGGCGAAGACTATCTCTTCAGCGCGGGGATCCATATCGATACCCAAACCCTCAACCGTCGCTCCACCGGTATGCTGATTCTGCATCCGGATCTTCGAATTCAGGGCGTTCCACTGGATCCAAGTATGTTAAAAGAGGTCACCGTCACCTTGGCGTCCACTGATGCCAAAGGTACCCGCAGTGAACGAGAATTCGAAACTTCCTTTGAAACTAACCGCGAGTGGGTCCGAGAATTCTATGTACCCGAGGGCCTGCGTCAGTTGGAGGTTTCGGTTGAAGCGAAAATTAAACGGAAAAGTGATTTGGAAGAAATCACTCTTCAGGATCACTACACCCTACCCGTGAATAGCGCACGCACTGGCGACAAACTGCGTCAGGCTTTTTTGGTTCCTCATCAGGGGGGCTGGACACTCGAAGTTCGTGGACTCAATGGCGAAGCGGTTGCGGACCTACCCCTTCGAATCTATCTACATCATCCCGGCTTTAAACAAAGTCGTGATTTCTGGGTCACCACCGATGAAGCCGGACAAGTAGCTCTCGGTCCACTGAATGGATTGGAACGAATTCGGGTTAGCGGGAGTGACCTGCAACTCGATCTGCCTCTGGAAGGTGGAAACTCCTTGCTACCGGAGCAGATTCACCTTCAACCGAGCGAAGTTGTTTCCCTTCCCTACCCCTATGAACGTGAATCGGATCTCAAGGCCGCCTCACTAATGCAAAAAGGCCGTGGGGATTTGAACCTGAAAGACCTGAGTCCTCTCATCCAGATCGCGAACGGAGAACTGCGTATCGAAGCCTTGACTCCTGGTGACTATGAACTCGTTCTCCATGAGAGCGGAGGCCGTATACGCATTCGGATGGAAGGCGGGATGGCGTCTCGAGGCTTTATTCTTGGAGCAACCCGTCGCTTACAGCAAACCGATCGTGAGCTAACCTCCATCGCCAAGGTCGAAACCGGCAAAGACGAAATTACATTACAGTTACGCAACCCCAAAAAAGGAACCCGGGTGTCGGTTCGCGCCTATCGCTATGAAGGGCACGGAAATGGCTTGGCAAAGGGGTTTGGATATCCAGCAGCCTCCAATCGTCAGGTCTTTGCTCCCCACACCCAATACATCAGTGGACGCAATATCGGCGATGAATACCGCTATGTCCTTGAGCGCAAGTTTCAAAAAATCTTCGCCGGAACGCTACTGGAACGTCCAGGTCTTATTTTGAATCCTTGGATGTTGCGGGAAACCGAAGCCGAGATCGAGGAATTAGCAAAGGACCAAGCCTATCGCGGGGGACGTCAACGGATGAATGCTCCCGCGGAGATGGATGCGTCCAAAATGAGCGAAGGAGTCGGTAATCGTAGAGAGCGATTTAAAAAAGAGAACGCCTCTCAGATCGCCCAAAATATCGGATTCGATTTTCTTCCTAATGGAAGTCAATGGTGGCTGAATCTGCAGCCTGAGAAAGACGGATCTCTCACTATTCCCCTCGAAGGGCTGGATGAGCAGTGTGCGTTAGAAATCATGGTCATGGACCGCTTTGGTAGTACCATCATACGCAAAACCTTGGCGGACACCGGATTCAAACCTGCAGAAGTACGCCTGACCGATGGACTGGATCCTCAAAAAAACTTCAGCCGACAAAAAACCGTGCGCCTAATCGCTCTCGGAACTCCGGTCGTATTTCCCGACCTCACCACCACCCGCTATCAGGTGATTGGCGACTTTGCGACGGCCTTCGATTTGTTGAAAACCCTGAATGGCGATTCTCGTCTTTCAACGTTTAGCTTTTTAAAGACCTGGCCCCAATTGGATATCCAAAGCAAGCTGGAAAAATATGGAGAGTTCGCTTCACATGAACTGCACCTCTTCCTCTATGAACGCGATCCAGAATTTTTTGCTAAGGTTGTGAAGCCCTACCTGCAGAACAAAAAAGACAAAACCTTTGTCGACCGTTGGCTTTTAGATGAACTCAGCCCAGAAGATACCCGTTTGAATTCCATCCAACGCCGCAATGCGCTGGAATTGGCGTTGCTGGCCCGACGCGGTGGAGATGCCGCTGCCATGCAGGCCGCACTTCGGGAAAGCTGGGAGTTACTCCCTCCAGATCCAGACGGCTTCGCCAGCCGAGTACGAGTGGCCCTGCAAGCCAATGAATTGGATGACGTGGGGAGTATGAAAAGAGATAAGCGTGTTTCCAAAACTATCGCAGATGGCTTTGGTATGGTCGGCAGAGACATGGACCCGTCAGGAAAGGAAAAAAGCCGAAGTCTCCGATTAGACATGGTATCGGCAGACGCTGCTATGCCAACTTCCGCACCGGTAATGAGCCTCTCGAACCTTCAAGAAGAACTGATCATGGAGGAAGCAGAAGATACCTTATATGAATTGGGCGACGATCCATTTGGAAGCCAGGTTCAACGTCTCTACCGAGCCCTACCCAAAACCAAAGAATGGGCGGAGCAGAATTATTATGAAGTACGTATCGCCCAAGATGTACCCGCGCTTATTTCAGTCAATCATTTCTGGCGGGATGTTGCGGCGGGTGAGCCCATCTCCGCCCACCTTCTGGAATCTCATCGGAACCTGAATGAAGTTCTTACCGCTTTGGCTTTCTGCGGGCTTCCCTTCGAAGCAGAGGCCGCAACCGAATCGGTTGAAGGTGCTGAATTAACCCTGACGGCTTCCACTCCTGCCATAGTGGTGAGTGAGCAAATTCTTCCGGCAGAACCATCAGAGGATGATCGGCCCCTGTTGATCTCACAGCAGTTCTTCCGTCCGGATGATATGTACCGATTCGAAGATAATGAACAGATTGAAAAATTCATCACCGGTGAGTTTATTCGTCGCAGGGTTTACGGTGCGCGCATCACCCTTACGAATCCAACGGCTTCACGTCGTCGTTTGAATGTGTTACTGCAACTTCCGCTGGGAGCTATTCCTTTGCGGAACGGATTTTATACCGATGATAAGAATGTTTTGTTGCAGGCATACACCACCCAAACTGTGGAGTATTTCTTCACCTTTCCTGAATCCGGTATCTTCTCTCAGTTCCCTGCCCACGCGGCAGATAAGGAAGCCATCATAGGAAAAGCAGAAGCTCGAACCTTCGATGTGAAAGATGCGCCGACCGAGGTAGACAAGACTTCTTGGGTATGGATTTCGCAATATGCGAGTCCAGCAGACACCCTGGCTTTCCTGAAAACCCACAACCTGCGTCGTCTGGATCTAAATGAGATGGCATGGCGGATGAAAGATCAAAACTTCTTCCAACAGGCCGTTAGCTTACTGGAGGGCCGCGGTCTCTTTCACGAAACCACCTATTCCTACGGAGTTTTCCATAAGAACATCTCTCCCACAAAAGTTTGGCTGAGCACGAGTTCTCTGGCTTCCCGGGTCGGTCCGGTCTTTGAGTCTCCCCTGCTGGAAATTGATCCGGTGCTGAGCAAAAGTTATCAACATCTGGAATATGATCCACTGGTTAATCCCCGTGCTCACGATGTGGGTGCTAAGCGCGAAATCCTAAATACCGCCCTGAATACGCAGTACCGTTCTTTCCTGACTCACAACCTGTACCGCAATGAGTTGGGAGCACAGGAGCAAGTGGCTCTAGTGTATTACCTTCAACTACAGGACCGCCTGGAAGAAGCCTTCGACCAACTGGCGTTAGTACATAGAGATCAGCTTCCTGAGAAAATCCAAGTGGCCTATGTCGAAGCGTGGATGGCCCTACGCACCCTGGAGTTGGACAAAGCCCTCGCTTTGGCAAAACCTTATGCAGATCACCCGGTCCCGAGATGGAAAACCCGTTTCGCAAGCTTGGTCAGCGCCATCGCCGAAGCCCGAGGTTCAGAAGTCGCGACGGTAGAGGACCCTAACCGTCAGCAGGACCTGAATCAGTTGGCGGCCAAAGAACCCTCTATTGAATTGGAAGCGGTTTCTGGAAAACTGATACTAACTAGTCATAACCTGAAAAAGCTTACCCTCAATTTGTATCCCATGGATATTGAACTCCTGTTCAGCCGTAAACCCTTCCTTGCGGAAGGCGGCGCAGACTTCGCGGTAATCAAACCGGCTTGGAGTCGAGAACTTATCGTCAAAGGGAATGGAGAGAATGAAGAACTTCACTTGCCCAATGAGTACCGGGATCAGAACATGATGGTCGAATTGGTGAGCAAAGGAAAACAAGCTAGTGTCGCATGGTACGCAAATAAATTAAAGGTCCGCAAGATGGAAAATTATGGGCAGGTAGAGGTTCGATCGAGCAATACCATCCAACCCCTTCCCAAAACCTACGTAAAAGTGTTTGCGATGGCCGAAAACGGTAACATCAGTTTCTGGAAAGATGGGTACACCGATTTACGTGGACGTTTCGACTACGTCTCCCTCAATAACCGTAAACCTGAAGATGCGATGGAATTCTCAATTCTCATCTTGCATCCGGAACATGGCGCGGAGATCATTAAAGCGGAGCCCCCAACGCGATAAGTTCCCTGAAGGGCTCAAGCTTGCTTGAGCCTTGGGGGCGAAGGAGCATGCTCCGAGGGGGCTACGGTAGAAAGCTTCTTACCACAAGGCGACGACAAGTTGCCGCACTCCAAGTTTCTTTTTTATTGTTTCATTATGCAGCTGTAGCCGTTTATATATTTTATCCTTTATTATCTCAATCCATATGAAAATCCTTTCCCTACTCCTCCCATTTTTTCTCGCCTCTTCCCTTTCTGCAGCTGAGCATCCTGAACTCAAAGCCTTTCCCGAAGCGGAAGCGGGTCAAATCCGACACGTCATCGTGGTATCCGAGAAAGAAAACGAAGGAGAGTATAACGTAGAGCTTCTGGTCGGAAAAACCCTAATGACAGATGGGGTAAACATCAAACGCATGGGTGGAACGGTCGAAGCCTTGCCTCTCAAAGGATGGGGATATACCTTTTACGTCGCGGAGCCTGGTCCCATTGCAAGTACCCGGATGGCTCCCATGCCGGGACAGGAGCAAGTAGAACGGTTCGTCTCCATGCCAGGTAAACTTATTCGCTATAATAGCAAGTTACCTATCGTAATCTACACACCTGAAGGCTGTGAGGTCCGCTACCGAATTTGGTCAGCCGGTGAAGAACTGAAAGTGGACTAGTTCAGAGCCCCCTCGTTTACGAGGTTTCACCCGAGGCATTTATGCCGATGGGAAAGCCAGAACCCAAGTTCGTGCTTCGAAAAGATATACCTTGGGTTTCGGAAAAATGGCTTGTGAAACCTGGACGGCTAAAGCGCCCTCTCCAATCCTCCTGAACGAGGGTACTCTAAACTAAGTCTCCTCATCCCACCCCTGGCTTCACCCGTGGCGTTTAAACGATGGGTTACGCAAAACTCATTTTTCCTAAATCCGAAGATCTAAAGACCCCTTTTCAATCCTCGTACCTAGGGAACTCCGTACTAATTTACTTGCCAAATGAAACGTTTTAAGTATCAAACCGTATATCCGGATATTTGAATATACTAACCAAGGAGCAATTATGTCCCCAAAATCTCATGTTTTCACCTCTGAATCAGTCACCGAAGGTCATCCCGATAAAGTTTCCGATGGAATCTCGGATGCCGTATTAGATGCTCTACTTGCACAGGACCCAGAAAGTCGGGTTGCTTGTGAAACCTTGGTAAACACCGGATTAGTTGTTCTCGCTGGTGAAATTACCACCAAGGCTGTTGTCAACTATGCGGATATCGTTCGGGCCAAGATCGAGGATATCGGATATGTAGGGAATGACTTAGGCTTTGATGCTCAGTCCTGCGCAGTGATGGTCGCCCTAGACAGACAATCTCCCGATATTGCTCAAGGGGTAAGCGAGGGCACTGGGAAATACAAAGAACAGGGCGCTGGCGATCAAGGAATGATGTTTGGTTACGCCTGTAACGAAACCCGTGAGCTAATGCCTGCTCCCATCATGTTTTCACACAAATTGACTCGGGCCATGACCAAGGTCCGTAAGTCAGGCAAACTTCCTTTTTTACGTCCCGACGGAAAATCGCAAGTTTCCGTGGCCTACGAAAACGGGAAAATATCTCATATCGATACTATCGTTCTTTCTACACAGCACAGTGCTGATATCAGCCAGAAAGCCATCAAGGATGGTTTGATTGCCGAAGTGGTGGAAAAAGTTCTTCCTAAGAATCTGCTTACAAAGAAAACCCGCTATCTCATTAATCCCACCGGTAAATTCGTGATTGGCGGACCTCAGGGGGATTGCGGATTAACTGGACGTAAAATCATTGTGGATACCTACGGGGGAATGGGACGTCACGGCGGTGGAGCTTTCAGTGGTAAAGATCCAAGTAAAGTAGACCGTAGTGCTGCTTACATGGCTCGCTATGTTGCAAAAAACATTGTAGCCGCCAAGTTGGCCACCCGCTGCGAAGTACAACTGGCTTATGCTATTGGATATCCTGAACCCGTTTCTGTTTTAGTAGATACCTTTGGAACCGGAACTGTGGATGAAGGGAAACTCTCCAAAGCGGTTCGCAAGGTCTTCGGTCTGAAGCCCCGTGAGATTGTAGAAGGCCTGGATCTGAAACGCCCGATCTTCGAAGCTACCTCTGCGTATGGTCATTTCGGACGTACCACCAAAAAAGATCTGGAAACATTTTCTTGGGAACGCACGGACAAGGTGGACGCTCTTTTGAGCGCTGTCTAGACCCATGATCAAGGCCTGTATATTCGATTTTGATGGGGTCATCGCCGACACCGAGGCTTTACACTATCAGTCGTTCCAAAAAGTGTTGGAACCTCTGGGTGCAGGCTTCTGTTGGGACACCTATCTCGCGGACTACATGGCCTTTGATTCCAGTCAGGTATTTGCCGCGGCTCTAACCAAAGCCGGTGTAAGCAACGCACCTGGACTTCAGGATCTTATTATTCAAAAAGTCGAAGCTTTTGAATCCTCTCTGGTCCATGTGGACATCCCTCCCCTCCCTGGAGCGGCGGAAGCGGTCCGCTTAGCCCACTCTAGAGGCCCCGTCGCCTTGTGCACCGGAGCGCAGCGAAGAGACGTCACCCCTCTGCTTAAAGCTTTTGATCTTTACGATCTCTTTCAGGCCACCGTTACTGCGGATGATGTTCGTATCAGCAAACCAGATCCAGCGTGTTACGCACTCGCTGCCTCTCTTTTAAAAACCGACCCTTCTGATTGTTTAGCCATCGAAGACACCCCCGGCGGGCTCACTTCCGCCCGTGGCGCCGGATGCAAAACACTTGGCGTCACTACGACGCATACTAAAGAGCAACTTACCCCATTTGCGGATCGAATTATTGATTCGCTGATTTACTTCGAAGATTATCTATAAAGAGCAACTCGTGTGGAGCAACAGTTTGTTAGCTCCGCTTCGGATCAAAGGCCATCGCATCTAATTCCCGTCCTCGGGCATCCATGTGCGTGCGGGCCGGAATAAACATGAGTGTGGAGACCACGATCAGCACCGTTCCCATCGAGCTTACCTGTAACGCGCTAAAATGTTCAATAAGCGCAAAGCCCACAAAAGGAGCGGCGGTTCCGCGTAGTCCGGTCATAAACATATGCACGGTCATATAGGCTGAGGTTTTACCGGGTGGCGCCAATTTGGTGACCCATAGCGACCAAGCAATTCGGCCTCCGGCCATGGCCACTCCAAGCAAGGCCATACTGACTCCCATCACCCATATATTTTTAGTACTGAAAAATCCGATGACCGATAACAGGAACATTACATTCAATAAAATACGGAGGTTCACCAAGTTCCAGCGGTCAAATAGTTTTCCAAAAGCTCTCGAAGCCACTAAACGACAGAGCAAAGGAATCGCTCCGGTAATGAACAATATCATTTGGTTGCTGGCATCGATACCAAAGCGAGGATTGGCCATATATTCCGTGCGCAGGGGCAAGGTCATCAAGTTTCCAAAACCAAGTAGCATCCACGAACTAAGTAGCCATCCGAAGAGTTTGTCTTTCCAAGCCAGACTTAGATTTTTCCAAGGCTTTCCACTATTGGATACATCCAGTGGCTGGGAGGGGATTTGAAATATGCAAAAGGCGGATGCCCAACAACAGAACCCTGCGGTCATCATCACCCATTTATACATCTCCAACTTAAAATCTAGGAGTTCGCCCACTAGGAGGTTCCCCAAGATACTGACCGCACCGCCTATGATAAACACCGTGCTGATTCGTTTTCCTCGAAGCTCGGTGGTGAAATTTCGTGAATACATCTCCGTGTACATGGGAACGTATTGCGACATCATCAGACTGGCCAGAACTGTCAGTGCCACGAACCAAAGCGCGTTTTCAATAAAGGGAATGAGCAAGAGAAAACAACCGGATAGCATAAACAATCCACCCATCAACTGATGAATGGGTCTTCGACTAAATGCAAATAGTGAGAGAGTTAAGGGCGTTAATAAAAACCCGATAGGGTTTGCGGCACTGATCAAACTTTTAAGTTCTGGTCCTAAATCATAATACCGGATCGCAATCAATAACGCGATAGAGGCCCCGGGCTGCCAAATAATTTCGATGAGACCGGTAAATAGGCTGCGGATCCGCTCCCAAAAAAAAGTCCGCTGCGCAAGCGCAGCGGGATCGTTTAGGATGGACGCCGAATCTTTCACATCAAATCTAACGCGGACTTAAAGCTAGTACTTACCATCATCGCCGCCTCCGCTTTCTTTCTATCTGGATGATAATAGCCACCAATATCTTGTGGCTGACCCTGAGAAGCGTCAATTTCCGAGATAATGGATTCTTCGCCGGCTTTTAAAGCTTCGGCTAAAGGTGCGAACTGGCTTTTCAGCTCACGGTCTTCATCCTGAGTCGCCAAAGCCTTCGCCCAATAAAGAGCCAAATAGAAATGGCTGCCACGATTATCGAGCTGACCCACTTTGCGCAGAGGAGATTTTCCTTCGCTCAACACCTTTCCCGTCGCTTCATCCAAGGTTTTAGCCAGGAGCTTCATTCTTGAATTTCCGGTTTTTTCTGCCAAATCTTCGATGGAGACAGCCAAAGCCAAAAACTCACCCAATGAATCCCAACGAAGATGCCCTTCGCTGATAAATTGTTTAATGTGTTTAGGAGCCGAACCCCCAGCCCCGGTTTCAAACAATCCTCCACCCGCCAACAAGGGTACAATTGAAAGCATTTTGGCACTGGTTCCGAGTTCCAAGATTGGAAAGAGGTCGGTCAAATAATCGCGTAAGACGTTCCCAGTTACAGAAATGGTGTCTTTCCCATCACGGGCACGCTCACAGGTAAGGCGAGTGGCCTCTTCTGGGGTCAGAACTTGAATATCTAATCCGGCGGTATCGTGTTCAGGTAACAGCTCATAAACCCGCTTAATTAAATTCGCGTCATGGGCACGCTCTGCATTTAACCAAAAGATTGTGGGTGCTCCGGTTGCAGTTGCACGGGTAACCGCCAGTTTTACCCAGTCGCGAATCGCAATATCTTTGGTCTGACATCCCCGCCACAGATCTCCCTGTTCAACCGCATGGTGCATCAGCATATTTCCGGATTCATCCACCACCTTAACTATTCCTGCTTCCGGAATTTCAAAGGTTTTGTCGTGGGAGCCGTACTCTTCCGCTTTCTTGGCCATGAGTCCTACATTGGAAACCGTACCCATTTTCGTAACATCAAAAGCCCCGTTCTGTTTACAGAACTCAATGGTTTCCCGATAGACGCCGGCATAGGAACGGTCTGGGATGACGGCCAAGGTATCCGCCGCTTTTCCGTCAGGTCCCCACATGATTCCACCCGCACGAATCGAAGCAGGCATAGACGCGTCGATAATCACATCACTGGGAACATGCAAATTGGTGATCCCCTTATCCGAATCTACCATGGCCACGGCAGGCTGTTTTGCATAGACCGCCTCCAGATCCGCATGAATCTCTGCTTGTTTGGCTTCTGGAAGACGAAGCATCCGTTTCTCCAAATCGCCAAGTCCATTATTCGGGTTAAACCCAATTTCCTTCAGTGCTTCCACATGTTTGGTAAGAACGTCCTCAAAGAACACGGATACCCCATGACCGAAAATGATCGGATCGGACACTTTCATCATGGTCGCTTTGAGGTGTAGCGAGAATAAGACGTCCTGTTCTTTTGCCTTCGCTACTTGATCCTTTAGAAAACTACGGAGTGCCGAACGGCTCATCACGGCTCCATCGAAAACTTCGCCAGCTTCTAAAGGAAAGAAGTCTTTCAGTACCGTGGTACCCTTCGAAGTTTCCAATTCAATTTTCACGTTTCCGGCTGTAGCCTTAACAAAAGATTGTTCTGACCCAAAAAAGTCACCACTCTGCATATGTGCAACAGAGGTTTTTGAATCCTTAGACCACTCCCCCATGGAGTGAGGATGCTGTTTAGCATATTCTTTCACCGGTACCGCCACCCGGCGGTCGGAATTCCCTTCACGCAATACCGGATTTACTGCAGAGCCTAATACTTTGGCATACTGATTCTTTATCACTTCTTCGGTTTCTGTTTCGGGGGTATCCGGATAATCAGGCACCGCGTAGCCTTGGGATTGTAATTCAGTGATCGCAGCTTTCAACTGTGGAATCGATGCGGAGATGTTGGGAAGTTTGATGATATTGGCTTCCGGCATTTTTGCCAGGTCGCCTAATTCAGCCAGTGCATCTTTCACCCGCTGATCTTCCTGAAGGTTTTGAGGAAAGTGCGCTAAAATTCTTCCGGCTAGAGAAATGTCCCTCAATTCAACTTCAATTCCGGCAGCCTTCGTAAACGTGCGGATAATGGGAAGTAATGAACAGGTCGCCAGCATCGGGGCTTCGTCTGTCCAAGTGTAGATAATTTTGGGGGAAGGTGTGCTCATAAGTGAAAGATTTTGAAGTTGAAAAATTCTGCGGGAGATAACCACGAAAATTGGCTTTTGGCAAGTTCGAGATGGCTGAATCCGGCAGGTTACGTGGTTGCAATTCCCAAGGGACCCGCCTAAAAGAGCTTCTTCAATTTATCCCCGAGACCTAAATGAACAAAATTGCCAGACAAGTATCCGATTTAAATGTGGTTCGTACAGAAACCCTTCCATCCCCCGCAGCCCTCTGTGTGGATGTACCCCGTAATGATGCACAGGCCGATTTCGTGGGTAGTAGCCGTGACGACATCAACGATATTATTTTTGGTGAAGACGACCGTTTTCTTTTGATCATCGGCCCCTGCTCCATTCACGATCCGGTAGCTTGTATGGATTACGCGAAAAAGCTCAAAGGGCTTTCCGACGAGGTGAAAGACCGCATTCTCGTGGTCATGCGGGTTTATTTTGAGAAACCTAGAACCAGCTTAGGCTGGAAGGGTCTTATTATGGACCCGCATTTGGATGACACCAACGACATCCCCGCCGGACTGCATATGGCCCGCGGAATCCTCCGTGAAATTCTGGATATTGGCTTGCCCACGGCGACCGAATTTCTGGATCCGATCACTCCGCAGTATATTGCAGATTTGGTCAGCTGGTCCGCGATTGGTGCCCGTACCTCCGAATCACAAACCCACCGCCAAATGGCTTCAGGTCTGTCCATGCCTCTCGGTTTCAAAAACGATACCCATGGGGATCTTACCCCAGCCGTAAACGCGATTAAAGCTGCTAATGGCAAACAGACCTTTCTGGGAGTGGACCAAGAGGGGAAAGCTTCTGCGGTCACTACCAAAGGAAACCCTTCCTGCCATATAATTTTGCGAGGAGGCGGACACGGTCCAAACTACTCGGAAAACGATGTGAAGGCTGCCATGGAGTTGTTAGAGAAAAATGGACTTCATCCAAGCGTGATGGTCGATGCCTCTCACGCAAACTGCGGCAAAAAACAGGAACAGATGCCGGATGTCTTCATGGAAATCGTGCGTCAACGAGCCGCCGGAAATCTGCATCTGATCGGCGCTATGGTCGAAAGTTACTTGGTCGCCGGAGCTCAAAGCTTCCCGCGTCCGCTGAATGAGCTCACCTACGGTCAGTCTATCACCGATGAATGCATTGATTGGGCGAAGACCGAAGAAGTGGTAAGAGCAGCCTATAAGCAGATCGGAGACGTGTAGGTTGGCGTAGTCCGCGCACTCCGTGCGTGGAAATTTCTACCCAAGACCGCTTCCTTTGCTCATCAAGAGGGCCTGACCTTTTGGACTAAGGTTGAAGTTTCCACGCACGGAGTGCGCGGACTACGTCAAGCGATGAATTACTCTTCAACATCTAGACCTGACGCAATAGCCGCACTTTTTAATTGGCGGTCATGGGTTAACAAAAGTAGATCAGGTTCTACCGATGATTTAACTTCTAAGGCCGTAGAGAGATGAATGGCATCTAAGGTTTTAATAACGGTAGGAAAAGATCCAGATGCCCTTTCTACTATTTGTGTATTGACGGAGATATGATAACAACTCTCCCAGAATACTTTAAATTCTTTCGCACTGATACTGCGTTGATCATCGTTCATCTTTCCAAGTAATCTCAATCGATCAACCGTTCGAAAAAACTCCACTCTGACCAATTCACTTACATAAGCATCGTTCCACTTTCCCCATAAGTTTGATGACGCATCTTGCTTCAAAAGCACTCTCAGAACAGTCGACGTATCCAAATAGACATTCATCGTTTATCCCGATCCTCACGTAGAAGTTCGACGACGTCAATGTTCGGAATATGCACGCCTTCAATCTTGGATAAATCTGATAAAGGCCTCGTGGGAGGAATAATCGTCAACGTCTCCCGCTCTACAACCGGAACAAGTTCGGCCACCGGCTTTCCATGAGAGGTCACATAAATCGCCTCACCCTCTTTCACACGACCAAGGTAATGACTGAGTTTGGATTTAAGATCTGCAGTGCTGACATATTTCATGACTATATTATAGTCATAGGGTAGTCATAAATCAAGAGTAGAGTTTATGGCTTCGCTTTGCGAACGCAGTCCTCGATCTCCAGACCTCAGTTTAAAGGCCTAAAATGGACTTTTTGATCGCAGAACCCAATGCTGAAATTTATCGATATCGCTATCGATATCGTAATCGAAAACAAACTCATGGTGAATTCTGTTCAGATTTTATGATATACCTTATTAAAAATCGGCTTGGTGCTGGATGAACCCCAACTATGCAAAACCCGATTACGATATCGACCACGATGTCGAAATCGATAAATTGTACAAAACGGGGTATCCACTTGACGCAAGTCCAATAAAATCTCCTTCACATCTTGTGCTTTTTTTTACACGGATTTCTCCTAAAAGCCCCGAAGGGGAGATTCCCCAAAGCCCGGTGCGCAGCGCCGGGATGAAGGACGCGATCCATGAAAGGCCTGAAAGGCTGCCCCCCTCTCTGTTTACCAGCATACGAGGGGTTCAGCCTTTCAGGCCTGTTTATGTAGGGGTTTCTTCTGCTCCCGGAGCTGCGCACCAGGCTTTGGGGAGGCGCCGCCTTCGGGGCTTAGCTTAGAATCATATACATCTTCACACTCACAATACCCTTTTTTCCTTAAACTAGAAAACCCATGCCGATTTTAGCGATAATTCAACCCATGTGAATAATTGTGGGTGGGACTTGCGTCAAGTGGATACCCCGTTTGTACAATTAAACTTGCGATGAATTTCGCCTAAAACATGGCTCAAGCTGAGGTCTGGATCTCCGAGCGTGGAAATACAATCCTGTAAGATAATTACTTTTGTATGTTACATGTAGTCTAGAGATGAGGGCAGGCTACTATTTCCGCGCTCGGAGATAGCGGGCTAGGTCAGTCGTATCGTGCGATGACAACGCCCCGCTAAGCGCGGGTCGTGGGTTACTATAACAAGCGTACGCTTTTTTTCTTCGCTGAGGCGGAAGAGATCATCGAGAACCAGATCACCCGTGGCGGCATCGAGGTTTCCGGTGGGTTCATCGGCCATAAGTATTTCGGGGTCGTTGATCAGGGCTCGGGCTACGGCGAGACGCTGTTGTTCGCCTCCGCTGAGCTCTACGGGTCGATGTTCCAAGCGATGTAAAAGCCCAACCGTTTCTAAGCAGGCTTTGGCTTTTTCAATCAGCTCGTTTGCGGGTTCGCCCCACCCTCCCAGGGCACGCGAAGGCATAAGCACATTTTCTAGGACATTTAAATCGGGCAACAAGTGATAGTTTTGAAAGACCACCCCGATATGTTGGGCTCGAAAGTTTGCGCGGCGCGATTCTTTCCACGTGTGAATGGCCTCCCCTTCTATCAACACCTCTCCGCTGTCAGGGGTGTCGAGTCCGGCCAATAGATGCATCAGGGTGCTTTTGCCACTTCCGCTGGCTCCCATGATGCAGACCTGTTCTCCACGCTGAATTTCTAGAGACATTCCTTTGAGGACTTCGACTTTTCCGTGAGGCATGTCATAAATTTTGTGTAAATCTACGGCTTGAATATAGGCTGGTTCAGTCATGACGCAGGGCCTCCACCGGATTTTTGCGAGCCGCCAACCAGGCGGGTATCGCACCACCGACAATACAAAGTAATAGCACCAAACCCACAATCAACGCTACATCTTCCGGTACAACGCGGGACGGCAAGCCGTCTAAATAATATAACTCTTTGGGTAAAATTTCGAAACCGGTCAAGCGGGACAGGCCTTGCAAAATATTTTGTCGGAAGTGTAAAATTAACAAACCGGAAGCGGTTCCAAGTACGATTCCTACGACACCTTGAATCAGCCCGTACCACATAAAGATCCCCATCACGGTACCGTTTCGAAATCCCATGGATTTCAACAATCCGATTTCGCGGGTCTTCTGAACGCTTACCATGATTAAGGTGCAGGAAACCACAAAACTGGCCACGATAGAAATGATGGTGAGCAGAAAAAACATCATGCTTTTTTCCATAGTCAAGGCATCGAACAAGGATTGATTGAGCTGCATCCAGCTCCGTGCACTAAAGCGAAAGTTCGGCATCTCAGCAATTTTATTGGCCAAGGTATCGGCTTCAAATAAATCTTGGGCTTCGATCTGCATTCCATGAACCCCGGAATCCATGCCCATCACGTCGCGGGCTGTCCAAAGATCGGTGAGGATAAATCCAAAATCTACCTGATACATTCCTACTGAGAAAATACCCGCGATACGTAGTTCTTCCGGGAGCAAGACCTCATCCTCAGTGGGAATATTTGCCGGACTAAATACGGTCAGGTAATCCCCTGCCCTAACCCTGAGCGCATTAGCCAAATCGATGCCGATGATACATTCCCCTTCCTCAAATTCCAAGGTTCCATCTCTAAGAGTCTTTAAACTCTCATCTTCGACCGTCTCTTTAGATTTCGCCAACATTTTTTGGTAGAGAAAGTCCTGTTCTGGATCAATCCCGCGCAACATGGGTTGCTGAACTCCATTCCGGGATTGCGCCATAACAATAGTTTGTAAAAAGGGAGTAACCGAAACCACTTCGGGAAGTTCGGCGACCTCTTCAAAGAGCGGATGATCTTCCTCCATCCCATTAGGATAAGCAAACACGGAAACATGCGGTTGAAAGGAGAGGATTTTCTCTTTCCACATATCATCAAATCCGTTCATCACGGAAATCACGATAATTAAAACCGCGACCCCAAGCAAGGTTCCTAAAACGGCTAAGATATTAATCACCGAAAGCAGATGCTTTTTCGGCTTCAGGTAGGCCAGAGCTAAATAAAGAGAGGCTTGCATCGGGGGGAAAGATGTCAGGAGGCAGGAAACGCGGGACAGGAGACGGGGGACAGGAGGCAGATATTAGGGCCACAATAATCGAAATCGAAATCGCTATCGAAATCGAGTTGCTTAGATTTCAGTTTGGGATTTGGTTTTGACATGTCGTCTGGGTTTCGATTTCGATAGCGATTTCGAAACGTTGTACTTTTACCCCCGCATCTTCATTTGCGGAAACAGGATCACATCGCGAATCGCCTCGCTTCCGGTCAGCATCATGACCAAACGGTCAATTCCCACACCCATTCCACCTGCAGGCGGCATGCCATGTTCGAGAGCAATTAGGAAGTCTTCATCAAACTTCATGGCATCTTCACCGGCCTGAGCCAGCAAGCGTTCGCGTTGAAGTAAGGGATCATTGAGCTCACTGTATCCGGGGGCAATCTCTTTTCCACCAATGATTAATTCGAATACATCTACTTTCGTTTCATCATTCGTACACGGTTTTGCCAGCGGAACCAATTCAGCCGGAAGACGCATGACAAAGGTGGGATCGATCAGTGTTTTCTCGATGCATTTTTCGAAGATCTCTTGGGTGACTTCCACGTCTCCCCACGCGGGATCCAGCTTGCAACCCAAGGATTCGGCCTTGGCCTGTTTGCCAGCGGGATCCAGTTCAAAATAATCATCTCCCGCACGCTCTTTGATCAGGTCATCATAATTCACCGCGCGCCAGTTGTCTAAATTTACGGGTTCGGATTCGGTGCCCACCTGACGCGATCCGATAACCGTATCTGCAAGATGAACAATAAGCTCTTTGATCAGAGTCTGCATGGTCTCACGATTTCCGTACGCCTCGTAAATTTCCAGCATGGTGAATTCCGGATTATGGTTCCGGCTCAATCCTTCATTACGGAAGTTACGATTTAATTCGAACACTTTATCAAATCCACCGACCAGCAATCGCTTCAAATAAAGCTCGGGAGCGATGCGGAAAAACATGTCCATACTCAACGCATTGTAGTGGGTTTGAAAGGGTGTAGCGGCTGCGCCACCGGGAATCGCCTGCATCATGGGAGTTTCCACTTCGTCAAACTTCAGCTCATTCAAAAAGGTGCGGATCTCCTTCATAATCTCAATCCGGGCATCAAAGACGTCGCGGACATCCTGATTTGAGATCAGATCGAGGTACCGTTGACGATACCGTGTTTCTATATCCTGCAAGCCATCCCATTTATCTGGAAGCGGTAGCAGAGATTTCGATAACAGAGTCCACTCTTCCACCTTTACGGTTTGTTCACCGGTGCGGGTGGTGAACCAGGTTCCGGTGACGCCAATATGATCACCTAAGTCGGTCAGTTTAAAGGCGTCAAAGGCTGCGTCACCGATGTCATTCTTCTTGAGGTAAACTTGTAAGCGTCCACTACTGTCCTGAAAATGGGCGAAGACCGATTTGCCCATTTCGCGACAGGTCATCATACGACCAGCGAGCTTAACTTGTTTGCCATCTTCATACGCTTCGGTCAGTTCTGCAAATCGACCGTCACGCGCGAAAGCTTTTCCGAAAGCAGAGTAGCCAGCGGCTTCCAAGTTTTGCATGTTCTCAATGCGTTGTTGACGTAAGTCGTTGGCAGTGGGTGTGGGTGTGGGAGTTTCTGTGTCCATGGGATATTAATAGGGAAGTGGGTATAAAAGAAAAACTCCGGACCCAAAACCTATAGGAGGCGAGTACCGGAGGGAAAGAGGAAGCTCCGGCAGGGTTATTTTTCTACTGGCAGAGATACAACGTCACCGGTGACCTGATGTTTCATCACTTTTCCCGGTTTAAACTTCACCACCTTGCGGGTGGGGATGGTTACGACTTGATCAGGCTTGTTGGGGTTGCGTCCAATGCGAGACTTGCGTTCGGTGACTTCGAACACACCAAAGTTTCGGAATTCTACATTTTCGCCTTTCGCCAAACTCTCGGTAATGTAGTCCAAGGTTTTTTGAATTACTTCATGCACATCTTGCTGAATCAATCCGGTTTCGTCGGCAATACGTATCACCAAATCACGTTTGGTGGTCCTTTTATGAGAGGAGGAAGAATTTTCAGTTTGCATGAGAGGCCCTAAATGTTGTTCAAGTTGGTGGACGTTAAGGTTTTACGCCTGAAAGTCGCTTGGGTCAAGTGAGATTCTAAATTCATGCAATGACGCTCCAAGCTGTATTTAGTAATACAGACCCTAATCTTGAACGTATTCCTTATCCGATGATGCCCTAAGAGGCTTTCGTTTCAGTTACTCAATCAGCCCAAAGATAAAATATATGGAAGCGAAAAAAGCGATGAGAAATACAAGAGGCGAATCCCGCATCTGGCAGGCCGTAAATCTTTCATATCGATTACCAAGATACTCTTTTAAGACCCTTCACATAATCAAAATGTTTGTCTCTGCTAATCAGCTCCATTCCTGACTCTTTGCATAATGCAGCAATCCAAACATCATTTGCAGGGATAGGCTTTCCATCTCTTTTCAGTTGATGGCTGATTTCACTATAGAATCGGAGTGTATTCATGGAGGGAGTAAGTATTTCACATCGATCTATTAACTTTTTTAACCACTTTTCTAGTTCTACTTTAGAGTTCGACCCATCAATTCCATATCGATATTCCCCCAGGGAAATTAGATTAAGGACTAAACGCGGATACGACTCTATTTTATTGGTTAGATCAGGCTTCCTGCCTGCAAGGGCTGAAAGTGCATTTGTATCTAAAATCATTTCCACATCTCTGGATCAATGTTGTTAAAATCTGCTTCATCCAGTACCGCCTCGACCTCTCTTACCGCTTGGGAAGACCGCTCAGGAAGTTCATATAACCAATCTTTTACCGAAGTAGTTTCTTCCTCTTTTAGTGATTTTTCTAAGCAAAGTTCCATATATTTACTAAACGTGCATCCTTTAAGAGCAGGAAGAGCATCCCTTGATTTCGCTTTTCGGACCAACTCATCTTTAAGAACTAGGGTTGTTTTAATTTAAAACTTGATTTGTATTAAATTCAACCGTCTCCGCATAATAGAACTTGTAGTGAAAATCACACACCGAAAAGAGCCGTAATGGGTACTGCCCTCACATTTTCAGATAAACGTAGAAATTGAGTTCCTGTATAAATGACCATTCCCCAGCCTCCGCCTGTATTTAATTTCAGCCATTTTTCTATAGGGTAGGCATCCTTGGCGCTTACTGTCTGTGCAGATTTCACTTCTACACATAATTGATGGCGTCCAATCTGTAAAAGCCCATCGATTTCCAACTGGTCATGTGTACGAAGGTGGAACATGAATGCAGGTTCATCAAGAAGCTGTAATAGTGCTTTTAGCTCCATCATCACTAAACTTTCAAAAAGGCGTCCTTTATACATGGAATCTTCCAAAATCTGGTCGATATGGCTGAAACCATTTAAGAAAGCGCATAAGCCGGTATCGGTCCAATACAACTTTGGTGACTTCACAAAACGTTTCCCAATATTATTCATGTAGGGAGGAATACGATCTATAAGCAAACTAGCTTCCAACACCGATAAGTAACGTCCTGCGGTCATGGGTTTTACTCCCGCCGCTCTGGCTAAATGTGCCTGATTTAACAACGTTCCGGTCTCAGCGGCTGAAAGCTTCATGACTCTCAAAAAATCCGTTAGATTTGAAATATCAGAAATACGTCGCAAATCCCTTTCCAGATAGGTCGTTTGAAATGAATCAAACCACTGCATCCGGTTGCGATGTTTTTTCGCCTGTACACTCAAAGGAAATCCCCCTTCTATTACATGCTCCCACTTAAACGGCTCATATGAAGAGCCTGACAATACAGCATCCGTAGCTTCTATATCTGAAGCGGGCAATACGGATGCCCATTCGCCTCCGCCACTTTTTTCAGAAAGCAACAAGGGTGGCAGGCGCAAGATCCCCACGCGACCCGCTAAAACATGAGATAGATCTGCACAATGATCCAAATCCGCAGATCCCGTAAGCAAAAAATACCCGGGACGACGATCCTGATCCACCTTTAATTTAATTTCCCGTAATAATCCTGGAGCTAACTGAATCTCATCAATGGTCAATTTTCGGTCGTCTCCACTCAAAAAAGCTTTGGGATCTGACTCGGCTACCGATAGCTGGGAAAAATCATCTAAACTCACATATTCACGATCTTTCCCTATTTCAGGACTCAAAACTAAGGTAGATTTTCCCACTTGGCGTGGACCAATTACCGCCACTACAGGAAAAATTAATAGCATTTCGGATAAATTTTGTTGATATAGTCGGGGTATCATATTTGAATATATAACATCAACTGTTATATTTTACATGCTTTAACGATAGTTTTTTAGGCGCAGAGATAGAAATCCCGTACAGGGAGTCGATCTGTGCTTTTAAGAAACTCTTGAATTTTATTCCGCGCATCCCGGTTTGCGACAGCACTTAGGATGTAGGCTTGCGGGGGTATATCTTGGTGACTTACTACGGGCAACCCATCGAAAGTCTTGCCTATTTTCTTGGGATCCACGTCAATATACCCTGCCAGAATTTTGAGGGTCGCAAAACGTTTTCGGCTAACGCGCCCAGCCCCCCAGAGCCAAATGGGGCGATCTTTAGGAAGGATTCGATTTAGGTACTGACATTTCACTTCGTAAAACGCTTCGGGTGCATAGCGAGCATCCTGACGGGAAAGCCTTTCAGGCGGATCGTTCCAGGTCATTAATACTTCAGGAACTTTTGCAAAGCGTGCCCCTTGCTCCATCCATCGCAACCAGAGTTCGAAATCTTCAGGGAATTTCCCTTCGTGGTAGATTCCGTATTTATCTGAAACAGTTTTTCGCCACATCACGGAGGGATGGGCGATCGGTGCATCTACAAAACGACAGGCAAAGTGGTCGTCGGGAGTTATTATCCCGTTGATCCACTCCACATGTGCCGCGTATCCGGCTTGAGTGATCCGGTTGCCTCCGAAATCTACCTGGCAGGAAACTACATCGACTTCCGGGTGCTGATTAAGAAAGCCGAGTTGCTTTCCGAGACGGTCTGGGAAGCAGATGTCGTCTGCGTCCATGCGGGCGATGAAGTTGCCTTGGGCTAGATCAAGGCCGTGATTGAGGGTTGAGACTATGCCTTGATGTGGCAGAGAAATGTAGCGGATTCGTAGGTCTTGTTGGGAGAATGAGCGGGCAACTTCTGAGCTACGGTCTGTGGATCCGTCATCTAAGAGGAGAAGTTCCCAGTCTGCGTGGGTTTGCTGGAAAATGCTGGCAACTGCGGCCTCCAAGGTGGAGGCTGCGTTGTACAGTGGGAGGATAACTGAAACTTTATGGCTCATTTAGTATGCATTCACCATACACTTCTACTATATTCGAGCTTTTCGATGATTAACTCCAATTATATAATTCGAAAATCCGGTTTATATTTGAAGGTAAATCCAAATCAGAAATTGAAAGCTGACCTTAATACTACTTTGGTTATACTTTACTTTCTGAACCAAAAATAGTGGTCTCGTGATTCATAAAATCGTTGAAGTACTATCAGTGTTGATCCCCATAATCCGAATGCACATGGGGGACCAGTAGGAAACTTGTGCTCTGAAGATGGGGATTTATAGAATCACCTACGGTAAGAATTGCAGGTGATGCGAAACTCTCGCCGAGAAAAGGTTTAGGATCCTGGTCTTCAAGAGTGGGAAAAATAAAATAATTTGTTTTCCCATTTCGTGTGGTGGGTTTCCCGTCTTCATCTTCGTTTTGTTTCAGGTTGCGGACAAAGAGATCTGTTTTCAGATCCAAAAGAGGAAAAGTGACGACACTCGGGGTGTCTAGTTCGAGCGAGAGAGGCCCCCTGCCCTCCCTTACTTGGGTGTACCAGACTTCGAGGTCGCCTTTGTCATCATGCAGTTTTACTTCTGCCCAAGCCGTATGGATGCCATCCGAAGAATAGAGTTTAATCATCCAGCCGTGATGAGGACCTTCTTCGTAGAGTGCGACCCCCGCATTTTGCATCGCTTTCCACACCCCACTTCGCATCTGAGCAATTTTTTCTGCAGAGGGTTCTGAACGTAATCCTTTGTTAACGATACGTAGTTTCCTGAGTTGGGCACGGACCTCCAGAGGAGCTTTGGCGTCTTTGGGCGGAGCCTCTTTCATAATCGCATCTAGGATACCGAAACTCTTCTCTAAGAAAGGCTTCAAATCACGGTCTTGGATGGCAGCCACTTCAGCGAGACCCAGTGTCTCATCGAGTTCACTGAGTTTAGGCCAGTTGACAGCTGGAGAAATTTCATGACCAAAGGATAGGGTCAGGTGAAAAAACAGAAGAAAGGGGAGAAGTTTTTTTTTCATAGGCCAAGTTCCAGTTTGAGGTTGTTGTGGGTTTCTTGTAGACGAAGATCTTCCCCTGCAAGGTTAAGAAATCTGCCAGAGAGACTATAGGCTTTTTCCGGGCTGCCGTAGGTATGCTCGAGGATTACGCTCATGCGAAAGGCGGTCCATGCATCTGTCTCATCGTAGTGCCCCCAAGTAGGGTGAGATTCAAGATCGCGGTGTGGTCGCTGGCTTAAAGCAAGTTCGGCAGCTTTCAGATAGATTTCTTGGACAGCAAGGAGTTGCGTACGTTCGGCTTCGCTAGGATCAAAAAGATTAGGGATCTCTTTTCTCAGCTGTTTGAGTCGAACCTGTCCGAGCGTTAGATAAAGTTGAAAGGCTTCTGGATTAGCGTGAAGCCCCTCTTCCAGATAAGCAATGGCTTCGCTAACGGAGTGGCGAGAGAGCCAGTAGCCTCCAGATGTGTAAGCATGCACATGATGAGGGTCACTGAGGGTAGCTAATCGAAACCAGGGGAGCAGTTGGCGGCCATCGGTATGGGCTGCATGTTGGCCAACAATATTCCATGGTTTAATCTCGCGTTCCAGTTTTCCGACCCAACCCCTGTAATCTTTTTCTGGGGAAGGGATGAGTGCATCCGCTTGGTGATTGTTTTGACTGCCGAGCTCAGGGTCAGTGGTATGCGAAAGGTAATTGACTCCGCCGTGCAAATAGGATTCGGTTTTTAACAAGATCATATCGCTCATGCTGGTGCGGAATTCACCAAGCATACGGCCAATAGCACTGGCATTACGAGTAACCTGAGCCTCTTTTGCTTGGTTTCGTCCGCCCTGATACTGATTAGGGGTGAGCCGACTCCAAAGGAAGGGAAGGAACAAAAATCCGATGAAAAGTGCCAAACGAAAATATCGCATAAAGCAATGACTGTGCATTACAGCGACCTCCGTTCAAAACAGGCCTGACTCAGGCTCAAACAAAGTAGACAAAAAAAGGCGACATGAACCAGAAGCCCGATGAACATCGGCAGAGGTAATGCATCGAGACCATCCGTAAAACGGGTAGTCAGATTTAATTTCGTGAAATCGGGCCAGAGGAGTAGAAACCAATTCACCATGGCAGTCCAAGCGCCCCCTGATGTCATGGAGCGCATGAGGCCCGTCATCGGTTGATAGATCAGCAGTGCCGCTGCCAAGATCAACAGTCCGACGGCCTTGGGTAAAACAAGCGACAATAGCAGACCCGCGGCCGAGAACAGAAACAGAGAGCAGATTTGCAACAAAAGATTCTGAAGAAAAAGTGCGTGGGAGAATTCCTCCATTCTGGGAACGGTCAGGCAAATCCAAGTCACAAACAAGCCATAGGTGAGGGCTCCGCCAATTCCAGCTGCCCACCATTTCCCTAGTAGATAATGAGCGCGACGAATGGGGCGAGCGAGGATAGGATAAATGCTCCGGTTCTCAAGATCATTAGGTACTTGGCGGATAATAAGGAGCGCCACCAGACTATGCGCAAACAGATGCGAGAGAGTTAAACCCATGTTGAATAAAAACGTAGCGGTCTCCGGCTCTTCGATGCCTACGAGACGACTGGCGAAAGTGCCGATGCCAAAAACGCCTATGAGCATGGCGAGTACATACAGATCCTTTTTACGAATTAACTCAATCCAAACCCCGCGACTAACCAGATCCATTTGTTGTCGCATTCCACTCACAGGGCTTTCCTCCTAAAAAGAAGCAGGGCAAAAACAAAGTAAACGGATATGAATACTAGCGCATAAAAGCTGAGGGAAGCCGTGGCCCAAAAAGGTATAGGAGACCAGATGTCTGAATGAACCGTTTTCTCGGATAAATCAAAGAGAAAAAGTTGTGGGGTAAGCCACGTTAAGACTATCAAAATCCATTGGGTGGCTGGTGCGGAGAGTTCATAAATCGTGTTCATCATCGAAGCCGTAGTAGAACCGAATAAAAACAGCAGTGAACCGAAGGCAATCGCCGCATCGATGCTGCACAAGAGGGAGAGAACAAAGCCTAGAGTGGTCAAAATTCCCATCATGAGTGACTGCAAATAGAGGTATTGAAGAAATATAGCCCATTGAAGATCGGCACGCAGATAGAGCATTCCAAGTAGAAACACGAGCATAAACAAGGCAAAGCAAAACAAGGACGTAAACCAGACTCCGATAAATTTTCCCATGAGGAAGTCGAACCTACTTAAGGGCCGTGCCATCAGCGGATAAATGGTTCGGGTTTCAAATTCTCGAGGAAGTTGACGGGCACTTAACACAATCACGGTGATTGCGGTGGCAATGCTCATAAATTTCAGTGCAAATTCACGATAGAATTTGTTGAGCCCTTCTAACTGAAAAAAATCGAGACTCATTACCACCGCAATAAGCAGACAGGCGATCAACACAATGGCGTAAATGTCACGTCGACGGATCGCCTCTAACCAAACCGTGCGGGCCACCAAAAAAACCGATGACACCTTCACGAGCCTGCTTTCGCTTCTTTTAGAAGAGTTTGAATGTAAAAAGTTTCTAAAGAACGATCACCACATTCTTCTAACAAATCGTTTAAAGGTGCGTCCCGTAGCAAGTGCCCCTGATGAATCATGATCACCCGATCGCAGAGACTTTCCACTTCGCCCAGCTCATGAGAACTAAAAAATATGGTACGGCCCTGCTTCTTCAAATCCTGCAAGAGCTCCCGTAAATCGTGTCGACCCAGCGGATCCAATCCCGATGACAACTCATCATAAATCAGCATCTCGGGTTCCGTGATCAACGACTGGGCAATCCCCAAGCGTTGTTGCATTCCTTTTGAGAACGATTTCAACAAATCGTTTTCCTTTCCCGCTAGTCCAACTTTTTTCAAAATATCCGGGATACGATCCTTCAATTCTGATTTAGAAAGACCGCCCAAGCCACCATACAAAGCCAGCAATTCCCTCGCCTTCATAAAGGGATAGTAAAGCGCAACCTCGGGAAGATAGCCAATGCGAGCCCGACTTTCCGGCTCTCCCGCAGAACAACCAAACACAGTCACCTCACCCGCATCCGGAAACCGAAATCCCATCAATATTTTAAGTGTAGTCGATTTACCGGCCCCATTCGCTCCAATAAATCCCACACACTCGCCAGAACGAACTTGGAAGCTTATTCCCTTCAGGGCTTGGGTCCGATGTTTGCCCTTCCCGTAACCAGCATCAAGGTCTTTTACGTCGATCAGTACAGAAGAAGATGAAAATTTGATCATAGTTTATTCGATAATCTATTCTCAATAAAGGTCAATGGATTAAGTTTGTTTTTTCGACGCACTTAAAAAATCGAGCAAAGATGAGGCTCTAACACCTTTATGTACCCTAGCCAAGTCCGCTCAGGAGACAGAACCACCTGACAAAAGTTTCCAATGACCCATAAGATAATAGGTTAGTTCCTTTTTTATTGATAATGATTTATCATTATGTATAAGGCATGCCTTATCATTTGTTTACCTAGGATCTCACATGAAACACCCCAAATTACCCGTAACTGTTCTCTCCGGCTTTTTAGGCGCTGGCAAAACCACTCTTCTCCATCATATTCTCACCAATGTTGAGGGCAAACGTGTGGCGTTAATCATCAATGACATGAGCGAGGTTAATATCGATGCGGCACTCACCCGTGATCGGGGAATCACCGTGACCCATGCCGAAGAAAAACTGGTGGAACTTTCAAATGGCTGCATCTGCTGTACCCTGCGGGATGATCTATTGAAAGAAGTGATGGCTTTAGCCAAAGCCAAGAAATATGACTATCTCCTGATCGAAAGTTCGGGTATTTCCGAACCGCTTCCGGTGGCCCAGACGTTCAGTTTTATGGACGAAGATGGCAACAGTCTTCAAGATTGGGCACGTTTGGACACCCTCGTGACCGTAGTCGATGCGGTACATTTCTTAGATCAATTTCGTGGTGAACAGCGCTTAGACGATCTGGGCATGGCGGTTTCCGAAGAGGACGAACGTGGCTTGGCGGATTTGTTTGTGGATCAAGTAGAATTTGCGAATGTGATCTTAGTAAATAAAGCGGATGCTGTCTCGACAGAACGTTTAACAGAAGTCCTGAAAACGGTAAAAACCTTGAACCCCGGAGCGGAAGTCCTACCAAGCATCCGCTGCGAAGTTTCTTTGAATCATTTGCTCGGCACCGGAAAGTTCGATATGGAGAAAGCCTCTCAGTCTGCAGCCTGGATTCAAGAACTTCAAACTGAGCATGTCCCCGAAACCGAAGAATATGGCATTGGCAATTTTGTGTTTCGCAGCCGGATTCCTTTTCATCCTCGACGATTCTGGGAGTTTATTCATCAGGATTGGCCAGGCTTGCTTCGTTCCAAGGGCTATTTCTGGATTGCCACCCGACCTCACATCGTAGCCACGTGGTCGCAGGCCGGTGGAATGGCGGAGTATCGTCCCACCGGCTATTGGTGGGCTGCCGCGCCTCGGGCTAACTGGCCTATCGATCCCGAAACCGTGGCTTGGATTAAAGGACTCATGGAAGAACCTTGGGGCGATCGCAGACAAGAATTGGTGTTCATTGGCCAGCAACTGGAACAAGAGGGTATGCGTCGTGGCCTCGACGCAGCTCTGTTGACTCCCGAAGAACTCTCCCACGGACTCGGAGTATGGCCGAAGATATTTTCCGACCCCTTCCCAGCCTGGGAAGAGGCCGGAGAAGAGGTGGAGGCGTGATATGATTGCGTCTATCCTACGTTTTGATTACTCAACTCTTCAATTAGGTCGATTATTAACGGATCAGCAATTGTGGTGTCTGGGATGCGATGTACGAAATCCCACCTGCGTCATAGAACGTTTCGGCTGGACCTACGAAGCACGGGCTGACAAGACCAAGGGCTGTGGTCGTCTGTTGGGGCAACTCTCTAAAGGCGGTCACCTGTCGATGTGGGGATTTGGGTTTATGGCTTTCGACACCGCCCACGGTGCGCTCTGGCTGGACCGCAGAGGATTTCGTCCCCGCTGGAATGCCACCGTCGATCCCAAACTTCCGATAGTCAGAAGCAAGGACCTCCCCCCTTTCCGAACCCCGGAAACCGCAGACCAAGCAAATGCCCTGCTTTTTCTGTTGGGTCAACTCGCCGAACGCATGGAACAGCACGAACACGATATCCTCACTTTCTTAGGCGCGGAGTATCGCCGCCGTTGTCTGGCCCAATGGAAATTTAACCGGACGGCATTGGATCCAGGGGACATTCCTGAGGCCTGGGGGAAAATTGCCCATGAAGCTCGGAGGATGTATAGTGAATCTGACGAACAATTCGAGGAACAAGTGGCATGAGTAACGAAAAAAACCTACCCGATCCAAACGATAATTTTCGCTTTGCCTTTCTCAGTTGGAAACCCGAATTGGACGAGGATCATCCACCCATCCCGGTCACCATCATCAGCGGCTTTCTCGGGTCAGGCAAAACCACCCTGCTAAAACACCTTCTCCGCTCTAGTCCCAAAGGACGCTTCGGTCTGGTCATCAACGATGTGGGAAAGGTCAACCTAGATGCCCACGATCTCAAATACAATTTTCCGGAAGGAAATGAAAAGGTGCAGATTCTCAGTGAACTTACCCAAGGGTGCATCTGCTGCTCGATTGGCGATGAGCTGGCCGATGCCTTGGTTTACCTTTGGGAAGAAAATCGTCCCACTCATATTTTGATTGAGGCGTCTGGGGTGGCCAACCCACGGAAAATCCTCGAAACTTTTTACACTCAGAATTTTGCCGGCCATCATTTGCTAGAGGTCTTCAAAATTATCAATTTGATCACGGTGATCGATACAGCTTATTTTTTAGCACAATGGCGCATGGCTTTGCAGCAACGAAAGAAACGAAGTCGAATTTTCCTCAACGATCCCCGTCATCCTTATATGGAGTTGATCATGGAACAGGTGGAAACCTGTGACCTGCTAATCTTAAACAAGCAGGATCGGTTGTCGCCAGCGGACAAAGAAGAAGCGGATGCCATTTTTGCAGATTTAAATCCTCGTGCGGATAAAATTCTTGCGGAAGACGGGAAAGTGGATCCTGTCTTGGTGTTGGATACCCCTCGTTTTGAATTACAGGCCACCCAGCGCGGGGGACGCGTGTACCATTACCTTGAAAACATCGAAGGTGGAGTGGATCAAGAAGCGGAAGAGATCCCTCATAGTCCGCACGGATATGGATTAACCACGGTCATTTTTCAAGCTCGGCTCCCCGCTCGTGAACGAGATCTATTTAGGGTTCTTCGCTCTGAACTCCCCGGAGTTCTCCGAGCCAAAGGATTTTATTGGACCCAAGAGCAGCCTACGCAATGCGGTATCCTTTCACTCGCAGGTGGGGTATTACGCGCCGACCGAGCTGGACCTTGGTTTATCGACTTGGTTCGCGACGGACACACCTCGCTCACTGAAATACCCAGGCATGTTGAGACGATATGGGAGCCGCCCCCTATCGGAGACCGTCGACAGGAAATCGTGTTCATCGGGGTTAATTTAGATAAAGAAGATATTCTGGACCGTCTTAACGCTTGCTTAATACCTGACACATTCATTGAGAATTCATCTTGAGTAAAACAGACATACTCATCGTGGGGGGGCGGACCTGCAGGTTTAGGTGTGGAGCACGCTATGAAAGCCAAGGGCGCTAAGGATTTCCGCATCGTGGATCGTATGGATACGATATCCTGTTTTCAAAATTGGCCCGAATTATTTATCGAATAACGTGTCTTAACATTACATCTAAAAAAATAATGGGAGCCGCCTTCTCCAGTTGTCTTGGCATAGGCAGGCCTCTTTTATTTATTACTAACCACAAACGAAATAATGAATATTTTCTCCACCACCTCTTCCCTACCTTTCTTCCATGCAAACCAAACTCGGGCCGATCACGTGGGGGTCATTGCATCCGTTCTTTGCGCAATTCACTGCGCCGCGACCCCTTTTCTTCTCATTCTTACACCCACAGTCGGTCGATTATGGTCACATCCTGCGTCCCATTGGATTGCCGCGGCCTGGGTGGTTCCCCTAGCGAGTATCATGGTTTGGCGAGGATTTCTTCGCCATCGCAAGCGATGGATTGTTTTTACGGGATTAGTCGGAATGTCTCTGGTCATCGTCGGAGCCACTCTTCCCATATTTAATGAAAACATTGACGAAGGAACGGTTTGCGAAATCGATACCTGCTGTCCCTCCATCGTCCAAGATACCGAAGGAAGGTCCCGCTTACATATTCCAACGTCAGCCACCGTAACTACCCTAGGAGGATTGGCTCTGGTCGTGACTCACCTGGGGAATCTTTGTGCGTGCCGAGGTTGTCGAATCTGCAAACACAGAAATACGGACGCTGTTTAAGGCTCTTTGTATATTTTTGTTAGGACCGAAATGAAAGTGGTTTGATTTGTCCGGTTTGAACGTACTGGAAATTTACGGGTTGGTTCTACTTCAAAATATTCAAATACACTTTTTCTTCTCCTTTCATCCGGTCATGGGCTCCAGGGAGGAAGAGTTTGTAAACCACCCGCTTCGCTGGAGGGCACGGAGAAGCACGGAGCCAGCATGTAGGGAAGGAATGCCGCGAGCCCCGAAAGAATCCCCATTTTGCGGCATCTCCTTCCGTGAATCCGCGGATGAGGTCTTAGCGGAAATCTATCGGTAGGAGTTCGGCAAACCGGGGTGAGTTCTGGGGCTCGCCGAACCCTACCGCCAACTGGATGGCTCCGTGCTTCTCCGTGCCCTCCAGCGAAGCGGGTGGTGAAATCAACCTTCACGCGAAAAGGACGTATTTTCAAACCGGCAGTTTTCAACCCTTTTCAAACCGTCGCTGACAATTTTCGTAGGAACACGGAGTATATAGCACTCGCACCTAGATATCTTTTGTCGGAATTACAACCTGCCGAAGGACACCCGAGTGGCCAGGGGATATACAGGATTCGTGAGTCTTGTTGGAGAATATAGTCTTCTTGCGGGCTCCAAGGTGGAGGCTACGTTGTAGAGGGGTAGAAGGATTGAAATCAGGGGCATTCGTAGTCCGTGCTCTCCGAGCGCGGAAATAGTAGCTTACGACCTCCACTCTGGTGATTGAGGGACCTACTGAAAAGGTGTCTTATGGGCTTATAGTTCCACGCACGGAGTGCGCGGACTACAATTCCATTTTACTCCTCTTCGGAGTCTACTTCTTCTTCTTCATCGAGATCGTCTGCGCTTTCGTCGATGATTTCTTCGGGAATTTCCACGTCATCACCAGGAGCGATTTCCGGTTTCACGGTTTCTTCTTCCTCTTCGTCAGGCTCACGATCTACCGGAATAGCGGCAACTAATTTATCACCTTCATCCAGTTTCACTAAGCGAACGCCTTGAGTACTTCGACCCATGGGACGGAGGTCTTCGACTTTCATTCGGATGACCACGCCACGTTCCGTAATGAGCATTAATGCATGATTATCATTTACCGTAAAGGCGGTAACAACTTCACCATTCCGTTCATTTACCATAATCGTGCGAACCCCGAGGCCTCCACGTTTGGTTTCACGATATTCCGAAATCGGTGAACGTTTGCCATAACCGTTTTCGCAAACCACCATCAAGGTTTCTTTCGGATCGGCAACCGTACAGTTGACTACCCGTTGTCCTTCTTTCAGGCGAATGCCACGAACTCCGCGGGCGCTACGACCCATGTCACGTAATTGTGATTCGTTGAAACGAACGGTCATTCCACCGGATGTCGTGATCATCAATTCGTCGTCACCATTAGTAAGTTTGACGCTAAGTAGCCGATCCCCTTCATCAATGTTGATGGCTTTAATTCCATTGGACCGTACGTTCTTGAACTTGGCTAAATTGGTTTTCTTGGTAGTTCCGCTTTGAGTTGTGAACACCACACTTTGATCTTCAGAAAATTCACGAATTCGCATAAAGGCTGTGATCTTCTCATCTTCTTGCAGATTAAGCAGGTTGATGATGGCCTTGCCTTTAGAGGTTCTGGGTGACTCAGGAATATTATATACTTTCTTCCAGAAAACGCGTCCTTTCTCCGTAAAGCAAAGTAGAATATCGTGAGTAGAGGCAAAGAAGATATTTTCTACAAAATCCTCTTCTTTAGTGCTCATAGCCCGAATTCCGCGTCCGCCGCGGCGTTGCTCTTTATACGTATCAGCCGGTACCCGTTTGATGTATCCATGATGACTGATGGTAATCACGGATGGACGGTCTTCGATCAAATCTTCAAAATTGATTTCAGAGTCATCTGCGGTAATCTCAGTCCTACGTGGATTTCCGTAGATCTTTTTCATTTCAACAAGATCTTGCTGAATCACGTCGTAAATCAGTTTTGCATCAGCCAATAAGGATTTCAAATAGGTAATGCGTTCCTGAATCTCATCGTACTCGCCCTGCACCTTATTGCGTTCGAGTCCGGTGAGTTGATACAAGCGCATTTCCAAAATGGCATTGGCCTGAATTACGGAAAATTCAAAACGTTCAATCAATCCGGCCCGAGCTTCATCACGATTGGAGGCGGCACGAATGATCCGCACTACTTCGTCCATATTGTCCATCGCGATCAATAGGCCTTCCAAAATATGGGCGCGAGCTTCGGCTTTAGCTAAATCAAATTGAGTACGACGGGTAATAACCTCGAATCGATGATCGAGAAATGCTTTGAGCATTTCTTTCAAATTCATGACCTTAGGACGGCCATGGTCAATCGCCAGCATGTTCACCCCGAAGGTATTTTCGAGGTAGGTCTGTTTATATAGATTATTGAGTATGATTGACGCCATAGCATTGCGTTTGATTTCAATCACCACGCGGATACCGTCTTTGTCGGATTCGTCCCGCACATCCGAAATGCCTTCAATCTTCTTTTCGCGAACGAGTTCGGCAACTTTCATTACCAGATTGGCTTTATTGACGGTATAAGGCAGCTCGGTAATAATAATGGTTTCTTTGCCCTTGGCATCTTCCAAAATTTCCGCTCGGCCTCTAATACGAACCAATCCACGCCCGGTTTCGTACATTTTAATGATTTCATTCACACCACGGATCAAGGCGCCGGTAGGGAAATCGGGTCCCTTAATATGCTGCATCAAATCACGAATGCTACAATAAGGGTTCTCAATCAGATGCACTAATCCGTCGATGAGCTCATCTAAATTGTGCGGAGGAATATTCGTCGCCATACCTACCGCTATTCCGGTACTTCCATTTGCCAACAAGTTGGGGATTCGGGCAGGTAAGACGGTGGGTTCTTGAAGTTTTTCGTCAAAGTTGAGGCGCATATCCACGGTATCTTTGTCGATATCTGCCAATAAATCTTCAGCTAAACGGTTGAGCCGACACTCGGTATACCGATAAGCCGCAGCTGGGTCACCGTCGATCGAACCGAAGTTCCCCTGACTGTCGATGGTCGGATAGCGCATGGAAAACAACTGGGCCTGACGAACCAAGGCGTCATAAACGGCCGAGTCACCGTGCGGATGAAATTTACCCATCACTTCACCCACCACACGCGCACATTTCACGAAGGGACGGGTATGCAACCAACCACCTTCCTTCATGGCGTAAAGAATACGACGATTTACCGGCTTCAACCCGTCACGGGCATCCGGTAAAGCGCGTCCAATAATAACAGACATCGAGTAATCGATGTAGTCACGTTGCATCTCATCTTCAATATTGATGAGGTCGATATGATCAGCGGGGGGGATTTCTGGGTCCATGGGTTTCTCTTCCAAAAGGGTCAAATATCAAGGTTGCGCACGTTAAGGGCATTGGCTTCAATAAAGTCGCGTCGGGGGCTGACTTCATCGCCCATCAATATAGTGAAAATCTGGTCGGCTTTAATGACATCTTCCAATACCACTTTTACTAAGCGGCGCTGAGCAGGATCCATCGTGGTTTCCCACAGCTGGGAGGGATTCATTTCACCCAATCCTTTATAACGCTGGATGGTCATGCCTTTTTTACCTAAATCACGAATTTGGTCCAGTAGAGACATGATGTTAGTCAGTTCGGCTACTTTTTCTTCGCCTTCCTGCAGGCTAAAGAGAACATCCTCACCTCCGACCAAACGGCCCGAATCTAGTCCTAGGTCGTTCAACACTTCCAATCGTTTACGAATGCGCTCGTTAGATTGAATATCCACGTAGAGGAACGGACGTCCCTCGGTTTCAAGCTGATCGTTGATTGTACGGAGCTCTTCCTCGGTAAAGGCAAAGCGGGTTTCTTTTTCTTTACCGCTGCCACGAAGCACCACATAAAGAGGTAGTTTCCCTTCGTCATTTCGGGCCGCCAAGTAAAGTATGGGATCCACATTGCGGCGTTGCACCATATCGATCATCGGTTCCAGTTCATGAAGAACTTTCAATACAGCCTGTAAGCCTTGCGCATCTAACAACTCACTACCGTCCGGATTGTGGGCAGTAATACCTTCCGATCCGAGTTCCATAAGTATTTCAGTGAGTTTAGGATCGTTTTGTACGTATTCTTCACGTTTACGACGTACAATCTTATACAGAGGTGGCTGAGCGATATATACGTATCCTCGTTCAATCAACTCACGCATTTGACGATAAAGGAACGTCAAAATCAAGGTTCGAATGTGGAGTCCGTCCACGTCAGCATCCGTCATGATAATGATGCGGTGATAGCGGGCTTTATCGATGTTAAAATCGTCTTTACCAATTCCACAACCAATGGCGGTGATCATGGTTTGGATTTCCTTGTTTCCGAGGATTTTATCCAAACGTGCTTTTTCCACGTTTAAGACCTTGCCTCGAAGAGGTAAAATGGCTTGGAATTTCCGGTCCCGTCCCTGTTTGGCGGATCCGCCCGCCGAGTCACCTTCCACAATATAAATTTCGCACTTGGAAGGATCCCGCTCCGAACAATCCGCTAGTTTACCAGGTAGAGATGCAGAGTCTAATGCGCCTTTACGACGAGTCAATTCCCGTGCTTTCCGGGCCGCTTCACGAGCGCTGGCGGCCACAACCGCTTTTTCGATAAATTTACGAGCTTCGGCAGGATGTTCTTCCAAATAAACCGCTAATTGCTCATTTACCACAGATTCTACGATGCCCTGCACCTCAGAATTACCCAATTTGGTCTTAGTTTGACCTTCAAATTGCGGATCCGGTACTTTTACAGAAATAATCGCGGTCAATCCTTCACGAATGTCATCGCCGGTCATCCCACTTTTGTCATCCTTGATCATCTTGCTCGATTTTCCGTACGCGTTAATTGTACGAGTTAGAGCCGAACGAAATCCGGAAAGGTGAGTACCACCTTCGTGCGTATTAATGTTGTTGGCGTAGGAATAAAGACTTTCGCTGTATGCATCGGTATATTGCATGGCAATTTCAACCCCAATACCGTCTTTTTCGCGGTCGAAATAGATCACTTCGTCGTGCATTGGGGCTTTATTTACATTCAAATACGTCACAAACTCCGAGATACCGCCGGCGTATTTAAATTCTTCTCTACGGTCAGAACCGTCTTCCTGAAGATTGACTTGCACCCCACGATTTAGAAAGGCCATTTCCCGAAGGCGGTTGGTCAGAATATCCCAAGAGAAATTGAGCGTTTCGAAAATCTCGTGATCCGGCATGAAGGTGATCTTGGTACCGGATTCTGTACAATGACCTAGAACTTCAAGCGGTTTAGCCGTTTTACCACGCTCAAAGCGCATATGATGAATTTGCCCATCACGACGAACTTCCACTTCCAGCCATTCACTGAGCGCATTTACGCAGGAAACCCCCACCCCATGCAAACCACCGGATACTTTATAGGAGTTACTATCAAATTTACCCCCGGCGTGCAAAATGGTCAAAACTACTTCCACCGCAGGCTTTTTCTCTTTCTCATGTATGTCGACAGGAATCCCGCGTCCATTATCGATCACCGTGATGGAACCATCTAAATTGAGCGTAACTTCTACAAAATCGCAGTGACCTGCAAGCGCTTCATCGATCGAGTTATCCACCACTTCGTAGACCAAATGATGCAGCCCTCGGGTTGAGGTATCTCCGATGTACATGCCGGGCCGTTTCCGGACCGCTTCAAGGCCTTCTAGGACCTGAATATTACTGGAGGTGTAGGTGGCCGGATCGGCACCGGGCGGGATAGGGGGACGTTCGTTTGATTCGCTCATAAATAGGTAATAAAAATGTAAACAAATCATTAGATGAAAGAGGGGGTAGAACAAGGGTTTTCGTGGTTTATTTCCGTCTCATTTTTTAGGTTGCGCTTTCCCTGATATAAGCACACGTTTACTCCATGAAATTACTTAAAATAACCACAGTTTATCTGTTCGGAATTCTTCTGGCTTCCTGTGCCAGCACCGAAAAACGAATTGAAGCCAACGCCGAGCTTTTTTCTACCTTCTCCTCTGAAGACCAAGCCTTGATTCGAGAAGGGGAAATCGCCATTGGCTTTACATCTCAAATGGTCGAAATTTCGTTAGGGAAACCGCCGTACACCATTATCCGCACCACCTCGGATCAAGAGGTCACCATTTGGCGGTATGTGCAACTCAGCCAATACACCACATCCAGACCCGTTTATGTTTCCGGTCGTTATGGAGGTACCGAATGGGTGGATGTAACCAACGTCCAGGAAACCGAAAAACTCCGAGTCGAATTCATTAATGGTAAGGTCATTAGCATCGAAGAAAAACAACCCTAATATGACAGCCAAGCTCACGCACTTTTCCACGAGGATAATCGGAAAGTCTATGACAACTCGGTCAAAAAAATGGGTGCGTTTCTGGTTTCTCTTGGCTGTCTGAAAGACTAAGAGGACCGCATGCTTGCAAAACGAATCATTCCCTGCCTAGACATCCGTAATAATCGGGTGGTGAAAGGCGTAAATTTTGTCGACCTCATCGATGCGGGTGACCCCATCTCCCAAGCCAAGACCTATGAAGCTCAAGGCGCGGATGAACTGACTTTTCTCGATATTACGGCCTCTCACGAACGACGAGAAACCGTCGTAGATCTGGTAGGGAAAGTTGGAAAAGAAGTTTTTATGCCCATGACGGTAGGTGGAGGCATTCGTAGCGCTGCGGATGTACGACGTATGCTGAATGCCGGAGCCGACAAAGTTTCCATCAATACCGCCGCCATTTTGAATCCGGAAATCATTGATGAAGCGGCAGCCTTCTACGGATGCCAGTGTATCGTGGTCGCCATCGATGCCCGAAAAAACGACAAGGGCGGATGGACGGTGTACACCCACGGCGGACGCGAACCCACAGAGTTGGACGCCATCGCGTGGGCCAAGGAAGTGGTCAGCCGCGGGGCCGGAGAACTTCTTCTGACCAGTATGGATGCGGACGGAACCAAAGACGGCTATGACATAGCGCTCACCCGCACGGTAGCTGAATCTGTGACGGTACCGGTCATCGCCTCCGGAGGGGCCGGAACCCTTGAACATTTCGCGGAAGCGCTTACCGAAGGCAAAGCCGACGCGGTCCTCGCCGCCAGTCTCTTCCATTTTGGGGTCTTCACCATTCGGGAAGTGAAAGAATACCTGAGAGATCAAGGCATCGAAGTTCGTTTGTAGTCATGGATGTTTCGTTCGCCCCGCAAGCGGGACTCCGATTAGCAGCCGCCAAGTTCGCGGTTTTTTTTCAGCGCAATAGACATCTTATAAGGCCCCACTGTCCCCACATAGCCCCCGTCCTGCCAATAGGCTGTTCGACGCATGACTTTTCCAGACTCTCGCTTTACCCCTCAAGTAATTCATCGGCGGATAGTTCCGTTGGCCACCCCAGCATCAAATGCGCATGATCTGGCATCATGCTGATATCAAAGGGCTTGCACCCCAGCACTTCGCAGCCCTCAACCAAGGCATCAAAAACCTTCCGCGCTTCCTGTGAAAAAATCCGATGTCGATTCGCAATCACCAAGACCACATGCACCACCAAGTCATATCGACCCCGATGAGTGGTCGATGCCCGACTCAGCCCCTCCTCATGAAAACGAAGTTCCTTCATGCGCTCTCGATAAAGCGGGTCTACCAAATCAGAGGTATCCACTTGGTTCTGAACATACTTGCTCACAATCTCTCGCGTATTTTGCGCTAACGATTGAAATAAAAAGGACCGGTCAAAACCCGGGAATTCGGGATGCCTTTTTTTTAGGAAATGATTCAACCTCCCTTTTAACCTTCCCGTGATCCATGAGGGAGAATGAGAAGCATCCGCCTCCAAAATCATCATCACTTTTTCCGTTTCTATTCTTGCTGATAAGATCTTAATTTGGTCATCCACATAAACCTCCGCAAAAGCTTTCGGAAGAACCAGCACTTGCCAAGGGTTCTTAAAATAAGCACTCCAACTAAAATATAGTTTTGTTAAACCAGCCATGTGCAAAACCTACCGGACGCCCCCCGCAAAGCAACACCAGAATCCTCCCCAACCAGCGGAGTCCCGCTTGTGGGGCGAACGCAACATCCAAGGAAAGGAAAGGGAAAAACCGACCCAAAATCAGACCCGACTTTTCCCTCTACTTATGATAACCCACCCCCATGTACGAAGAAACCCTCCTCCAGCTTTCCAAAGACCCTCGTTTCCGAGTGTCGGAAAGCATACCCACCCCCCTTTCCGAACGTCGGAATCCCGCCTGCGGCGATGAGGTGGCGCTGCAGGCGGATATTTCAAATAATAAAATCCGGAATTTGAAATTTCAAGCTCAAGGCTGTGCGGTCTGCGTGGCCTCGGCCTCCGCAATGTGCGAGCTTTTAAATGAATGCGATCATGTAACTGCGAAGAACCGAATTGAGCAAGCAATGAGTTTTTTTGAAGGGGATACAGAGTGGGGGCAGGATTGGGGAACCAAAGCCATACCTGCGCTAGGTGCCGTACGGGCACGTCCCATGCGAATGACCTGTGTACGCCTGGCCTGGGAAGCGTTGCGTGAGGTTCTATGAACCTGTTGGAGCATCGACCCGAGGGGCTTTATTGTCCAGCAGCTGATCTGTTTATCGATCCGCATAGACGGGTCGCTCGGGCTATTATTACCCACGGTCATGCAGACCATGCGCGACGTGGACATAAAGCGGTTCTAACCTCGGTGTCTGGCACGTCCATCGTTGCGCACCGCATTGGCCCCAAAACAAAGATTCAGAGTCTTCCCTTTTCGGAAAGACGTAAAATGGGAGATGCGGAGATTTCCCTTCATCCTGCCGGACATTTACTGGGCAGTGCACAGGTACGGATCGAGGTGGCTGGAAAGGTAGCGGTGATCACCGGAGATTATAAACGAGGGACCGATCCCACCTGCGAAGCATTTGAACCAGTTCCCTGTGATCTGTTGGTTACAGAAACCACCTTCGGATTACCTATTTATCGCTGGCCAGATCCTGCGGACATCGCTCAAGACATCGATACCTGGTGGAAAAAGAATCAAAAGGAAGGTGTGAATTCGGTTTTGCTCGGATACAGCCTCGGAAAAGCGCAACGGTTATTGGCCATGTTGAACCCCAATCGGGGCCCCATTTATGTTCATGGGGCCATCTTACCCTTTTTACCCTTCTACAGGGAGGCAGGAATAACCCTGCCTTTTACCCACACCTTGAAATTCGATTCCTTTCGTAGAGAGGCAGGGAAAGCGCTGCTGATTGTTTCGCCAGCGGCGTTTAAGCCCGCGCTGCGCGCGAAGCTAGGAAAGGTCCGAACCGGATTCGCTTCAGGATGGACTCTGTTACCTAAAGGAAGAAACCGCGGGGGCTACGATACAGGCTTCCCCGTCTCGGATCACGTCGACTGGCCAGAGCTTTTACAAACCGTAGCAGACTGTTCACCTGAAGAGATTTGGGCCACCCACGGTTACACGTCTGAGGTCTGCCGGTATTTTTCAGAAAAAGGATATAAAACCAAGGCGGTATAAATAGAGAGCATGAGTTTACCGACCCGGTTTTTCAATGGCTCTGCATAATAGGTCTGTAGACCCATTTCCCTTTTTACGTATTTAGTGTAAGAGACGAAGCTTCCAACCGAATATTCAGGACACAACACTTTTTGGAGACCCCTATGAACGTTTTAGAAGCCATTGAAGCACGCCGTGCCGTAAAAGCATTTGACCCAACGCACGACATGCCAGAAGAAGATTTCAAGAAACTGATGCATGCGGGGTGCTTGGCCCCTACGGCATTCAACATTCAACACACCCGCTTTTTGGTCGTAAAAGATAGGGAACTCCGCAAGCAGATTCGTGCGGTGTCTTGGGATCAATCCCAAGTGACCGACGCCTCGATTTTAATCATTGTATGTGCAGATGCAAAAGCTTGGGAAAAAGATCCCTCACGCTACTGGCGCTACGCACCTCAACCCGTGAGGGACTTCATGGTACCCACGATTCTGAATTATTACGGCAACCGAGAAATGGCTCAGCGGGATGAGTCCATGCGTTCCTGCGGCTTAGCGGCTCAGAATTTGATGCTGGCTGCAAAAGGCTTAGGCTATGATTCCTGCCCTCTGGATGGTTTCGATTTTGATGAGGTTGCACAGATGATTAACCTTCCAGACGACCATCTCATCAGCATGTTTGTAACCATTGGTAAGGGAATAAAAGAAGCCAGTCCGCGTTCCGGTCCAATTGAAGAGGATGAACAGATCCTATTTGATCGGTTTTAAAAAAGTAGCATAGACATTCCTGTCTGTGATAACCCAGAGGGCTGAAATAGGAGTGGTCCGATGGGCCGTTCACAGGCAGGAATGCCTATGCTACCCTCTTTTATCCCATCGCCAACCGGTGATACTGAGAATCAACCAGACCAGATTGCTTCCCACATCCATCCAAGTCATCGGATCATCGGACCCAGTGCATCCGCAGGAAATATCCAGTCCGCGTTGGAGGGCTGAAATTTTTGCCACCGTGAACACTACGAGCATGGCGGTGATCAGGATCCAAGCAGATCGACGAAAGGGAGGCGTAACCCAGAGAGCCAGCGCGCACCAGATTTCGAACCAAGGCAGGAAATAGGCAGTCGGAATGACTAAGCTTCCAGGAGCCAGCTGATACCCTGCAATGGACTGGGCAAACGTTTCGATATCCACTAGTTTGATCCAGCCGGAGTAAAAGAACAGGCCGGCGATGAGGAGGCGACAGAGTAGTCCAACCTTCTTCATTCCCAGCCCTCCATACCTTCCAAGAAGAGAGACGTAGTTAAAAAACCGGCCTCCCGCATCCGCTTGATTAAAAGAAGAGCATCATCACATAAGGGTCCTGAACAGTACACCACAACCGGGCTATCCGGCTGTAGGATCGGGGCGATCATCGGAAAGCTCTCTTCAAAGGTTTTGAACGGAACTGACATAGCCATAGGAATATGACCAAGATCGTATTCTGCTTGTGAACGGGCATCGAGAATAAGATGACTTCCTTCATCCACAATCGCTCGCATTTGATCTACACTTATGATTTCAACACCTAACTCTGCAGCTTCTATAGAAACCCGAGAAAGGCTGACCCGGTTAGCTGTTACCGTATCAGGAGACAGCATCTTAAACATCCATCCCGAGAGGACAGATGCGAAGAGCAAAACCAGAATTCCGGTAATAGTTGTGGACCAAGCTTCTTTCATCACTTGCGTTCATGAGCTATCAGGGTAGAATCAAAACTCAACCCCTTATGGAGATTTCACATGTCAATTGAAGCCGGACAACCAGCCCCTGAATTCAGTCTTCCCGATGCCGATGGCAACCAACACAGCCTTAAAGGCTACAAAGGTAAAACGGTTGTCCTCTATTTTTATCCGAAAGACGACACACCTGGCTGCACCAAAGAAGCATGCACGTTTCGTGATCTGACTCCCGAATTTAAAAAACTAGATGTGGTGGTACTCGGGGTGAGTCCGGATGGTGCGGATGATCATCAAGCCTTCACCAAGAAATTCAGCCTGCCCTTCCCCTTGCTTTCAGACAAAGATAAATCTGTAATGACCGCCTACAATGCCTACGGGGAAAAAATGATGTACGGTAAAAAGACCATCGGCATCATTCGCTCAACGGTAGTGATCGGTGCGGACGGAACGATTCTGAAACACTGGAAAAAAGTTCCGAATGCCGAAACACATCCTGAGAAAGTTTTAGAAGTTGTATCCAGCTTGAGCGAGTGAACGTAACAACCGTTGAAGAGCTCTGTCGCATCCACGGTGGGGAACGTAAACAGGCCTTGGAATGGAATTACCAACGATTTAACCATGCCCGCTTTCGTGCGTCCGATCCTCTACAATTCGTGTGGAATTTTTCGGAAGAATCGGACCGAGAAATCGCAGCCTGGACAGCGGCAGCCCTCGCCTACGGAAGAGTGGCTGCTATTCAGAATGCGCTGACAGATTTGAATCGTCGATGGGAAGGTCAACCTACTGCCTTTTTGGAACAAGCCTCAAAATCAGAACAGCAAAAGGCTCTTAGCGGGTTCGTGTATCGATGGACGCGGTCGCCTCACTTGCTTTCACATTTGCGAGGCTGGCAACATTTGCGTAATGAAGGACCGGTTTGGCAACGGTTGCAACAGACAAAAAGCCCGACTTACCGCGAAGCATTGATTCCGTTACTTAATGAACTTCGTTCCGCAGAGGGTGATCCTGGGCATTTATGTCCGGACCCGGCCGCAACCAGCGCATGTAAACGATTGGCTATGTGGCTTCGATGGATGGTACGCAAAGATGAAATTGATCCGGGCATTTGGGCGGAACATCTGGATCCTGCAAAACTTTGGGTTCCCTTGGACACGCATATGTTTCGGATTGCGAAACGGCTAAGGCTTACGAGGCGTAAAAACCCTGATGCCGAAGCGGCCAGACGAATCACCGCGGCGTTCTCGCGTATCTGCCCAGAAGATCCGGTGAAGTATGACTTCGCAATCACCCGGCTGGGGATGGGGACGATTTGATGACGAATGAAGGATGGCGGATGAGGTCTCCGTTTCAATCATTACACATCCGGCATTACTCATCATTCATCAGCTATCCGGTACCATTCATCCGCTATCCGGTATCATTCATCAGCAATCCGGTATCATTCATCAGCTATCCGGTATCATTCATCAGCTATCCGGTATCATTCATCCGCCATTTTTCACAGCCGGCCCAACAGGATCATTAGCATCCTGCGTATGGGTTCGGCTGCGCCCCAAAGAAGTTGATCACCGACGGTGAAGCAGGTGAGGTATTCCGGACCGATCATCATTTTACGCAGACGGCCTACCGGAACCTCAAGAGTTCCGCTAACTGCCGCAGGCGTGAGCTGCGCCAAGGTAGATTCTTTGTTGTTGGGAACCAGTTTTACCCACTCGTTAGCTCCCTGAATGATCTCTTCGATTTCTTCAAGAGGCAAATCTTTTTTCAATTTCAGGGTTAGCGCCTGACTGTGGCAACGCATCGCACCGACGCGCACACATTGTCCATCGACGCGAATCGGATGTTCTTCCGTTCCCAATATTAGGTTGGTCTCCGCCATCCCTTTCCATTCCTCGCGCGTACGCCCACAAGGAAGTGCGGAGTCTATCCAAGGAATAAGGCTGGCAGCCAGCGGCGCACCAAACTGATCGGTGGGTAACGACCCGTCTTTCAATTTTTGGCCAATCAGTTGATCAAGTTCCAATACACTGGAAGCGGGGTCATCGGCCAAAGCCTTGCCCGCGGAGCCCAAATTTTCCATTTGGCTCACCAGTTCTTTCATATTTTTGGCCCCGGCGCCCGAAGCGGATTGATAAGTCATGGCGGTTAACCATTCGACCAGCCCTTGATCAAACAAACCCTGAAGCCCCATAAGCATGAGACTCACCGTGCAGTTTCCGCCAATGAAGTCACGAATCCCATTATCGAGACCTTGATCAATCAAGTTACGGTTTACAGGATCGAGCACGACAAGGCTAGTTGCAGACATGCGCAAAGCGCTTGCCGCATCGACCCAATAGCCTTCCCAGCTACTTTCACGCAAGTGAGGATGTACGGCTTTCGTATAGTCACCCCCTTGACAGCTAAGCACTATATCCATTTCGGATAGGGAGGCAATGTCGTGGGCGTCTTTTAAAGGTGCTCCATCCGGTCCCGACTTCCCTGCTTGAGAGGTTGTAAAAAACGTCGCATCCATTCCATCGAAGTCATTTTCCTGACGCATGCGGTCCATCAACACGGAACCAACCATGCCACGCCATCCTACAAAACCTACTTTTTTCATGTGAGTATCCTCGGGTAAAAAGGAGAGCAGCCTTTAGATTAAATTCGCTCTCGAACCGAAACCGCGATTATGTTTTGTCCATCTAGGTTTGGATGTAATCCGTCTGGGAAAAGATCTTCGCTAGTGGTGCCAAACTCGCCGTTGATATTTATCACACCTGCGCCCTCTCCACCTGCGGCCGCCCGAACACTGGCGTTAATTCCTCCGACTCTACCATTATAGATGGAGCGGGATCCGTACATATTCGGGATGGTACAAACCACAACTTTCGCTCCAGCAGCTTTACCCGCCTGAATGGTTGCGCGTAAATCACTTTCGAAAAAGGCCGTATCCCCCTGAATTGCATTATTGGATCCGTAAAAAATGACTAAGGTATTAGGTTGATAGGTTTCCAAAAGACCTCCCACCTTTGCGCGACCTCCATTCATTTTTTCACCAGCAGTCGCGCGATTTACCACGGTCCATTCCGGAACCATTCCCGCCACAATACTTGGCCACGGCGGAACGCCAGGATAATTGGTTGCTCCAGAAATACTGTCACCAATAACTAAAACGGTTTGTGGGCCACTTGTTCCGCTACCTCCGCCTCCACCGGAATCGATACAGGCAGAGAGAAATCCAGCCATAAGGCCCAAAGAAACAAGTTTAACAAAAGAAAATATTTTTTTCATAAGAAGCTCCAAAATCATTCTAGGAGTGAGAAGTTGAGGGCAATTCGGGTCCACGGTGCCAAATGGCTTCCAGTTGGTCACCCCCCTGATCAAAAGCCGCCATCAATTCGGCGCTCCAAGCGGCTTTGGCTTTGAGAACAGGGATACGTTTATGCAACTGACTAGAAAGATCTGCCTTATCCCGCCATCCGTCAAGAATGAGCGTGCTTAAGCTTTCCGTGGTAAAATCATCAAAAGAAACGGTGCGTTCCGGTAAGTCTAATTCGCGGAAATAATATGCCACTTTGGGTTGGTAGGTAATTCCCACCACCGGAGCGAGTTCCGCAGAAGCCATAATCAGAGAATGCAGACGCATGCCGCAAAGTAAATCTATGTGACGCAAAACCCCTTTAATTTTGGCATGGTTATAGTCTCGGTTATCAATTCGGGCGGTTTTAATTTCAGCGGGAAGCCGTTCGATCAGCTCTTGGGTTACGTCGATATCGTGATGCTGGGTGGTCACAAATACGATCGGCACCTTAATTTCCGCATGTACCTTAATCAACGCAGCAGAGAAAACCTCTAGAAACTTTTCTTTTCCCATGGATTCCCGATCCGCAGAAGCCCACGTATCCAAATAGCGGTTCACGTTGATACCGAGTTTAGGTTCGTTGATGTCGATCCCAACTTTTTCGTAAATCGACGCGGTCTCCGCTTCATCACCCGAAGGTGCATTCAAGGCCGCATCGGCCGCTAACTGTACCCGTGTATTTTCCACCCCGACTTCGCGCAGTAAATCAAGAGAGTCCTGATCACGAACGGTGATGAAATCCATCATTTCCACCACGTTCTTGAGCATTTTTTTACCGGATTTGGTGTGAACGGGACCAACTCCGACATTAAAACCGATAATCGGCACCCCGCGTTTTTTGGCCAAGGGCAACATCAGATAAAATGAAGAAAGGAAATTAAACAAGGGATTAAATAACGATCGGTCAAACAGACAGGCATCAAAAATCAAAATGGCATCGGTACGCAAAATGGAACGGAGAGTTGGGATCCCCAACATGCGCAAGGCACCGTGCCACGGCATCATCCCTACCGGAACACTGTCATTAGGATATTCGTCCCGAATGTAATCCGGACGGATGGTTGGGATTTCATAACGCAAACGCCGTCCGCACGCTTCATCAACCCCGTCCATAATGGCAGCAATCAGTGCAGCATCTCCGGCATTGCGACCTGAAGCTGATCCTAATAAAGTAATTGAGTTAAGTTTGGACACGTGAAAACACCTGAAAAATAGAGACAAAAGGAAACAATTTCTATAACGAAACGAATGATTGGTGGCAATCCTATAGTGTCAGACGATTCTACGCCTCGCTCTTCCTTGAAATCACTTAAACACAATTCCTTATGAACAAAGCTCTATATTTAGTTACCGGTGCTGCCGGATTCGTCGGTTCCGAATTGGTACGCCAACTTTTAGCCGTAGGTCATTCCGTTCGGGCTCTGGTTCGCAAACCAGAACAAGTGCAGGATTTGCAAAATATTGGAGCCCAGGTTGTGTTGGGAAACATCACAAATACGGATGATTGTGCTGCTGCCATGGAAGGAATCAAGGGGGTCTATCATATTGCGGCCATGTTTCGGGAAGCGGATCAACCCGACGAAGCATACGTAGAAGCGAATGTGACGGGCGTACAAAACATCTTACAGGCCGCGATTGACTGTGGAGTGGAGCGGGTCATTCACTGCTCAACCGTAGGAGTTTTAGGCCATATTGAAAACCCTCCCGGTGATGAACAAACCCCCTTTAGTCCGGGCGATATTTACCAACGCACCAAATTGAAAGGCGAACAGCTCGCAATCGAAACCTTCAAGGGCGGTGAGGTGAGCGGAGTGGTGATACGTCCAGCTATGATTTATGGGCCCGGGGACACCCGCACACGCAAGCTTTTCAAAATGGTGGCACGGAAAAAATTCTTCTATGTGGGCAAAGGTGAAAATCTGGTTCACTTTATCGATGTTCGGGATTTAGCCCGTTCCTTTATGCTGGCGATGGCCGCCACCGATACCAACGCAGAGATCTACATTATTTCAGGACAACGTGCCCTAGATCTCAAAACCTTTTGTGAGATCGCAGCCAAGAAACTTACAGTGTCACCTCCGAAACTCCGACTCCCGGTTAAACCCATGCAGTGGGCAGGGTCGCTTTGCGAAGCGATTTGTATTCCACTCAACATCAATCCCCCATTGTACCGAAGAAGGGTAGATTTTTATACCAAAGACCGCTCCTTCACATCGGCGAAAGCGAAAGCGCAGATTGGATTTGAGCCGGCCCAATCCGTTGAGGGTGAGATTTCCGATATCGTGGACGACTACCGTGAACGCGGTTGGCTGTAACATAGGCTTTCTAGCCTGTAGTGCAGAGGCTTTTAGCCTCTGGAAAATAAGGCGGAAAGCCTCGAACCTTCAGGCTAGAAAGCCTGAGCTACTTCCGCTTCATCTTCTCCTGCAACTCGGCGAAGAGCGTGTAAATAACCGGGATCACCAAGAGGGTTAAAATTGTGGAACTGATCATTCCACCTACCGCAACCACTCCGAGCGGACGACGACTTTCTGCCGCATCACCAAAACCAATTGCGATGGGTAAGATCCCCATGATGGTTGCCATCGAAGTCATGAGAATAGGACGAAGTCGTTTTGATCCTGCTTCTAAAATGGCTTCTTTAGCACTCATGCCTTTAGCAACCAATTGATTCGCAAACTCCACCAGCAGAATGGAGTTTTTGGTCACCAAACCGACCAACAGCACCAAGCCTACTTGACTGAAAATATTCAAATTCATGGACGAGATTCGGGGCACGATTTTTTGCGCGATAATTGCAAATGCTGGTGGATCGGGCGCGAAAGTGACCCATCCGTAAAGCATCTCTCCCAGAACATTGACCCAAGCCAAGCCGTAAAGCAGAGCGAAAGCTCCCAAGAAGGCCAAGGGTAAGGAAAGCATCACGGTGAAGGGGTGAATGAAACTTTCGAACTGAGCCGCCAACACCATGTACACCACGATGACCGCCAGAATAAAGAATCCATAAATATCGGCGGAGGATTCCTGTAGATCCCGAGACTCTCCGCCCCAAGCATAACTAACATCTGCAGGCAATTGTTCTGCGATAACCGCTTTGGCGGTTTCGAGGGAGGAGCCCAAAGTTCCGCCGGCAGGAGTTCCGCCAATCGTTGAGGATCGCTGACGCTGATAACGCTCAATTTGGTTGGGACCGGTCATCACCTCCAGGGAAACAACCGATGAAAGCGGAACCAATTCTCCACTAGTGGTTCGAACCTGCATGTTCCTCAAGTCACTTGGAGACATCCGATTTTCAGAATTCAGTTGGGCGATGACCTCATATTGTTTTCCATCCAATTTGATGTCACTCAAATCAACTCCACCAAAATTGACTTGTAGCGCTCGGCTAATATCCCGGATCGAGATTCCTAAACTAGCGGCTCGATCCCGATCAAAAAGCACTTCCAGCTCCGGTTTGTTCATCTCAAAACTGGGACGAATATTGTCTAGAGCTCCCGAGGCTCGAAGATGATCTGCCATCTGTTGGGTCACCTGATTCAGCCGCTCAAGGTTGGGATGCTGCAAGATTAATTGAAATGGTTGACCAAATCCCACATCGACTGCTTTAGGAATAATGGGGAACGAAATAGCCCCTTCAATTTCAGTAAACATTCTTGCGCCTAATCCGTTCGGTCCACCCACAAGATCGCGAATGTGCGGACGGTCTCCGTCGGTTAATCGAGAAAAGATGAAAAATTGCGTGGCATCCCCTGGGCCATTGAAAGGCAGAGCCACCGCCGCAAAATAAGTGTCTACGCCTGGGGTCTCGCTTAGGATCTGTTCTGCCTGACGCACCATGCGATCAGTGTATTCCGTGGTAGACCCTTCGGGGGTAATTCCCAATAACAACATTCTACCTTTATCTTCTTGGGGCAAAAATTCCTGATCTAAGTTCATAAACAGATAAGCGGATACCCCAACCGACAGCGTACCTAGAATCATGACGATAGCGCGATGACTCAAAACCCACTTTAAGTTTCGCTCGTACTTGGCCGCAATACGATCAAATCCCTTTTCGAAAAAGATAAATAATTTACCATGTTTTTGGTCGGTTTGGGCCCGTAAAATTCGCCCGCCCATCATCGGAGCCAAGGTGAGCGCCACCAGACTGGAGACCATCACCGCAAAGGAAAGAGCCACTGCGAATTCGAGCAGTAAACGACCTGTAATCCCCCCTACAAATGCCAGAGGAAGGAATACCGCAACCAAGGAAAGGGTGGTTGCGATGACCGCAAAGGAAATTTCATCCATGGCGAGGAAGGCCGCATCCATAGGCTCCTTGCCTTCTTCCAAGTGACGGTAAATATTTTCTAGGACCACAATTGCATCGTCCACCACCAATCCAATAGCCAAAACCAGGGCGAGCAAAGTGAAAATATTAATACTGAATCCTAAGGCATACATGCATCCGAAAGTAGCAATAATAGACACCGGAATTGCCGCCGCAGGAATCAAGGTTGCACGTGGGCTACGGAGAAAAACAAAGATGGTCAATACCACTAATCCGAATGCGATAGCGAGAGTTTGCCATACTTCGACCACTGCACGTTCTACAAACACAGATTGATCGTAGGGGAAGGCATACTCAATACCCTCAGGCAAACTTGGAGCTATTTCATCCATGATCGCTTTCACGCCTTCTGCAACTTCAAGTGTATTGGCCTTAGATTGGCGAACCACCCCTAGGCCCACGGCAGGTTTCCCTTTAAATCGGGCGGTAACCCGTTCGTCCTCTACACCCCACTCCGCTTTACCGATGTCCTGAAAACGGACAAGAACATTTCCTTCGCGAAAAATCACTAATCGATCAAATTCTTCGGGACTTTTCAGTTCGCCTCGGGATTGAATGGTGAGTTCAAGATCCTTACTTTCCATACGGCCACTGGGCAATTCCACATTCTGATTTTGCAAAGCCAGGTCCACATCTTGAACCGTGACGCCGCGTGCCGCCATGCGCTGACCGTCTAAACGCAAACGAATTGCGCGACGTTTTTCCCCACCAATAACTACCGAACTTACTCCGGGAACGTTTTGTAAACGTTCACGAACTTGTTCATCCGCAATTTGGGTCAATTCCGTGGTATTGAATTGGTCACTAAAAAATGAGATCCAGATCACAGGCTGAGCGTTAGCGTCCTGTTTACTCACAACCGGATCGTCTACGTCCTCAGGTAAGTCTCCCCGGGAACGGGCAACTGCATCACGAACATCTTGGGCCGCAATTTCAATATCATGGCTATTATTAAATTCTACAGTGATACTAGAAACCTGTTCACGGCTAACCGAACTGAGAATTTTAATTTGTTCAACCCCCGAGATCGCGTCTTCCAGACGTTCGGTAACTTCAGATTCCACCACCGAAGCACTGGCTCCCGGGTAGATCGCTAGGACATTTACAATCGGTGCATCAATATCGGGTAATTCCCGAACCGGGAGTCGTTGAAGACCCAACAAACCGAAAACGATCAGGGCAATATTCAACATGATTGTCGCAACGGGGCGACGAATGAAAGGACTACTGAATGAAGCCATCTTATTCCCCTTCAGTTTCGGGTGCTGCTTCCGGCGGAGGCTCGGGCATGGGAGCCATCGAAGCTTCTAGGCCGTAGCGCTTGGAATCCTCCGTAAAGTTAAGCAACATTCCAGGATAAAAGACTTTGATAGTGCCTTCGGCTACCACCAAATCATCTGGGGATAAGCCTTCGACAATCTGCATACGCCCGCCTTGGCGTACCCCCACCTTTACATCACGAAATTCCGCCCGAAAGCCTTGATTACGTACAATTACCTGGGTGTTGGTTCCCTGTTGCATCACGGCTGATTCCGGAACGAACATCGCATCGGCTAATTCGTTAAGTACCAATTCAACATTCCCGAACATTCCAGGTCGTAGCTTTCCATTGGAATTTGGAACCACGGCTTTCACAGGAAGCGTACGGGTCGACGTACGTAATCTCGGAGCAAGATAAACCAATTCGCCTTCGAAAAGCTCATCTCCATAAGCATCGCTACGAATATTTACTTTTAGTCCCGTTTTAATAGCAGATAAGAAGCGTTCCGGTACTTCGAAACTAATTTCCAAGGGATCCAATTTGACTAGGGTCATGAGTTCCTGCCCTTCTGGAACTTCTTGGCCGACACTAATCATATGTTCGGTTAAAACGCCGTCCATTCCCGCTTTTACTACGGTATCATCAAATTCGGCTTGAAGAAGGTCAATGGAAGCTGCCGCTTGATCAACCGATGCTTGGGCTTCATCAAGTTCCTGCAAGCTAATGCTACTGGTCTTCTGTAATTCGTCTGCTCGTTTCAAGGTGGATTCAGCAAGTTTAAGGCGAGATCTTGCATCTGCGAGCCGTGCTTTAATTTTGCGATCATCAATGGTGGCAAGCACATCCCCCTTCTTGACTAGGGAACCTTCTTCAATTGGAAGAGACATAATGCCTCCCGAGACCTTACTTACTACAATCAAAAGATCAGGGGTCTGAAAAGAACCTATCAACTGAACCGATTCACGAAGAGGCTCCACGGTAACGGGGGCTCCAACCACATTCATGGGAAAATCACCTTCAGGGGGGCCACCACCACCTGAAGGAGGTTTTCCGCAGGAGGAGAGTAAAAAGGCAAATGTGAAGAGGAGAAAGTACAGCATTTTCATAAGAAGTGATACGGTTTAAAACCTAATCCCTTACAAAATATAGCTATAAAGACCAAGCCCCATTCCAACACCTCATAAATGTTTTCACCCTCTATTCTTGATTAATCGTATATCGGCGATATACAACTAATCATGACTGCAGCACGAATGACATTATTTCCAGATGACCAAGTAGCTTTGGCCTCCTTTGCATCTGCGCTGGCCCATCCCGCCCGTATCTCGATTGTGACCTATCTGCAAAATAAAGAATGGGTCTCCTGCGGAGATATCGTTCGTGAACTTCCTCTCGCCCAAGCCACGGTTTCCCAACACATCAAAACGCTCTTGGATACCGGCTTACTCTTTCAAAAACCCATCGGCAAAAAAGTATTCTATCAACTGAATTGTAAAAAAATGCAGGATTTTTGTCACCATTTTCAATGTACCCTCGGAACCCAACCAACTAAATCATGAAAACACCCCCCACACGTATCGTAATTATTGGTGCAGTTGCCGGTGGCGCTTCTGCCGCCGCCCGTGCCCGCCGTCTTAATGAAACCGCAGACATCACCCTGATCGAACGCGGTCCAGATGTTTCCTTCGCCAACTGCGGCTTGCCTTATCACATTGGCGGTGAAATTACCGATCGCAGTAAACTGGCTATGCAAACTCCAGAATCCCTTCGGAAACTGCTAAATTTAAAGGTGCTGGTAGAGACCGAAGCCTTGGCTATCGACCGAGAGCAGAAAAGCGTAAAGATTCGGAACCTACAAGATGGAAGCGAATCGGACCTGGTCTATGATAAACTCATTCTCTCTCCAGGTGCAACCCCGCTCACTCCCCCTTTAAAAGGGATTGATCTTCCAGGCATTTATACCCTTCGCAATTTGCAGGACATGGACCGCATCAAGGCCGCAGCTGTACATTCAAAAAAGGTAGTGGTCATTGGTGCCGGTTTCATCGGACTGGAAATGGCGGAACAACTGGTACACCTTAAAAAAGAGGTTTCCTTGGTTGAATTAGTGCATCAAGTCCTCCCGCAAATGGACCCGGAACTGACCCGTCCCGTTGAACAGGAACTGATGGATCATGGAGTGGAATTGATCTTGGGAGACGGTATTTCCGGATTTACGCATGAGAACGGCACCCTCAAAGCTACCTTGAATTCTGGAAAGATCCTAGATGCAGATATGGTGATTCTTTCTATTGGGGTTCGTCCTGAAAGCTCGTTGGCTAAAGACGCCGGTCTTAACTTGGGAGCCCGTGGACACATTCAAACTAATCCTCACATGCAAACCAATGATCCGGATATTTATGCGGTTGGTGATGCCAGCGAAGGAATTGATCCTATTCTGGGCGGACCGTCTGCTGTTCCTCTGGGTGGACCGGCAAACCGTCAGGGGCGTTGCGCAGCGGATCATATCATGTCCGGCGACAAGGCGCGTCCCTACCCCGGTTCTATTGGCACCGCCATCGTAAGAGTTTTCGATGTCGCGGCTGGAGTCACCGGCCATTCCGAAAAGCGTCTACAGCAACTTGGTGCCGACTATCAGAAGACGATCGTTAGTGATTATAATCATGCTAGCTACTACCCGGGAGCTACTCACATAAGCGTTAAGCTTCTCTGGGAAAAAGAAAGTGGACGGATTCTAGGAGGTCAGGTGGTCGGGATTGAAGGCGTGGATAAACGTCTGGATATCTTGGCTACGGCCATCAAAGGAAAACTTACAGTCGAAGATCTGGAACATATGGAACTGGCCTACGCCCCACCCTTCGGATCCGCGAAAGATCCGCTCAACACTGCAGGATTCTCGGCTACAAATATCCGTAACGGTTATTACACCCCAGCCTTTGATCTTCCGAACGACGGAAGCCGTCAACTGGTGGATGTCCGACCTTCGGAAATGGCTCAACTACGTCCGATTCCAGGCGCAGTGAATATCCCTTACCCGCAACTACGGGCTCGTATGGGTGAATTGGATAGAACCCAACCGTTCACCACGGTCTGCGCCATGGGTAAAACCAGTTATTTCGCAGCCCGAATCCTCCAACAAAACGGGTTTGATGTACAATCACATGTGGGGGGAATGAAAATTGAAACTCGTCCGGAGGCTCCTGTAAAAAAGTCGGATAGCTCCATCGGGCCTTCCGTGCCAGTGGAGAAAGAGGTCATGACCTTGGATGCCTGCGGTTTAGCTTGCCCAGGTCCGATTTTGAAAGTGAAAGAAGCTAGTCAAGATCTGAAGCCTGGACAGGTAATGGAGATCCTTTCTTCGGACAGCGGTTTCAAGAATGATTTACCCCCCTTCTGCGCCGCGAACGGACTCGAGTTCATAAGTGCCGAGAAAAAAGACGGATTGATTGTGGGTCGCCTACGTAAACCTCTAACTGCATTGGAGCCCCTTCAAAGCGCCGGAGCCTCTAATCCTCAAGACGCCACATTGGTAGTGTTTTCCGGAGAACTCGATAAAGCTATGGCCGCACTCGTCATTGCAAATGGCGCCCTGGCCATGGGCGGTAAAGCCACCTTGTTCTTCACGTTCTGGGGACTCAATGTCTTACGTAAAGATCAGCCACCGATGGTTCAGGGCAAAAGCTTCATGGATAAAATGTTTGGCTGGATGTTGCCGCGCGGTGTACACAAATTGCCGCTCTCCACTATGCATATGGCGGGGATGGGAACCAAAATGATGAAAGATCGGATGGCCGCCAAAGATCTCCCTAATCTTCCGGGACTACTAGATAGTGCGATAGCAGGCGGAGCCCGCCTCGTAGCCTGCACCATGTCCATGGAAGCCATGGGTATTCGCGAAGAAGAAATGATCGAAGGCATTGAGTTAGGCGGCGTCGCCGAATTCCTCGGAGCCTCCTCCCAATCTGGAACGAATCTGTTTATTTGAGTAACCGTATGGAGGGACTGCCTCTCGCGGCCCAGCTGGATGGTTGCGACCTCGGGACGAGGTCGGTCCATAACTCATGCAGCAACACTTTGGAGGGACTGCGTCTCGCAGTCCAGCTGGACGGTTTGCGACCTCGAGACTAGGTAGGTCCATAATTCACACATCCTATCGTGAAAGATTGACATGCCACCAGACATCGGGAACGTTATGCGCATGACCCTTTTTATGAAAAGCCTAGATCAGCTGACCGAATTTCCGAAAAAGCTCTACACCCGGCCCGCATTAAAAAAAATCTTTCTGGAACATTCAGGTGTCCCGGACTGGTTGCTGGCTCGCTGTCAGAAAGAGGGCGGAGATTTAGCCGAAACCTTAGCCCGTTGTTGGCCGGAGGAAGGTCCGGGTTTGGAACTGGACGTAACGCGATTTATTGCAGAAGACTTTCCGGGCCTCTTAGACGGGGAAAAGTTGATTGAAACCTGGAACCAATGCAAAACCTCCGAACGAATTTGGGTCAACCGATTGTTATTAGGCTATGTTCCTCCCGCTCCGATTCCAGTGCCCGATCCTTCCCTTCCCCGAAAAGAGATCCAAGCCGAATTGATGTACGCTTTAATGAGCGGAGAACCCGAGTATAGTTTCGGATTAAAGAAAGGCCAAGACTTACTAGTGTTTGCTCGATTTGAAGTGTCGGATACAAAGTTGAGCATTCAACTCCAACAATTCATCGGAAAAAATACCCTCATAAAAAAAGGACCGGTCCGAGAGGTAGCACGGGGGCTGGTGGGAAAGATTAGCTACACCGATCTGTCCCCCTCCTCCCGCCACAAATCAGGATTTAAAGTTGAGGGCGCCCAATTAGAGAGCCTCTTTCCACCGGGAGGATTATGGCAGGCGGATACTTTGCATGCAACCCTCAGCCATGAGGGAAAATATAGAGCATCAGATACACCAATACCCCTGTCACGCTGACGTAGACCCAAACCGGCCAGACCCATTTTACGAGTTTGACGTGGATCACAAATTTCTTTCGGAGGGCGGTGGTGACCACGGCTATGATAAAAGGGAGTTGGAGAACGGCGAGGATGATGTGGGGAATCAATACCAGAAGGTAGAAGCTGCGCATGAAACCCGTTCCTTCGTAGGTGACAGGGCTACCCACCACAAGGTGGTAGTAGAGGTAGCTGGCGAGGAAGACGGCTGAGGTGGAAAGCGCACAGGTCATCATTTTCCAATGCAGGGTGAGGTTTCCTTTTTTCACATAATAGCGCCCGAACAGTAGAAAAATTAGGGCTGTGAAGTTCAGGCAGGCATTCAGAGTCGGAAGCGGATTGTCGGGCATAGAATTTTATGATTAAAGTTTGGACCATGGTAACCCGTAAACGCTCGAAAATCAAACGCTTTGTGTCGACTCTCTTTGTCAGAGTTCTGCGCGTGGTGTTGCTGCTAGCGTTTGTGGTGCTCGTGCTCTTTCTGCAAATCATCTTCACCCGAGATAAACGAGCGGCGACCCTAGAGGTTCCTGAAAATGCTCAATCCGCACCCTCGACCGCTCCGGACAGCTTACGGGTGTTGACCTATAATATCGCCCACGGTCGCGGGCCGTCCTTCGGAGCCGAAAATACGGATGGCGGAAGCCATGAAGAAAAAGAAGAGCGGATGAAACAAATCGGATTGGAAATTCAGGCCCTAGGGGTGGACATGGTTTTTCTTCAAGAAGTGGATTTCAACACTTGGTGGAGTGGAAACATCGATCAAGCGGCACTGATTGCCAACGTCGCGGGCTTTCCGTATATTGCACGTCAACGGACGATTGATTCAGGACTCCCTTTTTTCAGACGGTATGATTTCGGAAATGTATTACTCAGTCGACTGCCCATCCGCGAGGTAGCGCAGTTTAAGATGCCCCCCTATTCGGATGTGGAGGTACTGTTTGCTGGGAACCATGACGGCCTACTCGCAAAAGTCCAATTAAGCGCCAGCGATGAAATCATCGTTCTCGGCCTGCATCTAGAGGGTCGTAGCGAAGATATACGGGTAGAGGCCGCGGAGAGAATTATCGCGTACCAACGACAGCACCCTCTCCCTATTATTCTTTTAGGCGATTTAAACAGCACCCCTCCCCCTATGCCGGATGCAGAAACCTCTCGACTGGGTCAAAACGCGGTGGAGCTACTGGAAAGCTTCGGTGGATTTCAAAGGCGTCCTCTTCGTGGGCAGGCAACCCATCATCATTTCACCTTTCCCAGTGAAGCTCCGCGGCGGACGATTGACTGGATTATGCCGGACCGGAATTGGCGGATTCAGGAATACCGGGTGATACACGGAATGAGGCAATCGGATCACTTGCCGGTGTTGAGTACGTTGAGAAGACGATAGGGGGAGCGGATAGCGGATGCCTGATGCTTGATGCTTGGTGCTTGATGCTTGATGACGGTTGAATATTTTAAGCAATTAAGGATGCCAATGAATCTTCAATGAGAAGATCGATCGGTTTGCGGTCCAGAAAAATTCGGGAGTGAGTGTAACCCGCTTGTTTCAGGAAGTTGAATGCCTCTTCGAAATTTGCGGACACGCGTTCAGGTTGATGCGCGTCTGCCCCGACGACGACTGGAATGTTCCGTTTACGCATTTCCTTTAGCATAGGAAGGGATGGATTCATCTCTGGAATGGTTTTTTGCAACCCAGAGGTATTAAGCTCCATGGCAATCCCAGTGGCAGCAATCTGATCCAAGCACTCGCAGATATGATCAAAAATGGAGCGAAAATCCCATTCTTTTGAACCGTAATTTTTGATTAAATCTGGGTGCGAAAGGGAATCAAACAACCCGGATTTTGCCGCTTGGACTATACTGAGAAAATACTGATGATGGAAAGCGGGCCAGTCCCCTTTAAAATACAAGTCTTTGTATTCCTGAATTTGTGGATGAACAGAGCCCAGCACGTAATTCAACGGTTCTTTTTGGTGCAGTTCTTTGAGCCAACCTTCTAAACCTGGTAAATAATCACTTTCCAGCCCCAAACGCACGTCAAGTTTACCCTGCCAGCGGTCACGACAGTCATACACTCTGGATACATAGTCCTCCCATTGCTCAGGAAACATGCGAACTGCAGAAGACATTCCGTCGGGCAGAGGACAGTGGCAGGTGACCGTCATTCCTTTTAACCCTCTTTTGATGGCTTGTTCCGCATAATCATCCAAGCTACCCAAGGCATGCTTGCATAAAACTGTGTGCATATGCGTTTCATATAAGATTGGAAGTAGTAGAGGCATAAACCTACTATTCAGCAAGAACCGTAAAGATCAAGAAAGCAATGAGCAGGATATCAAGTTACCCCAAGGATTGACCTAAGCTATAGGAATTGAGTAACATAGATTCATCATTCCATGAGTTATACACTATCTAACAGGTTTTCATGCTAATCGAATTTTGTTGCCCCGTTTGCAAAGCACCCTTGGCCCTTAATAAACAGGTCATCGGGGGCCAAGTAAACTGCCCTAATTGTCAAAGGCTGATTTTATTACCTGCGGAGTCACCTCTCCCCCGGAAAGACAAACAAACGCCTCCTTTCCAAAAGGACCAAACCTACAGTGCAGAGGAGGTAGCAGGTTCCATTTGTATCAGTATTGAACCCTACCGTAGAGATTTGGAAAACAAGTCTAATTTATTGAATGATGCAGTAGAAATGGTGAAAATCCGAAACGAACGCATCCGAGATATTGAATCGTTGATGCTCAACACCCAAAAAGAACTTTGGGAGCTCGAAATCGCGGTTGAGGAACTTATTGGGAATTCCAACTTCCCTCCCATAGAGCCAGACGATCACTCAGCTGGTGTGCAGGAAGAAAACCCTGAACAGACGGAAAAGATCGAAACCCTCATAGAGAAGAAAGAAAAATTGAAAGCTCGCTTGGCCAACATGGTTGAGCATTCAGAAAATCTGGATGGTAATCTGAAGGAAGCTAGGAAGATGTTGCAGAAGGATGGACCCACCTGCGAACTGATCGCGGCGGTAACCGAAAACTTTAACCGGCAACTTGAACGAAGTGAAGATCAGCAGCGGGACCTAGACCTAGCCTCTGAGTATTTACAACAGGCCTCTGAAGAATTGGTTAGGCTCTGCCAGCTAGTCGGACAAAAGGAAGACCAGCGGAAGCAACTCCAAGAAATCCTGAGCTCATCGAGCGAACAAATGGAGTTGGCGGTTCAGGAGAGAAACCAGTGGAGGAAAAAAGGATCTGAACTCGAAAAGCAATATATGGAGCAAGCGGAAAAACTTACTACTCTAAAATTACAGGTAACAGAGTTCGAAAAACTTCAACAGGAATGGTCAGAAGATAAAGACCATTCGAAGCGCCTTCGAGGTGAGCTGGAAGAAAATTTGGAATTATTGAGAGCCCGTATTGAACAGGAGCGGGCCACGCATCAAGAAACCCTCAAAGACCGAGAAGAAAAGTTGAAGGCAGATGCCCAAAAGAAAATCGCCACTCTTGAGAAGAAATTAAAAAGCGCAAATTCCGAGCTAGATGTAACCGAAGAAAAACTTGCGATTTCCCTACAAACGCAGCAACAACTCGCCGAACAGAATATGCAAAGTGAACAGCAGCGCCGAAAACTGAAAGCTGAGATGGACGTCTTGCAGGATCAGGTGGACGCCGCGGAGTAAAAAGAGCGCGGATAGTTTATCCTCGCGGGTATTTACTCTTCGAGTAATGATTTAAAACGATACGGTATGCTAGGACAGGAATACCCTGTAGAATAGGATTACCCTTTAAAATAAGAATACCTGTAGAATAAGAAAATCCGCTAGGACAAAATGTCCGCGCTCCGTTAGTTAATCCGTAGGCTGCGGTTTGAACTTTCCTCCTTGACCCAGAAAACGACAGGGATTGTTGTAAAAGAGCTTCTCTACAGATGTGTCACTATGGCCACGGAGGCGCATTTGGAAAAGGGTATCGTGGAGAGTGGCGGGATCAGAGGGGCCCCAGTCACCACTGGCGTCAACGATCATACGGTCCAAGCCAAATTTTTCCACCAAGTCGATTACGCGCTCCGGAGAATTCTTGGTAACTGGATACACGGTCATCGCACACCAAAATCCTTTTTCGTGAAGCATAGGTAAGGTGTGCTCTTCGGTGTGGTCAAAACACACCCGAGAAGGATCGACACCGCCGTGTCCAACCAGATAATCGAGCATCATCTTCGTGCCCTTAAATTTGTCTTGTAAGTGCGGAGTATGAATCCAAATAAGTTGATCATATTTTAAGGCCAGCTCGACCTGCTCTTGAAAAATAATCATTTCATTACGCGTATTTTTATTCAGTCCAATTTCTCCAACTCCCAGCACATTGGGTTTTTCCAAAAACTCGGGCATAAAGGCGATGACTTCACGACTAAAGGCTACATCTTCGGCTTCTTTAGGATTGATACAGATCCAGCAATAGTGATCGATCAAGTATTGTGCCGCACGTGTAGGTTCAAACTCGGAGATATGAGTGAAATAATCATGGAAGGCTTGGGGGGATGTGCGATCGTATCCTGCCCAGAAAGCCGGCTCACAAATGGCTACCGTATGCATGCGGGCCATGCGCTCGTAATCTTGTACCGTGCGGGCAATCATGTGAACATGGGGCTCAATAATTTTCATAGGCCTCCCTCCGCTTTTACGGAGAGAACTTCAAGAATACGCCGAGCGCGTTCCGGATCGTGATCCGCCACAATCCCGGCCGCTTTTCGCAGATCTTCTAATCGGGGATCGTCCCAAACCTGATCGGAATCTTCTGCGAGTTGAATACGGTCAAAGGCGGCAGCGGTTTCGATCAATGCGGAACGCATATGTAAAAAAAATTGATCCAAAAGTTCGGGGGCAGATTTGGGAGATTTCATAGAAACAATGTACATTCAGACATCTAAAAATACAACAGTCTGTTGATTCAAAGATCAGGTGGACTTTTTAATCAAGGCTCTAGGTTTCGACTCGAGTAAACAACGATACGCCGGCCAGGCTTGGTAGAGTAGTACCGCAACTCCCGCTCCAAGAGCGTCCGCAATCCAGTCATCGAACTCCATATAACGACCAGGTGTAAAAGATTGCCTGTATTCATCTAGGGCGCCGTACATGGAAACCATCGCCCAGACAACTAAAGGCCCACGCCAAGCGAGCTTTTGGAAGTAGTCTAATCGAATTATCGATGTGGCCAAAGCACCAAAGACTGCGAAGTGGGCCAGCTTATCCAAACTAAATCCGAAATCAGGAGCCGCAATGTGGGAACGTCCGGAGGCAAAAAAGACGGAGACAATGATCAGGGGGGGCCATATAGTTTCGAGAGGAATTTTTTTCATGGGGCCCCTTCCCCTTTTCATTAAAAGCGGCGTCTGACCAGCTCAATAAGCCCGTTTGCAATCGGAACTTTTGGAACTAACACATCTGCCGAATCCCAATAATCCTGATGGAAGATTACTTTACCCTCCGCGTTGAAGCGTAAATGGCTGATACCCAACGATCGTTGTGGGTCCCCACCTTCTTTGGAGGGGAGAATCATCACCCAAGGCAGATGAAAATCGATTCCATTTCGCACAACCGGAGAAAATTCGAAGGTGACGCCCTGACTCATTTCAGCGGATTTCACCATATAATCCAACATGATCTGAAAATCTGTATAGGTATGAAACGCATCTCTAAAATACAGGTCTTCGGCATACGCGAGAGGAAAGTTCGTTTTGGTTTGCTCAGGAGTGAAGGGGGTAAAAGCCGCTTCGACTTTTTTAATCCAAGCAGACTCTTGCTCAGGTCCATCGGGTTCAACCGCACTAGTTGCGGTTTTTGTAAACCACTCCTTATAGAGGTCATTGGGTCCTGTAGCATTATGTCGTGGATTCGACCCCACTTTGTTTAGATATACAAAGAGTAGGACAAAAAGAATAAGCATGCTGAGCATGCCGAAGAGAAAAAATTTCATGGGGAAACCTCCTTAACTTGTTTTCGAGTAGCCGACCCCATTTTTAGTAGAGCCTGCATGGTAAAATAACTGAACAGCATCCAAAAGGGTACGGAAACGAGCCAGCCACACATCGCATACACGAAAGTCATGGCGAATTCCGCCAGAGTATCCGAAGGAGCATCCTTAAAGCGTTTGGTAAATTCGGTTATACTCAAGCGGAAAGGGGTATCGGTCTGAAACATCCACTCCCCAAAACGAATGTAGGGTATAATCAGAAGAAGTTTTAGAGGGGCTATTAAATAATTGAAAGCCTGCATGATCGCATGATTTAGCTTCCAAATCAGTCCAATCAGCCCCAAAACTGCGGTGGTTACCCCATAAATTGGAAATAAGCCAATGGTTAGCCCCCAGGCTGTAGACCAACAGACCGACGATGGTGACCAACCCTGTTTGAGCGCGTTACCAATCGTAGATTTGATTTTTTTGGAAAAAGACTTCACGAAGAGTATACGGTATCGATTTCAAAACCTTACGTAAAGAGTTTCCATCCTGAGATGATTATGGCATGGGAAATCTCACCTGCGGAAAGTTCCTTCCGTGGGTTTATTATTGGAAACTCTATCTCATGTTTAATCTCATCAGCAAAAAACGTGGAAACCTCAAAGACGACACGCTCTCCGGTCTAACCGTATCCTTAGCACTAGTGCCGGAGGCCATTGCGTTCTCTTTTGCAGCAGGCGTCCCTCCATTAGTTGGTCTGTGGGCTGCAGTTTTTATAGGATTTATTACCTCCGCGTTTGGTGGTCGACCCGGTATGATTTCCGGTGCAACGGGAGCCATTGCAGTTGTGGTGAAAAAAGCCTATGATTATGGGGAGCTTCAAGGAACGGATATGGGGCTGGAATATGTGTTTGCAGCGGTGATGATTGCCGGAGCCATTCAAATTTCATTCGGCGTACTGAAACTGGGGCATTTTATTCGCTTAGTGCCCCACCCCGTGATGATTGGTTTTGTGAATGGGTTGGCTATTGTGATCCTCATGTCTCAATTTCAGTCCTTTCAGTACGCTAGCGGAGAGTGGTTACCTCAAAACAAATTAATGCTGATGGGCGCCTTGGTGCTTTTGACCATGCTGATTATTCAATTTTTTCCAAAGGTAACCAAAGCCGTTCCCTCCACCTTGGTGGCCATTATCACCGTAGGCCTGATCAGTTACTATGGAACAGATTCCCGCACGGTATCTGATGTCTTGATGGAAAACACTGGAAGCGGAATTTTAAAAGGAGCGTTCCCTCTTCCCCGCCTGCCTTTGAATATTGACTGGACCTCCGAAAATATAAAGCTCCTATTTAGTGTTGGATTTACCGTGGCTATGGTGGGAATTATTGAATCGCTAATGACCCTTCAACTGGTTGATGATCTAACCGAAACCCGCGGGAAGAGTGACCGTGAAGCGATCGCGCAAGGTGCAGCCAATTTCCTTTCTGGATTGTTCGGTGGAATGGGTGGATGCGCCATGATCGGGCAAAGTTTGATTAACATCAAATCTGGCGGGCGCGGTAGAACCTCCGGAATTGTAGCCGCCCTTTCCTTAACTTTTTTCATTATGGTCGGTGGCTATATCATCGGACAAATTCCCATCGCGGCTTTGACCGGGGTCATGTTCATGGTGGTCATTGGAACCTTTGAATGGTCGAGTTTATTGACTTTTGGCAAAGTACCTAAATCGGAAATTTTGGTCATCCTGACGGTTACCCTAATTACCGTCTTCCTTCACGACTTAGCCTTAGCCGTATTCGCCGGGGTGATTGTCTCCGCATTGGTGTTTGCATGGAAGAGTGCTCAACATGTGACCTTGCATCCAGTGGACCAAGCGGACGGTTCGCGTATCTACAATTTACACGGCCTGCTCTTTTTCGGATCGGTACGGGAATTCTCCGAACGTATGGTACCTGCAAAAGACCCAGATGACGTAATCATTGATTTTAAAGATGCGAAGGTCTGCGACTATTCAAGCATGGAAGCCTTGAGCGCCCTAACCGAACGTTACAAAAAAGCTGGTAAACGAATAAGGCTTCGTCATTTGAGTCCTGAATGTGCCAACCTTCTGGAAACCGCAGGTCCACTCGCCGTGGTAGAAGTAGCCGAAGACGATCCGCATTACACGATTGCTCGAGTTTAACTGGTTCGGACTTCCACCGTTTACGAGGCTGGGGCGCATTCCACAATGGGTGTAAATCCCAATCGGTATCGCTATCGGGATCGGAATAGGAATGGGAATAGGAATCGAACCATTCTGATGGCGATAATTCACACGGTAATTGGGTTCTTTTTACTTGTTATGGTTTCGATCCCGATACCGATCCCGATACCGATGCCGACCTTTACCCATTGTGGGATGCGCCCTACGAGGCTTCGTAAGGAGGCTTTAGCGAACTGCGTTTCCAAACTTAGGTTCTGAATACCCGCCGGCATAAATGCCTTGGGTGAATCGGTCTAAAGACCGGAACTCCGAACTACACTACCGACTTGTATTCTTCAGGAACCTGTTCGGGCCAACGCCATACGTCTACTTGAACATCAACCTTGTGCTTCCCTCCCCCGAGAACCACTCCTTTTACTGGGGCCACATCGCTGTAATCACATCCCCATCCAGTAATGATATGCTGGTTGCCGGGAACCACATTATTTGTGGGATCAAAATGCATCCAACCCGAACCGGGAACATACACAGCGTACCAGGCATGGGTCGCGTCTGCCCCTCTGAGTTTTTCTTGTCCTTTAGGGGGTGTGGTTTCCAAATATCCACTCACGTATCCGGCACTGAACCCTCGGCGCCTTAATTCTGCGATAGCCGCGTGGGCGAAATCCTGACAGACCCCCGCCTTTTTTTCATAGACCTCTTTTAGTGGGGTAAAGGTGGTGGTGGCTTCCGGATCATAGGTGAAGAGGTCGAAGACCCGTTGCATAAATCCTAAAAGGGCTGACTCAATGGATGTACCGGGAAGAAAGCAATTATCGGCATCAAATCCAGGAGATTTCTGGACAGGAAGCAGTAGACTGTCACAGGCGAATTCACGCATCATGGGGGGGGCCGTTGTCCAAGCCTCACCTGAGGGGAGTACAACCGCTTCCCAAGGAAGAAGAGAGGGTGTCACCTCTGTACACGTCCGATCAATTCTCGCAAACATTTCGATCACGAGTTCTTTGTGGGGGGTGGCTAAGGAAAATGCATCACGTCGGTTTCCAAATACATCGATCCAGTTGTGGGACCATTCAGGTTCGGGAGAAATTTCCAGCTTACACGCTTTTACTTCTTGGCCGGGGAAACTCGAAGGAACTAAACAACTTAGATTTTGAGAATCGATTGCCTTGGTCGCATACTTATAGGTTGTGCGGTGGCGGATCAGAAAATCTGTCATTTAAAAATTTTCCCTAGGAACGAGGGTGGTGTGGCTAAAGTAAGCGGAAGAAACCACAGTGGACACCTCCTCAAAAACTTCGCGGACTTCGGGTAAAAAGTCAAAGTTTACTACAGTGGGACCGGGATCGTTTTTTCTAATCAATCCGTCTCGGACCCGCCTAACTCGCAACAATACGGGGTGCAAAATTTCGCTTTGAACCGGAGGGGGTAACTGATCCAAATGAAGGGTTACCTGTTCAAGATAGAAGGCCAGACTTCTTGGATTGATCTCCGATGACACCATGAGATCCAAAACGGAACGAAGCTTCGGGGTGGTTCGGTAATGACGACGATACGTGATGAGGTTTTCATTTTGCTCTAAAGCTATTTCCATCATCACGTAACTTATAGGTTCTTCTGAGGTAGGCTCTAGCAGGCCTCCGATCAGTTCACACAGACCAATCCCCGCCTCAAGCACTCTGCCCAGCATAAGCATGCTCCATCCGGATTCTCGGGTCATCCCGTTTGCGTTTAATCCGTAGAACGCGTTTAATTTTCCAATCAGATCTCCAAAATCGTTTTCTAAAGCCGAAGGGTGGGTGTCGGCCGCGGAACAGGTTTGTCCAGTTGCTTCCATCTCCGTTAGAATGCGCCACGAATCCTGAGACCAGATATCTCTCACCGTATAGGCGGCTAGCATCAGCGCACGTAGATTAAGTTTTAAACTTCCAATCGGTTCAAGTTCTCCACTTAAACAGGCTTGAACCCGTTCGGATAAAGATAAGGATTCATCCGGTACTCCTGCCACACAATAGGCTTCTAATAAAAAAATGAGCTGTCTGAGTTCATGAGAAGGCTCGTTTTCGTCCAGCCCGCCTTGTTCCAATTGCACCAAGCCCCGAATGAGGCGAGTTTTTCGCATCACCCGTTCCGCATATCGACCTACCCAAAAAAGATTTTCCGCACTTCGACTGGTAAAAATCCCTGCAAACCACTCGGTTCCGTTAGGCTGACTTTTATCTAACCACATACTGTGATGCGGTTCCGGATTATTTCCCAATACCCAGACATCTTTGAGGGTTCCTTTATTCTCAAGTAACGAGCCGGGCCCCCCATTCGTCTCCCCTCCCGAACGGGCCAACGCCCCAGGCATCACCTCGTACTCCCCTCCGGGTTTTGCAAAAGCAAAGGTACGCAAGCTGCCAATTCGTTCGACCAGATCATCCCCCACCAGTGTGGGCAAGGAGCTGTAGGACATGGGTTCCTGAGCCACATATCCTTGGGGGTGACTGAGTATTTTTGCTCGCAACTCTTCAAGTCGTTTACGGCTACAGAAGCGTCCATCGACAGCGGGTTCGTCCCATTTTCGATGCAAAGGTTTCAACACTAAGTTCCCTAAATTCGAAAGGACCTGTTTACATTCTTTTGGTTGCCCACACCACCAAGTGGCTACCGAAGGAAGAAGTAATTCTTCTCCCAGGAGCTCACGACATAAGGGGGCAAGAAATGCCAGTAATCCGGCATTTTCGAGCAGGCCGCATCCGGGTTGATTCAAGGTAGCTACTTTTCCGGTGCGAATAGCACCCAACAAACCGGGAACGCCAAGAAAACTATTTCGTCGAAGTTCCAACGGATCCAGATACTCGGAATCCACCTGACGATACACGATGTCGACGGGCTGTAATCCTTCCAAGGTTTTTAACTTTAAGGAGCCATTCCGAACTAGTAGATCATTTCCCTGAACCAAGGTATATCCTAAGTATGCAGCAAGATAAGCGTGTTCGAAATAGGAAGGATTATAGGGTCCCGGCGTCATCAAGACCACCCGCGGATCCAAGTGGCGCCCTTGGTACAATGAGAGCATCGATTCACGAAGGCCTCTGAAATAGGGCGCTAAACGCCGAACCTGCATAGAGGAAATCGCTTTAGGGAATACTCGTCCCATAATCGTGCGGCTTTCCAGAGCGTAGCCCGCCCCGGATGGAACTTGGGTCCGATCTTCCAACACGCGGAATTGTCCGTCAGGTCCTCGAGCCAAATCCGCGGCATACTGAAAGAGCCACGAGTCCATGTTCGGCGGTAAGCCAATGCAGGGGTGCAGATACGTTGAGTCGGAAAAAATTAGCTCGGCAGGGAGAGTTCCGTTTGAAATCAATCTGCGGGGCCCCAATAGATCTCGAGCCAAAGCCTCCAAGACTCTGGCACGTTGGGCTATTCCCTTTTCGATACCCTGCCATTGATCCGCAGAGAAGATCCACGGAACCGGATTCAATTCTTCGTTTTGATGAACGGGAGCCCGTTCCGGAGTTAAAGCAAAGGTTAAGCCGTCTTCCCGCAACTCCCTTCGAATGGTCGACTGCCACTGATCACGCTCCCGTGATGTGCTTCCCCGAACCAAGGATAAAAAAGATTCCCACGATTCAAGTGGTTGCCCGTCGGATCCCAATCGCTCTTGGTAGCATTTAACCCCTTGGGGGGTTGGGGGTGGTGGAATTCCGTTTGCAATCATGATGTTCTTGTATGGATAGCCCCCACGACTGCAACGTTAAAGAAGAGACCGGATACGCGAAACCTTTCCCTGCCAACCAGGACTTGATCCCACCCAAGTTCGAACACGAATACTCCCGGAGTAGGGAGGGTTTCATTGCGCATCCGGTCAAAAGCACCATTAAAATTCATTTGTCGCTCGATCTAAAAATACTCCTGTCGTTAACCCTGGTCCTGAGCATCAGGGTTAAAGTAGCGTTCGCTTATCGAGGTATGTACTTTATTCATTTTTAGCTGCAAATCGTCGAGACATTCGTGAAGACCTTGGCGAACGATGTCGTCAACGGTTAAGTAGTTTAGCTCCGAAAGCAACTGGCCCGACCGTCTCTCCGCATCATTACTGTACATGCCCAAAGCGGTATAACTTAAATCCCGCAATGCTTGATCGGAACGTTGAACACAGTGTCGGAGGGAACGCGGATTTTGAATATCTAAAAGCAGATATTCAATAATAGCCTTGGCTTCTACAGGTCCGTATTTTTTCGCGAAAGGCTCAATACTGCTGGCAGAACGCAGTAGCGCCGCCCACTGTAAATCATCTAAAGCCGTACCCACCTCCTGAAGACTCGGAAGCAAAAGAAAATACCGGACATCTAAAATACGAGTAGTTTTGTCAGCACGTTCAAGAAAATTACCTAGGTTAAAGAAGCCCCAGCTTTGCCCACGAAACATATTCGTATTCACGAGTCCATAAAATTGAAAAATGCCCGCTTGAATTTCCTGATAAAATTCATGAGGGTTTTCGTAGAAACGTTGTTCACTGGAATCATACTCTTTTACCATTAGATAAAGGCTATTCAGTTGTTCCCACATTTCAGGGGTTACCACATCCCGAACAGAACGGGCATTTTCACGGGCGGCTGTAAGACAAGAAAGCATTGAATTCGGATTCATACCGTCAAAGGTCATAAATTGCATGACATTCTTTGCCGTGACCTCCTCGTAGGCGCCTTTGAATAAATCGTAATCGCCACTTACGTAAAGTAGAGATTCCCATTCGTTAGACGTTACCTGCGGCAGATCCAACATCAGGTGCCAATTTACGTTCATCAAGCGGACCGTATTTTCGACCCGCTCAACATAGCGGCTCATCCAATAAACCGACTCCGCGACTCGACTGAGTAAGATATTATCCTTCATACCACCTCTCCGGGTTTGCGAAGCACCCAGGTATCTTTACTTCCCCCGCCCTGCGAGGAATTCACAACCAGAGATCCTTTTTTCATAGCCACTCGGGTTAAGCCTCCTGGCATAACTTTAATCTCTTTGCCATAGAGAACGAAAGGCCGCAAATCGAGGTGTCGACCTTCCATACGCTCGGAGTCCGACATCAAAACCGGAGCTCGTGAAAGCGATAAGGTGGGTTGCGCAATGTAACCACGTGGGTTAGCAAGGATTCGTTCTCTGAAGGTATTTTGCTCCTCTTTCGTGGAGGCCGGACCAATCAGCATTCCGTATCCACCGGCACCATCCGACTCTTTGACCACAAGCTTATCCAGATTTTCTAACACATGGGATTTCTCATCGTCACGACTACACAAGTACGTAGGCACGTTGTTCAAAATCGGATCTTCTTTTAAATAGTACTTAATCATGTCTGGGACATAAGCATAAACCACTTTGTCATCTGCCACTCCGGGGCCCGGCATATTTACAATCGCTACCCGTCCCTCGTTAAACACCTCCATAAGACCCGAGACACCCAACACGGAATCCGGGCGAAAGGCTTTGGGATCTAAAAAGTCGGCATTGATTCGGCGGTAGATCACATCCACTTTACGCAGACCGCGAGTGGTTTTCATGCACACGTATCCCTCGGACACCACGAGGTCTCTTCCTTCTACAAGCTCCGCACCAATCTGTTGCGCCAAAAAGGCATGTTCGAAGTAAGCCGAATTATAAATACCGGGTGTAAGCACCACGATGGTAGGAGAAGACTGGGATTCAGGACTCACCGAACAAAGGGTATTCAGTAGCATCTCAGGATAATCCGAAATCGGCATTACCCCCATTTGGCTGAATACCTCGGGAAAGGTTCGTTTCATAACTTGACGGTTAGCCAAGACATACGAGACCCCGGAAGGGCAACGTAGATTGTCTTCCAACACAAAGAAATTACCCTCGCCATCACGAACGATATCCGATCCGCTAATGTGGCACCAGATCCCCTCAGGAGGCTTCAGGCCTTCACAAGGTTCCATGTAACCCGAGGAGGAATACACAACCGATTCAGGGATCACTCCGTCTTTAAGAATTTTTTTATCCCCATAGACATCCTGCACAAAAAGATTCAACGCGATAATTCGCTGACGCAAACCCTTTTCAACGATTTCCCAATCTTCGCCGGAAATCACCCTGGGAAGAATATCGAATGGGAATACTTTCTCCGCTTTGGACTCTTCGCCATAAACTTGGAAGGTGATGCCCATCTGCATCAGGGCCCGATCGGCGGACCGTTGGCGCTGCGACAATTCTCCGGGTCCTAATTCGGAGATTTTTTTGGCAAGCATCGAGAATTCCGGACGAATTTCGCCGGCACCCGAAAACAATTCATCGTAGAAGGTTTCCGGATCATAGGTTTGTATAATCGAGTTCGGAGGTGGTGGGGCCATAATAAATAGCTAGCATTTCAGATGCCAACGTAAATTAATATCCTATTAAAGTTATTTTTTCGTAAAATTTGGAAACCACCACCTAGAGTCAGCACATAAACGTACAGTAAAAACCTTAGGGATACGTAATTGTGTATTTATATGCAGCTTTCAAAAGGGTTCCGCACAGCGGCTGAAGCCACCGTGCGATGCCAAAGCGACTGTCGGCTTCAGCCGATGGTCGAAACACTTTTGGTCAGAGTCTAAAGGGTTCCGCACAGCGGCTGAAGCCGCCGTCCGGCAGAAAAACGACCGTCGGCTTCAGCCGATGGTCGAAACACTTTTGATCTGGAGTCAAAAGGGTTCCGCACAGCGGCTGAAGCCACCGTGCGATGCCCAAGCGACCGTCGGCTTCAGCCGATGGTCGAAACACTTTTGATCTGGAGTCAAAAGGGTTCCGCACAGCGGCTGAAGCCACCGTGCGATGCCCAAGCGACCGTCGGCTTCAGCCGATGGTCGAAACACTTTTGGTCAGAGTCTAAAGGGTTCCGCACAGCGGCTGAAGCCGCCGTCCGGCAGAAAAACGACCGTCGGCTTCAGCCGATGGTCGAAACACTTTTGATCTGGAGTCAAAAGGGTTCCGCACAGCGGCTGAAGCCACCGTGCGATGCCCAAGCGACCGTCGGCTTCAGCCGATGGTCGAAACACTTTTGGTCGAGCCGATGGTCGAAAACCTTTTGGTCGAGCCGATGGTCGAAACACTTTTTTTTTGTATTGCAAACCTCGCTGCATAGTATACATATGAATACATGCCTTTTGTCTCAAAACTGTATGTTGGTTGCACCATTCGCCTAAAATCGGCATGGTCAGAGGCCCGACCGGATCTACCAATTCCCTCGGTTGCGCTGGAGGCATTCCAAGCCGAAGGAATCCATATCCTCTCTACCCGATTCGCTCCAGACAACCTCCAACTGTTAGCAGAAATTCAAGCAGACGTATCCCCGGCTTTTCTTATCCAGCGCCTCAAAGGAAGGCTTAGTCATTCCCTCAAACGCGCTCACCATGATTTCCCTGGATTCTCCAGGCATTTCTTTCTTCGGTCTTTGGGACAAAATACCAAATCCATTGTCTCAAACTATGTTCACTCACAAATCGAAAGCTCTGATTTAGTCGATCCTCTATACCGCTCTCGCATGAAAGAGTTACGTTTTAAGGAGGAAAACGAGATATTGCCCAGCAAAACCCGACATCAGGGAGTCTATGATCTGTTTGCGCATGTGGTTCTGATCACGGGCGGTCGCACTCGTATGTTTTCGCCAGAAGCCAAGAAGGTTTTCGAAGCTCTTTGCGAAGGCGTGCAGAGCTTGAAAGCCGACCCCATGGATATCAGTATGATGCCTGATCATGTACATCTATTGCTGCGTTGGCCGCAAAGCTCCACGGCCAGGGAATTACTGGAAAATATCCAAAAAGCGTCGGGGCAGATCCTTCGCCGCAGCGCCTTCTGGACTACTGGAGGCTACGTCGGCTCCGTTGGCCCCTACCCCCTAAAAATAGCTATGGACCGCAATAGCCGGTTGGGGATCAAAACGGTTCCGCACAGCGGCTGAAGCCGCCGTACGGCAGAAAAGCGACCGTCGGCTTCAGCCGATGGTCGAAACACTTTTGGTCTGGAGTCAAAACGGTTCCGCACAGCGGCTGAAGCCGCCGTCCGTTGCCAAAGCGACCGTCGGCTTCAGCCGATGGTCGAAACACTTTTGGTCTAGCCGATGGTCGAAACACTTTTGATCTAGCCGATGCCTTCAGAAACAAGCAAAGAAACCATATCAGTTCTAGCTTGAAGACTACGTGAGGTTCTTTAGAGGTACCCGTCACCTTTAGGAGATCTCTTTATGAAAATTTGTTGTATTGGCGCCGGATATGTCGGCGGACCCACCATGGCCATGATCGCTCACAAATGTCCTGACATTGATGTGTATGTGGTCGATATTAATGAAGCTCGTATTGCCGCTTGGAATTCGGATGAATTGCCTATTTTTGAGCCCGGCCTTCAAGATGTTGTGGAAGCTAACCGCGGTCATAACCTCTTTTTCTCAACAGATGTAGATGCCCACATCAAGGATTCCGATCTTATCTTCATCAGTGTCAATACGCCTACGAAAGTCTACGGAGTAGGAAAAGGAAAGGCAGCCGATTTGAAATATGTGGAACTCTGCGCCCGTCGTATTGCGGAAGTTGCCGTTGGACACAAAATCATTATTGAAAAGTCCACCCTTCCCGTTCGCACTGCGGAAACGATCAAACGCATTCTCGCTAACTCACCCCATGAAGCCACCTTCGACGTCCTCTCCAATCCGGAATTCCTCGCCGAAGGCACCGCGGTCGAAGATTTGGAAGCCCCTGACCGGGTGCTCATCGGAGGCGAATCCCAAGAGGCGATTCAAACCCTGGTGGATGTGTATGCCAACTGGGTCGACCTCGACAACATCCTCACCACCAATCTCTGGTCTTCCGAACTCTCAAAATTAGCAGCCAACGCCTTTTTGGCCCAGCGCATTAGCTCTGTCAATGCCATGTCCGCCCTCTGCGAAGCGACCCAAGCGGATGTGGACGAAGTAGCCCACGCCATCGGAAAAGACAGCCGCATCGGGCCAAAATTCCTGAAATCCTCGGTTGGATTCGGTGGCTCCTGTTTCCAGAAAGACATTCTCAACTTGGTCTACCTCTGCGAATTCTACGGATTACACGAAGTAGCCGAATACTGGGAACAGGTGGTCAAAATGAACGACTATCAAAAAGAACGCTTTGCCAAGAACATGATTCGAAGCATGTTTAACACCGTCTCCGGCAAACGCATCGCGATCTGGGGCTGGGCCTTCAAAAAAGATACCAATGACACCCGCGAATCCGCCGCGATTTATGTGTGCCGCGACCTACTTGTAGAACAAGCCACCCTCGCCATCTACGATCCCAAAGTGACTGCTAAACAAATCAGGCATGATCTAGAGGTTGTTTTCAAGCAGGAAAATGGGGAAATAAGTCAACGAGATCAAGATCTGATCGAGAATAATATCATCATTTGTGACTCCGCCTTCGAAGCTGCCACTCAGGCTCATGGCGTAGCGGTCATGACCGAATGGGACGAATTCAAAGATCTCGACCCGGCCGAACTCTTCGACATTGTCTTCAAACCCGCCTTCATCTTCGATGGACGTAATCTCCTAGATCACAAAGCCTATATCGAAAAAGGTTTCGAGGTCTACGCTATAGGTAAAGGGTTACTAGAAGAGTAGTCCAAACAATCTTACTTGAAAATTCGGATGGCCATTCCGAGATTTCAATGTAGTTCGTTGGAATGCTTGTTGCACGACTTCATTATAAATCTCTCATTGAAAGGGCGTTAACCCGCTCTCCAAGCGTGGCTCTGCTGGGGCCTAGGCAATGTGGCAAAACCACATTGGCAAGAGAAGTAGCTTCTTTACAAGCGTCACATTTTTTTGATTTAGAATCCCCTGAGGATCAACTTCGACTACAAAACCCCGAAATGGCGCTTCGCCCATTAGAAGGCTTGGTGGTTTTAGATGAGATTCAAACCAGACCAGATCTATTCCCTGTACTCCGGGTACTTGCGGATCGAACGAATCATCCCTCTCGTTTCTTATTATTGGGTAGCGCAGCCCCAAGTTTAATCCGTAAAAGTAGCGAAACGCTGGCAGGTCGAATTGAGTTTATCAATCTCCACGGATTCGACCTGTCCGAAATTCACAATCCTTGGGAGGAGCTTTGGCTACGAGGTGGATTTCCCCGCTCCCTGCTGGCTAAAAATAATGAAGATAGCCTAGTGTGGAGGGAGGGTTTTATCAAAACCTTCCTGCAGCGCGATCTTCCACAATTCGGCATTCAAGTTCCCGAAACAACCCTACGTAGATTCTGGACCATGATGGCTCATTCGCATGGACAGGTATTAAATAGCTCCGCTTTGGCTCGGTCGATGGGGAAATCGGATAAATCCATTCGAAACTATATTGATATCCTCGAACAAACCTACATGTTGAGAGTGCTTCCTCCATGGTTCGAAAACTTAAAAAAGCGGCAAGTGAAGGCTCCAAAGATTTTCATACGAGACAGCGGGTTATTGCTCAGTTTGTTAACGATTGAAACCCAAAAGCAGCTCCTTTCGCATCCCGCCCTTGGAGCCGCCTGGGAAGGCTTTGCATTGGAACAACTCCTACGCATTCAGGGCTTCAATCAGGCGTATTTTTGGTCCACTCATGCCGGAGCGGAACTAGATTTATTTGTGCTACACAAAGGTAAAAGATTAGGCTTTGAGTTTAATTTTTCGGAAAAGCCCGCTATTACTAAATCAATGCATATTGCGATCAACGACCTTAAATTAGATTCTCTAACCATTATCCATCCGGGAGAAGCTGAAGCCCGCCTTACAGATCAAATCGATGTAAAGGGCCTTTTATCCGCCTGCAAAAAAGGAAATGAGTATGCCTAATACCCCAGATAGACCTGTTTCCTTTGCCCTCCTCGGTTACGGTCGGGTCGCCCCGACCCATACCGATGCTATTCAAGAACTGGGGCCAGATGCGGAAATCGTTGCCGTTTGCGATAATAATCCTGATGCCTTGGCGCGTGGCATCGACGCCACCGGCGCCCAAGGATTTACATCCCTCGGAGAGATGCTCCAACAAGCAGAAATTGACGTCGTCAGCATCTGTACCCCTTCCGGTTATCATGCGGAACACGGAATTCTCGTCGCCAGAGCAGGCAAGCACCTTCTGGTGGAAAAACCCATGGACGTCAGTACGAAAGCGGCGCAATCTCTCATCGACGGCTGCGCCGAAGAAGGGGTCGAACTTTTCTGTGTCTTTCAAAATCGGCTAAACACCACGATCCAACTTTTAAAGGCTGCCATCGAGGCCGGACGGTTTGGAAAAATCTACGCCATCAACAGCACGGTGATCTGGAAGCGTGCTCAGGCGTATTATGATTCTGATGAGTGGAGAGGTACCAAGGCTCTCGATGGAGGTGCCTATTTAAATCAAGGCATCCACTTTGTAGACGCCATGCGTTACCTCTGTGGAGAGATCGTAGAAGTGCAATCTATGTTAGGAACTCTTGCACGATCCATTGAAAGCGAAGACACCGGCTCCGCCCTTTTCCGTTTTAAAAACGGAGCTCTCGGGAATATTTTTGTAAGCATGCTCGGGCGCGAAGACCGGGAAGGCTCCATCACCGTTCTTGGCGAAAAAGGGACGGTTCGCATTGGTGGTGTCGCTCTAAACCAGATCGACCAATGGGATTTCGACGATCCCAGCGAAGCCCAAGACACCTTAGCTCTAAATACGGATTACCACACTAAAAGCGTCTACGGTTTTGGACATCAAGCGTACTATCGGCACGTGGTCGATTTCCTGAATGACAAAGGTCCCAAACCTACAGGTGGTGAGGATGGATTAGATAGCTTGGGATTAATTAGGGAAATTTACGCATAATCCCCTCATACAGAGAATTTCTGTATGTTTTTGACTTAATTTCACCATAGTCATTTCAAATATAATGCATAGTCTAGTGCAACCATTCTATCCTATTCACCTCGGTCCAATTATCTATGCAAAGAAGTTGAATCGCAAGTATCAAACTAATTTAGCCTTCTGTATTCTGAAAATTTGACTATAAAAGGTATTAGATGCTTGCCTCAAGGGAGTTAATTATTTTTAATTATTTCAATACCAAAATACAACACTTTAAAAAGTCAGTGATACTACGATCTGCCTTTAAAAATGCGGGCTGGAGCGGCATTAGTTATTTATTTGCGCCCTTATTACATTTGGCAGCGACACCATATTTAATAAACAAGCTGGGAACAGAAATCTATGGGATCTGGATGTTGATCAATTCGATTATCGCAGTGTCTGGCATAGCCTCCCTTGGACTTGGGACAGCAACAGTCAAATATGTTTCCCAGTATCAGGCACGTGAGGATAAATCTGAGGTCATAAATGTCATACGCACCACTATGTCTCTTTATATGATATTAGGCACAACCGCAGCAATACTTATTTCATTAAGCGCTCCGTTCATAGCAGATCACATTTTTAGAATTCAACCGAGTCACCGCTTGTTGCTAATCCATTCAATACAGATTGCCTGCATCGCTTTAGTGATGCGATTTGCATATGGGGTCGTTGAAGCCGTAGCCCAAGGGCATCATCGATATGATTTCGGTGCACAATTTACTATCATAATTTCCATCCTGAATATTGTTAGCGCATGTATCGTCGTTTCACTTGATGGAGGACTAAAGGGTATTTTACTCTGTCAAATTTTGGTTATATTCTCAGGCTTTATAGGACTTACCTGTCGGGTAAGTCATCATATAAGGAGTTGGGCGTGGCTTTTACCAGGAATCCAGGTTGCCACTCTTAAAAAAGTCGGAGGATACGCCTTCTGGAGTTGGCTTCAAACCATTGGAAGTATGATGGCCTCCCAGGGAGATAAAGTAATCATCGGGGCTATACTTGGCCCAACTCAATTGACTTATTACACGGTATGCCAACAAATTTTGCAAGTTGGACAGGGCTTTGTCTCAAAAGCCCTGTCATTCATCTTCCCCATGGCGTCCTCATTACGAGAACTTAATGATTTGAATAGATTACGTAGATTATTCAAACATGGAATGACGATGGCCATTGCTATTAGCTGTGGGTATTGTGTTCCCTTATTTTTGTTTCCAGATATTTTGCTAACATTATGGCTGGGCCCTGAAATTAGTGCTCAAGCAAGTCCACTCATGTCTATACTTGCATTGTCCACCGCGATTATGACCACGAGTACCGTACCCTTTTTCTATTTGAACGGTTCCGGCTATGCCAGGTTGAATGCCCTATCGGCTTTTGGCAGTGGAGGAAGTATCGCACTTGGATCCTATTTTTTAATCCCCGTATTCGGATTATTAGGCGCCGCATATGCCCGCTTGTGTAACCTTCCCATCTCTTTAATTAACCGGACCATACTCCAAAGGAAAGTGCTGGGGAACCGAAACCCCTTCGCCGGATTCATCGGGTTTGATATAATCATTATTATGTTTTTGATTAGCTGTCTGATTAGGAACTACTTACCAACATTTGAAACCGTTAGCCGGTCATCGTTCTTAAAATATTTAAGTATTCTCGGCCTCACCGGTGTCATAAGCTTTATCTTGGCATTTGCACTCTCAAGATTTATAGTAAACATCTATTTTAAACCCTTAGATACCTAGAAGGCTCCATCAGCGTTTCAGGTGAAAAAGTCTTGGTCACCATCGGCGATGCCGCCATGAACCAAGTAGACATCTGGGATTTCAACGATCCCGTCGACACCCAAGCCCGCAAAGCCGATTACCACATCCAAAACGTTTATGATCAGGCCGACTAACCCCAAGTAACCGACTATAAACCTCCGGCCCCGACGGGATTAGGAGCTTGAGGCTGATTAGGGAAATTTACCGCTGAAGGTCATCAAGAACAAAAGCGATACAAAGAATTTTTCTGATTTCCGATTCAAACATCTATCCAGATATTTTCTTTAATAGCAGGCAACCTTTCTTTAATACCAAACTGCGCACGTGGATGATCAAAAACTCCTGTCATATCCACCTCAGTAAGCCAGTCGCACTCGATATCATTTCGGATAAAAAATGCATTGGTTGCAATCGCATTGGCTCCTACAAACCTGTAGCCCTTTTCTTTCCCAAGCTTAATGAAAGCCTTTAAAGAAGCACCTGCGTAATCTGACCCAAAGGTCGTAAACTCTGCAGTAAAGTTTTCCTTGTAAGGTACCGTCACTGAAGCTTCTGGCCCCCAAAGATGATTAAATTCCAGAACCACTACCCGGGGAGACACACAGGAAATTTCTTTCCACACCCAATAGTCCACCCCGTCAATATCCAAAGAGAGCAGATCTATTTCCCCGGAAAAACCTTTCGATTCAAGAATATCATTAACATTGTCTTTCGTAATCCATTTTTTAGTAATTACGGGAGGCCAAAACTTACTATCCGGATGCCGTTGATAAAACTTCCTCGCTTTTTCAATATTTTTTTCATTCCCATCGCATAGTAACCCTATCCAACGATGATTCAAAATGAGGTTTGCAGTGTTGCATTCAATACCATCCCCTGCACATATTTCAACACACCGAAATGTACGAACCCCTATTAAGGCAAAAATATAGAGAAGAATTCCATCCTCCTCATGCTGAGAATGCACCCTGAAGCCGACATCCCGAAATGATTGTGGAGGTCCTCCCCCAAAAAGTTGTTGCTTGTATAGTAAAGTCAACGTTTTTTGGTCAACAGAAGACAGGAAGGGCAAAAGCGTAGTCTTGGCCTTAAAAACAAGATGCGTTGATAATTTGTTGCGGATTTTCTGGTAGAGTCTGTATATCATATTTTTACTTATTTGGCTATGTCTGGAAACCTTATCACCTTCAGAGCCCTATATGGCAAGTTCTCATTCACCCTTCGGTTGACCTATCAGTCACTTTGCACTACAAAAAGCTAGGAATATTTTATAATTCAACAAACTTAGATCCATCCATCGTAAGTGGCAGGAGTAACATCAGTATCAGGGCTAATCTTAATATTTCTATGCATTAAGTAACTTTACGACAACATCTTAACGAGACACATGAAAGTTTTACCAAAAACAAAAATATATTTTTTATCAACCCTTAATACCAATATCGGAGATGAATTCATCCGAGACGGATTAATCTCTGTGATTTCTTCTTTATGCGAACCTGATGAGTGGAACTGGAAAGCTTTCAATAAACATCAACCTTGGACATTTTACCCCAAAGCTCATCCCGCACAGCTGGCCAGAGTAGTCGATACTTGCTTTCACCGAGGGTGGCATAAAGCTCTAAATATATTAAGCTCCCTCCCTGGCAATCAATTTGTAAATGCCGATCTGATCATACAATCCGGCACCCCTGTCATATGGAAAGGCGCATCAAATAGCGAATGGGCGACACCTTTTTGGCGAAACCTAGTGTTTAAAAACAAGAATCGGATTCCTGTGCTGAATATAGGTGGAGGGTCTTGCTATGCTTGGTCAAATCCTCCAAAAGCCCTAGAGGCAGCTGACCGAGAATTTGCACGTAAGATGGTGGAAAACTGTGTTTTCACCACCTGCCGAGAGCCTTTAGCGGCAAAATTGTTATCCGAGGCTTCCGGCAAGGAAATTACCGTGATAGATTGCCCTGGCTTTCTTGCTGGGATGTCTCATGAAACGCCCAAGCCTACAGATGGTCGCATTCTTATAAATGCCATGCCAATCGGTGGACATTTCGACTACATGAAACAAGTAAATCCTGATTCATGGCGAAAAATCTTAGACAAACAAATTCTAGAACTTAAAAAAGATTTCACTATTGAGTTTGTTTGTCACGACGCGAAAGAAGCATCTTTTGCCTCTTCATATTGGCCTTCACATACTCTTCATCAACCCAAAACTCCATCGGAATACTTCCAAATCTGTGTCGGTGCTCACGCCGCAATTGTAAATAGACTCCATGCAGCAGTTGGGCTCTCTGGTCTGGGAATCCCATGCATAGCCATTGGTACCGACACTCGCCTTCTCATGACTCAAAATATTGGTATTCCTTCCTTATTTTTACCCGACATAACGCATGATAAACTTACTTCCGAGATACGGGAATTATTGGTTGACCGAGAGAATAGGTCTCAACTATTACTCGAAAAACAAGCCCAGGTGTTCGAACGCTATCGTTTGCTTTTACAACCTTACCTTTCCTCACTCTTCAACTAAGTATAGTAACCATAATTCCCCTCGGGGGTTCACTTATGACAATACGATTGGCAAGCATAATTTATTGGGTGATCCAGAGACTCTTTTTTTATGCTAAACCGTTATTTGCAGGAAAATCAAGAACCCAAATCTGTTCCGTCATTTATAAACCGGACGCTATCGGTGATTTTCTGTTATCGAGTGGCGTAATCTCAACATTAATTAACCAAACAAATGATAAGTGGATCCTTTTCTGTTCTCCTGAAGTGCAGGCTCTAGCAACCTTAATTTTCCCTGATCTTGAGTGCAAAGTTTTAACAGGTACTAATCAACATGCTTCGAAAGCCTTCTGGAAAAAATTACGTCCAATATATGATTTTCGTAAATCCTATCAGGTTAAACATATGGTATGTTTAAAACATGCCCTTACGGGTGTGGATCATATTGCGTTAAACTGGTTAGATCCTGAAATATCTTCTGGAACGGTTCACTCCCCGATAAAGCCCTCTACACCAGCATCTTTTGCCTCTTATCACTTCACGCATCCCATTCCCTATACCAGCCAGAGAAAAAAATATCCCTTAGAGATTCAAGCACATCTGGACGTGAGCAACATCTTCTGTAAACATCCCATAACTGAAAAAGAAGCTCGTCCGTTTCTTCCTGTTGATACTGAGGGATCCAAAAACAATCCCATTCTCATGATTTTTCCCGCTACCCGTTCGGCTTTACGTAACTATTCCTATGACCAACTTGCCGAAGCGGTGAATGACTTTTTAATAAAGTATCCTAAGTTCAGCATTCATCTTTCTGGGACGCCCAACCAAGAGCAGGATCTACTGAAATTCAAAAATATGTTAACGCCAACTGTGAACATTATAATTGTATTTCCCAACTCCATTATTGAAGCTGCCAAACAAATTGGAAAGGCAACAATTGTTGTAGGAATGGAATCGGCACCCACCCATATTGCAACGACATTGAACAAGCCCACCATCGCGATCTTAGGAGGAGGACATTTTAACCATTTTGCGCCATGGGGAAACCCGAAAAGACAAATATGGCTCCATCACCAGTTACCCTGTTACCAATGTAACTGGTCTTGTAAATTCTCGGAACCTTTTTGTATTACAAGAATTGATAAGAATAGTATTTTAGATCATCTCCTACGACTTGCAATGACGGAACCATCTTTGTAGGAACGTTCACTTAAACACAATCGTAAGTTTTTCACATACCGCTGAAAATATCCAGCACGGGATAAATATATGGATTTTTGTATACTCACTCCCACCTATGACCCCACTTCCTCATTAGAAGGGTGTCTCTTTTCTGTACTTGCCCAGGCTAAAGCGCTTGAGCCTTTGGGCATCACAGTTCATCACCATGTACAGGATGGAGAATCGGGTTTAACCGTTGTGAACAGACTACAAGCACATCAACAAAATGTTAAAAATTATGGCCTCAAAAATTTCACCTTCACTTATACTTCCGAGTCCGACACAAGTATGTACGACGCACTAAATCAGGCTTATTGTAAAACAGAGAGTTCAATTATTGGGCATTTAAACAGTGATGAACAATACCAACCCAATGCACTTCTTAATGCATATAACTACCTAAAAGATCACTCGGAAACGGATGTACTCTGTGGTGCCACCATCGTGACCAAAACTGAAGGAGAATATATTTGCTCAAGATTTCCTGTCAAACCCACCCTATGGCACACCCGTATCCGGTACCTAACGGTTTTCACCGCCTCCATGTTTTATAGAAGATCCGCTGTAGACCAATTAACCACCTATTTTTCAGATAAGTATCGGATCATTGGAGATGCGGATTTGGTCTGTCGCATGATTAAGCAGGGTTTATGTTTTAGTATAACGACTGTATATTTTTCACTTTTCATCGATTCAGGAGATAACTTAGCCCTATCTCCTAAGGTTACGAATGAGAAAGAGATCTTTTGCCCCTACCCTGTATGGATCAAAAAAGTACTTAAACCGATTTTAGCTAGCATTCACTGGATGAAAAAAGCTCTAAATGGATCTTACACCAAAGCCCCCTTCGAATACGTATTTTATGGTTCTGAGAACGAAGTTACTTTAAAAACTGTTCCTAAACCAGTGAATATATGGAAACGGTACTCAGCGACCACCCTTAGTTAGTAACCAACTTTGATCCTTCTATATATAAGGATCCCTCTTTATAAGGGCAACTTAGTTTATCCTGATCTAGTCCGTAGGAAAGCCAATTGGCGATAGCACTAGACCTATCAGTTTGCACTTGAATACCCGAATATCCAGCCCGCTCTAACCGCTGACAAAGTGAATATCGGTCATACATCCACCTGTGTAACTCACCTGTTTTATCTGGTGAAGACCGGATTCGTTTTTCTAAAAAAATAGTTAATTTATTCGTCTGTTCGTTCAACCCGGTTGCCGTGGTTCTAACCATTTGATCATAAAGGGCCTCAATAGATTTCTCATGTATCTCATACACAGAAGCTTGGTTACTATCCAATTTACCCCAACTTTCGTTGTAAAGTTCAATCGCATGATGTAAGTCGGGGACAACCACTCTTAAAATACCGTTGGGTTTCAATACCCGATAACATTCAAGTAAAAAAGGTACCACGGCTGCTTTAGGGATATGCTCTAAAAAATGCGAGTGGTACACCACATCAAATGTGTTCGCTTCCCAAGGCAAGCCCTTCCTAAGATCCCAACAGACTGTTTCAGGATCAACCGCGCATAATCTTTCCCACCTTAAGGAACTGAGTAATCCTGTTTTATATAATATTTTTGCAAATGGCATGTACTTCCGTAAACGAACATATGGTGAAAAATCTACATTGGTCCACCCTTGATTCATTTTCGTTCCGCAAGCAATATTCAGCATTGCTCGTTTATCACTCATCACCTTATGCGGTAGTATTTTAGTCATAATTTTTTCATTGGGCATTAAATTTACTGTAAATCACAGCATAAATCAATTCGTTATATTTTTGAAAGTACCACTTGAAATTTATCCCGCCATTCTTTTTTACGCGTGTTAGCCTCTAACCATTCACGCCCTTTATTTCCGAGAGCCCCCCCCATCTCTGGGTTATTTTCGAGGTAGAGGATTTGTTCAACCAACATATCAATATTTCCAGGTTCATGCAAATAACCGGTTTTCTCGTGTTGAACGGTCTCAGTTAATCCGCCAGATTCCGCAGCAAGCATGGGTTTTTGATGTTCATACGCCTCATAAGTCACTAAACCCAAGGGTTCACACCACATAGAAGGTGCAATCATGGCCCGGCTATTTTTTATCATGTTTGTTTTTTCTACACCTGATAGTCTGCCGCAAAATTTCACATGTGAGTTATTTGCACAATATTCTTTGACCAAGTGCTCTAGGGGCCCGTCCCCACCTATCATCAACCTAGGAGTCCTAGAGCCTAATCGCTTTCCCAGCTTTTCCCAAACGCTCAACAACATTGGAATGCCTTTCATATCTGATAGTCGACCTAGAAAAACATAATACCCCTCATCTCTTGGTTTTTCTACCTTCGAATATTTAATATCCCAAGAATGCGGAATATGAAAAACTCGTTTTTCAGGTACACCGGCTTTAATGAACGTTTGCCTCATAAAATCGGAAATTGCTACCCAGGCCTGAACACGCTCAAAAGCACCTGTGTAATGCAAATATTTCAATATACCCGCATACCACGCGGTTTTGATCTGCGAATTCTGCCATGAACCCTCGCGAATTTCCGGCCAGAATCTTTTTTGAAGCCCCGAAGGTTCAATTCTCCCGTTTGCCCAAAGATATCCATTAACTGAAAAGGGTCTGAAATTATGGATATACTGGATCGTCGGTATATCGAGACTATTGGCCTCACGGTAGATACCTGCAGAACCAACAGGGAATAGGTTGTGTAGGAGCCAAAGGGTAGATTTATGCTCTTTATGATCTTTTCGTAATTTCCGAATTGAATCTGGATTATAAATCATCCGAACGGCCTGGGATGCCGCTCCCGGTGCATTAGGTCCGGTCCAATCCGCAGAATCAAATAGGCACTGCCTGATCTCGGTGATGGATTGTAAACTGTTATAGACTCTTTGAACAGAGGCTTCTTCGCCACCCGTTTCCAAATAACGATTAAATAGTTGCAGAACACGATAAGATTCAGACATTTGCTGATGATTCCAGGATATTATCGGTTTGAGTTTGTCCCAGTTGCTGTTGTGAAAGTTGTAATATCCGGAAAAGACTTAAATTTAGGCAAATTTTGTAAAAAGTCGCATACGGATTTCCAAATGACAGCATAAAAAGCAGTATAGTAGACAATATAACTGCAGCAAAATATACCCCCATCTGATATTTATCCGATGTTTTTTTAAGAGTCTTCAAGTATTTTATACAAAGCTGAAACACCCGGACAAGAATACTGATAAACATGAGAACAGCAGGAACACCTAAATACAACAAAACTTCGAGAGGTCCATTGTGGAGATTCGAAATCAAACCACGCATGAAAATCATATCCGACATCGAGTAGTATGCTTCAAGGGCTGTTAATTCCGCATAGTCAAATGCCAATCCCCTTCCGAGCCAGAGGTAATCAGGCACTTCATTAAGAGCTAGACTCCAAACATTTAGTCTAAAATTCATGGTTCCCGCTCCATCACTAAGAGCCAAACTACCTTCTCCAATAAAGGGTAAAATTGCCACCGTGCGCTGAATACCAAAGGGCAAATACTCAAACCCCACCCACGCTAGGAAATAGCCGCAAAGACCAAGTACGGCAAAGGATACAAAATACATTTTTCGATGGTTTTGAAACAGAAAATATCCCGCAATTAAAAGGAAAATTGTCGTTCCTATAAATATACTACGAAATCCAGAAAAAGCCATTACAAGTAAACCCATCCCTATGAATAGGGCGTATTTAAGTAAATTTTTATTACAATAAGGTATAAGAAAAAATGGTAAATAGATCAATCCCCGTCCCAGAACAGCAGCCGACATATATCTTACCTCTGTACCCTCTACTGTGCCCATCAAAGCGCCACCAAGACCAAAACCAGGTTTGAAAAAATAGTATTGGTGATAAATTCGACCTCCAGTTCCCAAAAATATACCTTCAGAAAGAACAGGAATAAATGACAGTATCGCAAAAGCCAGAAGAGCTCTAGTTAACGCCTGCTGTGAAATTTGAATATTTGGTAACAACCAAAGGTTCAAAAATCCAAGATAAATTAACACATATCGCATACCCCCGGCTTGGTCTCCGTCTCCAACAATCCGAAAACCAATCCCTCGTGCCATCATCGTGTAAAAAACAATAAAGGTATAGATTCCACAAACCAACAACAAGATTCCATCAGATCTGGACCGTTCTTTCGTGAGTGCTTTTCGAACGAATAAAATCACGGTGACCATGAAAAACAGCACATGGTAAAGCTCTAAATCACCGGGAAGGCCGGGAAGAACCATGTTTGAATTCATAATCGCTACCGCGAACAGAAACACCACCTCCGGTTTGGAGACCCCCCAGATAATGAGGGGAATCAGAACCGGGATAGAGAGTATGTAGGGATTTCCCGAACGCAATCCCATCGCAAAAGTAAGCAGCGAGATACTGAGCAGGGAGAGAAACCAGAAAAAAGGACCAACACGTTGAACATTCATAAATAGTACTCTCAGCCTCTCTTGGTCTATATCCGATTAAAATCTGGAAGACGATTTGGGAAACGGGTACAACACCCACCCAGTTCCACAAAAACAGGAGAACCATTCGTACTTCAGTTTTTTATTCATTTTTTTCATTACTTGTCGCTCAGGATAAAAATTGACGTCTCATTTACGTTTCTTTCTATACCCATTTGCCCCTAAATCTCCAGCAGGGATTACAAAGGATTCTAGGCGTTTTTGCCGAGTAAAACATCAACCGACTTCATCAGTCGGAAAAAAATAACATTTCATCCACTACTATCTAGACTTTTCCTTATCTCTTTCCCTCAACTATCTTTTACCTAACCCGGACAATTTTTTTCCTGAGGCTTCGTACCGCTGATAAATTCGTTTTTCATACGAGATGATTTCCACACAGCTAATCGGAATAAATATTCTGGATTCAATAACACATAGCGCCGCCACAATCGTTTGGGTTCTTTGCATAATCGGTAAAACCATTCCAGCCCAGCATTTTGCATCCACCTTGGTGCTTGCGACAATGTTCCAGCATGAAAGTCGAATGCCGCACCCACGGCTAATATCGGCATATTTAAAATGTCTCTAAATGCATAAGCCCATATTTCCTGACGGGGGCATCCAAGTCCAACCAGAACTATTTTTGCGCCACTACCTTTAATCATATCCGATGTTTCCTTCACCTCTTCCAACGAAAGAACTCGGAAACGAGAAGCGTGGAGTCCAACCACCTTTAATTTAGGAAAACGTTTCTGAAGATTTTGTTTAAATTTCTCCAAGACCACCTCCTTACTTCCATATAAGAATATAGGAAGGCCTTCCTCGGCTGCTTTTTCACATACTTTTAGGGTTAAGGTAGGACCATACACCCGATCCGGTAATCGAATTCCATGAAGAAAGTGTAGTGCCCAGCGAACGGGTTGTCCATCCGGGACCACCAAGTCTAAGTGGTTCAATCGATAAGCATGTTCATCATTCTGAACACCCGTCATTACTCCGTGTACAGCTAATGCAGATGTTGAACACGGTTCTCCAGCTTTTGCAGCCACTATAATTTTTTCTACAGCCGCCGCGTAATCAACAGCGTCGATGCGAACTCCCAATATAGAGTGGCCACCATGATTAATCATTTCATCTCCACCCTATGCCCACCTTTCCGTATTCATTTCGTAGATTTCTTGGATAATCCTGCTTACATTATATTTTAGTTTCCAATCTGGGTAATGTGACTGAAAACGATATAAATCACTAATATACCAAATATGATCCCCTATCCTGTTCTCCGGTTGATAGGTGCTTTGCATTTCGCGGCCGGTCAAATTTTCAGTGATCCTGATGGCTTCCAACATGGAACAATTACTCCCACGCCCCCCCCCAATATTGTACACTTCTGCAGATCGTGGGTTTTTGAAAAATGCAGCAAATGCAGCGATAAGATCCGCACTGTGAATATTATCTCTCACCTGTTTCCCCTGATACCCAAAAATAGTATAGGGTTGATTACTCATGGCGCATTTAACTAAATATGCAAGAAAGCCATGTAACTGGGTACCTGAGTGATTTGGTCCAGTTAAACAACCTCCACGAAAACAAACCGTCTTTAATCCAAAATACTTACCATATTCTTGAACCATTAGGTCCGCAGAGACTTTAGACACCCCGAACAGACTGTGAACACAATGATCAATAGACATATCCTCCCCAATACCATTCGCATAAGTATGACTAGGATCAATTTCCCAGCGGGTATCGGTTTCGAAAAGGGGTAACTTGTTTGGATTGTCACCGTATACTTTATTGGTCGATGTAAAGATAAAGGGGCTGTCAGGACAATGGTTTCTGGTGCTTTCAAGTAGGTTAAGTGTCCCTAAAGCATTTACGGAAAAATCCATATGCGGATCTTTAGCTGCCCAGTCATGTGAGGGCTGCGCAGCTGTGTGGATCACTAATTTTATTTCACCTTGGTATTTCTTAAAGAGTACGTCGACGCCCTCGCGGTCACGTATATCTATTCCCTTATGAATATAGGAGGATCCCAATTCGTTTTTAAGATGTTGAAGATTCCACTCCGTAGAAGCCTCATCACCGAAAAAAGTTTTCCTCATATTGTTGTCGATGCCAACAACCGTTAAACCCTGCCCTGAAAAATACCGGGTGGCTTCAGACCCTATAAGCCCTGCCGAGCCTGTAATAATCACTACACTCATAAAGATAATCCTAGATAACGATAAAACCCACTTTGACTATATCCTGATCTAGACACCCTAAATGAATAGCGCAAGGTCCTTCATCGTATTCTCTGAATACCACTTGAACAGTAGAGCTATAGCTTAACGGACATAGAGAACAACATGGATTCTACGTGATTGCCAACAGCCAAAGCCAATACAGGTGAAAACTTACGATATTAGGCCTGATTACTTCAAATAATTGTTTAAAAAATAATTGATTTTATGTAGGAGCTAAAGCATTCAAGAGAGACATTTAAAATGGAACGAAAAATAAAAACACCCCTACGAGACTACTTAAAATTTGTTTTTGTACCGTTCGTATTCTTGATCCTCTTACTCGTTTGTCTTTCAGGAAATATAGTACGTTTCCCGGATGAAGTGGAGTATCACCAACTAGGTATCTCTCTGGCCTCTGGAAACGGTTTCACGCTTGAAAACGGTGAATCCAGCACCTTACGCCCTCCCGGCTACGCATATTTACTTAGTCTGGTCTATCGGATTCATGCAACCCCAGTCAGCGCCAAGCTGTTCAACGCTATCATAATTACGTTATCCGCATGGGGAATGTGCAGAATAAGCAAAAATCTCTTACCTGTTCTATTTCTCTGCGCCTACCCCGTAATGCTTTTTACCACCACCACCCTTTATCCGGTTATTCTGAGTGGACTCCTCCTCTTCTTAATTCTCATACGCCTCTGTAAACTGGAAAGATCGCTCCGATCTGTCATTTCCGCGGGCATTCTCTTGGGATTACTGATACTAAATACCCCCTCTTTTATGCTGACTTCTCCAATACTTGCGTGGATTCTGTTCCGCTCCGGATCGGGAAAAATTCAGCATCGTATCGCAAATGTCGCTCTCTTTACTATTTGTACTCTAATTATGGTGCTGCCTTGGACCTGGCGAAACTATAACGTGACTGGAAAATTTATTATGGTTTCCGCCAATTCTGGCCTAAATCTATATCTGGGAAACTCCCCCAATGCCGGACCCAATACCGGAGTGAATGTGGATCGGCCCGAAATTCTGGAAGCCGTGCAAGGCTTAAACGAAATTGATACAGACCGCTATTACGGTGACATGGCCTTGGAGTGGATCCGTACTCACCCGGGCGACGCTCTGAAGTTATACAGTGGCAAAGTCCTAAACTATTTTAATTTCCGTAACCAGTTAGCTACAGAATCTCAGAGCTCCAAGCTGAAAGATCTAGTTATGTTCGCCAGCTGGTATCCTTTGCTGGGATTATTTGTGGTCAGACTCTTCTTCACCAAGAACTATCCCCTCAGTCCCCTCGAAAAAGCGATCTACCTCCTCGTCATTAGTAACGTCTTCCTCAGCGCGATATTCTTTACTCGAATTCGCTTCCGCCTTCCCTTTGATCAGCTCATGATTCTGGCTAATGCTATCTTTGTGGGTCAACTCCTCCAAAACCAAAGATTTTTTACCTATAAGCCTTTGACAAAACCGTAAACAATCCTATAAGACACTTTCCGAATTTAGGTATTGCGAGTGAAATCGCTTCCGAAAGTCGGAAACCCATCTTTTAAGGTGGGCCGATAGCTCAGTTGGTAGAGCAGGGGCCTTTTAAGCCCTTTGTCCTGGGTTCGAGTCCCAGTCGGCCCACCATTTTTTGTGCCCTGTTTACGAGCACCTTTATCCTTAAGGTTTTGTCATATTTATGCCACGTCCTTAGGTCCTTACCCGGAGAAGACTATGCTAACACTTCTACTTTCACTTCTTTGCTCGGCTGCCTGCGCGTATGCATGTATCCTTCAACGCTTCGAATTAGGATCCATCATCGGTTACAGTATCGCTGGTTTCATTATTTCTATGATTGCCATGGGCTTTATCGTTCGAAAACGAGTTTCGAAGGTTCAAGAGGAGCTGCAAGCGATCATGAGCAAGGGTCAAAACCGCATTAATCGTAAGGTCCAGCAGTTTCAGAGTAAGCCCGGTGGGAATCCCACCCAAATGCAGCGTGAACTTGAAGGGGAGCAAAAGGTGATGTTGAAACACGCTCTCGACTTTATACCCCGACTCGAGCCTTTCAAAAAATGGAATCTTCTCATGGGACGTCAAATTGCTACGATGCGTCTACAGTTCCTCTATCAGTTAAAAGATTTTAACGCCGCGGATGAGATCCTCTCAAAACGATCTTTGGTTACTGGTCCGATGTTGATGGAACCGATGTTGGTTGCGATGAAAATGGCCCGCCAATATGAGCATAAAGATTTCAAAGCAGCGGAAAAAACCTTCAAACGACATGTCAAATGGTTTCGAGGCGAACGCGGCACCCTCCTTTATGGGCTTCTCTCGTGGATTCAGATGAAAAATGGTGAGACGGAAAAAGCCAGAAAACTCTTATTAAAGGGCAAAGAGGTTACCGGAAATCATGTGCTTGCCCGCAACTGGGAACATCTTGCCAATGCGAATGAAAAGAAGTTTTCCAATGCTGGACTTGGGGAAGAATGGCATGGTCTCTATTTGGAGAAACCCCAAACCCCTAAACAAAAGCGCATGCGTGGAAACTCCAAGGGTGCTGCGCGGTTTTAACTAGGTCAGAGTATCCTCGTTTACGAGGTTTCGCCTGATGGCATTTATGTCGGAGGGTTTCGGAATCCGAGTACCTGAAGGTACTCTCTTTAATCCCTATAAATAGGGGAACTCCTAACTATTTCTCCTCGTCCCAACCCTGTCCCATACCGATGATAGGAAAGGAGCGCCATTGCATCTTAACAAGATCCTTGGGAGTAGATGCCAAATAGGACTGTGCACTTCCAAATGCCCAATCTCCCCATTTTTCCACATAGCCATGTTTAACTGGATTATGGTGTATGTAATTTAGCGTCGACCAGCGATGTGCCTCACTTTTTATTTCTTTGAACAGGCTTCCGTGGAAACAGTGTCGTCCCTGGCACCCCTCCTCCACGTTCCAGTGATGCGAATTACGGCCATGTAGATATCCTACCTGCTTTCTAAGTTGTGGAAGTGCAAAAACTCGAACCAATACATGATAATGGTTCGGCAATACTACCCATGCCATTACCTCAGCCAGCGGTTTCAAAAACAGCTTTAGGATTTGATCTGAAAAAGTTGACATTCGCTCTGGAGACCAACCAATCACGGGTCGGTGTTCATAACAGGCTGATGTCACATGAAACCACATTTGTTCCTCAAATTTTGGTGGATAATGCCAAGGTCGCTTATGTTTCGTCCTTAAGTCTAACACCGCTTTGCGTTGGTCATTTGTCATTTGTCGCCATTCATACATCTTGAGCTCTCCGGATTAGTGCGTTTGTCTCTCGAAAGCTGGGTATGTGGCTTTTTCCGCGTAAAACGGAAAATTTGTTCAGAGTGCCCTCGTTTACGAGGATTCGCCTGAGGGCATTTATGTCGGAGGGTTTCGGAATACGAGTACCTGAAGGCACTCTCTTCAATCCCTATAAATAGGGGAGCTCCTAACTAATTCTCTTTCTAAGCGCTTTCGTTAGTAGAAGGGCTATGATAATCGCCTCACTATGAAAACACGACCTTGGTATCGAGCGTGGCCGGAAACCGCGGCCCTACTTTTTGGTATTTGCTGGATTCCGCTGCTTCCGCGCCCTGCGGTGATGGCTCTTTCGCGATTCTTTGGCAAGGTTGGTTTTCGTTATGCCAATGAATTAAAACGGGTCGCCATGGCAAATTTGGATCTGGTGTATGGAGATGAGAAAACGCCGCAGGAAAAAGAAATACTTCTACGCACCTGTTATCAGCACTTTGCTCTACTGGTACTGGATATTATTTGGTTTGCGTTTTTTCCAAAAAGCCGGTTGGAAAAATGGTTTATCTGGGATGAATCTACCAAGGTCATGTTTGAGGATGAGGCCCAGCTTGTGTTAACCGCTCACTATGGAAATTGGGAAACCCTTGGGCAATCGTTCGCGTTAAAAGGAGCTCCTATTTTTTCGGTAGCGGCCCCGCTTAAAAACAGCTCGGCGGACAGAATATTTATTTGGCTTCGTCAACGAACCGGGCAAGTGATCATTCCTCAACATGGTGCAGCCCGCAAATTGATGCAAGGTCTTCGTAAACGACATAAATTAGCAGTTCTGTTGGACCAAAATACTCGCCCGCGTGACGGGGGAATTTTTGTGGATGTACTTGGTTTCCAAGCACCTGTAAGTTCTGCTCCGGCTGCATTAGCGGTAAAAACGAAAGCAAACGTGATTACAGTATTGGCTACACCTAACCAAAAGGGTCTCTACACCGTAACCGTTCATGACACGATGCGCGCGAATATGGACGCCGAAAATCCCGTTGCGGAGTTAACCCAACGTATGACGAATTCCGTAACCAAGGTTATTAGGGAAACCCCTCAATATTGGTGCTGGATGTACAAACGCTGGCGGTTTATTCCGGACGGTGAGGAGGCCAGTAGCTATCCTTGGTACGCTCGGAGAGTGGAACCCGGGGATTTTAAAACCTAGTCCGCGCACTCCCTGCGTGGGTAAGTTGACTGGGCGCATTCACGAATTGGTGAAGAGGGGGCGAACCCGTTCCAACTACCGGCAGGAAAATACCTCAGGACTCAGGGTTTCGATCCCGATAGCGATTCCGATGACGATACCGATTAGGATTTTCTCTAAATCGTGATTGCGCCCAATTTTACCAAAGACTCTATTCTTTGCTATCTAATACGTTTAAGTGGTATATGTTGTATTTCTTGTTACCCCGTTTGCACCGACTACGGCAAATTAACCTTCCCCTCACTCTCCCTCCCTGCTAATTCGGCTCCATGAAAAATGATGAGTTAAAACAGAATCCTGAATATGCCCTTTCCATAGAACAAGGAGAAGGTCGGCATGCTAAGGATTTTGACTGGATGGCATTAAATGTGCCCTGCAGAGCCGCCTGTCCGGCAGGAACTGATATCCCAGGATATTTAGAGGCCATTTATCAGGGTAAACCGGAAGAAGCTTACCGAATTAATTTACGAGATAATGTATTTCCCGCGGTTTTGGGTCGTACTTGCACGCGTCCATGCGAACCCGCTTGCCGCCATGGCCGTGAAGGCTTAGGCGATCCGGTGGCCATCTGTTTTGCCAAACGCTCCGCAGATGATTTCAGTACTCGCAAAGAACCTATTTTATTGGATAAACTTTTCCCTGCTTCCGGTAAAAAAGTGGCGGTTATTGGAGGGGGTGCATCAGGACTCACGGTGGCTCGCGAACTTTGTTTGTGGGGACATGAGGTTACGATTTATGAGAAACACTCCGAGGCCGGCGGGTTGATGATTCAGGGAATCCCCGAGTTTCGCTTACCTCGTGAGATGGTTCGTCGAGAAATACAACAGATTTTAGATTTGGGGATTACCCTTCGATGTAATGAAGATATATCCAATGAAAAAATTTCGGCGCTCGGAAACGAATTCGATGCGGTTATTCTATCCGCCGGAACGCATGTACCCCGCTGGCCAGACTGCCCCGGGGTCGAATTAAAAGGCGTTTATCACGGTCTAGAATTTTTGAAAAAGGTCAACCAGGGAGATCGACCTGACATAGGGAACAAGGTGGTAGTGATTGGTGGTGGGTTTACTGCGGTCGATTGTGCTCGCATGGCCCGTCGCTTAGGAGCGGAAGATGTCTGCATGTCTTACCGACGTTCCGAACAGGAAATGTATATCGGACTGCACGAACTTCATCAGTTTGAAACCGAGGGAGTGAAGACAGAATTCCTGGTCGCCCCTCTAGCCTTTCTGGGGGATGATCAGGGATGCCTACGCTCCGTTCGCTTTATTAAAACTGAGTTAAAAGAAAGCCCAGATGGTCGCGCGGTCCCAGAACCTATTCCCGGAACAGAATTTGAAGTTGAAGCCGATACCGTGTTGCTGGGAACCGGACAGAAAAAAGCCGATTGGTGGAAAGATATCGGTGGATTGTTTATTGCAGGAGACGCAGAAACTGGCCCGGGGTCTTTAATCGACGCAATCGGTCACGGGAAAAAAATTGCGCGGCAGGCGGATCAGGCGCTTATGGGGACCGACCGCTTTGAGGAGGTGGTGATGGTTGAAGACGCTACAACTACAGGACGCACCCAGGCGATGGATGCCCTTCCCCGATTAGTTATGCCAGAGATTTCATCGGACAAACGCGGGGTTACGGCTGAAGTCGAAACTGGGCTCTCTGAATCGGATGCTAAAACGGAAGCGTCGCGTTGCTACATGTGTCATTACAAATTTGAGATTGATAACGAACTTTGCATCTATTGCGACCGTTGTTTAAACGTCACACCGGTTGAGGGCTGCATCGTTAAAGTCAGTGACCTAATCTATGACGGTGCCGATCGAATAAGCGGATATATTGAAAGCACCAGCACACGGAATTATAATAGGCTTCACTTAGACCAGAATGCCTGCATACGTTGCGGAGCCTGCGTGGAAGTATGCCCCGTGGATTGCATCACCTTGCAAAAAGTGACGCAGGAAACGAGGGTTAAGTGATGGCGGATTACTGATGAGTGATGGCGGAGGAATGCGGAGCGCTGGACCGGATTGTTCATCAGCTATCCGCCATCATTTATCACTCATCCGCTATTTTAACACCGAGAAATCAGCGAAGCAGGCGTAGATTAAGATCACGGAAACGATTAGTAAGCCACCGACCAAAGGTGCATGCTTCCATGGCGTCAGGTTTACTGCACCCGAGTCAAGGTGAACCCAAGGTTCTGACAGAGGGTTAACCTTAGACATCACAAGCAGGAATGCAACCAGGACCACGAAGACGATGGTTATAAAGTGATACTCATGGACCATGCCTGCCCACCCCTGGAAAGGAGGAATAAAATAGCCTAGGGAAATAAGGACTATGCCACCGATCAAAGCAATATTAGCTGCTTTGGCTTGCACATGTTTATTGAGCAAACCGACCAAAACCACCGAGAAAATAGGAATAAAATAAATTCCATTCATTTTTTGTAGGTAACCAAAGATACTCTCGAAGTTTGCCAGCATCGGTGCCACGACCATGGCCGTTATAGCTATTGCCCAACCAAAATATTTTCCAGACCGTACCACTTGCTGGTCTGTGGCCTCAGGTTTCAGCATACTTTTATAGACGCCCAAGCTGAACAACGCACAGGTACTATTTAGGGCAGAGTTAAAGCTGGAAAGAATGGCTCCCATCATAACCGCTGCAAAAAAACCAGCCATTGAGGTGGGAAGAACTTCATTTACTAATTTCCCATAGGCCTGATCTGGACGAATACCATCTTGCGCAAATAATGCGAAAGCGATCATTCCCGGAATAACTAAATAAATCGGACCTAGTAATTTTAAGGCTCCAGTTAGCAAAACTCCCTTTTGGCCTTCGGCCAAAGAACTAGCGCCGAAGGTTCGCTGAATAATCTGTTGATTTGTCGTCCAGTAGAAAAAGTTTAGTAACATCACACCCGTAAAGAGGGTGAAAAAAGGAACGGACGATTCAGGGCCCCCAATCGAATTCATTCGAGGAGCGAAATCTGTGGTTAATACCGCCCACCCTTCTCCCGGAGAACCTCCCAACGCGGTTAAACCAAAAATCGTGATCATAAAACCACCTACGAGCAACCCCGCACCATTAATGGTATCCGAAACCGCCACGGAACGAAGTCCACCGAACAAGGCATAAACAGATCCAATTAATCCTACCGCCCACACAATCACAATGAGCGTAGTCCGTGGGGACTCTAGACCTATTAAACTTTGTACATCCAAAATACCAATAAGCCCAGTGGCACCCGTGTAGAGAATAATAGGCAGGAGAATCAGTGCATAGGCGGACAAAAATATTAAATTACAAATATGATGTGTACTGTTTCCAAATCGCTCTTGGAGTAACTGTGGCACCGTGGTGATTCCACTTCGTAAGTAGCGTGGCAGAAAAAAGAGGGCCATCGCCACTAGGGCTATGACGGCGACAACTTCCCATACCATTACGCTAAGACCATCAGTAAAGGCAGCACCGTTCAAACCGACCATCTGTTCAGTCGAAAGATTTGTAAGCAATAGGCTACCGGCGATTAAAGGAAAGGTTAAGCTTCGACCTCCCAAAAAGTAACCATCATTACTGGAGCGTTCATCTTTTCGGGTAAGAAAAAAAGTTAAAACGGCTACAAGTGCGGTAAAAAACAGAAAGGATATTAGTATCATAAAGTCTCCTAAAGAATTAGTGGAAATTAACCTATTTCGTTTTAACTGATGGAAAGAAAGATGAAAAGAGGAAAAAGTAAACTACGAGATCGTAGACGACTTTCCGCTTTCATCTCTCACCTTAGCAGGTTAAAAGGATCATATATTTTTATTTGGAGAATAAGCAGTATGAGTATTTTTAAAGCATATGACATTCGAGGAATCGTTGGAGAAGAGCTCAGTGAAGACCTGGCCTTTAAGATTGGGCGTGGTTTTGCGACCTTATTGCATCCGAAGACGGTGGTTGTAGCACGCGATATGCGCCCCCACTCTCCCGGCATGTCGGAAGCCATCGTTCGTGGACTTACGCAACAAGGTGTAAATGTCATCGACATTGGGATGGCTAGTACCCCGATGTGTTATTTTGCCAACGGAAGCTTAAACGCGGACGCATCGATCATGATTACGGCAAGCCATAACCCCGGAGAGTATAACGGATTCAAACTCTGCAGGGCCAATGCGGTTCCCATCAGTGGGCAAACCGGTATCAAAGAGCTGGAACAAATCATTTTGGATGACAGCTTCGACGCTCCAACCGCTTCCCTGGGAACCGTGACCGAAAAAAATCTCGTTGAAGAATATATCACCCATATCCAACAATTCGCGAACGTTTCTCGTCCGCTTCACCTTTGTGTGGATTATGCCAACGCTATGGGGATCGCTGAAGCAGCGGTCTTCAAAGATCTCTTTACCTATGATGAGATGTTTGCGGACTATGACGGCAGCTTTCCGAATCATGAGGCCAATCCGCTAGATGAAGAAACCTTTGAAGCTTTACAAGAAAAGGTACGTGCAGGGAGCTACGATTTTGGAATCGCTTTTGATGGCGACGCGGACCGTGTGGGCTTCGTCGACGAGAAGGGAGATATCGTCTCCATGGACATGATCACGGCGCTAATCGCCGAATCGCTCTTACAGAAAGAAAAAGGGATTGTGTTTTATGATCTTCGCTCCAGCAAAGCCGTCAAAGAACTTATTGAAGAGAACGGTGGGGAAGCGCGGATGTGCCGAGTGGGACATGCCTTTATAAAAGCCCAGATGCGGGAAGCCAATGCTGTATTTGCCGGAGAACTTTCAGGACATTACTATTTCCGAGAAAATTTCTTCACCGAGAGCTCAGGGCTAGCGGTGATATATATTGCAAACTTAGTGAGCCAAAGCGGTAAGAAGTTAAGCGAACTCGTAGCCCCCATTCGTAAATATTTCGCCAGTGGCGAAATTAATTCGAGGGTAAAAGACCCCAAAGCTGTCTTTGCAAAAATGAAAGCCACTTTTCCAGAAGCCGAAACCTTCGAACTCGATGGCCTCAGTGTCGAAATCGATGATTGGTGGTTCAATGTACGTATGTCTAATACAGAACCTCTTTGTCGTTTAAATCTTGAAGCACCCACTCGCGAAAAGATGGAAGAAAAACGAGATACGATCCTTGAATTGATTCGTAGTTGTTAATATCCACCTTGATTATTGACCAAGGTAGAGGATTACTACTTTCCTTCACAGCTGATCAAAAGGAACTCCACACATGAAAAAACCACTTTTACTGATCAGTCTTTTTCTCATCCTCCTACCCGTGCTTTCCGAACAAAGCTTGAAAAGAAGTGATGATCCGGAAGTTCTTCATCACGTTGCCATGAAAAACCTGGAATCGCAGGCTTTAGAGTGGGAAGAAATAGCGGTAGACGAAAAAGACACATTAAAAAAGGACCTTTATAGCCGATTAACGGAGAACTACAAAAAGTTGATTCTCTTACGCGAGGAAAAATACCAAGCGGAGAAAGCGGAACAGCCTTTTCAATATGAGAAATTTCAGCGTCATAGTTATCATCATAAAAAATTGATATCCAAAGCCATAGATTCTTATGGGATAGGGGCTCCACAACTTCCCAAAGAAGTGCGGCCCAAAATAAAACCGGAGCCGCAGGCCATCCCTACCCCAGCTCTTGAAAAAAGTTATATCACCGAAAGTGGTTTTGAAGTAAAATTTCGTTTGGAGGACTAATGCCTGTTTACGTGTATGAACTTTTAGATACCGGACAACAATTTGAGATTGTTCAATCCATGAAAGATCAGGCCTTGACCAAACATCCTGAAACCGGTGATCCGATTCGGCGCATCATTCTATCTCCAAACTTGGGAACGAAACATACCTCTGGTCAGGAAAAAAAACGCCTTTCCAACGATCACGTTGCAAAGGCGGGGTTCACCAAATACGAAAAAGATAAACTTACTGGGAAATATAATCGGGTAGCAGGAAACAAAGGGCCAGAACAGCTTTCGCCGTAACTCAGGCTTTCAGCCTGAAGGAACCTAGGCTTTTAGGCTGATAATAAGGCTAAAAGCCTAGGTTCCTTCAGGCAATAATGCCTGAGGTACTACCCAAACCTCTCCCTCTTTTCTCCAGCCCTCCGACGGTTCTTTGTCCGCTCGGGCAGGCACCCAAACCACCGGTAAGAGATGTGTTTTATCCGCGAACGTACCCGGCCGAATCAAATCTACAGATTCATTCAATTCCAGTTCTTCACGCATCCATCCCGCGGTATAGAGAAACATTGAATCTTCGATAACCAGAGAACCGCTTTCGCCTAAGGTTCCAAAGGCTTCGCGAACTAAGCGGTCCGCAGATCGCTCTTGAACCTGCCAGGGGTAAAATAAATATCCGTAATCATCCCGATAAGGCTTTTGCCGTGCAAAGCTTTTCAAAACCCCACTACCACGAACGAGCGTGGGGATTGTGGAATAGAGAATCGGCTGGATGACGATGAGAATCCAGGCTATTCTGCGAAAGATGGGGTACTGTTGATGAGCATAACCCACACCTGCCATTAAGGCTAAAAGCGCAAAGACAGGAATCAAAAAGGTATATTGATCGATAACATTATACCGAAGAAAAAAGAGTAGATGAAGTAGGCCGATCGCGACAAATGGAAGGCACATTTTTAGCTTCGCGGAGCGAAGTCGGGTCAGCGCAATCCCAACGAAAACCAAAGCCAAACTTGGAAAACTCAACAAGAGGAATCCGACAGATATAAACGTATAACGCAGTTGAGGAACGAGTCCGGTTACCTGACCGTGAAAGCCTTCGCCAAAAAGAGCAGAATGAACCACTGGGCCAACACTTCTGGTCTGATTCATTTCCACGACAATTAAGGCTAGATAAGGTAGAGCTCCCATAACCCATGCGCCGGCAATAGCTATCAGATGTTTCCATCTACCTGAGGATTCTGCACACCAACGTAAAAACAGAAGCCCCCACACGGCGGATGAGAGAAGAGCTAGGTTATGATTGGCAAAACCCAGACCGTTGAAAAAAAATAGCATCCACCATGCTTGCGGACGATGGGTCTTATAAAGGTGAAGATAAGCCAAGCCTTCAGCCAGAAGTAGAGCGGCACTTAAGGTATACACCTCGGGAAGCCCCGAAAAACGCCAAAACGTATGGGCGAACAATAGGGTGATTGCCGCAAATAATGCCGCTTTACTCTGATTCGTAATCTTATGAACACAAAGGTAAACCAGCCCCACCGCCAACGCACCGCCGAAAGCACTCACCAAGGAAACCGCCCAGGGATCAGGACCGGGAAATATCCATAAAGACAATCGACCCAACCAGAAATGCAAAGGATGTACCATGGCCAATCCGTATTCATTCCAGAGGGTTCCCGATACAATTCGATAAGTGAATTGTGCGGAATCCTGCCATTGAATCGTACGGGCTCCAGTGAAAGCGTAGAGGAGGAAAGCAAGGAGGCCCACGCTTAAGGCTGGGATATAGTGGGGATATTTTTTCATGTGTAGCTGAACTCATCCCCCTCGCCGCTGAGGCGTCCTACGAGCAGGCGATTTCTTTATCTTTACGAAGTGCGGAGTACGGCGTCTACGAAAAAGCGTAGATGAACTCGTCCCGAGTTCTTTATCTTTCGAAGTGCGAAGCACCGCGTCTACGAAAAAACGTAGATGAACTCGTCCCGAGTTCTTTATCTTTCGAAGTGCGAAGCACCGCGTCTACGAAAAAACGTAGATGAACTCGTCCCGAGTTCTTTATTTTGAAGTTCTATATTCTGAAACTAGCGAAGTCGGGACGACGTCGCCTACGAAGATACAGTAAACATCTCCTCTCTCAAATTCGCCCGTTTAGGATTTGCACGAATATATTGCTGATACCGCTCGAAGTGCCTTCTCGATCGCACCATATGATCAAATGGTTCCCTCGCCCAAAAAGACCCGGATCGCCCCAACTCCTGATTAACCTGCTTTGCACTGAAAGATCGGACACTTCCCAGAATCTTCTTTAAGCTCTCATCCTCATAGGGTTGAAGCAAAACATGCACATGATTCGGCATCACCACAAAACCGCCCATTTGGCAAGTGGTACCCGCATGATACTGCAAGGCAGCTACCACGTTTTGTCTTACCTCCGGCTTCGCCAGCACACATTCTCCCGAACCCCCATCCAACACCCTATGATAAGCTGCTGACAACATACGTTCAAACGACTTCTGCTTTTCAGGCGGCAATGCCTCCAAAATCTCTTTCCGATTTAAATCGGGAGACAAGCCATGTCCACGAAGCCAAAGTTGGCGATGTTTTTTCCATTTTTCTTTTGCCGCCGACGGCATGGCATCGTTCGTCATAAAGGTTACGAAATAACAAATCGCATCTTGCCCCCGATGCGGAAGGTTTCTTTGCCATTCATTGGTTTTTTGGGACGCATTATAAAATCGGAACGGTTTCATAAATAAATCGTAGGTGAACTCATCCTCGAGTTCACTAGTATTATGTATATATTTACGTAGCTGAAAATAACGAAGCGCGTAGATGAACTCGCTGCGTCTGGCGAAGCGCTTGCGCGTAGACGGATCCCGAGTTTAGTACTCTGAAACTAGCAAAGTCGGGACGACGTCGCCTACGAAGACGAAAATAGCGAAGCGCGTAGATGAACTCGCCGCGTCTGGCGAAGCGCTTGCGCGTAGACTGATCCCGAGTTTAGTACTCTGAAACTAGCAAAGTCGAGACGACGTCGCCTACAAAGAGAAGATAGCGAAGCGCGTAGATGAACTCGCCGCGTCTGGCGAAGCGCTTGCGCGTAGACTGATCCCGAGTTTGTTATTCTGAAACTAGCAAAGTCGAGACGACGTCACCTACGGACATATCAAGTCAACCATCGGAAAATAGGTGCCATAGCGCCCCCGATCCCGTGACAGCAAACGCAAGGCCTCTACCGCCGCATGGGCACCAATATAAAAAGCGGGCAAGGGAGGTCTGCGTTCCCCTCTTTGTTTCCTATAACGTACAAATGCTCTGGCCGCGGGCCAGGCGGCGGCATAGGGGAGCGGCCAGCGTTGCAGGCCTAGAGCATCAAGTGCCTGATCCAAAATCTCTGCGGATTTAAAGCCCACAGAGATTTCCGCATAAATCAAGGGATTAATCCCAATCTGTCCTTCACTCGCCGCCTGAATCAATGCTTTTGATGACCAATCCGCCCAAACCGGATCATCTGTAAATACATCTAATAACACATTGGTATCAACCAGCGTCAGCTTATTCACGTGTCCATTCCATTACGGCATCTGTTGCGATCCCTCCATCTGCAATCCCTCGTACTTCCTGTAGAACAGAATCCATTTGTTCCCGCCGCCCTTTAGCCTCCGGATAAAGTAAGATTCCCTCTTTCACGACCCGAAAAGACACCTCACTATCCCGCCCCATGCCAAAAGCATCTCGCATTTCCTTAGGAACCGTTACCTGTCCTTTTTGAGTCATCTTCATAGTATTACTATATGATTATAAGTATTACTTTGTCAAGTGGATGGCTTACCCTAGAAGTCAATCCTCCGATAACGAGACGCGTAGCTGAACTCGTTCCGAGTTACGTATTCTGAAGATAGCAAAGTCGGGACGACGTCGCCTACGAAGAGAAGAGTGTGAAGCGCGTAGCTGAACTCGCCGCGTCTGGCGAAGCGCTTGCGCGTAGACTGATCCCGAGTTTAGTACTCTGAAGATAGCAAAGTCGGGACGACGTCGCCTACAAAGAGAAGAGTGTGAAGTCCGTAGCTGAACTCGTCCCGAGTTTAGTACTCTGAAGATAGCGTGCAGTACTCTGAAGATAGCAAAGTCGGGACGACGTCGCCTACGAAGAGAAGAGTGTGAAGCGCGTAGCTGAACTCGTTCCGAGTTTAGTACTCTGAAGATAGCGTGCAGTACTCTGAAGATAGCAAAGTCGGGACGACGTCGCCTACGCCATCAAAAGCGCCCTGATTTTTTCAATATCGCGGGTTTCCACGGCCTCATTGAGCTCGGCCAATTTATCCTCTAAGCCTATCACAGCAGAGGTGCCGGATAATTTGTTCACCTTCGGCACAGGTGTGGTCTCAAGTTGCTCTTCACGTGTATGCAATCTTTCATGTAATCGCTCGCCCGGCCGAAGTCCCACGATGCGGATGGAGGGATGCCCCTTCGAGGCGGGAGCTTGAAGTTGGGAGTTTGGAGTTGAGGATCCAACCGCACTTTCATCTTCCACCTCCGATCTTCCATCTTCTGCAGCTTCGCTGCTCCCATCTCCCGCAGCTTCGCTGCCACCATCTTCTAGCTTCTGCATGCTACGCATGCTCAGCATTTGTTTTGCGAGATCCAAAATCCTTACCGGTTCTCCCATATCTAAAATATAGACCTCGCCCTGTCCTTCAAGAACCTCCGCATGCAAAATCAACAAGACGGCCTCTTCGATGGTCATAAAATACCGAGTGGCTTCGAGATGGGTTACTTGCAGCTGACCGTTTCGATCCCACTGCTTTTCAAATAACGGTATTACAGACCCACTGCTACCCAGAACATTGCCGAAGCGCACGCAACTGTATCCCTCGGCGCGAACAATCTTTTCTCCCCAAGCTTTACTTGCCCCCATAATGCCTTCCGCCTCTACGGCCTTATCCGTCGAGACATGTAAAAGACGCTTCACGCCATTTGCTTTAGCCAATTCAACCACATTTCGGGTGCCCAGAACATTTGTACGCGCGGCATCCAAAGGATGCATTTCCATCATGGGAACATGTTTACAGGCCGCTGCATGATAGACCACATCCGGTTTATAGGTTTCGAAAACCGCCTGTAGATCCTTTTTAAAACGAATATCACACAACAGAACCTCTATCACGGATTCTGCCACCTGCTCCCTACCCCCTTTAAGTTCTTCCGAAATTTCAAACAACGCGTTTTCTGAATAATCCAGAAGGAGTAATTTTGAAATAGGAAGGACCGCAATCTGGCGGCATAATTCCGAACCGATGGAACCACCAGCTCCGGTAACTAAAATGCACAGACCGCCCAAAGATTTAACCAAGGGGGCTGAGTCCAATTGTACGGATTCCCTTCCTAGGAAATCACTCATTTTCAACTCTCGAATAGGATTGTTATGAGCTTGGGATGCAGGAGAAAGCTCCGGCATCAAAGAAACTCTACAGCCTGTGGACGAACCCAGTTCGAATATGGTCCGGATACGCTCCGGTCCCGGTTGTTCCAAAGCAATCACCACTTCATCAATTCTTTGCTTTTTTAAAACGGAAAGAAGATCTTCGAATTTCCCCAGAACTGGCAATCCCAGTAAAAGCCGCCCTTGGATGCTGTCTTGGTCATCCAAAAACCCGATCACCTGATTCCCGGATTGTAAAAAACGCAATGCGGTTTCCCCGCGGTCACCCGCGCCCAAAATGAGTACTCGTGAGCTTATTTTCCCCTTCGACCCCTGAAACAAACGTCGAACCTCCATCCAAAAACGCCCGGAAAACCGAATGGCCGTAAACAAAGCTAGCGTAAACAGAAAATCCAACAACAACGGTCCGTTCGGATAACGGGACCCTACCATCCATAGGGCCAGAGGGACAAAAAGAAAGGACCCCAGTGTAGCGGCCAGCAAAACCGGCGTCACATCCCTAAAAGAGGCATAACGCCAAATTCGCCGGGTTAATCCCAACTTGTCGGCGGCCCATGCTTTTACGATCATCGCCACCGGCAGCGTCTGCAAAAGCATCGCGTCATAGCGGAAAGGCAAAGGATCAAAATAAAACCGCAACATAAATGCCAGATTCAACGATGCCCACGTCGCCAACATATGCACTAACAAAAATAGTAGACGGAATTTCATAAGAGACGGCTACGCCGTCGGAAGATTGAAGTTGGGAGATGGAAGATTAATGATGGCGGATTGATAATAGCGGATATTCCAAGCGTCTTGGGGTGCGGAAGTGAAAGGAAGAAGGAATATAACGTCCGCCTTAGGTTCCAAGAAGCTTGCTTCGAGAGAGCTGTTTTTGACCAAACTTAGCATAATCCTTCCAAGCGTCAAAAGCTTTCGCAAGTAGAGATCGTAGTCCGTATAGATGAACTCGCCGCGTCTGGCGAAGCGCTTGTTATTTAATCCTGAGCTTGTCGAAGGGCGCGTAGACTGATCCCGAGTTTAGTACTCTGAAGATAGCAAAGTCGGGACGACGTCGCCTACAAAGTGAAGAGTGTGAAGTCCGTAGCTGAACTCGCCGCGTCTGGCGAAGCGCTTGCGCGTAGACTGATCCCGAGTTTAGTACTCTGAAGATAGCAAAGTCGAGACGACGTCGCCTACAAGGAGAAGATAAGCGAAGTCGGGACGACGTCGCCTACAAAGTGAAGAGTGTGAAGTCCGTAGCTGAACTCGTCCCGAGTTTAGTACTCTGAAGATAGCAAAGTGCGGAGCACGTCGCCTACTCTTCGATCTTCCAACTTCACTCTCCGCGTTATCCTCCCGCGATGAGGGACCCAAAAAGATGCAAAGGAATGCGCCCCAGATTCCAATTTCCGCCTTCGGATGCCACCCGAGTTCCGTCCGCCGTGATCCCCTTAAACTGGGTGCGTCCCTTGCCTTTTCCGCCGACTTCCACCACGTATCGTTTGCCCCCGTGGCGAAAGAGGTAATCCGGAATCTTCTCCCCGCGCGTCCCTTTTACATAAGACAGATCGAACCCAGCCTGTCGCATCGCCATACCAAAAAAATCCTCTCGCAATCCCCCCCGCGCATCTTCGGCATCCCGGTAGAGGAGACGCAACGGCGGCATCAGCAAAATCTTTGGCTCCTTGCGGACATTTGTCCCCTCAGGCAAGAAACGCTGCAGTAAAAACGCATCCTCCAATGCACCCACGTACTGCTCTGCCTTATATTTGGTGATGCCTAGGTTCTGTGAAAGACTGGTATAATTGATCCCATCCACCGCCGAACGCCCCACGAATCGAAGCAGACGTTCCAGTACATCCAACTCATCGATATGCAGACGTAAAATGGAAGGAACATCTTTACGAATCACGGTTTCGACCGTCGACGCCAGCAAAGGCAAGGGGTCGGGTTCCTCCAGCGCGTAGGGCAACAACCCGCCAAGCAGATATGCCTCAAAGCGATCCGCCTCGCGCATCCAGGCCGCAGAACCCTCACCGGACAAGAGCGTGTCCATGCTGAGTGCCGGCAGAGATCGCCCATGTCGAATCTCAAGATATTCCCGATAGCTAAAGTAGGTCAACGAAAACATCCGCACCCTGCGGGAAAGATCATGTCCCGAATCCCGCATATGCAAGGCAACCGAACTAGTGAACCAAACGCGGACGCCCAAGCCATCATAAATCCGTTTCAGTGCCCCGGGCGCTTGATCCAGAAAATGAATTTCATCCAGGAAAAAGTGACGGAACCCATAGCGGTCACGCAAATCCCGCAACAACCCAAATAAATCGGCATCCCTCGCCAGAGTGTCCAAGGAAACATAACAGGCATCTTCCATCGAAGCCGCCAATTGCTGCAACAACACCGTCTTTCCAGCACCCCGCGGTCCCCGAATCCCCACAAAATGCCGACCATCTGACTCTGCCAGATGGGGAAAAAGCTCGCGACGTACCCCATGCTGGGCCCCTATTTCCTGCGCAATTCTGTTCGCTTCTAATAGTTCTTCAAAATTCATATTGGTTAACTATTTACCAAAATGATATGCATCTTGTCAAATGATTAATCTTAATGTGCAGGTCCCGCTTCGGGACCGTAAATAAATTCGTCCCCCTGGTCGTCTCCCCTGGCCGCTGGGGCGTCCTACGGGCAGGCGAGCGACAGCTCCCTGGCCGTTCCCGGGGAGGAACGACTCGGACAGGCGGGCAGGCGAGTTTATTAGTCGGAAGATAGCAAAGTGCGGAGCACGTCGCCTACATGATTCAAGCGCCTTGGAGCTGAAGCTCTGGTCAGGCTGTAGCTCGAAAAGCGATGGCTGATACTTCCGCCTTGGGGCAAAGCTCGCTTTTCTAAGGCTTGCTTCTTCGCGTATACGTCATTAAAATACGTGCAATACGGGAGTTGACTTCCCTTATTACACTACTATTTATGGATTATGTATATTCAGCGACAAATTAAATCCGAGCTTGTGTTCTTAGTGAAGGAATATCCCATCATCACCATTTTGGGACCCAGGCAGGCGGGCAAAACAACCTTTGCCCAAAATGCACTCCCCGACTACCACTACTCCAACCTAGAAGATCCCGAAATCAGAGCGTTTGCCGAATCTGACCCAAAAGCCTATTTAAAACAGTTCACCGGCAACACGATCCTGGATGAAATCCAGCGCGTGCCCAAACTGCTCAGTTATCTCCAAGTCGAAACGGATGCCCACCCCGAAAACGGACGTTTTGTGCTTACCGGCTCGCATCAATTGAGTTTACGACAGGCGATCTCACAATCTTTAGCAGGTCGTACTGCCATCTTACACTTACTTCCCCTCTCCATCGCAGAACTGCAAGCTGGAGGAATCACCTTTCCTGAATTTTCCGATTACGCTTTTACCGGTTTCCTGCCCCGGATTTATGAGCAGTCCCAGCGTCCCACCCCGGCTTATGCCAACTACTACCAAACCTATGTTGAACGGGATGTCAGACAACTCATTCAACTAAAAGATCAAAGCCTGTTTGAAAAAATGCTCAAACTCATGGCCGGCCGGGTTGGGCAGATTTTTGATTACAGTTCACTGGCCAACGATATTGGGGTCGACAGCAAAACCGTCCGCAGTTGGCTTTCGATTTTGGAAGCCTCATTTATTGTCTTCAAGCTACCCCCCTATTTTGAAAATTTCGGTAAACGAGTGATCAAAAGTCCAAAGTATTATTTCACTGAAGTCGGTTTGCTTTGTTACTTACTTGGTATTCGTAAACCCGATCAGATTTTACGAGATCCCTTGGTAGGACAGATTTTTGAAAACCTGGTAGTGATAGAAGCCCTGAAAAGCCGCTATAATGCGGGAAAATCGGCGGACCTCTCGTATTTCAGGGACAGCAAAGGAAATGAGATCGATCTCATCGTCGAAGAAGGCAGAGAACTCAAGGCCTTCGAAATTAAATCCGCTAGCACCTTTGATCCCAAACAACTCAAAGGCCTACGACGCTTCAGGGAACTCAGCCAAAAAATGAAATCTGGCACCCTCGTCTACAACGGAAAAGATCTGAATTTAAGCGAAAATTTCTACGCTCGGCATTTTATGAAAACTGCCGAAATCATAGACCACAGCTGAATATCCCGTAGATAAATTCGTCCCCCTAGGAGTCTCCCCTAGCCGCTGGGGCGTCCTACGGGCAGGCGAGTTTAGTATTCGGAAGATAGCGAAGTCGGGACGACGTCGCCTACGAAGAGAAGAGTGTGAAGCGCGTAGCTGAACTCGTCCCGAGTTTAGTACTCTGAAGATAGCAAAGTCGGGACGACGTCGCCTACGAAGAGAAGATAGCGAAGCGCGTAGATGAACTCGTCCCGAGTTTAGTACTCTGAAGATAGCAAAGTCGGGACGACGTCGCCTACAAAGAGAAGAGTGTGAAGTCCGTAGCTGAACTCGTCCCGAGTTTAGTACTCTGAAGATAGCAAAGTCGGGACGACGTCGCCTACAAAGAGAAGATAGCGAAGCGCGTAGATGAACTCGTCCCGAGTTTAGTACTCTGAAGATAGCAAAGTCGAGACGACGTCGCCTACAAAGAGAAGATAGCGAAGCGCGTAGATGAACTCGTCCCGAGTTTAGTATTCTAAAGATAGCAAAGTCGGGACGACGTCGCCTACAAAGAGAAGATAGCGAAGCGCGTAGATGAACTCGTCCCGAGTTTAGTACTCTGAAGATAGCAAAGTCGGGACGACGTCGCCTACAAAGAGAAGATAGCGAAGCGCGTAGATGAACTCGTCCCCCTGGCCGTTCCCGGGGAGGAACGACTCGGGCAGGTGGGCAGGCGGGCAGGCGAGTTTAGTACTCTGAAGATAGCAAAGTCGGGACGATGTCGCCTACTCCTCCCATCTTCCAACTACGATCTCCCATCTCCTACAAGCTTCGCTTGTACCCACTGAGGAAGCTTCCTAATGACTTTCATCTTTAGGGTCCAGGGTTTTGGTTTCAATCCGTTCAATTCCCAAGCCTGCTGATCTGCATCATGTGCTTTCAAACGTCCTTTAATCGATGCATTACTGGCTCCGCCCACTCGCATCCGAACCAAAACCTCTGGAATATATGTTAGTCGTGCCTTGTGTACCAAACAAGTCCGAAGCATCCATTCATAATCCGCTGCTGATCCTAGATCTAAGCGGTATTCCCCTACCCTCTGCGCTAGTTCCTTTCTGACAAACAAGGTCGTATGTGGAGGCATCCATCCGTTATAGAATTTCTTCAGGTCGTAGGTACCGGATTTCCAATAACGTCGGACCTTAGTGATGTCCTCGGCGGCTACGTAAACGAGATCAGAGTAGACCCCTTCGGGGGAAGGTCTCGCTTCGCGAGAAGAAGTTGGAAGATCGGAGATGGAAGTTTGGAGAGAAGAGTCATTATCAACTACCGTTTCAGAGCCCACGCTTCTCTCTTCGAACTTCCAACTACGATCTTCTGCATCCATAGCCCGGACAACCCGGGCTAGGATGCCTTTTTCCCACACATCGTCGGTATGTAAAATCCCGATCACATCCCCCGTCGCCAACCGAAGCCCCTTATTCAAAGCATCATAGAGCCCCTGATCTGGTTCGGAGATCCAGCGAAGTTGATAGTTCGGAGTTTCCCTGGCCGTCTCCGAACTTTTTTTACCTGACTCCATCTTCCAACTTCCACTTTCCATCTCCTGCGCGCTCTGCGTGCCCAGCCACTCCGCCGTCCCATCCGAGGATCCGCCGTCGATGATGATGTGTTCGATGTGGATTGGGTTGGGTAGTTGGGTAGTTGGGTGGTTGAGTGGTTGAGTAGGAATAGCATCCGACCCCTGTTTTCCTACATCCGCCCCCAATCTCTCATCTTCCATCTCCTGCAGCGTCTCTGCACCCATTTGTGCCTTAAGCTGTGCCACAGTCTCCTGTAGACCCAGAAGGGAATTAAAGGTGGCGGTGATGATCGAGAATTTCATACGTTCGTTTATATATTTTGTAGGAACAACATGCAACGTTAAGCCTCTGACTTGCTTTTTATATTATAACATTCATCATTTACACATGACTAAAACCAAAATTTCACCTAGAATCGACTCATGATTGTATGGTTACTCAGTCCCTTTTCTCCATTGCCGGAAAATGGAGCTCATGAGAGCAGAACCACAACCCTAGCAAACGGCCTACAAGCTGCTGGGCACGAAGTGGTATGGTTTTCTATGGATTGGGATCATAGGCGGAAAAAAACCGTAGATGAACTCGTCTCGAGTTCATTAGTTAAAGTTAGCGAACTCGGCGTAGATAAACTCGTCCCCCTGGCCGTCTCCGAGCGACAGCTCGGGCAGGCGAGTTCGTTAGTTAAAGATAGCGAAGTCGGGACGACATCGCCTACGAAGATAGCGAAGGCGAGACGCCATCGCCTACGAACAATCCTCATCCCTGTTCCCCCTTACTACAAAAACATCTCCCTGCGGCGCTTTTGGTCCCATCGTGTTTGGGGAAACCGTCTAGTTCGTTTAGCCATTCAACAAGTCGATAATGGAAAACTACGTTCCCCCGATCTCATTTTGGCATCCTCCCCTCCTCTTGATGCCCCCCGTTCTGCTTTTCGACTCCAAAAACATTTTGGCTGCAAAGTAAAAATCGACCTCACTGATCTCTGGCCACATACGTTTTCGCGTATTTTATCCCATCTCCCATCTTCCATCTCCTATCTCCCGCTATCTCCGCTCTATCGGCAAGCTCACAAACAATGGGGAAAAGCCGACGGGGTCTCTGCCATGTCGCAGGAATATCTTGACGAAGTCCTCCGCATCGCACCCGAACAGGATACGCATCTCTGCTATATTGGGGGGAGGCGAAGTCGTCCCGACTTAGCTACCGAAGTAGAGACCACTAAAATACATTCGGAAGAAGATAGAGAAGTCGGGACGACGTCTCCTACGTCCCCAACTTCAAACTCCCATCTTCCATCTCCCACGCCGAAGGCGTCCTTCCTTTACCTCGGTGCCCTCACCGCCTCTTACGACTTCGACACTCTTTTCGCCGCCGCAGTAATCCTCGCAGCTGAAGACCACGACTTCCACATCCATATCGCCGGTTCAGGTCCCCTTGAAGAAAAGCTGAAATCGGAAAGTGGAAATCGGAAACTAGAAGGGGTAATTACTTTTCACGGTTTCCTGAAAGAAGCCGAAATGAATGCGCTATGTGAGATCTGCGATGTGGGTCTCAACATCATTCAAGCCGGTCTGCACATCACGATGCCACACAAACTAAATGACTATCTTTGTACGGGTTTAGCGGTCATAAATAGTCTTTCGGGTGAAGCAGAGCTACTTCTCGATACTTCAGGCGCCGGCCTCACCTACCCTGCGGGTAATGCAATCGTTCTGGCGAAGCATATGAGAACATATATTCTAACTCCAGACGCAAAAAAAGCCGCTCAAAAAGCGGCTTGGAAATTAGCATACGGTCAGTTTAACCGCGAGGTGTCTTACCCTAGGTGGGTGGGCTGGGGCTTAAAATAAATAACCACCAGATTCTACTCATACCCCAACCAGTCCAGTGTAGGGCGAAGCCATTTTTCTAATATTTGGTTTTCATCCTCTGAAACATCCAAAATTCGTTTTGAACTTTTGCCGGGTTTAAAATGTTCCTTAATCTTCTGATCCACGGCTGCATCTGCGGGAAGTCCTGTGAAATCGAGCACGCGTTGCATCATCTCTTGGTTAAAATCCTCTAATCTTACTTCCATGTATTGATTACTAGGTAGCTGACGCCCTGTGAAACAGGCCTGCTCCACGCAAAAACGCCACTGCAAACAAGCCACCTCCAAGAGATCAAGATCCCGCACCATTTCCTCTAACCCAGGTAGCCTTGGCCCCCAAACCCCAATAGATTTTGATGTGCGCGAGGTATGAATTGACCCAAGACATCGTTTCCAGAATTCCCGAGCGTAATAAGGAAGTTGCCGGGGACGGATTTCTCTCAGCCTTGATCCAAGTCTTTTGGGATCAATATTCTGAAAACCAGCACTGGAGCCCTGCCAAAACTGACGAATCGATAACGCGGAATTTTTTCCATTGCGGAGTATATGCACAAATTTCGCATCTGGAAAAACCGCATGAACAAAGTCCAGTCTCAATGCATTACTTGGGGTCTTCTCTACTAGATACGGTTTTCCACTTTTGGTTAGCCATACCTCAAAATAATTTTTTATGTATCCGGACACTTCCGGACGCGCATCGTTCACTGACAGCATATCGGATTTGGCATCATTCCCATATTTCCATACCAGCCTCGGCTCCACCAGAATTTCCACCTCTGGATGAGCAGAAAAGATTCTGGATAAAAAACTCGTGCCGGACCGTGGGGCACCAATGATAATAATAGGATTCATATAATTATGTTTTTGGGATTGTGAAACTTTCTAGTCTGAAAAGCCCCTCTTGCGTTTTGCAACCGCAGGATACCCACCATATACCCACCAGGCATCTGTGTCTTTCAACAGGGTAGACCTTGCCAACACTACACTGCCTTTTCCAATTGAAATTCCTGGTGCGATAAAGCAATCCGCAGCAACCCAAGCCCGTGAACCCAAAGTAATTGGAGCAATCATCAGCGGATGCTCTTCTAGATCAAAATCATGTGTAGCAGTACACAGGCAGGAGTATTGACTTACAACCGCACCTTTCTCCAATAGAATTTCCGCCACATTGTAACAATCCACATAATCCCCCAGAGTCGCTCCGGCCTCCATACGTAAATTCCAAGGTGCCCAAATGCGAGCAGTCGCATAGATCTTTGCACCTTTGTCAATGTGAGCCCCAAAAGCAGTTAGTACAAAACGGCGCCATCGAAAAGCATTACGAATGCTTATGCGGAAAAGAAAAAACCACCCAAAGGACCAGAGAAGCCTCCGGGCTTTATTTTGACGAGAAATAGATGCCCTAGCTAAGTGATTCATATAATTCCTTAAACCTTTCTGCAATGACCTTCCAACTGAATGACCTTTCAGCATAAACCTGACTTCGTTCAGACATGATATGGTATTCCATCTCTGGCAGTGTAAAAAATTTTCTCAGCGCTTCTGATACCCCAGAAACGGAACCATCCACCCACCATCCCATATTCTCTTCTTCAAGACAAGCCCATGGCGTTGTCTTGGATGCAATCACCGGAATGCCAGCCGCCAAAGCTTCCGCCGCCGCAATGCCAAAGTTTTCCGACTTCGAGACCAAAAATGCCAATTCCGAAGATCGGAAAATCTCCTCCTTTATATTTCCGTAGATAGGACCCATAAACTTGATCTGTTCCGATATTCCCAGTTCCCTTGCCAATTTCTCCAAATCAGCACGATGTCCCACCTCATCTGACCCAACTATCCGTAATATCCATCCTTCTGGCTTCACCTCTGCCCAAGCGCGTAGCAAAGTTGGTATATTTTTTATAGGATGCAATCGCCCAATAAACAAAGCATAACGGGTGACGCTCCGCGGCAAGGAGTTAGAAGTTGGAAGATCGGAGATAGGAGTTTTCCCATCTTCTGTCTTTTCGGACTCTTGCATCCTCTTCCTATCTTCCATCTTCCATCTTCTATCTTCTGCAGCCCATTCTGGTAAATCTACTCCATTCGGTATGACGCCAATGGGCTGCTTCAGTCCCATCTTCCTAATACTCTCGGCCTCCAGTTCTGAAGCTGCATGAAAACAAGTAACATCTTCGAGATCGTGACGCTGATATAGACCAAGCGCAATCCGCTTCTTCCAATTCCGATAACTCATGGCCCAAGGGTCTAGACAACCTCTGGGCGATAATACCAAAGGGATATTGTTCCGTTTAGCCGCCCGAGCAATTTGATGATTGAGAGTAAGCCACAACCCGTTATCGTGAATAATATCCGGTTTGAACATTTTAATCTGATGATCCAACCATTGTTGGCAACCCGGTATCCATGATTGCCGAACCCCAGGCATTAATTTTGCTGAAACTGATTCTAACACCACACCTTCGGGAGAAGGTTGAACCGGTAAATGAAGATAATCAACAGTTAGTAACAGAACTTCATGTCCAGAGGATGCCAGATATTTTGCTAGGTTTCCCACCGAAAAATATGGCCCACCATGACCGGGATGAAAGGAACCAATAGAAAGTAAAATTCTCATTTTTTTACAACACAGGTTCGGGATATTCAAAAATTCTTCTAACTGTGTCTGTAACTTCAACTAGGGGGACATCGTCCGATTCACGATTTAATATTTCCCAGCAAGATTCCAGCACAGCTTCTGAGGTAATCATTGTGAGGCATCTCCGCTTTTGTTCGTAACACTCATAGAGCATACAACCTTCACATTCCACTGGTACACGGTGTACAAAATGGCCTTGCCCATAAGGATACCATTTACCTGGGACATCTCTGGCCGAGAAAATGGCGACACAAGGTATCCCTCCCGCTACCGCGAGATGCATGGTGCCCGTATCATTTCCCAGATAGAAACGACAATTCTGCATTGAACATGCGGAGCCTCTTAACGATAATGATCCACAGGCATTACTCCCAACCTTTAGTGCAGTGATCAATTGTTCTGCTTGCTCTTTATCTTCGGGGCCCCCATAGAAAATGGGCCAAACATTTTGCACAGTAACCAACGCGGATAAAACTTCATGAAACTGTTCGGTGGGCCATAGCTTTGACTGCATTTTCGACCCCAACCCCACCGCAATTAATGTGTAATTATCAGGAATAAATTGATCGTTAAGCCAGGATTGAACCTCGTTCTCATCTGCAATACCCAGATTTAAACTATTATCAGTAGTAACATGAGGGTACTTTAGAATACCCAATTCATGTAATGCCCCTTGGAAAAAGTCTACTTCGTTTGCCAACGCTTTTAAAGGATGTAAACGGTTTTGGGCCTTTCGGTAGACCAGAGTTTGAATTTGTTTTTGTACACCGGCAGTGCGGAAAAACCAAAAATCTCGAATTGATCGAGAACGAAGCTTAAGCTCCGGTTCTAAATGTATAACCAAATCATAAGGACTTACCCGTATACGGATCCAAAGCCTAAAGACTCCTATCAATGCCCAACAACTTTCGAGAAATCCATACCCAACCGGATAAGATAGATATTGATCGACCATACCGGAATGCTCTAACAGTGAGCGACTTACCACATAACTCTTTCCCACATGTTGATCATACAACCAAGAAATAGTAGCCTCAGGATATGTATCACGTACCGATTTTAACGCCGGAATTGATACTAATGTATCCCCTAATTGGCCCGTTCGAAATATAAGTATATTCATCTTATGATAAGATGATTTATATGTAATAATAGAATCATAAATGTAATTTTCGATTTGATATATAAGGCAATAAATTCACCACTACTAATAACAAAGCTATTGATCTTAGCATAGCAAAATAACTGGTCGGAGATATTTCAAAATCCAATGCCAACGGTAATAAATGACCAAATATAATAATTGAAATTAATGGGTAATTTTTATTTTGTGAAAAGTTTATAATCGGCAGGAGGGTCAATGTAATTCCAATTACTAAACCAGCAACATAAACGCCCACTAATTTGAAGTCAGCATACCCTGCTGCAATAAAGTTATCAGAAGTATCTCCTCTCGGAAATCCATAGTTATCTTGAATTACACTGGCATTATCAAACCAATATTTTGTAGGGCGTATAAATCGTGGTAAAGCTCCCATGAATGCGCTAAAAAACACTTCACCTCTCAGGGCTCCTTTTTTATAAACGGCATCTTCAACAACTTGAATCCACATATAGTTCATGCGTGCTCTAACTTGTATATTATTTGAATATTTCGCCTTGAAATAAGAGTTATCGAGTTCAGAACTTTCAACTTGAGCTAAAACATTTTTTACTGATCTATCTCCATATTGAGACATATTTTCTTGCAAATTGAGTCGAAAATGCCAAAAGAAAGGAAACACTACCGTTGCCAATATATACACAACAAATCCACCTGCTATAATATGCTTCAAATATAACTTTTTATGTAAAATAAGTAATGCTAACCCATAAACAAGCAACATATTTATCATATCTCTTCGCCCTCGCGTAAACGTAAAGATAGTTTCAACTACAAGCAGTAGTATCCAATATATATTTATATTATTTGTTTGAATTCTTCTTAAAACATAAAATATTAAAATATATGACATAGGACTGAAAATAAACTGCAAAACTATCACCCAATAAGGTATTGATAGCATCACACTCAAACTATCTGTCCCGGAAAATCCACCTCCCAACAAAAATATATATACACGATAAATCCAAATAATAGAGTATGCAGCTAAAAAATAACCTCCACTTATTTTATCTAGGATATGGGGGATTACAAATAGTCCATCTGTATGAAAATTCTCTCTATTCTTTTGAAGTCCTTGACGGGCTACTAGTCTAGAAGATATTTGCGCTAGCATTATCCCCGCAATAAACGTCATACTAGATATCAAAACACTTCCATTTAAACTCTCTGTAGCATATACATCATCATATCCAGAAATATAAGATAACACCGGACCAAAACCAACATATAAGCAAGTCATCCAAATTGCGAAATCCGCTAAGTTAAAATTATTTCTTGAAAAGAAATATCTATTTCCGCCATGCAATATCGCAAAAACTATCAAAACAACTCCACATAATATTTCTTTATCCATTATATTTTATATATTTGTATTTAT
>Ga0222650_1000020_pt1 | contig 174554 bp, 163 predicted proteins | sample AntAcemetagen367_FD_179820 | JGI IMG/M metagenome (GOLD analysis project Ga0222650, IMG submission 179820) | Saline water microbial communities from Ace Lake, Antarctica - #367 | ecosystem: Environmental > Aquatic > Non-marine Saline and Alkaline > Saline | place: Antarctica: Ace Lake... | reverse complement strand
GCCAAAAAAGCCGAACACACACAGCCTACACCCAGCCCCAAATTTCCAGCCCACAAAGCACAAGTACACCTACGATACAAAGAGGCACCCCTCCCCGCAACCAACCTACCCGTCCTATAAACACTGGGTTGCCCCTCACCTTAGCCCTACTCCCCTTGGTACCCCGACGCAAACGAAAGAGGCTACGATCTCCCCAAAGAACCCTGTCCTCCCACACACTCATCAATGACTACGATGCGATTGCCTACCACACACAAGCCAAGCACCTTCCCAACAGAAAAACTCTAGCTACCACGACCGCAACAGCCCCTACACCGCAAGGTCACCACTTCCGCGTCACAAGCAAATACCAAAACCAAGAAACGGGTTATCTCTATTACGGCTTCAGATACTATGACCCCGAAACAGGCAGATGGCCAAATCGAGATCCCATTGAAGAAGAAGGGGGTTATAACCTCTACGCCTTCGTGGGGAATGATCCTCATGGGAAATGGGATTATTTAGGATTAACATTTACTGGTAGTCCAAGTGCTGATGCTATGATTGAAGCGGAACTCCAGCCTATTTTTGATGCTTTAGGTGATTTGGTATCTGATGTGGCTACAGCAACTGAGTGCGCAACTTTAAGTGGTTGGCAGATCAACCTTGCCATTGGAAAAGGTTATGTGAAAGTCCACCGTGTTATTATTAATGCTATAAATTTTGTGCCTCCAGGGATGGTAAATACTATATCTCCATGCCCTATTGGGATACCGATTCCAAAATATGGTTCTGTTGTAATTGATGCATGCTCGATAATTAAAATAATAATGAAGGCTTTGCCTGCTGCAAAAGCAGGCTTGATGGCGGTAGAAGTTTCAATTGAAAAAGTCGATGGCGCTATTGAAAAGCGAAAGGAGAATCTGTGTTGTGGATCTAAAAAATAAAATCCCAACAGCTTTGTTTTTCGTCCTTGTTTTTGTCCCAGTTACTTTGGGTACTGTGCTGAACTTTGACTTATATGGGCTGGCTGCGATTTGTGTTTATTTAATTATTTTGGTTGGTGTGTTTTGTAAAAATATTGCTGCGTTAATTATTTTTTGTTTACTATCGTGCTTAAAGCTTCTTGAAGCAATTTCCGCTTCAATTTCAGTATTTTTCCAGGATGTAATGCCTGAGATATATGGGTTTGATCTTTCCGGAACTCCACTCAAAATCTATCTGGTATTGTTGCTATCCATGTGGTTTATATCTTTATACTTTTGTGTTAAATTAATTTTTGGTGAAAGACAGCGAAAGAAGATAAACTGAGTGTCTGGAGGGGTAGATGTAACCGATCACGTTAATACCGTATCGGTTTCCTAAATTGACATCGTAAAATCGTCCTCGGATTCCCGGGTTGCGGTCGGAAAGGAGTCAGGCCGTGAGAACGTGCATTTAATATCTGACACTTTTATTGATCTAATTCGTTGATTCGTTTGCTTTCCTTTCCCATGAACCGTGCCTCCGGTAGGTAAGCCCCCGCAGGCCCCGCAGCAAGCCTCTCATCCTGTATATCCTACCCCTCCATATTATTATAATGTCACCTCGCAAAGTTGCCAAAGATCCCCGATCCACAAATCCCTAGACTTATCCAACCCTCTAGGCTAGCTTTGATCCATGCCCATCCGCACCACATTCCAAACCCTTTTCAGCCTCATCGGCCTATGGATGTGTATGATAATTGCACCTATGCTTACGATGCCCCATCAGGACACAAAAGCATCGTACACAACGCCAGACATGGCTACGCTGCAATCAGATGCCCCATCGACCGCCACCTACGATTACGGTACGCCACAAACCGATGCCGTTTCTTCGTTGATAGAGCCCTCTCTCCCCGCCACAAAACCGAAAAATACGCCTACGATGCATGAGATCACTCATCATCACAACCAGAGAACACTCCCAATAAACACAGGCTGGCCCCTCACTTTTGCGCTACTCCCACTCATCGCAATCCCTACCCGCAAACAGCTACGCCGAGCACACACCACCCCACGGAATGAAAAGAACAACTATGGGTATGATGACCTCTCGCACAACCTGCACCGCAGCATCTCTTCGGACATAAATACCCTAGAACACAGAATCGCATTACCCTCTACAACTCATCTACACGACTACGGTTTCTTAACCAAATACCAGGACGTGGAAACCGGTTACCTCTACTACGGCTTCAGATACTATGACCCCGAAACGGGTAGATGGCCAAATAGGGATCCCATTGAAGAACAGGGAGGACTAAACCTCTACGGGTTCGTGGGGAATGATGGGGTGAACTCTTGGGATATAAACGGACTTTCTGAAAAAATACTATGGAGTGGTTATGGAGGGGGCGCAAGTTACTCATTTTTTGCTTCATTTGGCTATTATGATTATCACCTATGGTCAAACTGTTTCGAAAAAGATGACGGCTGCTGTTACAAACAAGAAATACGTGTAAGGGCTGTTACATTTGGAATTGGAATTGGATTGGGAGTTAGTTTTGGAGGTGGAGGCGATGCCGATTTTTTAGCTGATAAAGACAAAGAATGGGAGGCCTTCAATGGGGGCGTGACTTTAGATTCGGCCTTGTCGGTGACATATTTTGTTGATAGCGCTAGTGCGTATTCAATATTCTGGCTGGGGGATGCTAAATCGATACAAATGGCAGAAATTCAGAGAACTGCTGATTTCGGTGTCGATGTTACATTTATCTCCAAGAACACTGGCCGATCGCGTGCAAGGCTCATTAATGAAGTCTCATGTGAATGTGAGTAAAGTATGGGGGATTTCCTTTTTGATTACATGCCGTTTATTTTTATGACGGTTATAAATACCTCTGCTATTTGTATTTTCTTAGGAATGTTCCTTTTCAGAAGGCATTTGCTCATAGAGTTGAACAGCGCGGGCTTATATCCAACAACAAAAAGTTATGTTTTCTTTTTCATTACGTTATATGAATGTGCACTTATTAAAATAAAGTTGGCTAAAAGTGGTGAGAAGTTGCCGCGGTATCTAAATATAGTGATCTTTTTGTTAACTGTTCCATCTATTGCATTGCCGTCCTTTGTTTTATTGGTCTTGTTTTTCTTTTGAAAACTTCTCCTCTGAAAAAGAGGTCAGCGTTGTATTTAGTCATTTCTAATAGTTTAACGTCTGATACTTTTATTTATTTTGTTCTTTGATTCTTCTCCTCTTTCCTTCCCCCTGACCCCCGCAGGCCCCGCGCCAGAACACTCCTTCGTCGTTAACCTGTCACGCTTCCTGCTTCTCCCCAAAGACCCCGGCCCGCCCGCAAGTCTCGCCCCCGAAATCCCCCGAGACTTCCCGGCAGTCCCAACCCCCAAGCGGAGTTCAGTCGCAAGCTCCTTCACGCATTCATTCCCCCGAGCGCCGCGCAGGAGTCGTGCCAACTGCTAGGCTTTGCCCCCTTCGCCCCCAAGCCCAGCAGTTGTCACGCCTCCAGCTTCCCACCCCCGGAGCAAACGGAAGTGAGATTATGCGAAGGAGCCTCTGGTACCGTCCTCAGTCGCAGGCTCCTTCCGGTTGGGCGTCGCCATCGCATAATCTTTTCTTCCGTTCACTCCGGTAAAAGGGTCAGGCGTTGCATTTAGTCATTTCCAACCATTTAATATCTGGCACTATGATTGGATTTGATCTTTGATTCCTTCTGTTCTTTCCAGGGCTTAACCCTGACTAACGTGTAACCTATGTCATTGCATTATTTGTAACCCATGTCCTTTCATTGAACCAGCTGATACTCGTATCTAGAAACTTTATCCATTCGGCTCGTTGATTCTTTGTATGAAATTGGGTAGAATAAAAAGTATTCTGTAACCCATTTACTGCTTATGAAATCACCTATCTCTATTTTACTGTTCGTTATTCTGGTCCCCCTTTTCCAAGCTTCTTCCGCGAACCTAGATTCATGGCCGCGTCATGTGACTATAGAATCAGGAATCATGACGGTTTACCAACCTCAGATTGATTCGTTGGAAGGGAACACCATTTCCGGTAGGGCTGCGGTGGCGTTTAAAGCCAGTAGAGAATCAGAACCGGTGTTTGGTGCGGTATGGATCGTGGGAACCGTCGATATCAATCGGGATGAGGGAATGGTAAACTACCAAACGCTAGAAATTACAGACACACGGTTTCCGGAGGGTTCCGACCAGGCGGGCTCTGAATTTCAAACCGCGGTCAAAGAAGGGATGAAAACGTGGGATTTAACCACGACGCTGGTTGCTTTAAAAACCTCGTTGGCGGCCTCTCAAGATAACCAAAAAGCCGAGGCGTCCTACAAACACTCCGCACCGGAGATCATTTACCGAGATCATCCCGCTTTACTTATAAATATTAATGGGAAGACCCGTCTCCGGGATATTGAAGGGACGCCTTATCAAAGCGTCGAAAACACCCCCTACCCTCTCCTTTTTGATTCCGCCCAAAAGACCTATTACTTAAATGCAGCGGAGGGCATCTGGTATCAGGCCCCGTCCGAAGACGGCCCCTGGGTCTTAGATCCGATCACACCGGAAAGCATAAAGACCTTGGTGGAAAACCGCAAACCAGAGGAAGGATCATCCACGTCTAAACCCTCAGAAGTCACTGCGGAGAATGCTCCTGATATCGTGGTAGCTCACAAACCCACTGAATTGGTTGTGAGTGAAGGTGAAGCCGAGTTCGGGCCTTTGGTTGAAAACCTTTTGGTCATCCGAAATTCTGAAACCCCGGTGTTTTTGGATGTCGCTTCCCAGAGCTATTATCTAAACTTGAGCGGACGTTGGTATTCCTCCACCTCCATGACGGGAACATGGTCCTACATCGAATCAGAGGATCTTCCGGATGTTTTTGCTAAGATGCCATCCGATAGTAGCTTTGCAGATATTCGAGCCTATGTGGCCGGAACGGATGAAGCTAAAGAAGCCGTGATGGATACACAGATTCCTCAAACTACGGCCGTGAAAAGGGGAACGGTCGATATAGACGTGATCTATGACGGGAAAGCAAAATTTGAAAAGGTAGACGGTACAGATCTCAGGTTTGCAATCAATGCATCCGAAACAGTCCTTGCAGATGGGAAAACGTATTATTTGGTCAAAGACGGCGTCTGGTATGTCTCTTCAAGCGCAACCGGACCTTGGGAGGTCTCTGATCATGCTCCACCGGGAATCGCAGGTACGCAGCCTTCCAGTCCGGTTTACAATACCAAATACGTCTACGTGTACGCATCGACTCCTCAAGTCATTTATGTCGGTTACACTCCGGGGTATCTGAGTAGTTATGTGGTAGGTCCCACGGTGGTTTATGGAACAGGATGGATGTACAGCCCCTGGTATGGCCCAAATTATTACTACCCGCGACATTCAACCTGGGGGTTTTCTGTTCGGTACAGCTCCGTTTCGGGTTGGGGATTTGGCATGAGTTGGAGTTCAGGGCCCTTCCGTTTCAGTTGGTATAATGGGGGAGGATGGCACGGGAATCCCTCATACGTTCGTGGAATATGGGGGCCGGGTCGATATCGCCCAAGTTACAACACCATTAACCGTGGTGAGATCAATCTAAACGTGAACAATACCAACATCAACATTGATAAGAATACGATTCAGAATAATCTGTATTCCCGCAAGGATCAGGTAGCAAACATCACTCCTCCAAATACGACTCGCCCAAGTCGGCCTACTCGACCTGAAAACCGTCCGGAGACCCTGCCGGCTACGCGACCCAACCGACCGGAAACGCTACCTGCCAATAATGTCTTTACAGACAAAGACGGGAATATATTTAAAAACGAAAATGGTAACTGGCAGTCCCACGAAAATGGCAAATGGAAAGATACCGGAGCACTCCAACCGGATACGCGACCCGCAGGGAAGCCAGATATATCCCGCCCCCAAATTGATAAACGTCCGCCTTCCATGCCAGACACGGCAAGACCCTCGATTCCCGCGACTCGCCCAGAAGTTAATCTTCCTAGTACACGCCCCAGCACACGCCCCTCAACACGCCCCTCAACACGTCCCATGACCTCGGTTTCGCGGCCTACGAGTAGTGGATATAATCAAGCCAGCTCTATGCAAAGGCAATCACACGCAAGGCAACGCTCAAGCTCTTCCGGAATGAGAAGAAGTGGTGGCGGAGGCGGAAGAGCTCGTTCTAGATAAAGAGTCATAAAAAGATGAATTCACTTTCCGGGCCTTCCCTCCGGCAGAAATTCCATCAGGTAAGTTTATGCCCATCTTTACTCACCCTTCCGAAAGTACGGGCGGCAATTGATCCGCATGGGCTGGGATTTCATCCACTAAAGCTTGAGCGACCGTAGCCCCATTTAGGCCCTCCAACTTTGCATGATACTCTAGTACCAATCGATGCTGTAACACCGGAACCGCTATGGCTTTGATATCTTCATAACTGACGTTTTCTCGTCCTTCCATCAAAGCTTTGGCCCGCCCTGCAGCAGCCAGTCCGATCGCCGCCCGGGGGCTGGCTCCGTATTTGATTGCGTTTGCGGCCTCGGACTGGCCTTTATGACTTCCATGAACCAGGCGGGCAATATAATTGGAAACGACTTCTGGTAGATAAATTCTCCGAGTCATTTCCATGATAGATAGGAGTTCATTCGGCTGAAGGATCTGTTTCCCTTTTGCCTCTTCACCCAACTGCCGATTTTCGACAATACGTTGCAAGACCTCCGGACCGCCCGCTTGAATATTCAATTTGAATAGGAAGCGGTCTAGTTGAGCCTCGGGTAAAGGATAGGTTCCCTCTAATTCAATCGGGTTCTGGGTCGCCAATACAAAAAATGGTTCAGGTAAAGCATGACGTTCCCCCATAGAGGTTACTTTGTGCTCTTGCATGGCTTCAAGTAATGCCGATTGGGTTTTAGGACTCGCCCGGTTAATCTCATCCGCGAGGACCAATTGGCAAAACAAAGGCCCTTTCTGAAAAATAAATTTCCGTTCCCCATCCCTATCCTGCAGCATAGGATTTCCGGTGATATCTCCCGGCAGTAAATCGGGTGTAAATTGAACGCGTTTGGTTTCCAAACCCAACACCGTACTTAACGACCGAACCAATTCAGTTTTTCCTAAGCCGGGAAGTCCTTCTAGTAAGAGATGCCCGCGCGCGAGCAAACAAACGACAACTTGATCAATCAGTTTTTCCTGTCCGAACAAAACAAGATTTAACTCAGCCCGTACCGCCTGAAGTTTTTCAGCCGTAGATGTCAGTTCAGATTCAGTGAGTGGGTTTTTCGTCATAGATAAGCCGGGGGTTGTGTGGATTATTTAAAAAATTCTTTAAGTACGTTTTCTTCATCCGGGAGGATGTCCTGTTGCCAAACCACTTCGCCACTTCCGCCAGTGGATCGAAGCGTACCTGCAGATTGAGAGATGGTTTCCCGTTCGTCCTCGTGTTCCGTATCGCGAAGTTCAAGTAAATCTCCAATTCGGGCATTTTCTAAATTCCCGGGTTCTAAGGCCATAGGTATCACCGGCTGGGCAATGGGCTCAAAGTCTTTAAGGGTCAAATCAGCCGGACCTCCGCCACGGCTGAGTCCTCCAGCACCGGGTTGATCCCCAAACCCTTGAATAATTCCGGCCGCAATCAAGGCCTGTTCCATGGCCTGCCCCTGCTCCATTAAACGTGCTTCAAGTTCTTGAAGTTGTTGCGGATCGATTTGTTGTAACTGGGAAAGATCGACTTGTTGTAACTGATTCAGCATTTCCTGATTTAGCTGGAACCCTTCCTGTCCCATCTGCTCAAGCATCTGTTCCAGATAGTCTTGCATGGCTTGTTGTTGGGGATTCATCAACTGATCTCTGCCTTGATCTACCAAAGCTAAAAGTGCAGAGGTCGAATTCATGGCTTGCATCAATCGCTCCGAATCATTTCGGACACGGCTACGCATGCGATCCGTAGCCTCCAATGTCGAGGGATCATACCATTCCTTCATTGGCTTTGCTCGGAGTTGCTCCAGCTCATTGCGGAGAGACTTCAACGCATCTTCATCTACGATTTCCTGCTTCTCCAACTCATCGGTAAAGCTTTCAACGGCCGTCCAGTCCGGAGGCTCTATGCGTTGGAAGGTAGTCGGCGATGCCGGTTTCGGGAGGGGCATGACCGCTGCCAAAGCCAAAAAAACCCCCACCCCAAGACAGGGAGGTAAAAGGTGTTGAAATCGGATTTGAACCGGGAGGCTCATGTCCTTAGGTAGAGGAGGCCATTCGCCTATTCCCTGCCAAGCAGAAATCAATCGGTGATTCAGCTTCCACCCCACGTCTATACGGGAAAGCGCGGTAGCCTGTTCAATTTTTCGAGGGGCATAGGCTGTGAGGGCGGTTAACACCGAAACCACTAATGTGCCAGCTCCCAGTAACCATGCAGGAAAAGTCGATTGATTTTGAGCACGGAGTAACCAAATCAACAATCCGGTTATCAGTCCGGTGGCAATCATCCTTCGGGAAAAATAGTACCAAAACCACCCAAGATTCACAAACCAGCGCATCCGATTACATAGTCGGCGCCAAGGTTGGGGAATGGGGGTAGATGGTGGCATGAACGTGAGTTTACAGATAGACGTGGGTTTAAAGATGGGGGAGACGAGGTTTTTGTTACTGAGAATTACTTCTTTTACTCAACCACAGACAGGAGTGTCTGTGTTACGATTCATTAAACCCAATTTCTTCTGTAAGCGAAAGATAATTTAGCAGACAGATTGTGCTCAACCCTTTGAATACATCCTTATGACTGAAAAAGCTCTGCTCCCTCTCGACGAACATAATCTCCGCCTTCAACAAAGTGTTCACCCAACAGACTGGGAAAATCCAGAACCGAAAGAACGCTACAACCTTGTGGTCATCGGTGCCGGTACTGCCGGATTGGTGACCGCATCTGCGGCGGCAGGACTCGGGGCCAAGGTCGCACTGATCGAACGTTCCTTAATGGGTGGAGACTGTTTGAATGTCGGTTGTGTTCCGTCCAAAGGAATCATTCGTTCCGCACGGCAGGTAGCCGCCGTTAAGGTTGCAAAAGACTTCGGAATAAATGTCCCAGAGGGTGTCACTGTTGATTTTCCCAAAGCCATGGAACGGATGCGCAAATTGCGTGCGGACATTTCGCCCGTTGATTCGGCGGCCCGATTCAACGAACTAGGGATTGATGTGTTTCTAGGGCAGGCACGGTTTGTGGATGACCAGACGGTAGAAGTGGAAGGCGCGAAACTAAACGTTAGTCGCGCGGTGATTTGTACGGGTGCCCGGGCCTCCGCTCCGGAAATTCCCGGATTGGATCAGGTAGAATACCTAACCAATGAAACCCTGTTTTCTCTAACCGAACTGCCAAAACGTTTCGGAGTCGTTGGCGCAGGCCCCGTTGGATGCGAGATGGCACAGACCTTTGCGAGATTAGGTTCGGAGGTTACCCTCATCACCTCGAAACGTGGCGTGCTTCCCAAAGAAGATCCTGATGCGGCGGCGCTTGTAAAAGCAGCCATGGAGAAGGATGGCGTTCGAATCATAGACGGAGGAAAACAACTCACCGTCTCAAAAGCCGACCAAGTGATTAATCTCAACATTGGTGATCAGGAGTTTCAGGTAGATCAGCTATTGATCGCGGTCGGTCGCGCTCCGAATGTGGAAGGGCTGAATTTGGAAGGCGTGGGGGTAGACGTTTCTAAGGGAGGGGTCGTGGTAAATGATCGGCTCCAGACAACAAATAAAAAGATCTTCGCGGCGGGCGATGTTTGTTCCTCTTATCAATTTACCCACGCGGCTGATTTTATGGCGCGGAATGTTATTTCGAACGCGTTATTTTTTGGCCGGGCCAAAACTAGCGATTTGATCATTCCCTGGTCCACATATACCTCGCCTGAAGTAGCACACGTAGGGATCACCCCTCAACAGGCAGAAGCGGAAGGCATTGAAATCGATACCTTCACCCAAGACATGACGCATGTGGATCGCGCAATTTTAGATGGCGAAACCGAAGGCTTTGTCCGGGTCCATGTGAAAAAAGGAAGCGATCAGATTCTGGGGGCAACGGTGGTAGCCGGAAATGCCGGAGACTTCATTTCCCTTTACAGCATGGCCATGAAAAATAAGATCGGCTTGAAAGGAATTGGAGGAACGATCTTTCCCTATCCTACTCAGGCGGATGCCGTACGTAAAACGGGAGACTTATATAATCGCACTCGTCTGACGCCTAAAGTAAAATCGCTTATGGATAAATTTCTGGCATGGCGCCTAAATCATTAAAAGGAGATCTTATGACCCCAACTGCAAAAAATGAACTCGGACAGTTTATGCGTGGACTCAAGCGGAGAAATCCACATGAAAAAGAATTTCACCAAGCTGTTGAAGAGGTGATGCACTCGCTCATTCCCTACATCGTAGATCATCCAAAATACAAGGCCGCTAAAATTTTGGAACGGATGACGGAGCCGGACCGAATTATCATATTTCGAGTGAGCTGGCAGGATGACAAAGGTGAGATACATGCGAACCGGGCCTGGCGGGTACAATTTAATGGTGCCATCGGACCTTACAAAGGCGGATTGCGCTTTCATCCATCGGTCAACCAAAGTATTTTAAAATTTCTAGGCTTTGAGCAGGTGTTAAAAAATAGCCTTACCGGATTACCTATGGGCGGAGCAAAGGGTGGGTCAAATTTTGATCCCAAAGGGAAAAGTGATAACGAGATTATGCGGTTTTGCCAGAGCCTAATGATTGAATTACATCGACACATCGGAGAAGACACGGATGTACCAGCGGGAGACATTGGAGTAGGTTCCAGAGAAATCAGTTTCCTTTTTGGCCAATACAAACGGTTGGCGAATCGGCATGCGGGGATCCTCACCGGTAAAGGTCTCGCTTTTGGAGGAAGCTGCGTACGTACGGAAGCAACAGGATACGGCTGTGTGTATTTTTGTGAAAATATGCTGAAGCATCGGAATGAAACGCTAGAGAATAAAACGATTGCCATTTCTGGTTCAGGAAACGTGGCGATCTATGCCGCCGAAAAAGCTATTGAGAAAGGGGCTAAGGTACTCACTCTATCCGACTCTAAAGGGACCATTCACTGCCCGGATGGTTTAACCAAAGAGCAATTAGCGAAAATCAAAGAGGTCAAAGAAGTTAATCATGGTCGAATCTCCGAGCTTGCGGACGCTTTCGATAGTATTTCGTTTATGGAGGGGGAGCGGCCTTGGTCGGTTGCGGTGGATATAGCCATGCCCTGCGCCACCCAGAATGAGCTTAACCTTGAGGAAGCGACCCTGCTTATGGGTAACGGACTTCAGGTTGTCTGCGAGGGAGCCAATATGCCAACCGAAAATGATGCCGTACAGGCCTTGATCGAGGCTAAGATTCTCTATGGGCCTGGAAAAGCCGCAAATGCAGGTGGGGTAGCGGTATCCGGTTTGGAGCAAAGCCAAAATGCACTACGTATTTCCTGGGGCCGTGAAGAGGTAGATAGCCGCCTGAAAGAAATCATGAACAACATTCATGAGAAATGTGTACAGTACGGGGAAGAAGATGACGGATACGTGAACTATGCCAAAGGAGCAAATATTGGTGGCTTTATTAAGGTCGCCGAGGCGATGCTGGCGTATGGGGTGGTGTGAGTTTAACCTAGAGTGCTGAAGCTTGCTTCCGCCTTCAGGCAGGAAGCACTCCAAGGCACTTAAAAAAGTTAGGGGAGATACGGGGGTTGGAAAACCCCCGCTCCATTCTCTTTTATGCCGGTTTAAGTACAACCGCACTTAGCGGTGGTAAGGTAAGTTCGACAGAATATTTTTTGCCCATCCATGGTTTCGCTTCGGTATGAACGCCTCCAGAATTACCAACATTACTTCCTCCGTAGATTTCAGAATCGCTATTGAGGATTTCTTTATAGAATCCGGGTCGCGGAACGCCTAAGCGATAGTTCTCACGGGGAATCGGAGTAAAGTTCAATACTACCACCACGATATCCTCAGGGTCTTTGGCTTTACGAATATAGGAGAGCACGCTTTGCTCGTTATCGTGAAGATCGATCCATTCAAATCCTGCTCCATCGAAGTCTAGTTCATGCATGGCTGGATCAGAGGTGAACAGTTGGTTGAGGTCCCGAACTAAATTACGTAGCTTGAAGTGAGGATCGTATTGAGTCAAATGCCAGTCGAGTTGTGCCCCGTCCTGCCATTCGGTCCACTGTCCAAATTCACAACCCATGAATAATAATTTCTTTCCTGGATGCGTCCACATATAGGCATAGAGCAGACGCAAATTGGCAAATTTCTGCCACACGTCACCCGGCATTTTATCCAGCATGCTTTTCTTTCCATGAACCACTTCATCGTGTGAGAAAGGAAGAATAAAGTTTTCGTTGAAGGCATAAATCAGCGAGAAGGTGATTTCACCATGATGGTATTTTTTATGGATAGATTCCTGCTGGGTATACTCCAACGTATCATTCATCCAGCCCATGTTCCATTTAAGGCCGAACCCTAAGCCTCCGAGATAAACCGGACGACTGACCATGGGCCAGGCGGTGGATTCTTCGGCAAAGGTAAGGAAACCGGGGAATTCCGCATGTACGATTTCATTAAATGTTTTCAGGAAGCTTACGGCGCCCAGATTTTCACGTCCGCCAAATTCGTTGGGGACCCACTGCCCTGCTTCACGGCTGTAGTCTAAATAAAGCATGCTGGCTACCGCATCCACACGGATACCATCCAAGTGATACACTTCGGCCCAGAACATGGCCGAGCTTAAGAGGAAGGTACGTACTTCATTACGGTCGTAATTGAAAATTAAGGTACCCCAATCCTGGTGTTCACCTTTACGCGGATCAGAATGTTCGTAGAGATGCGAACCGTCAAATTGGCTAAGTCCATGGGGGTCTTTAGGGAAATGGGCCGGAACCCAATCCAAAAGTACGCCAATGCCTTCTTGGTGGCAGCGATCGACAAAATGCTTAAAGTCATCGGGTGACCCAAAACGGGACGTTACGGCATAATAGCCTAACGTTTGATAGCCCCAAGAACCGTCGAAAGGATGTTCGGTGATCGGCATCAGCTCGATATGAGTGAATCCAAGATTTTTCACGTAGGGCAATAAATCTTCAGCCAATTCGTGGTAGGTCATGAAGCGTTCGTCACCATCTTCCTTCACTTTTTTCCAAGATCCTAAATGACATTCGTAGACGGAGATCGGTTGGTTGAGTGGATCGGGTTCCGCTTTGCGGTCCGTCATCCATTTTTCATCCTTCCATTCGTAGGCATGGATATCCCACACCCGAGAGGCCGTACGCGGACGAAGCTCTCCTGAGAAGGCGTAAGGATCGGCTTTGTGCTGTAGCCCCCCGCCCTGTCCACGAACTTCAAATTTGTAGAGATCACCCAAAACTAAACCGGGAATGAACAACACCCAAATACCCGATTCGCCCAAGCTTTGCATGGTATGAAGGCGGCCGTCCCAACGGTTAAAGTTTCCAATGACACTCACCCGTTCTGCACAAGGTGCCCAAACGGCAAAACTGACACCGGAGACGCCGTTCATGTCTAAAGCATGAGCGCCCATATAATCATAGGTACGATAATGAGTGCCCTCTCCAATCAGATAGAGGTCCGTGTCAGGAATCCGAACATGATAGATATCGGCGTAGGGGTCTTCATAGGTACGCGGCTCCGCATCTCGATCTTCCACCGTAAGTTGATAGGTTTCGGGTAAATCTTCAAATGAAGCTTCAAAGACGCCGTGCGGATGAACCCGATCCATCTCTATATCTCCGGCCACTGTTTTCACAGACATGGCTTTGGCATGAGGTTGAAAACTGCGAATGACTCCGCCTCTCCCTTTACCCACTACTCTTCCAAGAACACCGTAAGGGTTGTAGTGACAGGCATCAACTAATCGGTTGATATCTTCAGGGTAAACAGGGGCTTTGCTTTCTTTTTTCTTGGTCGCCATAAAATAAATCTCCATCTTGAAGTGGCAACAGTGTTACATTCAATAGGTAGATCGTCAAACCTCTATGGAGGTAAGTTGGCGCGGATACTTGAGCGATCACGCAAAGCCACGAAGCCGAAAAGGCATGTATACGTGTAATTCTGTGCAGCTAAGTAGCTTGGCGTGAGAAAAATCAGCCTCCATGGCTACTTGGAAAAGGAACTTGTATTTTATTCGGTTTATGAGAGAGGAATCCGCATGGAGAATTCACACAAGCCCAAAATTTTAGTCACCGGCGGTGCAGGCTTTATTGGTTCCAACTTGGTTCGACTCCTCATAGAGGAAAAAAAGGCTCAAGTCGTAAACCTTGATAAACTCACCTACGCCGGCAACCCGTCTTCGTTGTCTGATATTGAAGAGCTTCCTGGATATAGCTTTGAGCAAGTCGATCTTTGCGATGCTACAGCGCTGCAAATCGTATTTGAGAAGCATCAACCCACAGCGGTTATGCATTTGGCAGCTGAAAGTCATGTAGACCGCTCCATTGACGGGCCCGGTGATTTCATTCAAACTAATATTGTGGGCACCTTCACCCTTTTACAGGCGACTCTGAAGTATTGGCGTGGATTGGAAGCGGAGGCTAAAGAGTCGTTCCGGTTCCTCCATGTGAGTACGGATGAGGTCTATGGCTCTCTGGATTCGGATGCCCCAGGGTTTAATGAGCAAACCCCGTATGATCCCCACTCCCCTTACAGCGCCAGCAAAGCGGCCTCGGATCACTTGGCCCGCTCTTGGGCCGACACCTATGGGCTTCCAGTATTGGTAACCAATTGCTCCAATAACTACGGTCCTTATCAGTTTCCGGAAAAATTGATTCCAGTGGTCATTCTGAAATGCCTGCGAAATGAAGAAATCCCGGTGTATGGAAAAGGGGAGAATATTCGGGATTGGCTCTATGTGGGTGACCACGCCGAAGCTCTCTACACGGTCTTAACCAAAGGACGGGTTGGGGAAACCTATAATATTGGCGGAAACAACGAGCGCCAAAACATCGAATTGGTTCAAACCATCTGTGCGATGTTAGACGAACTTCGTCCGGGTGAAAAACCCTATGCGGATAACATTCGTTTTGTAACCGATCGACCAGGTCATGATATGCGCTACGCGATCGACCCAACCAAAATTTACAGTGAACTCGGCTGGGAACCCAAAGAAACCTTTGTCAGCGGTTTTCGTAAAACTGTAGAATGGTATTTGGATAACACCAAATGGTGGCAAGATATTCTGGACGGAAATTATCAATTGGAACGCCTGGGCCAAGACTCCAGCAACTAAGAAGGGACTTCATATGATTGTATTACTTGGCGGTACTGGCTACGTGGGCAGGGCTTATCAGGAGCTCTTCAAACAACGAGGCCTTCCATACAAATCCCTTTCCCGGGCGGAAGTAGATTATACGGATCTGAAGACGCTCACGTCTTGGTTAAAATCGAACAAACCTGATTTCCTAATTAATGCGGCGGGATACACTGGCAAACCAAATGTAGACGCTTGTGAGGCGGATAAATACAATTGCCTATTCGGCAATGCCGTTTTTCCAGGAATTGTCGCAGCCGCCTGCGCGGATGCAGGCTTGCAATGGGGTCAGGTATCCAGCGGATGTATTTACACTGGCTCCAAGCCGGACGGAAGCGGCTTCACGGAAGAGGACGCTCCAAACTTTTCTTTTCGTACGGACAACTGCTCCTTCTATTCCGGAACAAAAGCTTTAGGGGAAGAAGTTCTTAAGGACGTTGAAGATGTCTGGATTTGGAGATTACGTATCCCTTTCACTCATATGGACGGCCCTCGGAATTATTTGAGTAAGCTTATGCGTTATGAACGCCTGCTGGAGGCGACCAATGCGATTTCGCAGTTGAATGAATTTGTAGCTTCCACCTTCGCTTGCTTCGAAAAACAAGTCCCCTTCGGAGTCTACAACGTAACCAACCCCGGGCAGGTAACCACAAGGGAAGTTGCAGGAATGATTGAGGATGCGGGTTTAGCTCCTCATACCTTCTCCTTCTTTGATGACGAAACCGAATTTATGCAAAAGGCCGCGATTACGCCGCGATCCAATTGTGTCACCGACAGTAGTAAGCTAACAAATGCTGGCATCCAATTGACTCCAGTAAAAGATGCCATCGCAGAAGCACTGGCGAATTGGGTTCCCGAGCTTACCTAACACGGATGATCCCGCATATAAACCGATCGATATGGACCTGTAAAAAGAGGAGACGCTATGAAACGTAAAGGAATTATTTTAGCCGGAGGATCCGGAACGAGACTGCATCCTTTAACCCGTGCGGTATCCAAACAACTGATGCCTATTTATGATAAACCCATGGTATATTATCCTTTGTCGATGCTGATGCTTACGGGGATTCAAGAGATATTGATTATCAGTACGCCTCACGACCTGCCCCACTTTAAGGAATTGTTGGGCGACGGTAGCCAGCTTGGAATTAGCCTTAGCTATGCGGAGCAGCCTAGTCCCGACGGATTGGCTCAAGCATTCATCATTGGTGAAGACTTTCTCAATGGAGCCCCCAGCGTACTCATTTTAGGCGACAACCTATTCTACGGTCATAAAATCGACACGTCATTAGAGGCTGCGAATAGCTCCGAGGGAGCCACGATTTTCGGATATGCGGTCGAAGATGCAAAAGCTTATGGGGTGGTCGAATTTGCCGAAGACGGAACCGTGTTATCTATCGAAGAAAAACCGGATGATCCAAAATCGAATTACGCGGTGCCGGGGATCTACTTTTATGATAGCGATGCTCCTCGCTATGCCAAAGAACAAGAACCGTCGCCACGCGGTGAATTAGAAATTACCGATTTAAATTTACGGTACTTGAAAGAAGGAAAACTCAAAGTCGAATTACTCGGACGCGGAACCGCCTGGTTGGATACCGGTACCAGTGATAATCTACTGGCCGCCTCGCAATTTGTACAGGTCATCGAGAAACGGCAGGGACTAAAAATCGGTTGCCTCGAAGAAATCGCCTGGAGAAAAGGGTTCATCAGCAAAGCGCAGTTTTCCGATATCGCAGAGAACTACGGGAAAAGCCAATACGGTTCCTATTTACGGAAACTAGCGAAATAGATCAGAGAAAAGGTAAGCGCTATTACTGACGGCTGGGAGCGCGCTCCGCCGATCTAAGGGATGAGGTTAGATGGCTTCTGAACTCTTCGACTCTCGGCGGGAAGTCTTTGATCCGCTGCATTTTGTTAATATCTCTCTGCCGCCCTGATGAATCCTCTCGGGTCGGTTCTTTGATCTCATCGGCATTGGCGAGGGCCGATTCACTCCGGGAAGGGAATGCCGCAAAGGTCATCAAGTGAGTTTAGACGGCCTTCAGGGTCGATCCCTTAGAGTAAATAATCTCCTTCCAGATTGAAGGGTCTTTCATGTAAAGAGATCGAATTGGTTTTAGTGTTGGACATGTTGTATCTACAAGGTTGTTTGCTAGGTTGATGGCGGTATGAAGTTCTTTGCTTTGTGTGTGTGGGTAGGCGCATTCACGATTTGGAGAAAATCCTAATCGGACTCGTCATCGGAATCGCTATCGGGATCGAAACCCTGAGCCCTGAAGTATTTTCCTGCCGGTAGTTGGAACGGGGTCGCCCCACCTTTATGGGTAGACTCTTTTAAGTGGCTGGCGTTTCCATATTTTCAGCTTCGATACCGTAGCGATGCCGATACCGCCTGTCCGAGTCACGCCATTTTCACCAATTCGTAAATGCTCCCTGTGTTGGCTTCACCTTGACTCCCCGGCCTCTTTCGGGCATGTTTTAAGAATCCTATCTCCCATCATAACTTCAAAGTCGCCGCTTCATGCTTATGTGCGAAAAGCCGGTTCCTCTCCATGGACGTTTAACGGAGGGGCCGCAAAAGACGAAGAAGAGGCGACTCCGTTCTCGAGCTTTTATCGGAGACGATCGTCGGCCACTGGAGCCCTGATGGCCAAGACGGAAGGAGTACTCAAATAACCCTGCAAGAGAGAACAGCGGCCGAGGTCAAAACAGCCGAGGCTCGAGAAGAACTGGCCAACACCCTCACCCATGGCGTGGGAATATTGGCGGCTATGGGCGGCGGAGCGGTACTCATCGTCATGGCCGCTCTGACGCGGGATCCTTGGAGGATCGTAGGGACCTCCGTCTTCGCGACGACTCTCATTCTTCTCTACACAGCGTCCACGCTCTACCATGCCGCCCGGTCCCCTAAGCTAAAGCGCCATTTGAAGATCCTCGACCATGCCTCCATCTATCTCCTTATTGCGGGGAGCTATACGCCATTCACTCTTTTTGGAATCCGGGGGGGATGGGGGTGGAGCCTATTCGGTATCATCTGGGGATTGGCCGTGTGCGGGGTGATCTTCAAGCTTTTTGCGGCTGGTCGCTTTAAGTTAATCTCAACGGGGATCTACGTGGCCATGGGCTGGCTTGTCGTCATTGCCATCGGCCCCATGGTCAGACAATTGGATCCTCCCGTCCTCATTTGGCTCTTTGCTGGAGGAGTAGCCTACACCGGAGGCACGGTCTTTTACCATAACCAGCGTCTAGCCTATTCCCATGCGGTATGGCACGGCTTTGTGCTGAGCGGATCCGTGTGCCATGCCATGGCCGTGGGACTCCTGATCTAGAGGTCGGCCTCCGAAAATTAATCTAAAAAAAGGGATGACGCGCAAGCTTATGAGAGCCTGCGGGTAGGTTTAGTAGACGGTGAGTTGGCCAAATTAGAATCTGACGAGCCGGCCCGACGACGACGCCAAAGGCGAGTGTCGGGACTAGGTACTACACGAACCTACGGCCAGAAAATGTACGCCGCACATGTATCCTATCCGCTTGAGCACGTTCTTATGCTCAGACATCTGGGAAAGGGTCTCCAACCCTATACGCTGGGGTTTCTTTTCATTAATCTTGCCAACCTTTTTAATAGGAGTATCAGGGCCCTCGTTACCATTTTCCCTTTTCTTAAGGGTAAAATGAACTATTTATGACAAAACCCCCTTCATCTCCCCTATTCCGTCCACGGTTGCTGGACTGTTTTGATCCAAAAAAGGAAAAGATTAACTGGGGGGCTGAGCTTATCTCTGGGATGACCGTGGGGGTGATTGCCCTACCGTTGGCCTTGGCCTTGGGGATTGCCAGCATTCCGGCAGGGACATATACCGCCCTCCCCGCACCCGCCATTGGTATCATCACTGCCATCATTGCGGGGATCATCATTTCAACTTTGGGCGGAAGTCGAGTACAAATTGGAGGCCCGACGGCGGCCTTTATTCCGATTGTCATGATGATTATCCAGGAACACGGATATGATGGATTGTTGGTAGCGACTCTGATGGCTGGCGGAATATTGATCTTGATGGGGCTAACCCGCATGGGGACGCTGATCAAATATATTCCCTGGCCTGTAACTAGCGGATTTACCACCGGAATTGCGGTTTCGATCATGCTATCGCAAATACCGGATTTACTTGGATTCAACATCGAGTCCGGAGTACCTCGGGACTTTTTTGATAAAATTGAATGGTTGATTCTCCATGTATCTACGCTCCAGCCATCCACCGCGGTTCTAGGATTTCTAAGCATAGCGATCATCCTGGGTTGGCCGCATATGAGATGGAAGCGGATTCCAGGTTCCATCATCGCCATGATCCTCGCTACCCTAGTCGTAAAAATAATGGGAAGTGGAGAGGTGGCGACCATTGCTTCAAAATTCGGTGCCGATGCCCTTTCCTCGGGCCTTCCCCGCCCCCAGCTTCCCAATATTGAGTGGAGCACTATCCGGGATCTAATAGGTCCAGCAACCGCCATCGCCATTTTGGGCTCTATCGAATCGTTGCTCTCCGCAGTGGTCGCAGACGGACTTTCCGGAGACCGGCATGACAGTAATACCGAACTCATTGCACAAGGGGTCGCAAATCTCTGTTGCCCTTTTTTCGGAGGCTTACCTGCCACCGGTGCCATTGCCCGAACCACGGCAAACATCAATAGTGGTGGGAAAACCCCCATCTCCGGACTCATACATGCGGCAACCTTATTGTTGCTGATGCTCATCGGATCAAAATGGGCGGGTATGATTCCGATGTGTGCCATGTCAGCGGTATTGATGGTGGTCGCACTCCGCATGGGGGACTGGCATGACCTCAGCCGTTGCCGAAAGATGCCGCGGAGTGATGCCCTAGTCATGCTCACCACCTTTGGGCTGACTGTGGTCTTTGATTTAGTGATCGCGGTGGAAATAGGTATGGTGTTGGCCGCGATGCTTTATATCCGACGCATATCGGAAACCACCGAAGTTAGCCTGGTCACCGATCAGGATATGTTGGAACGCCCCGAACATCTGGCCCAAGGCAAAACCACTCCTACAGGAGTTCGGGTCTACCGTATTTTCGGACCCTTTATGTTCGGCGCGGCCGAAAAGATGGAGGGCGCATTAGAGGCCCAAGGGGATTTACCCCAGATCCTGATTCTACGCTTACATCTAGTGACCGCTATGGACACTACCGGCTTGAACGCTTTGGAAAGCCTCTTGGAGCGCATGCAGGAACATCACAAAACGGTCATCCTCAGTGGGGTACATTTACAACCACTACGTATGATGCGCAAATCAGGATTCCTTGATAAAGCGGGCTCCGAAAACTTCGCCGCAACCTTTGATGACGCCTTGGCTTTAGCGGAAGAAAAACTTCTCGCATAAAAGATTTTCCAGCTGAAACAGAAAACGAAAAAAGACCATACCTAAAAAATATGGATAAAATCTAAAACAGAAAAATCGGGATGACTGCCTTTGGAGTGGCTAGGAAGATTGAACGGGTATACCGGCTCTCCGGAACGGCCCTGCGATATAGCACTTTGGGCGTTCCCTCTGGAGAAGGTACAGGGAACCCTTCCAAATCAGGATGGGCTCCCTCCAATGATTTTGCCCCTCTGCAAACAGGTCCAAGCCCATTACATGGAACCCTTACACTTAAAGGAATTAGCAGAACGTAGTTTAGTTTGCCCAGAACACTTGAGCCGCGTTTCCCATCAAAGCACAGGCTTACGATTTCGGGATTATCTAGCCAAAACTTATGTGGCCGCAGCCTATTTAGCTCTAACGGAGGGTAATGATCCGATTCCCTAAATCGCCGGCCATTGCGGATTCTCGAAGCTTTCCCGCTTTAATAACGGCTTCAAAACCGATATGGGAATAACTCCACGTGCGTGGCGGAAACCTAAAAAATCCTATAACTGAAGTCCGTCGGGTTTACATCTGAGCTATCTTCCGATAGTTATTTTCGATGAACGTCCCCCCTCTCCTACACCGTTGTCCCGAATTCAAAGACCGCTGCGCTGTCGTATGCGGTGAAACCCAATTAAGCTATGATCAGCTTTTTAAAAAAGCCGGTGAGGTAGCGAAAGGCCTTCTTCAGGGAAAACCACATCTCGAAAGTGAGAGTATAGGTTTGGCCGCGGAGGCCGGATGGGAGTACGTGTGTTTGCTATGGGGCATCTGGCGAGCTGGAGGCGTGGCGGTTCCAATCTCCCTAGCTGCAGGTCCGGGAGAGATCGCTTACACGCTGGAGGATGCGGAAATTTCCCGTGTACTCTGCTCCGAACATGAACGGGAAGCCTTGATCGAAAAACTTCCGAAAACGTTTGCCGCCCCCTTGGGCACGAAGGAGTTGAAAGGTCTGTCGACGGAGACGTTTCCGGAAATTGATTCCGCTGCCTATGCCCTGATTATTTACACAAGTGGCACCACCAGCAAACCAAAAGGGGTTCCGCTTTCCCATGCCAACTTGCTGGCGCAGGTTGAAAGCCTTTGTGAGGCTTGGGAGTGGCAGGCTTCTGACAGTATTCCATTGTTTTTACCTCTTCACCACTTGCACGGGCTCGTGAACATTCTTTGTTGCGGACTCTACAGTGGCGCGAAAGTGGAAACCCTTCCTCGTTTTGACATGGGCGTTTTATTGCAAGAGGTATCCGAAAACGCCTACTCTGTATTTATGGCGGTCCCCACAGTATACGTAAAACTGATTGAGGCCATTACGGCACTATCGAAAGAGGAACAAGCTCCTGTTTGCGCAGGGTTCAAATCGATGCGGCTGATGGTTTCCGGTTCGGCTGCCCTGCCCGTATCCGTGCATCGGCGTTGGCACGAACTTACGGAACAGGTTTTGCTGGAACGCTACGGGATGACCGAAATAGGCATGGCTCTCTCAAATCCATTTTCTGGGGAACGTAGACCCGGTACGGTGGGCCAACCGCTTCCAGGAGTAAACATCCGGTTAATTGGTGAAGCGGGTCAAGAAGTAGAGGAGACGATTTCCGGAGAAATTCAGATTCGAGGCCCAGGTGTTTTCAAAGAGTACCTAAATCGTCCTAAAGCAACCAAGGAAGCTTTTGTGGACGGATGGTTCCGCAGCGGAGACATTGCCTGTTGGGAAAACGGATACGTGCGCATTCTGGGTCGCAGTTCCATCGATATTATCAAGAGCGGAGGGTATAAACTGTCTGCTCTGGAGATTGAGACCCATTTGCTGGATCATCCCTCGATCCGGGAAATTGCGGTGGTAGCCCTACCTGACGAAACCTGGGGAGAGTCCGTCGCAGCAGCCTTGGTCCTGCACCCCGGACTGGAGATCAGCGCCGAGGAGCTCACAGAGTGGAGTAAAAGCCACATGTCAGCCTACAAAGTTCCCCGGAAATGGTGGTTTACCGATGAGCTTCCCCGAAACGCCATGGGGAAAGTCATGAAACCCAAAATCACCCAATCCATTCTGGATCAATCGTAAGCCGAAACCCATTTCCACAGAAATAAATCGCCCATGAAAAAAATTCTTGCTGACATTCCTTTTTATCCCGATCGACGTCATTCCGAAAGATGTAAACTGGATGTTTACGTACCGGAATCTTCAACAACGTTCCCTACCCTTGTCTGGTTTTATGGTGGGGGCATGATGGAAGGAGATAAAAGCTTCCCCCATGAATTAGCCGATCAGGGTATTACAGTGGTTACCCCTGATTATCGTTTGCACCCTAACACCAAAGCACCTGGTTACATTGAAGATGCGGCAGCCGCAGTCGCCTGGACCTTTGCTAACATAGCTTCCTTTGGCGGAGACCCAAACCGGGTCTATGTGGGAGGGTGCTCTGCTGGTGGGTATCTAGCCAGCATGGTGGTTTTAGACAAACGTTGGCTTAAGCCCTACGGTTTAGATCCAGATCAGGTGAAAGGGCTAGCTTCGATCAGCGGGCAGGCCATCACCCACTTTACCATTCGCTCCGAACGTGGCATTCCCGAACATCAGGCGATCATCGATGATCTAGCGCCTTTTTATCACATTAGAAAAGAGGCTCCACCTATTTGTCTGGTTACAGGGGATCGTGAACTTGAAATTATGGGCCGTTACGAGGAGAACGCCTATTTTCATCGTATGCTCAACTTAGTCGGGCACGAGGCCAATGAATTACACGAACTTCCCGGACGGGACCATGGCGGCGTAGGTGGAGATGGCATGCCCTACATGATTCGTTTTATTCAAAAATTAGACGCGGACGGAACCGCCGTGTGCCCGTAGCTCTTCCACCGACGGAATGTCTTCAAAGCGGAGGGCTTGTTTAAGGAGTTCGTAGCGTTTCATCTCATCGGCAGCCAGCTCTGGACCTTCATCACGGGCGAGCTTATAAGTTAAGGTTTCCAGTTCTACAGCCGCATACGGAATTTCCGGTTTTGGAATCACATCTCGCCAACGATATCGATGAATCATGGCCGCACCACCACAAATAAGAAATCCGCTGACTCCCCCCACCAAATGAACATCGTAGGCGACATTATTTCCATAAGGGGTCACAATAAAAAAGAGATGGGTGGAAAATAGAAGCATAGCCAAAACAGACGCTCTCATGGGAATCATCAGAGGCAGAATCACATAAATACGTTTCGAATACAATGCGACAATTCCGCCCAACAAACCGAAAATAGCCCCCGAAGCTCCAACGCAAGGAGTCAGTTCACCTTGGAAAATGTATGAAATCACAATAAACCCAATGCCCCCCAACCATCCGGAGAGTAAATAGATGATCAGGAATTTCCAGTGTCCAAAGGTCTGCTCTAAATCCGGCCCGAGTAAATAGATGGCCATCATATTGAAACCCAAATGCATGGCTCCACCATGAAGAAACATATAAGTGAAAGGCGTCCAAAACATTCCTTCATGAACCACCGCACCCGGAAAGAGGCCGAAAGTTTGAAGAAGTGCTGGAGAGCCCATTGCAGGGAAACCGAAGCTCCCCCCTACTAAGCCAAGCAGATACACCGCAACATTTATGATAATGAGCGTTTTACAAACGGAAGAATACTGAAGGCGGGGATCGGGCCCCAAATGAAGTGCCATAAGATTTGTTTTAGTTTAAGGACGATAGGTTGTTGCTATATATGATCTCTTTTTGCTAAATTGTTCTTCATGAACATACGAGACCTACCTCAGTATCAGGTATTACATAAAATCAATAAAGGTGGTTTAACAGATTTATATGTTTGCACGAACAGTGAAGGAAAACGGGTTGTAGTACGTTTCGTGAAGGAACAATTCAGGAAAGACAAAGGAATTTTGAAAGGGTTCAAAAAAGGCCTGACCTATTTAGAACTTTTTGACCACCCATCTATAGTTAAAGTTCTCGATAAGGGAATCTGTAAAGGTCTACCCTACATGGTTATTCAATATCACGAAGCGGAAAATTTACGAGAGTGTATTCTACATCAGAATAAAATCATTCAAAAATATTCTCTTACCTTTGTCAGAGAGCTAGCCGATGCGTTAAATTACATGCATTCATGTGGCTATTTGCACATGGACCTAAAGCCTGAAAATATTTTGATTAAGCCTGACACCAGCTTGGTGCTGATTGATTTTGATCTTTGTATTCCTCACAAAGATGCCAAACCCATTAAGTTGAAAATATTACCAGGTACCCCAACCTACCTCTCCCCCGAAACGTTACGCTATCATTTGGTGGATGAGCGGGCGGAAGTTTTCGCTTTCGGTGTCGTGGCCTATGAACTCTTGACCCACCATAAACCATTTGAGGCTAATAGTGTTACAGAATACAAGCGAGCCGTCGCGGATCCGCGGGTGGAAGCCTATCCTTTACATGAACACCGCAGTGAGATCTCAAAACGTTTACAAGGCGTAATTGAAAAATGTCTAGCCAAGCGACCTGAAGCACGTTATCCGAGTATGGCCCTTGTTTTGAGGGACTTGGATGATTTATTATGACCCAGATTTATGTAAACAGAAACAGCTCAGGAAAGAACCGAATGGTTCCCTTGGCCATCCTTTTTTTGGTGGTGGCTGTGGTATCCTTGGCCCTCTGGTTTACAACGAATCGGGAGCAGAATCTCTTTTCACCCCCGCGCTCCGAACAAGCGCCTGATACGGGGACAACCCCAGCGAGAGTTGATCCCTCTTCCCTACCCACCATAGCGCTACTGGAAACGCTGGTTAGAAACGGAGATTTGGTTGCCGCACGTGAAAGCGCCTTCGAAAGGTTAGATGGAATTCAAAACCAAGCAGACCGGCGGGAAGTTGAACGTTTTTTAGGTGATTTACATACGCGATTGATATTTTCACGCGCCCCCATGACGGAAAAAATTGCACATGTGATCCGAGCAGGCGACACCTTGGGTGAGTTAGCCGAAACCTACGGAACCACTCTGGAATTCATCGCCAAAATGAATACTATTGAAAACAACATTATTCGAGTAGGCAAATCTCTGCAAATCCTACAAGGTACATTCAGCGCGGTGGTGGATAAAACCGATAATGAAATGGAATTGAGATTAAATGACCGGTTTTTTAAACGGTATCTGGTGGGAACCGGGACAGATAGTAGCACTCCAGTGGGTGAGTACATGATTACCTTACGTCTGCGTCATCCGGTGTGGTACCGTCCAGACGGACAATCCTTTGCCTACGGCCACCCAGAAAATCTTTTAGGTACGCATTACCTTAAACTCAACACCCCCGGCATCGGTTTGCATGGCACCTGGGAACCGGAAAGTGTGGGTTCGCAATCCAGTGCGGGTTGTGTACGTTTCATAAACGAACGGATCGAAGAACTTTTTATCATCCTGCCTGAGGGCACAGAAGTCACTATTCAAGACTGAATTTTAACAGGAGAATCATATGTCAACTTACGTCTTACCTTTTGAAAAACCTATTCTGGAACTGGAACAGAAACTCTCGGAACTACGAGGCTTCAGCGAAGACCAGAAAATCGACATGGATTCGGAAGTCGAGAAAATCCAAAAGAAAATTAGAGATACCAAAGTTAAAATTTACTCGGGTATGTCCGCTTGGCAGAAAGTTCAAATGGCCCGCCATCCTATGCGCCCCTACACCCGGGACTATATTGGCATGATGTGTACCGACTTCCGTGAACTGCATGGGGACCGTTTGTATCGGGATGATCGCGCCATCATCGGCGGAACGGCTAATTTTCGCGGTCGGCAAATCATGCTCATCGGCACGCAAAAAGGTCGCGATACCAAAAGTAATTTGGAATGCAATTTTGGCTGCCCCTACCCCGAAGGCTATAGAAAAGCGTTACGATTAATGAAGCTGGCGAATAAGTTCGGCATGCCGATTATAAGCCTGATTGATACCCCTGGAGCCTTCCCCGGCCTGGAATCCGAAGAACGCCACGTGGCGGAAGCCATTGCGGTCAATTTACGGGAAGCGTTTACCTTCCGTGTACCCTTTATCTCTGCAGTCATTGGTGAAGGTGGTAGCGGTGGTGCCTTAGGCATTGGCGTCAGTAACCGTATTCTGATGTTGGAGCACTCCTACTATTCCGTGATTAGTCCGGAAGGTTGCGCCGCCATTTTATGGAAAGATCGTGCCTACGCAGATAAAGCTGCAGAAAACCTTGGCCTCACGTCCAAGGACCTTATTCGACTGAAAATTGCGGATGAAGTGATAGAAGAACCTTTAGGTGGCGCTCATCAGGATCCAGAGCTGACGGCCGAAAGTTTAGGAGATGCCTTAGCGAAACATCTCAAGCAATTGGATGCACTGACCATCGAAGAACGTATTCAGGATCGCTATGACAAATTCCGGAATATCGGAGTCTTCACCGAAGAAGCGGTATAATTTTTCAAGATGGGGTTGACACCCACCCTTCCCCAACATATCTGTACGCACCTCAAGGGCGGTTAGCTCAGTTGGTTAGAGCATCTGGTTTACACCCAGAGGGTCAGCGGTTCGAGTCCGTTACCGCCCACCATTTTTCGCTTGGCTCGTTAGTAGCCAGTGAAGAGGGGTTTTTGAGAGAGGGCCCCTAGTTCGCGAAAGCGGAGGGGCATGACGCCGAGGCTATAACGTTGCAGGCCATAATAAGTCTGGCAGGGCTTCGGATCGGACAGCGGAATCCAGTATAGTTATTAAAACAGTGATTCGATCCCGATCCCACCGCTAAGGCAGCTATCGGAATAGATGAAACCCAATGAAACGTCCATAGTAGACACTATTTTCGATTCAGTATTCTTTTAGGTTCCCCATTCGTGAATGCGCCTAATCCGCTAGGTCAACTATGTATATTTTGTGTGCTTTTGTTATTCTACTAACCCAGAAATACGCTAAGTTGATGTATCCATGCGTTTCCCTCCCCTTTTAATTAGTTTATCCGCGTTTCTTCTTTGCAGGTACATCCCAGCTCAGCCTGCCGATGTGGATGCCTTGAGCCATGATCTGGATCTCAGCATTTTGAAAAACCAAGATGAGCTTTTTGATGAACTATCGGATGAAGAAATTCCTGCGGATCATCTCTTTATCGGTTTCGACAAATTAGGGGAGATCCCTGAACCTGAAAACGATCAATGGAGCCCCATAGCGGACTCCCCCCTTATTCTGTTGGATGTGCCGGCCCGATCCTACTTAGTGGTTCCAAATCCGGCGCGAATGTATGACGCCTACACCCTACTTGTGGAAGGCCTAAAAGATAAAACGCTCGAAGCCGTTTTTCCTTTAAACGTCCTTTTACATGCCGATGGCAATTTCAGCTTGGCTGTGGCGCTTAGGGAACCTCCAACGAAAGGCTTGTCACAGGGTTTAGATATCAGTCCGGTAGCCAAAACCGTATTTGCTGGGGTAGAAGCTGATATTCAGTTCCTGCGGAAAAGTCACCTTCCTGTTTTGGAGGCCTTCACACTCTTGCGAACGGAAGCGGAAAAGCTTGGATTAGAATTGGATCGAAGCGAATTATATTTTTTTCCTCATTCTCCCGGTAAGGTTTTATTAGCTTTACCCGTCAAAGCAGGGTACCCGATTGGTAAAACCTCGAAGACGGAGTAGTGTACATTATGAAAGTAGCCATTTTACTTAGCCTATTCACCCTTACCGGAACCTTTGCCATGAGCGAACCCACAGAATCTTTAGAAAAAGCCTCCTTCGGTGGAGGATGTTTTTGGTGTATCGAACCCTTCTTTGAACAACTGAAAGGTGTGGAGTCTGTCGTGTCCGGATATCAGGGAGGAAACGTCGACAATCCAACCTACAATGAAGTGACCAGCGGAAAAACCGGTCATGCAGAAGTTGTACAGGTCAGCTATGATCCAGCCATCATCACCTACATCGATTTACTAGAAGTCTTTTTTGATATTCATGATCCAACCACGCTCAATCGTCAAGGAGCGGACCGTGGGACTCAATATCGATCCAGTATTCTTTACAACACGGATGAGCAAAAAGCTCAGGCAGAGGCCGCGATCAAGAAATTAACCGCGGATGGCGTATTTAGTAAACCTATCGTAACCAAAGTAGAACCCGCAGGGGTCTTTTATAGTGCGGAAGGGTATCATCAGGATTATTTTTCAAAGAATCCGAATGCGGCCTACTGCCGTTTAGTCATTGCTCCCAAACTGAAAAAGATTCAGTTGCGAGAAGACTTGTTGAAGAACTAAGCTTTCTCAAGGGAGCCCGGAACCACCAAGAAGAGCATCGGATTTTGATTCCCTTCCTACCTGAGTAGTTCCGTGGGTTAGAAAACCCCCAATACATTCAGTTAGATTCTAAGGGAAATCGCGGCGTAAAAAAGGGGAATGGATCTACCGAACCGTTTGAGTCATAGCTTGTGCAAAGGCGTCCGGAGCCCGATTCGCCCTCAGTCTTTCTGATAGCACATCTGACGGACGTGGATCAGCTCGGTATCAAACCCTGCTTCGCAGTAGGCCAAGTAATAATGCCACTTACGAATGAATACATCGTCAAAGCCCAGAGCTTTAACCTGATCGATGTTTTTGAAAAATTCCTTACTCCAACGACGTAAGGTCTCGGCGTAGTCTTTTCCAAACTCAAAATCATCGATTTGCTTTAAGCTCGTGTGTTCTTTGCGAAGTTCATCCAATAGATGCGGACTAGGCAGATGACCGCCTGGAAATATGTGTTTGCGAATGAAGTCCACGCTTTGGTTGTAAGCCTGATAGCGTTCATCTGGAATGGTGATGGCCTGAAGCGCAAAGCGTCCACCCATTTTAAGCCGATCATTGATAACATGGAAGTAGCTTGCGAGAAAGTCGTGTCCGACGGCTTCTATCATTTCAATACTGATCACATGATCGAAACTCCCTTCCACATCACGGTAATCCTGAATGCGTATTTCCACTCGATCCTCCAAGCCTGCAGCCGCGACTCTCTCACGAGCTTCCTTGGCTTGTTCATCGGAAAGAGTGAGACTGGTTACTCGGCACCCACTCTTTTGCGCCATACGAATGGCACAGGCGCCCCACCCGCTTCCGATCTCGAGCACATGGTCTTCGGGTTTGAGATCGAGTTGTTCAATAAGTCGGTCCGTTTTCCGGTATTGAGCTTCCTCGAGATCGGCTCCCTCTTCCCCAAAAATTGCTGCGCTGTAAGTAAGAGTTGGATCTAAAAAGCTCTCATACAATTCATTACTTAAATCGTAGTGTTCCTGAATGTTTTTTCGAGCATTCTCCTTGGTGTTTTTCCGAAGTTTATGCATCAAATTATCCATTTTCTTCAGTACATGTGACGTTCCCTTTGCCACTCGACCCATATCCTTTTGACTACGGGCAAAAATACGTAACAACGCACTTAGATCAGTGGTTGACCATTTCCCCTGCATGTACGATTCGGACAAAGCCATACTACCACCGAAGATAATTTCTTTAGACATCCCTCGATCATGAAAAACCAAATTGGCTTGTTCTCCGGATTCATTGCCAAGAGATAGAGAAGTGCCATCGGCTAAGGTAAGATGGACACATCCTGCATGTAACCGTTGAAAAGCATGAACCAGCAGGCGGTCCCAATTGTTCGAATGAGTCATTTCAGAAAGTGAGCGAGTTATGGTTTGTGTGGAATCCATGGGAAAAATACCGATGTGGTTTGTTGATATTCACGATAGGCATCTCCCCGGGAGCGCAAAGACTGTCTCTCTGCGTGGGGGACACCTGTAACGTAACGAAGAAAAACGTACATAAAAATGGGTCCTAAAAGTGTCAGGAACCAAAGACTCGACCCCAAGCCCAACAAAACGTAGCCGAACCAATGAACCCATTCGAAAAAATAATTTGGATGACGGCTATAGCGCCAAAAACCACGCTTACATACCTGCCCCTTAGTCGAGGGATCCCCTCGAAAGCCAGCTAACTGATGGTCTGCAAGAGCTTCACCAGAGATTGCTAAAAAGGCAACCGCTATGCCGAGAACATCTACTAAGCTAGGGAAGGCACCCGAGGCACCCGAGGCACCCGAGGCAACCAGAGCAGGTATCATAAATAAAGCAACCAGAAGAGCCTGTCCCAGAAAAAACCAAAAGAAGTTTCGGTTCGCCGACTCCCCCCAGTGTTTACGAAGATTTTGGTAGCGGGTATCCTCTTCTTTGGTTTTTAAAAGCCGATCAAACAAAATATGGCTGGCAAGCCGGCCCGACCAAAAGAGTAAAATTCCAGATACCACCCACGCTCGAAGTGAGAAATCAGAGGTTAAGAGGATGACGAAAGCGGAAATTGACATCCCAGAAGACCATCCAAAATCGACCCATCCCGCGTTGGTATCCTTAACAGATTTAATCCAAAGGAGAATTTGAAGGACTGAAGCAAGAGAAACAGATAATGCAATGGGTATCAACATGCAGACAAATCGCCCAGAAAAGGAATCCCTTACAGTGTGTAAGGCAAAGAAAGTCACCCCGATCCATTACCATGACAATACAAACAGATGTTCCTATCTCTTTCACGCGAAACAACGACAAAACGACAGTTCTTCACACCTCTCAATGGTTACCTGGACCAATAGAAGATGTGTTCGATTTTTTTAGTCGTCCAGAAAATTTACAAAAATTGACACCATCGCAGCTAAGTTTCACTATAATCACTCCACAACCCATTGTGATGTCAGAAGGTTTGCAGTTGGACTATAAATTAAAGGTGCATGGGTTGCCTCTCCATTGGACCTCTCTCATCTCCGTTTGGGACCCACCCTATTCCTTCACAGATGTACAACTAAAAGGCCCCTACAAAAAGTGGGAACACAGCCATCGGTTTGCCAAAGAAGGAACCGGAACCCGAGTAGAGGACTATATTGTATTCAGAGTGCCTGGAGGACGCCTTATCGAAAAACTGATCGTACAAAAAGATTTGGCCTCAATTTTCGGTCATCGTCAGAAGCTCTTGAAGGATTTCTTTCCAGCATAACTGAAGCCGTCCATGAATAACTATCTATGGTTTATGTTTTAGTTACTTTCCATCAGCAAAATTGTAAAATAAACGGATAATTAACCTTATATAATGAATAATTACCTTAATTTTGTTACTGTTCCACGTTTAGGGTAGAAACAACAGACCTGTTGAATAACTTCTAGATATGCTAAAAGGGTCGCTCATTTTATACATTTAATGTCTGGCATACTTTTATATTTGGATCTCTGATTAGCCCTCTTTTTTCCTTCCTTGAATGCTCCTTCGGCGCACAAGCCCCGGGTCACCCGTCCCGAGTACAAGACCGATGAACTCAATAAGCCTAGGCGGACAAGCCCCCAAGCGGAGTTCTCCCGACCACTCCACTTACCCGGGGGTTGGGATTGCCCCTTGTTTCCGCCGAGCATCGGGCCGGACGGGCCAACACTCTCCGCAGTTAGTTCCCGAGAGTCCACATCTTTTAATTCCAGCCTATAATGTATAATTGGTTTGATTCTCCTTTCTTGCATCCTGTGAAAATTAGTGCAGTTTATTCAAATGAACACTTACCCACAAATAGACCCTGAGAATCCTGCAAGTCGTGACTTCTGGCAGGCTAAGCTAACTCCTGAACAATTCCGGGTCTGTGTGGAACGCGGCACGGAGCACCCTTGGTCCGGGGAGTACACGGACGAGAAAACCGAAGGCCTCTATCACTGCGTTTGCTGCGAGGCAGCTCTTTTCCGTTCAGATGGGAAATTTGATTCCGGATGCGGATGGCCCAGTTATTTTGAGCCTGCTTCAAGTGATGCGATGACGGAAATTGAGGATTTGTCACTGTCTAGTAGACGAGTTGAGGTAAGATGTAAAAAATGCGGTTCCCATCTCGGTCATGTTTTTCCTGATGGCCCTCCTCCCACCGGTCTGCGCTATTGCATAAATTCCGTTTGTATTGAGCTAAAACCCGAAGTGGACTCATGAAATATCTTCTGTTGATATTGGGCTTAGCGCTACTCTCTCAGGCAGGAAGAGCGAACGTTAAAAAGAATTACAATCAGTATTGCGCGAATTGCCATGGGGATCGCGGGCAAGGCGGCATGGCTGAATCCTTTTTGGACCAGAAATGGGAGTACGGAAACAGTGATGAACAAATTGCCCACATCATTCGTGAAGGTATTCCGGATATGGGTATGGAGGCCTATAAGGATGTTTTGAATGCAAAAGAAACCCGGTCAATGGTGATTTATATTCAAGAACTTGTAGCGAAAGCGAATCAATTACCCTCCCCTGCATCAACCGAGGGGATTTTCCGTACCGAGCATCAAAATTTTCGTATCGAAACCTTGCTTGAAAATCCCAAGAGAATGTGGGGCCTTTCATTTTTACCTGATGACAGGATCCTTATAACCGAATTTGAGGGAGCCGTACGAATCCTTGAATCAGACGGCACCTTGCTTCCACCCATTGAAGGAATTCCTGACAGCCTTCGTCGGGGTCAAGGTGGCATGCTGGATGTAGCCGTTCACCCTGACTATGAACAAAACGGATGGATTTACCTCTCTTTCGCGGAAGGGAGTAAAGAGAAATCGATGACCACCATTGTTCGAGGGAAGTTGATAGCTAACCGCTGGGTGGATCAGGAAATTATCTATCGGGCAGAGGAGTCTTTCCGAAGTGGTAAGGGCGTACACTTTGGAAGTCGGATTGTATTTAAGGATGGTTATGTCTTTTTTTCAATTGGGGAGCGTGGGCACCAAGATCAAGCCCAGGATCTAAACCGTCCTAATGGTAAAATTCACCGTCTGCATGATGACGGAAGCATCCCAAAAGATAATCCTTTTGTAGGTTCTAGTAATCAGCCGAGTATTTGGACGTATGGGAATCGAAACCCTCAGGCCCTCGCTTTTAGACCCGGCACTCATGAACTGTGGTCTACTGAGCACGGTCCGCGAGGTGGAGATGAGCTCAATTTACTTAAACCTGGGCTAAACTATGGCTGGCCAAAGGTAACCTTTGGCATGAATTACAATGGCACACCCATTACAGAGCACACCTCTCTTCCGGATATGGAACCTCCGGTTTGGCACTGGACACCCTCGATCGCGGTTTGCGGAATGGCTTTTGTAAATGGCGCGATTTATCCGGGCTGGAAAGGCGATATCCTCGCAGGGGGGCTAAAATCCCAAGTCATTGAACGACTTCGAGTAGGAGAAACGGGCATCGAAGAACGCGAAGTACTTTTAAAAGATCAAGGTCGGGTTCGTGATATCAAAACGGGGAATGATGGCTATCTTTATGTGATTCTGGATGGGGATGGCAGTAAAGTCATTCGCCTTTTACCTTAAGAGGGTACCTAACCAAATTCATCCGGAGAAGGGAACCGCAAGCAGAGAGTGACCGGATCCGTTTACGGACCGGGTCCCAGCTTAAGTACACGACTAGTGGCCTAACTAGTGGTTTCTCCGTGGCGTAAACGCCGACGGCCACTCTTCTCTTCCCATTTCTATCGACAGAATCGCTTATACCTCCTAGGAAACGACGTTATGCCTGTACACAAACGAGAAAATATTTGGGTCAATATGATCCTGAACGTCATTCTGCCCTCTCTCCTGCTTACCAAGGGCGGTCCATGGCTTGGGTTATCCCCTGCTCCGGTTCTTATTACCGCGTTAACCCTTCCCCTCGCTTACGGAATTTACGATTTCCTTACTCGTGAAAAAGTGAATATGTTTTCCATCATCGGCTTTGTCAGCGTGCTGATTACGGGTGCGGTTGGCTTATTTGAAAACATTGACACCAAATGGATTGCGATCAAGGAAGCGGCAGTTCCATTATTATTCGGAATTGCCATCTATGCATCTTCGTTCACCAAAAAGCCATTGATCCGAAGCTTACTGTTTTCACCTGAACTGTTCGATGTGGAGTTGATCGAAGACTCCCTAGATGAAAAAGGAACTCGTAGTGATTTTGAAAACGTCATCTCCTCCTGCACCGTTTGGGTGGTGGGATCTTTTATCCTAAGTGCTATTTTGAATTACGTTTTAGCCGAATGGCTGGTCCAAAGTCCTTCTGGGACCCCTGAATTCAATAGTGAGATCGGAAAGATGACGGCTTTAAGTTGGCCGGTAATTGCACTACCAACCACCGCTGTAATGATGGTGGCCCTCATGAAACTAATGAAAGGGATCGAGAAAGCAACTGGCCACAACCTAGACGATGTCTTACATCCGGAAGTTCGTGATAAGCTTGCGGCAAAAGAAGAAGCGCTTGAAAAGAAGAAAGCCGAAAAGGCTGCAGAGAAGGAATAAGAATGTCTCCCAAGAGAAATACGAAGCAACGTTCTGCGATCGAAGGCGCCTTTAATCAGGTTCAACGTCCGCTCAGCCCGACCGAAATCTGCGACATAGCACAAAAAGACGTTCCTCAGCTAGGTATGGCAACCGTTTATCGTGCATTGAATGACATGGTAGAAGAAAAACTTCTTCATGCCGTGGATCTTCCTGGCCAAATTAGCCGTTATGAAAAAGCCGGATTGCATCATCATCACCATTTCCACTGCACACGTTGCGATAAAGTATATGATGTAGATGGCTGTATGTTAAAAGAAAATTTGAATTTGCCTAAGGGTTTTGAGGTTGAACAGCACGACATCACCCTCACCGGCATTTGTCCGGCCTGCAACAGCACTTTCTAACTTGTATTGAACGCAAGTGCTTTTTAAGGTATACTTTCAGTAATTCATTGGAGGAAACCACTTATGACGTTCAAAAAGTTATTTTTCAGAACATTAATTCTAGGGTTGTTTGTATGTGCATCCACCCCTTCTCACGCCATCATCGATGAACTTATCGGCTCTGGTGGAACGGAAACGCAAGGCGCTAATGATCCGGCGGAGGACAAGGATTCTTATAAGGGCGTGAAGCATGCAATTGGGGTTCGCGATTTCAAAAACGATGCTGGATATTCCGGTCGTTGGAGCTTGGGAGAGAACCTCGGGGTGATGCTTGAAAGCGCGCTCTATGACAGCGGTCGTTTCGTCGTGGTCAGCCGGGATAAAATTGGTACCATACTTCAAGAGCAAGATCTTGCAGCTAGTGGACGCACATCCAAATCAAAGGTCGCGCAAACCGGAAAACTTCGTTCGGCCCGCTACATCGCAACTGGCTCGATTACCACGGTTGACGCAGGTTCCAAAGGTAGCCAAGGTGGAATTGGGTTTAAAGGTTTTCGCATTGGTGGAGGAGGAAGTAAATCGACCATCACGGCCATCGTTACTCTTATTGACACCACTACAGGTGAACTAGTAGCTAAAGAGCGTGTAACTGGAGAATCCGGTGGGCGAAAGCTTAGCTTGGGTTACTCAGGAAATGGCATCAATACCACTATTGGAGGCTTTGCCAAAGAACCTGTGGGTGAAGCAGCACAAGATGTGATTTCGAAAGCTGTAGATCTACTGGTTGACGGCATGAAAGACGTAAAACTTGATGGATCCGTAGTTACGGTTTCAGGAAAAAACGTGATCATTAACCGCGGGGAACAATTCGGGGTTGAGCCTGGCGAAATATTTATTGTTCAAACCAAAGGTGACGTTCTTTTGGATCCCGAAAGTGGTGAAGTACTTGATCGCATGGAAGGTGAAACCATCTGCACCTTGGAAGTGAGTAAAGTGAAAGAAAAAATTTCTTACTGCTCTCTCGTGAACGGCGAAATGCCTGAACGTGGTGCGATCGTCCTTATGAAGTAATCGGATACGCTTTTAAAAACCACAACCCAACCGCATATAATGCGATTTAGGTTTTTTTTGTAGAGGTGAACTCTCCGAGCCGACATTTTGCCAATGACAAGCGGGGTTAAAACCCATCCTCCTTTTCCTGACACAGGCGCTTGGACCAAGGAACGAAAACCAAAGCCATCCAGCAGGCCGTAGGACTAACTCGGTCCGAGCCGCAGGTGTGGGCTAGGGAAAGTGGGTCCAACATACAGAGCGGCCGGAAGGGGCGCACAAGCAGACCCCAATCATCTTTTTTCCCATCCCCTCCACCCTTGTTCAACCACCCAAATTGCAGTATAGACCCAACCATGCCCACCAAATGGACGTTATCCGAACTCACCGAATTTGATTTGCGTTTGCAAACATCAAGTTCTTCGGATGTGGGAAGCCTTCCTCCACCTGAAGATACATCTGTAACTAAATCAGAGGTATTGCATGGGTGGATGGTCAGGCAAAGAGAGGACGAACCCGAAGCCCAGCGTCTTGCCACTATTGCCGTTCAATCTGAACACTGGTTTGCGATCGGGTTTTGGGTGTTTTCCTTTCTCGCCGGCATCAGCGCGGGAGCGGCGTTACTCCGTTATGAGGGAGACCGTCTGATCAATATCAGTGCGTATCTTGGTATTCTGGTGGGGGGGCAATTACTAATGTTGATCGGGTTAGGGATCAGCTCTCTGGTTTTTAAAAAACCGGTTCAGCAACTACACACCCTAATTTTACCGCAAGTAATCAAAGCCCTTCCCTCCCCACTTTCACTGCGTGCCTGGGGATGGAGACTTTTTTCGACCTTCCAACAAGCGGGTATCGCTTTAAATCTTGGAATCCTCTTGGTTACCGTCTGGAAAGTATTCACCTACGACCTCGCATTTGGTTGGGCAACCACTCTAGATACTGGAGGCGGAACCATTCATAAAATCGTACAAACGCTCGCGTCCCCTTGGGGTGGAACGTTTGCCCCCTCACTTGAACAAATCGAACAAAGCCGCATCGCACTCAAATCCGGTCTGGCACACATTGACAGTCAATCGACGGCTGCCTGGTGGCCGTTCCTACTAATGTGCGTCTTGGTTTACGGTTTACTTCCCCGAATCATCCTAGCGTCTATCGGCGAAGTTCGTCTGCGATGGGTCTTAAAAAAACTGACCTTCCCTTCCTCGGAAAGCGAGAAGTTGTATTTATCATTAACTCGGACCCCTTTACAATTTACGAGCTTCGGAAAAGAAGATCCGGCATCTTCCGACACTCGGAAATCTACGGTAGTTGCGTTCAAGCCCGAGAACGCGTTACGGCTTGAGGTCGATTCGGATATTTTGGCACCCGAAAAGGTCTCTGAATTCAAAATGGAAATCGAGAAACTCTTACCTGTCACACTTTCCGACGACGCTTCAGGTAGGCTTCGAGTTGTGGAACTATGGCAGCCTCCCTTGGAAGAAACCCTAAGAGAACTTCGACATATCCGACAAAACCTAGGTCCAGAAACAGAGATTCTTCTTCTTGGAGTTGGGTTTCCTAGTTCAGAATCAACCCTCTTCTTCAAAGCGCCTGAGGAGCAGGATGTTGAGGTTTGGCAAAATAAATTGAATAATTTAAACGATCCGCGCCTTGGGTTACTTCCGTGGAGGACCTCCTAACATGTCATCCTTGAAATTCGCAGTACTGGGACATCCCAATGAGGGGAAATCTTCCGTGGTATCCACGCTAACGGAAAACGATAGAGTTCGAATCAGTGAAACCCCTGGAGAAACTACCCGTTGCCATGCTTTTGTGATCGAAGTGGAGGGGCAAGCGGTTCTGGAAATCATCGACACACCCGGATTTCAAAATCCCGCTGCTACGCTTAACTGGTTTGAAGCGTGGGAAGGTAAGGAATCCGAAATGGTGGATGCATTTATCAAAGCACATGAAAAAGATGTCAGTTTCCATCATGATTTGGAATTGATGATTCCCCTTCGGGACCGGGCCGGAATTCTATATGTAGCGGATGCCTCCCGTCCCTTGCGAGAAGCGGATCGTCAGGAAATGGAAGTGTTACGGTTAATAGGCCTACCTCGATTGGCTTTGATCAATTTCAAGTCAACGGAAAGGTCCTTTTATCCTGAATGGGAGGAAGCCCTGAACCGACGTTTTAATCTTATTCGCGAATTCAATGCTCATCAGGCAACCTTCTCAGAACGCTTAGCCTTATTGGATGCCTTGGCACATTTAGTTCCTAATCAAGCGGAGACCTTGCACCACATCTCTGAGCGCATGCAGGACGAATGGCACTTACGGATTAAAGAATCGGTCTTAGGTATAGAATCTTTGCTCATAACCTGCCTGCGGCATCAGGTAAAGGAGGGGTATCAGAAAGACAAACCGGTTGATCCTCAACTCGAGAAGGCAACCGGACAGTACCGAAACGAGTTGCAAAGGTTCGAAACGAAAGCCCGCACTCAATGGTGCAAGCTGCATCATCATCCCACCCTTCCCGGGAGTGACGGTGCACCCGACTTATTACTAGAAGATCTTTTTGCGGAAAAAGTTTGGCGGCTGCTGGGCCTGTCCCGACGTCAATTGGCCATTACCGGAGCTCTGACGGGTGGAGTCGCGGGTGCCGGGGCTGATGTAGCCGCTGGCGGAATTACCTTTGGAGTATTTGCAGCGAGCGGGGCTATTCTCGGAGGACTGGGAGGATGGGTGGGCGGACCCAAATTAGGCGCTAAACGATTACCCTTTCCAGGAAAAAAGACCTTAGCCAGAGAAAAAATAATCGTGGGACCACGTAAAGACCCTCAATTGCTTTTCATTCTTTTAGATCGCTCCTTACTTTATCTTACCCGACTCATGAATTGGGCACATGGACGACGGGATCATGAGGCCTTTCTTTTAGAAATTACGAATGAAGCCGGACCCGTAAGAACATGGTCGGACAGCCAACGCAAATCTTTCCTGACCTGGGTAAACATCCAATCCAAACCTGGCCATTCCGATGCGGAAAAGGCATCACAAGCCCTACGAAAACAATTAACCGAATGGCTAGAGACTCACTCAACAAAAGTTGATACGTAAAACCCATGGATGCAGATGATGTACACTAATGTTCTGAAACAACTTAAGACACTATATGCAACACATCCAAAGCGTCAGTGTACATCATCTTCATCCGCGATTTAAGTAACTTATTTTCCCAATTTCCAAATGAATTATACTGCATCCAATTTACAAGCTCATCCTGAGGGGGGACGCTTTCGAGAAGTTTATCGCTCTGCTGAAACCGTAGAGCCGAAAAACGGTACTCCTAAAAGTGCACTCACCCACATCTATTTTGAATTGAAGAAAGGCGAGAACAGCACCTTCCACCGGGTGGAACAGGAAGAGGTCTGGAATTTATATCGGGGAGCCGGCCTTAAGCTTTGGATCCTGAATCCCGAAACCAACGACCTTAGCTGTGAAGAGCTCTCTGCTTCTGCAAATACCTTTTGTTGCGTGATCCCTCCAGGTCATTGGCAGGCGGCAGAACCTTTAGACGGAGATGTCTTAGTGGGATGCAGTGTGGCACCTGGATTTGATTTTGAGGATTTCGAGCTAATCACCCACGATCACCCCATCTCCGGAATCCTTAAAGAGCAGGGGCTCGATCACTTGATTTAACATGTCACTCAACCTTCTCTTTGCCGTAATTCTTTTAGGTGGCTGGGCTTCCAGCCGGCTATTCAACGGGTGTAAACTTCCATCGGTCCTGGGAATGCTATTGTTTGGATTAGCCCTAGGTGCGTGGGGTGGAGATCGGGTGTGGCCGGCGGGACTGGTTGAAATGGAACCCTTCCTCAAAAATTTTGCTTTGGTAGTGATTCTCTTACGGGCGGGACTGGGTTTACGGCGTAAGGTGCTAAACCAAGTGGGACGTACCGCGCTTGCTCTATCCATTATCCCCTGTTTATTCGAAGGCATTACGCTTACCCTTCTGCTTCACTACTTATGGAACTTTGACTGGCCAGTAGCTGGGCTCACCGCCTTTATGCTCTCTGCCGTTTCCCCCGCAGTGGTGGTTCCGGCCATGCTGAAACTTACCGAACAAGGGTACGGACAAAAGAAGCAAGTTCCCACCCTTGTCTTAGCTGGGGCTTCTGCCGACGATGTCTTCGCCATCACCTTGTTCTCGGTATTTACCGGCATGGCATTGAACAGCGAACTTCACTGGGCTGCGAGTTTGGTACAACTCCCCCGGGCTCTAGTTCTAGGGATCCTGCCTGGAATAGTCGTAGGTCTTGGGCTGGCGGCTCTCTTCAAACGAAATCATAAGAGAGTACGAGCGACAGAGAAAACGCTGATCCTGCTCATGATGGCCTTGCTACTCGTGCAGGCTGGAGAAATGATTCACAGTGCCGCATTGCTGGGCGTAATGACGGTTGGATTTCTGTTGCTTGAAAAAGCGGAACCCGTAGCTCACGAGCTGGCAGCCAACCTAGCCAAAATTTGGATTTTTGCGGAGATTTTGTTATTTGTGCTGATTGGAATGAAGGTTGATCCTCGGGTCGCTCTGCAAGCAGGACTCCCCGCTATGGCCCTGATTGCAGGAGGATTAGCCGCTCGATCCATCGGTGTGTGGCTCGCGACTGTCGGTTCAGGCCTGAATTCGAAAGAACGCCTTTTCTGCGGGTGCGCCTATCTCCCCAAAGCCACCGTCCAAGCGGCTCTCGGTTCGGTACCTCTAGCTCTAGGCATCCCCGGAGGCGAGACCATCCTCGCCCTCGCTGTTCTCTCCGTTCTGTTTACGGCCCCCCTAGGCCTCTTCGCCATCCGCATCGGCGGACCGCGGTTGCTTAAAGTAGAGTTATGAAAAAACTGCTTCTGCTTTTCTTCGGACTCAGCGTCCTGATTCTGATTACTTTTGGGTTATTCGGGGATCACTTCGAGCTCCTCTTCTCGGGTGAAAAGGGTCGGGCGTTTTTTGAATCTGCAGATAAATGGGCGGGGCCGGTGGGTGCGGGACTACTGATTTCGGACCTACTATTGCCTATACCCACAACCGTGGTTATTGGAGGGATGGGAGCCACCCTCGGCGTTTTAGAAGCAGCCTGCTGGGGATGGGTGGGCCTTACTCTGGCCGGCTTTTCAGGATATGGTCTGGCCAGATGGGGTGGATCAAAATGGGCGGATCACTTAGCGTCCGCGGAAGAACAAAAACGGTATCAACATCTTTTTGATAGTTGGGGTGGGCTGGCGGTGGTGTTGAGCCGCATGTTGCCGATTCTTCCGGAAGTGTTAAGTGTACTGGCCGGACTTTACGGAATGCACGTTAAACGTTTTGCAGTGGCCGTAACCTTGGGATCCATTCCTCCCGCCTTAGCATTTGCTTGGATCGGTGAACAAGCTGTTGATCATCCGGGTCCGGCGATTTGGGGTTTGGTTTTTCTCACAGCGATCCTCTGGTGGCTGTTCCTAAAGCTGAGCCGGACGTCGGATGTCTAAAGCGGCAAACGAATCCTGCCCAGCTTATTGGATTCGAGTCTGGATTGGTAGCGAAACTTTACACCCATGTAACTTCAGTCATAAGTGGTGAAGTTGCAACGTAGGTCGTCGTAATTCTATGGTCAGGCCTCTTTCTACGGCTAAATAACTTTGGCAGTTTAGCAGAAACCGTTGAAAAGAGTTGATATTTTCACTGTATAAGCAATGTTTGTCATTGCGTCAGACGTTCCCATTTACGCTTATGAAAAATCAAATCCCAGAACCCGTTTTCTTATCTGCCCCAAAAGCAGCGAACCTTTGTGGAGTCAGCAGAAATACCCTTTGTTGCTGGATTCGTGATGGGAAGCTCCCCTCTTACAGAACCGCGGGCGGAAAATACTTAATTCGTCCAAGCGATCTTATCCACTTCATGGAGGAGAATCAGATGTTTGTTCCCCCGGCTTTAAAAGAAATTGCCTCGGAAGATGAACTAAATCAAAATCAAGATTCTTCCGCTGATAAAAGAGAAACTTCGCAAGAACCCGCCATTCTAATTGTAGATGATGACGCGGTCATGCGTGATCTCACCAAGCGCAGCTTGGCCCCACTCGGTCTAACGATTCTTCAAGCCGAGAACGGTTACGATGCCATGCATCAGTTGACCAAAAACCCGCTGATTGCTTTGGTAGTTTTGGATTTAATGATGCCCGGACAAACTGGGGATAAAACCTTTAGGGAAATTCGTAAAACCTTTCCCGTGCTTCCTGTGATTGTATGCACAGGTCAGGAGCTCACCGATGCTGAAAGTCTGTTTGGTGACCAACAGCCGGACCTCATCCTTACCAAACCTTATAAACCTGCTCATTTAGCAAGCTCAGCCTCTACCTTCCTGGCTGATTTAGGATTTTAGTCTCTATGAATACTCTATTGGCCTTTTCCGGCTCCTCTCGTCTTAATTCCTTAAATTCCCTTTTGCTCTCAAAAGCAGTTGAACTCGCAACCGAAGCTGGTGCTCACGTTGAAGTGATCGACCTAGGAGACTTGAACCTCCCGATCTATGATGGCGATTACGAACAATCCAATGGGCTTCCTGAAGGTGCACGTCTGCTTAAACTTGCTATGCAAAAAGCGGAAGGATTCCTAATTGCCTCCCCCGAATATAATTCCTTTCCGACTCCTTTACTTTTGAATGCACTCGATTGGGCCTCTCGGGCAGAATCAAAAGACGAAGCTCCTCTCAGCGCATTCAAAGGAAAAGCGGCTGGCTTAATCGCCACATCTCCCGGACCAATGGGTGGCATACGAAGTCTGACGGCTCTACGTTCGAAATTGCAAAACATCGGGGTAACCGTTGTTCCCACCATGGCTGCTGTAGGATCCGGATCTGTAGAGCTTTTTTCCTCTTCCGATTTCACAACTCAGAGTCAAAGTCGTCGAGTAAAGGCGACGATCACAGAGCTCGTAAGCCTGAAGGTATAGAAAATGTCTCGTACACTCGTTTTTCAAGGGGATAGTATTACAGATGCAGGACGGCATCGTGACAAGCCAACTCATTTAGGACTTGGATATGTCTCGATTATCGCAGCTCACTTGATGACTCAACGTCCGGAGATTGAGCTGACCTATTGGAACCGAGGTGCCTCAGGCGACCGGACGATCGATCTGCTTTCCGACTGGCAAGTGCGCTGTCTCGATCTTCAGCCAGAGCTATTTTCACTCTACATCGGAGTGAATAATACCTGGAGGCGATATGATAACAATGATCCCACGACCGCAGACGTATTTGCAAAGGAACTACGCCACTTGTTGGACAGCACCTTTACGCAATCATCTGTCAGCCCTGAAAATAGCATTCTGATTGAACCTTTCGTTTTAGATCAACCTGCAGGCACCAAAGGTCATTGGCGCGAAGAGGATCTCGATGCGAAAGCCGCTATTGTTGCATCCTTGGCAAAGGAATACGGTACAGGGTTTTTACCCTTACAATCCATTTTTGATCAGGCCTTGAACCAAGCCCCAGCCGTATTTTGGGCGGAAGATGGTGTACACCCTACTCCAGCCGGACATTCACTGATTGCACAAGAATGGTTGAAAGTAATGGAACCTGCACTCTCGGAGTAAGCCGGAAGGCCTTCCCAAGCTTCGTCGTCCGATAGTGGTTTGATTCACCAATCAATTGAACGTTTCGTTGGTCAGGGGGCCTCTTTTTCAACAATCCCTGCCCCATAAATACAATTAATCCGCTTGGAGGAAGCTTTTTCCTCGACGCTGTGCTCTAGGTTTTGGATAGTCACTTATGATCATACCCCAATGGATAATTGAAAAGAAACGCGATGGATTAGCTTTAAGCCGTGAAGAAATAACCGCATTTATTGAAGGCTACCATCAAGAAAGCATTCCAGATTACCAAATGGCGGCTCTGGCTATGGCCATTTTCTTGAAAGGAATGAGCTTTGAAGAAACGGCCTTCCTTACCGAAGCTATGATGGGAACGGGGCAGAAACTAGATACCTCCTCTTTATCCCTACCGGTGTGTGATAAACACAGCACTGGGGGAATCGGTGATAAGGTCAGTTTACTTCTCGGCCCATTAGCCGCAGCCTGCGGGATAGCGGTTCCTATGATTTCGGGGAGGGGACTCGGCATCACAGGAGGGACCTTAGATAAATTAGAGGCTATTCCGGGTTATCGGACAGATCTCTCGGAAGATGAAATGGTTGCGGTCGTCGATAAAGTCGGATGTTGCATTGTAGGACAAACCAAGCGTCTGGCACCTGCCGACAAAAAACTCTATGGTTTGCGGGATGTCACTGGAACGGTTCCTTCCATTCCACTTATTACAGCTAGTATTATGTGCAAAAAGATGTCCGAAGGATTGGACTCTCTGGTGTTGGATGTGAAAGCTGGGCGTGGAGCTTTTATGAAGGATCATGATCAAGCCCGTCAATTGGCTTTGAATATGGTGAAGGTCGGTGCGCAAATGAATACTCCGGTTGTCGCTCTCATCTCACGCATGGATGCTCCGCTGGGTCGATGCATCGGCAATGCGCTGGAAGTAAAGGAGAGTATTGAGTTTCTACAAGGCAACGTTCATGGCCCCTTGTGGGAAGTCACTCGCGAGCTTACAGCCACCATGATTCAGCTCAGCTACCAAGGCACTTCATTAGAGGATGCGCGTAATCAGGTCGACGAAGCCTTGGTCTCTGGAAAAGGATTAGAGATCTTCCGAAAAATGGTAGAAGCCCAAGAGGGTGATCCATCTGTATGTGATGACCCGGATTCGGTATTGGCTCAAGCCAGCACGATTGAAACGATTATCTCTGATCAGGATGGGTACATTACGGATGTGGATGCCGAAGCCTTTGGGCGCGCAGTTCTGGTCCTGGGTGGAGGACGCACAAGGTCGGAAGATGAAATTGATCCCGCAGTGGGCATTTCGGATTTGGTGCAACCTGGTGAACATGTCAGCAAAGGGGCCTCGCTTTACAAGCTACACAGCAACGACCTCGATAGAGCAAAAAAAGCAAAAGAACTTATACAAAACGCACTTTCCTTCGGTGACAACGCGCCCGAATCCACCTCTGTACTTTTAGAAAGGATTGACTAATAATGACTCCACCCGACTTAACGATTCTCGAAGAAGCCTTTAAGGTATTTCAATCAACTTTTGCAGGCCTTGAAGCCTCCAAAGCCATTATTTGTGGCTCTGGCTGGAGCGCGGTAACCGATCAGTTAACGGTAATTAAATCTCTTCATTTTAAAGATATTCCTGGGCTGGGAGCTCCAGGAGTTGTGGGGCATCGCGGCGAACTTGCACTATGCGAGTTAGAGGGCGAACGCGTGTTCATTTTCAAGGGTCGTAGACATTTTTACGAAGGTGAAGGCTGGACCCCTATCGCTATTCCCATCTACCTGTGTGTGAAGGCTGGGATCAAGGAGCTTCTGCTTACAAACAGTGCTGGTGCAGTACATCCAGAGTTTAAGGTTGGGGATCTCATGATCATCACCGATCACTTTAATGCCATGGGAGATAATCCATTGGTGGGCAAGCACCATGAGATTTGGGGCCCACGCTTCCCGGACCTTAGCGAAGCCTACTCAAAAAGTGGCCAAGAAAAACTTCGCCACGCAGGCCAACAATCAGACGTGGCCTTACAAGAGGGTGTGTATTTTGCTACCCGAGGACCGGTATATGAAACCCCTGCCGAAGTACAATCTTGGAAAACGCTCGGTGCTGATGCCGTGGGAATGTCCACAGTTCCCGAGGCAATTCTCGCCCATGCAGCCGGTTTAACCGTTTCAGGAGTTTCCTGTATGACCAACTTTGCCGCAGGAATTAGCCCACACCCTCTTTCCCACGAAGAAGTCACCGAAACCACCCGTGTAACCATGCCAAAAATGCAAGCTCTGTTACGCGCTTGGATTTCACTATGATAAAAACGGTCCTTTTACCCGTCGCCCTGATTGTAATCATGTTCGGGATGGGGATATCGCTCACTCTCGCCGATTTCAAACGTGTTTTCCTTTCACCCAAAGCCAAAATTGTTGGGCTAGTTCTCCAACTCCTCGCCCTTCCTCTGGTTGCCTTTGCTTTGGCAACCCTGTTTAAGCTTCCAGGTGAATTAGCTGTAGGGTTGATGGTCATTGCCGCTTGTCCGGGAGGTCCTACATCCAATATTATCTCGCATCTTTCTAAGGGTGACACCGCACTTTCCGTTTCCCTTACGGCGACCTCAAGCTTGATTACCATTTTCACCATTCCCCTCTTAGTGGAATTTTCCTTGGAACATTTTTTGGGGAGCGATACGGGCATCCACCTTTCTTTCCTAACGACCGTTTTGCAACTTATGATCGTTACTCTACTTCCCATCGGCCTAGGACTGCTACTTAACGCAAAAAAACCTGAGCTCTGCATTCGACTGGACAAACCCGTTAAATTTTTCTCGTTATTCTTTTTGATCTTAATTGTGGTGATTGCAGTTTCGCGAGAAGAGGATCTGCTGAATCAGTTCAAACTTGCGGGACCCGCAGCTATCAGTTTGAATCTACTTACAATGACTCTGGGCTTTGGAGTCGCTTGGATTCTCGGCCTGCAAAAACCGCAACGAATTACCCTCGCAATCGAAACCGGCATTCAAAACGGAACCTTAGCCCTTGCGATCTCTCTGGGTCTGCTCCAAAACCCCCGAATTGCGGTACCAGCAGTCGTTTACAGCCTGCTTATGTTTGGAACAGGGATTTTGATGATCCTGATTTTTGGTAGAAAAACGTCTGAGGCCTAAGTCGGAAAGGATGCCCGATGGGACGTTTTAATTCAAAAAAGGCTTATCTACGAATGGGTAACCGCCAGCCTGCCGGTGTCAGACTCAGAGAAGCGAGGACAGGCGATAGGTTCGTTGTTAGGCCAAAGACGTTTTTTCATTTAGCCCAAGGCTGGATCGAGGGACGAGGTGCTACCCAGCCCCATCACAAACGAAATCTACCCCAAAGGGGTTGCATCACCACCTGCCGATACGCTTAGCTAGGTACACCGCACTCGGCATAGGTAAACGCAAACCAAGAGGATGCAGGGTAGATGTAACGCCCTAGGCGTATAGAAGCGGAAATCACTATCGTAATCGTAGTCGATTGACTTCTTTTATGCCATTAACGATAGAAATCCATGCCTTATCCGTACCAAGTCATGCAGAATCGTCTCAATTGAGTAGGAGATAGTAGCGAGGAGAACCGATCTCGATTGTTGACCTTTACCGCTTCAGGGATGCACCTCGAACAAAAGCCGCCTCGCTTCAATCTTGATCTTTCTGGCTTCCGTCGTATACGCAAGATCCCAATTTTATTAAAAAACATACCTACAGGAAATACATTCATGAGTACCGAAACTAAGGCATTTAAGACTGAAGTCAGCCAATTGATGGATCTAGTGATCCATTCCCTCTACTCAAACAAAGACATTTTCCTGCGTGAATTGATTTCCAACGCATCGGATGCGATTGACCGCGCCCGCTTTGAGGCCCTTTCTAATTCTGAGGTTACCGAGCCGGAAGGTGGCTGGAAAATCAAAATGATTCCCAACAAAAAAGCTAAAACATTGCAAATTGTTGACAATGGAATCGGCATGAACCTAGAAGAGTTGGAAGAGAACATTGGTACCATCGCTAACTCCGGAACCAAAGCCTTCCTCAAACAACTTTCCGACGCTGACGCGGCCGACCGCCCTGAATTGATTGGTCAATTCGGTGTGGGATTCTACGCATCCTTTATGGTTGCGGGAAAAGTGGAGCTGGTTACCCGCCGCGCAGGTGAAGAAACCGCTTGGCACTGGGTTTCTTCCGGTGACGGAACCTACGAAGTTAGTGAAAGCGAACGCGACACCTTCGGTACCACCATCACCCTTCATTTAAATAAAAGCGAAAAAGATGAGTCCGATTATACTCAAGAACACAAACTTCGGGAAATCGTAAAACAATATTCGGATTACATTGCCTTTCCCGTGGTCATGGATGTGACCCGCCAAGAAAAAGACGAAGAGGCCTCTGAAGAAGGTGAAGATCCGGTTTACAAGGATGTCACCAGCGAAGATACTGTCAATTCCATGCAGGCAATCTGGACCCGGAAAAAATCAGACATTACGGACGAGGAATACAACGCCTTTTATAAAGGTGCCTTTCATGATTACGAAGATCCCGAAAAGGTCATTCATTGGTCCGCAGAAGGAACCACGGAATTCAAAGGATTGCTCTACTTCCCTAAAAAAGCGCCCTTCGATCTCTTTTACAATGAAGAAGCTAAAGGTTTGCACCTCTATGTGAAACGCGTGTTCATTATGAACGACTGCAAAGATCTACTCCCTTCTTACCTTCGCTTTGTGAGAGGCGTGATAGACAGTTCGGATTTGAATCTGAATGTTTCCCGCGAAATCCTTCAGAACAACCCTCTGGTTCGCCGTATTGGCAAGAACGTGGTTTCAAAGACGCTTAGCACCTTGAAAGCCATGCAGAAGAAAAAGCCGGAACAGTATGAAGCGTTCTGGGCAGAGTTCGGCCGCGTGATCAAGGAAGGGATGCACACGGATCATGCCAACAAAGACAAGATCAGTCACTTGTTGCAGTTCGAGTCATCAAAAACCGAAGCGGGTAAAACCCTCAGCCTGAAAGACTACATCAACCGGATGCAACCCGATCAGAAAGAAATTTATTTCCTAAGTGGTGAAAGCCGTCAGGTAGTTGAAAACTCCCCCCTTCTCGAAGCCTTTAAGGCCAAAGACTTGGAAGTACTGTTTCTGACCGACACCATTGACGAATGGGTAATTCCCGCCTTAGAGAAATACGAAGATAACGAGCTCAAAGCCATTAACCGTGGTGGAGTAAACTTAGACTCGGAAGACGAAAAGAGTGAGAAAGAGGACGCCCGAAAAGAGGCGGCTGAAACCTATAAACCTGTTCTCGAAGCGTTAAAAGCGGCTCTGGAAGAACAAGTGAAAGATGTAAGACTCTCTGACCGTCTAACCGATTCTTCTGCGGTATTAGTTGCGGATGATAGCGGCATGGATGCCAATATGGAACGAATGATGAAAGCCATGGGACAAGCGGTTCCCGAAAGTAAACGTACCCTAGAGTTAAATGCTTCCCACCCCGTAATGGCTAAACTGAAGCAAATGGTGGAGGCCGATGAGAAAGACGAACGTATTACCGAGTATGGCGCGTTATTGTTTGATCAGGCTCTGTTGACCGAAGGCACCCCCCTCCCCAATCCGGCGGCCTTTGCGAAACGCGTTAGCACGTTGATGGCAACCGTTTAAAAAAATCACTGGACAAGTCAGCTATTGTGGGTGACCTTACATTATGAAAAAAATATTATTTCATTCAGGAACGTCGCCCCTTTTGACTGGGTTTGGTGTCCTATTGCTCCGGTTGCTGTTCGGATTCGGTATGGCTTTTGGGCACGGCTGGGGCAAACTGATGTCGTTCTCTGATAAAATGGACTCCTTTCCGGACCCGTTAGGAATTGGAAGTGCAGCCAGCTTAGCAGGAGCGGTTTTTGCAGAAGTTGTCTGCGGAATCTTAGTAGGATTGGGCTTATTCACCCGCTTAGCGTTGGTTCCGTTGATTTTCACCATGGCTATCGCAGTTTTTGTGGTTCATGGAAACGACCCCTTCTCAGGGAAAGAAATGGCTTTACTATACTTGGTTCCGTACGTTGTACTTTTCCTCACAGGCCCTGGCAAATACTCTATTGATCATAACATCTAAGCGGTATGCAAGAGTCGGACTATTCTTCTCGCGAGGCCTATGTTGAGGCTAGACTAACGTTTTTAAAGAAGCGTCTGAAAGAAATGGGAGAATCTGGATTTCATCAGCCATCCGAAATGGATCCTGAAGTAGAACTGATTTTTTTAGAGCAGGTCTATGCCATTGAAGCGGAGCCTTGTGTCACGCATGCCCATCAGCTCATTGCAAAAGGAATTGAACTTCCTCTTCCAGACACCCTAGACGAGAAGACTCTTCCTGCCAAATTGTGGGAAGTCATTAGGGGTCTAGCTAACTTACGGGTTTTTTTGGAGAATACAGGACATTTAGAAGACAGGGAGCTCTACCAGAAATTGTGGAGTGACTCTTTAAATGAATTTACTTGGGACATGTCCCATTGCTGTAACGGTGCAATGCATTTAGATCTCCTAGGTAGCGGGAGCGAAGAGGACACCTTGACATGGCTCAGCTACTATGCAGGTGATTTCCAACGAGAAGAGTGGAAGCAACAATTCCCCGATGAAACGCTTCCCGAAGTGAAAAACCGAGCCTGTGAGCGAGATAAGAAGCTTCCCCGACCCGATTATGGGCTTGGGGGTGGAGCCTGCGATATATAAAATACACTTCTTGACTTTCGTAACGGAAAGAAATGTATACAGTTTGATTTATGGATTTAGCAGTTAGTACAAGATGGAACGCTTCCCGGCACGAAGACGGCGAGCAAATGATAGAAGAGGTGTTAGCCCTCGGATTAACACGCATGGAATTAGGTTATAACACCCGCGTAGATTTACTTCCGGGGATTGAAGCTGCCTTGGACAGCGGGAAAATATCCGTCGACAGTGTTCATAATTACTGCCCAGTGCCGATGGGAGCACCCAAAGGTCATCCTGAACTCTGGACCTTTGCCGAATTAAACAGCCGATCACACGACCTAGCGGTTCAACACACTCTGAGAACCATGCAATTCGCTTCGGATATCGGCGCAAAAATCGTGGTCATTCACTGCGGATACGTTGGGTTACGAAAGAGCTCAACCCGCGAACTGATGGATTTGATCGCGATGAATCAGCGAAACTCCCCCCGCTTTGAAAAGAAATTCATGAAATTCATCAAGGAACGGGATAAGCGAGTTGGGAAACCCTTAGACCAAGTAAGTAAAGCCTTAGATTATCTTCTACCTCACGCGGAACGTTTACAGGTTCAAATGGGCTTAGAAAACCTTCCTACCCTCGAGGCTGTTCCAAGTGAAGATGAGATGGAACTTCTCCTCCAACGCTTTCAGAATCATCCGCAGTTAAAATACTGGCACGACCTCGGTCACGGCCAAATCCGCGAAAATCTAGGCTTTATCAATCATGTACGCTGGTTGGAACGTCTCACCCCTGCACTGGGTGGGCTTCATATTCACGATGTCGCAGGGCAGTTCCAAGATCACGTGATGCCACCCGATGGGGATTTGGGCTTGGCCCGCTTTCGACCATATTCGGAAATGGATATTCCCTTAGTGATCGAGCCCTCCCCCTCTGCAACCTTTGAGGAACTGGAATCCTGTGTGGCATGGTTGAATCATTGGTGGAAAGATGCTCCGGAGCCTCCTCCTCGAACTGTTGAGAATCCGATTTCATCAGCGGAGTAGATACCCGTATCGGCATCGATATTGCAGGACCAACTGTTTGGTGCTTAAGGCAACAAAAAGATGATTCTCCTGGAAAGGATGGTTCCGTTCCCCACTACAGATGTAGAAACATCTACCTGAAAGCGTATTTAGGAGAGCGTCTCCCCCTTGGAGCCAGGTTGATTTTGCCAGGTCTCTATGTAGGCGCGTGAGCTGATGCGGGTGAGTTTGGTCAGGTACGACTCCGCAAAGGAAGAGTGGAGCGCCGACATTCTGTCCTAGCGGGTATTTTACGCTAGGTATTTTTTCTCGAAGCTAATACGGGCTAGCGTATATTACCCGCTAGGACAAAATGTCCGCGCTCCACAAAAGACTCGCCAAGGGCCCTCCCGCTTTGTACTCCTTTTTCATGAAACGTATTTTGATTACTGGTGCAAACGGCTTTGTTGGACAACATGCCATTCGAGAATTTAAGGCAAATGGGTATGAGGTTTTTGAAGGCTTGGGACCGGGAACGGAACCCACAAACGATCACCAAGTGCCTTTTAATCTCTTACATTACGAAATCATGAGTTTTGTGGTTAATCAGATTAAGCCAGATGCCTGCCTGCACTTAGCCGGTCAGGCCCATATTCCTTTCTGCGAAAAAGATCCAGTTACCGCCAATGACTTAAACGTCACGGGCACGGTTCGTCTGCTTCAAGCATTCCGTAGGCATCAACCCAAAGCACGGGTCGTGGTGGTCACCTCTGCCGAGGTGTATGGACATGCCCCCCAAGGGCACATTGTAACCGAAAAAGATCCCTTGACTCCTACCACGCTATACGGAATCACCAAGCAGGCCGCTGACGAGGCCTCGCTTGCCTTTGCCAATCAACTGGGTCTCCAGGTTATGACCGCCCGTCCGTGGAATCATATTGGCCCGGGTCAACATCCCCGTTTTGTAGCGGCTGCATTTGCCCGTCAATTTGCCGCCTTCACGAAAGGGGCCTCACCGAAAATGAAAACGGGTAATCTCGATAGCCAACGAGATTTCACCGACGTTCGGGATATCGTTCGCGGGTATCGTCTGATCCTCGAAAATGGTACTCCGGGACAGGCCTATAATTTATCCTCCAGTAATTTACGTCCCATCAGAGATTTGATCGATGGGTTCATAAAAATTTCAGGGATTAAACCTGAAATGGAAGTGGACCCTGCCCTTTTCCGTCCAACAGATTCTACTCCCATGCTGAGCACAGATAAAATTCATGAGGAATGTGGATGGAATCAGAAAATTCCACTTGAGCAATCGCTGAAAGACATTCTAGATGAACAGGTTGATCTCATCGATTCATGAGTCTACCGGATCGCTTGCAACGCTGGTTAGAGGGAATTGAAAAAAAGGGCTATAGCGTAGACCTGACCTTAACCCGAAATAAGAGGTCCATGATCAGCTTGCAACGGCTGTCGCCAGGCCTAACTCGGTTACGGATGCATGAGTCCTTTGCCGAGGCACCGGAATCGGTTTTAGGTGATCTAGAGCATACTCTTTTGACCAATGATCACCTGGCTTGGAAAAGAGTTGCGTCATTTGCTCGTACCATTGATGCTCCAGGAGGATCTAAGCGTTCATCAACTCTCTATGCGCAAGGAAGTTATTTTGATTTAGACGCGGAGCTGGGGTTTGTGAAATCCACCTATTTTGAAGATCCACCCGAAGCCACAATTACTTGGGGTCAAGCCGGGAAAGCTCGACGGAAGAAACGGCGATCCATTCGCTTCGGAAGCTGGGTTGAGACGGATAAGCTAGTCCGAATACACCCGCTATTGGACCAAAAATGGATTCCTCAGGACTTTATTCGGTACATTATCTACCATGAACTCTGTCATGCCGTTGCCAAACCCCTTAACCATGGGAACGGTCACTACAGAATCCATCATCCTGAGTTTAAACGACTTGAGGCCCACTATCCGACCCTTCAGGAAATGGAAAAACTGAGCTGTAAAATATTTTCGGAAATCATTCGGATGCGGGATTAAAAAAAATACCTTTTTCAGTTGCCAAGTATTCTCTAAATCGTGTACAAACCTCACCTAATTGCGAGCGTAGCTCAGTGGTAGAGCTTCTCGTTGCCAACGAGATTGTCGTGAGTTCGAATCTCATCGCTCGCTCCAATTTCCCCCTGTGAAAGCAGGGGGTTTTTTTGTGGAATCATCGATATCGATATCGACATCCTTTTCGTAATCAGGTTTTGTAAACAAAACAGTACTATTATTAATCTCGTATACTATGCCACATCCTTCACCAAGCTCATGGGGAACTTATCCCGAATCCGATGCATCCGTGCAAAAGCTAAGCAGCCGATTAGCTGATTTGCCGGCATGTTCGGGTTTACTCTTACCTTACGGATTAGGCCGAAGCTACGGGGATAGCTGTTTAAACAATGGGGAAAACCTTCTGCTAACCCGCGGACTGGACCATTGTATTTCGCTCGATGAAAATAAAGGTCTCCTGGAATGCGAAGCCGGTGTTTCCTTGGATGAGATCCTAAAGGTGGTTACTCCAAAAGGATGGTTTTTACCTGTGTCTCCAGGTACTCGTTTCGTAACCGTAGGCGGAGCCATCGCAAACGATGTTCATGGCAAAAATCACCACCAAGCCGGATGTTTCGGAGCTTATGTAACACAATTCGAATTGCTCCGTTCGGATGGCAGTCGGGAAAGGTGCTCGCGAACTCAACATGCTAGCCGATTCAGAGCTACCATTGGGGGACTAGGTCTTACGGGCTTAATCACCCGAGCCACCATCCAACTGAAACCCATTTCCTCTCCTTTGATCGATGTGGAACAAATAAAGATGAGAAACCTAGGTGAATTCTTTGCTCTCGCGGATGAAACTCATTCCAGCCACGAATACAGCGTAGCTTGGTTAGATGGACTGGCCCGTGGGGATCAGTTAGGATCGGGCATTTTTATTCGGGGCAATCACCTAAGCGAATCTACGGATTTAGGGTGGACGTCTAAACCCATGCTGCCAGTCCCCTGCTTTGCTCCTTCTTGGCTATTAGGCAAGCCTGCCATAAAGGCCTTCAATCTCGCCTATTCAAATAAATTCCGCGGAGATCGCCATAACGGACGCGAACACTTTCTTCCATTTTTCTACCCGTTGGACACCGTAAACCACTGGAACCGTCTCTATGGAAAAAAGGGATTCTTCCAGTATCAATGCGTGGTTCCACGCGATGGAGATGGTGGACCGATTCGAGAACTTCTAACGCATATTTCCAAAAGCGGCCAAGCCTCATTCTTAAACGTGCTTAAGGTCTTTGGAGATCAGAAACCGGAAGGTTTACTCAGTTTCGCCCGACCGGGAGTCACCCTAGCCATGGATTTCCCCAATCGTGGACAAAATACCCTAAAGCTCATGACCGAACTGGATGAAATCGTGATGAAATCCGGTGGTGCCCTCTATCCAGCCAAAGATGCCCGAATGCGAGGCGAAGATTTTGCGTCTTTTATGCCGGCCCTTGACCTTTTCAAAACTCATATCGACCCCGCCTTCAGCAGCAGTTTTTGGAGAAGAATGGATTTAGTAGCTGATGGCTGAATTCAAAATCTAATTCTCGTTAATAGTCATTCAAGGTGGATAATCATTCATCTCTCACCCTTAATCCTTTATCCGCCATTATTCATCTTATGTCTACAACTACACTTATTTTTGGGGCCACCTCCGCAATGGCAGAACACACCGCTCGTTTATTAGCGGCAGATGGAGAAAAGCTTATTCTGGCTGCCCGAGATCCGCAACGACTAGAACCGATTGCGGATGACTTGCGAGTCCGCGGTGCCGTCGAGGTACGTATTTTGCAGTCCTTTGATGCCAGTCAACCCGAAACCTTTCAAGCTCTGATCGATGAGGCTGGAGAGTTTAATCAGGTATTGATTGCTCACGGACAGCTGCCGGATCAAGAGGGCATCGAAAACGACCCCGGGTTGATTCAGGAACAGCTTCAAATCAACCAAAACTCGACCATCGATCTGTGCACCCGCCTAGCGGAAAAACTCGAAGGCCATGAGAATCCGACACTTGCGGTGATCAGTTCCGTGGCAGGATTACGTGGACGCCAGAGCAATTACATCTACGGAACCGCTAAAGGGGCTGTAAACATCTTTCTGCAAGGACTACGCAACCGGCTTCAGCCCGCAGGGATCCGTGTGATCACCATACTGCCCGGGTTTGTCGATAGCCCCATGACCGCAGACATCGATAAAGGTCCCCTATTTATTTCAGCCGAAAAAGCAGGGGCCTGTATTCATAAAGCCCTCACCAAAGGCAAACTCGATATCGTCTACGTCCCCTTCTTCTGGAGATATATCATGTGGGTGATCCTAGTCATTCCAGAAACGATCTTCAAACGTCTGAAGCTATAAAAAAGAAATCCAACCGGAAGAATACTGATTTTCAAACGTACTCTTCCGTTTTTTTGATTTAGATACGATACTTCTTTCGGAACCGATTCCCCTCGCTACTGTGTATCAAGGCCGAGCCTTATCCATGTTCACAAGCTAGATTCGAGCGAACCTTCCCCCCCCCCTAAAGTAGCGCCCTCATCATTTTGGCTCATTGCTACCCCCGAATCTCACTTTAACCATCGGAAGGTGTAAGACTTCCCGCTTGCAAATGACCCACAGGCGACTATGAATTCACATCCCCTATTTATGGAGTCATTTTATGGAAAACGTAATTATTATTGGAACTGGTGCTGCAGGATTGACTGCCGCAATTTACGCCGCCCGTGCAAACCTCAACCCTTTGGTCATTGAGGGTCGTGAACCGGGTGGGCAGCTGACCACAACCACGGACGTCGAGAACTTCCCAGGTTTTGAGATGGGCATTATGGGTCCCGAATTGATGGATATCATGCGCAAGCAAGCCGAACGCTTTGGAACCCGCTATCAGTATGGAACGGTCACCGAAGCTGAACTTTCTGGCGAGGTGAAAAAGCTCACCCTTGATTCGGGAGAGGTTTTGGAAGCCAAGGCCGTAATTATTTGTACCGGAGCTTCCGCTAAATATATCGGGTTAGAGTCCGAACAGAAACTCATAGGTTACGGTGTTACCTCCTGTGCAACCTGTGATGGCGCATTCTATCGCGATGTACCGGTTGCTGTAGTGGGCGGTGGGGATACCGCAATGGAAGAAGCTGTTTTTCTTACTCGATTTGCCAGTAAAGTGTATTTAATTCATCGCCGAGACGAATTCCGAGCCTCTCAAATCATGGTAAAACGGATGTTGGAAAACGATAAAATTGAGCCCATCTACGATACAGTCGTTGAAGAAGTTTTAGGCGTGGAAGAAAAATCAGTTCGTGCCCTCAAATTGAAAAATATCAAAAGCGGGGAAGAGTCCGAACTCAAGATAGACGGTCTTTTCGTTGCCATTGGTCATAAGCCAAACACCGATCCGTTTGTGGGTCAGCTGGAAATGGACGAAACCGGTTATCTGATTACCGATTCAACCAAAACCACTCTTCCCGGGGTCTACGCGGCCGGTGATGTGCAGGACTCCGTGTACCGACAGGCGATCTCAGCTGCCGGAACCGGTTGTATGGCCGCGCTCGAGGCCGAGCGTTATCTTGAGCATCATTCCTAATTTATGACACAGTCCCAGCAGGAAAAGCGGCCTCTGCGGCGCTTGTATAGTTACAGTCTCAGGTACAAGTGGCGCTTGACCTTAGGCATGTTCCTAGGTGCCCTGACTGGAGGTAGTATCTTCGGGATGCTAGGGCAAATGAAAGATGCCACTGACGAAACCTTTAGTTTTGGTAGCGTCTCCTTAAGAAACCTCTACATTGCATGTACGGCGCTAGTTTTGATTTTCCTCGTTCGTGGTATTTGTCGCTACGCCTCCGTTTATTTAATTAATTGGGTTGGATTCAAAATCGTGGAGCAACTCCGTCGAGAAAGCTTCGAAAAACTTCAAAAATTGCAACTGGGCTTTTACAGCAAACATAGTTCCGGCGAACTGATGTCCAGAGTCACCAACGATACCACCATGGTACAACATGCGGTTTCCGGCGTTGTTACGGACATTGCCACCCAACCTTTTGCCTTGGTTGGTGCATTGGGGTATATCATATACACCGATTGGAAACTGGCGATCTTGAGTTTGATTGCTTTTCCACTCTGTATAGCACCCGTACTTATCTTTGGGCGTAAAGTGAGAAAATACGCCCGACAAAGTCAGGAACATCTGGCAGATCTCTCATCCGTCTTACAGGAAAATGTCAGTGGGGTACGAGTGGTCAAAGCCTTTGGCACTGAAACGCATGAGGAACAAAAATTTGATCATGAAAACCGTAAAGTCTTCGGACGACTCATTCGAATCGTCTTGGCACGAAATGTAAATGAACCTTTAATGGAAACCGTTTCAGCCATCGGCTTTGCAGGGCTATTGGTTTATGCGAACCAGAGCGACATGACTGTAGGCGAATTCATCTCCTTCGCCGCAGCGCTGGCGATGATGTATCAGCCCATCAAAATGTTGAGCAAAGTGCACATGGAAATTCAAAAAGCTATGGGTTCAGCCGAACGTATTTTTGGCTTATTGGATGAACCCATTGATGTGGTTGAAAAAGAAGACGGTCTTGAACTTACAGCTTCCATTGAAAATATCGTTTTTGAAAACGTATGTTTTTCCTACAATGACGAGCAAGTTCTTCATACGATCAATCTCACGATTCGCGAAGGGGAAAAGATCGCTTTGGTAGGGAGTTCAGGAAGTGGTAAATCAACGTTGGTGAGCCTCGTCCCCCGCTTTTATGATCCGACCTCCGGGTCTGTTTCAATAAATGGAATAAACCTAAATGATTTAAGTTTTAAAGGACTCCGAGAGCAGATTGCCCTAGTTACCCAGGATACATTCCTATTCGATGATACCATTGCCCAAAACATCGCCTACGGAGAAGCAACTCCTGATAAGGATCGCGTATTGGATGCAGCGAAGCGAGCCAATGCTCACGATTTCATTGAAGAAATGACCGAAGGTTACGAAACCAAGGTGGGCGAACGTGGTGGCCGGCTCAGTGGCGGTCAAAAACAGCGTTTGGCTATCGCCCGAGCTATTTACCGCGATGCACCGATTCTCATTTTAGACGAAGCAACCAATGCCTTGGATACGGAGAGCGAACATCTTGTACAGTCCGCCATCAATGAAGTGATGGAAGGTCGCACCAGTATTGCTATTGCACATCGATTGAGCACGATTCAGCACTCGGATCGTATTCTGGTTATGCAAGATGGGCGTATTGTAGAAGAAGGCAACCACCAAGTCCTTTTAGAGAAGAACGGCGTGTACCGCCGCCTTTACGATATTCAGTTTGCGGTCTGAGTTACGATCTAAATCGTAGTCTGCTCACTCCGTGCCTGGAAACGTCAACCCAAGACCTTTAGGCAGGCCTGCGTGGAAAAGTAGACACTAAGAGCAGAGGATTTGTCTGACCTGCCCTAAGGGTGTCATCGGCATAGCTTTAGCAGGGAAGTTGAAATCACCGAAGCCGAAATCTTAGGCTTATATTTTCACGTTCGGAGATCGCGAACTACGCAAAAATTTCCAACAAAAAAAAGGCCCTCCCGAAGGAGAACCTTTTGGATCAAAAAAGCCTTTAGGCTTACTCGTCGTTCTTGAGCTTGGCAGCCCGTGCTTCCATAATATCTTTAGCGATATTATTTGGTGCTGGAGAGAAGTGTTCAAATTCCATGGTGTACGTCGCTTTACCTGCAGACATAGAACGCAAGGCGGTAGAGTAACCGAACATCTCAGCCAATGGTACAGTTGCATTTACCACACTAACTTCCTGACGGGTATCCATAGCTCCGATAATCCCACGCCGTGAACTCAAGTCACCGATAACAGAACCCTGATATTCTTCAGGTGTCTCTACCTCAACTTTCATCATCGGTTCCAGAATCTTAGGACTCGCTTTACGAATCGCTTCACGCATCGCGTTACGGGCCGCAATACGGAAAGCCATATCGGAGGAGTCAACATCATGGTACTTACCATCGGTTAAGTTTACGCGGACACCTACAACCGGGAAAGCCGCCAGCGGACCTTCACCCATAACGTCTTGACACCCTTTGTTTACCGCAGGAATGTATTCACTAGGGATATTTCCACCTTTGATGAGGTCGTTGAATTCGTAAGTCTCTTCCGAGTTAGCTTCCATCGGTTCAATATTACCCATGACCACAGCGAACTGACCGGAACCACCAGACTGTTTCTTATGAGTGTAATTGAAAGGTGTCGGCTTCGTAATCGCTTCGCGGTAATTCACCTGAGGAGGTCCGACCTCTACCAAGGCTTTATATTCGCGTTTGATACGCTCCACATAAATTTCGAGGTGCAATTCACCCATTCCGCTAATAATGGTTTCCTTCGATTCGTCGTCGGTATGGACGCGGAAGGTAGGATCTTCCTTCATGAAACGCTGAAGGGCTTTGGACATCTTGTCGTAGTCACCACTATCGGGACAGGAAACAGAGAATGAAATTACGGGTTCAGGAATAAACATGGACTCACAGGTCAGATCTACGCCTACATCGGTAAAGGTATCACCGGAGGCACAATCTATACCGACCATGGCCACAATGTCGCCGGCAGAGGCATCATCGATGTTTGCACGATCAATGGAATGCATCCGCAGAAGGCGGCCCAAACGAATACGTTTTCCGGTACGGGTATTTTCAATGGTCATACCTTTCTTCAAGGTGCCTTGATAAATACGAGTATAAGTCAATTGACCAAAGGTCTCTTCGGTAATTTTGAACGCCATGCAGACCAAGGGAAGCTCGGCTTTGGGTTCGAGTTTTACTTGCTCATCTTCCGCGCCCACTTTTTTAGCAAAGTTCGTTACATCTATTGGACTTGGCAGGTAACGGCTTACCGCATCCAACATCGGCTGGACACCACGGTTTTTGAAAGCGGATCCCATATAAACAGGAACCAATTCGTTAGCGATAACCGCTTTACGAACCGTAGTATGGAATTCTTCAGCCGTAGGCTCTTCGCCTTCCAACAACTTTTCCATAATGCCATCATCAAACATGGAAACCGCTTCCATCATGATTTCGCGCTTTTCTTCGACCGCATCCACCATGTCTGCAGGTACGTCGAGTTCTTCAATAATTTCACCCCTTTCGCCGCGGTTATAGTAAGCTTTGCGGGCAAATAGATCCACAACACCTTCTAAATCAGCTTCAATGCCGATGGGCAATTGAAACATTACCGCATTCAAATGCAGTTTTTCACAGAGGTCAGAGGTTACTTTCTCAGGGTTGGCACCAGTACGGTCTAATTTGTTGATAAAAGCCAAACGGGGTACTTTGTACCGTTTCATCTGACGGTCGACCGTAATGGATTGAGACTGAACACCCGCAACACCGCAAAGGACCAAAATAGCTCCATCTAATACGCGCAAGGAACGTTCAACCTCTACAGTGAAATCCACGTGTCCAGGAGTATCAATAATGTTAATTTTATTTTTTTTCCAGAAAACCGTGGTCGCCGCGGACGTAATGGTAATTCCTTTCTCTTTCTCAAGCTCCATATGGTCCATGGTAGCGCCATCGCCTCCACCACGCACTTCTTCGATCTTGTGAATAACGCCAGTATAAAATAGAATACGTTCGGTCAGGGTGGTTTTTCCACTGTCAATGTGAGCTGAAATCCCGATGTTACGGGTCATTTTAAGGTCATTCGTCATTTTTTTGTCCTTCTAGGGCTTCAATACGTAAATAAAAGTGGGAAGAAATCTACTTCCGGTAAGAGCGGGGTTCTATGAGGGATTTTAGGTGCTTTTGCAAGTAATAAAGAGGGAGAATGATGAATGATGGCGGATGTATGATGGTGAATGCAGGATGGGGGCAATCGAAATACGAAAGTCTGGTTTTCATCCGCATCATTCCTTGTTAATCGGCCATTATCTATCCGCCGCATCCGGAAAATCGTAGTGCGTTTCAAAAAGCTCAATGACTTTTGCCATCTGGGATTCTTCGTCAGGTCCTTCGACCTCAATTTCAACCTCACTACCGCAGGTAAGTGCCATCATCATCACATCCAACATAGAGGATAGATCGCATTCACCATTTTCTGTATGCCGAACCCTCATTCTACCAGAATACCCCTGAACGGTTTTGATGATGTGTGAAGAAGGTCTACAATGTATACCGGCCTCATTATAAATCGTGGCGTGTCCATAAGCTGTCATTATTTCGAGTATGATCACTTTTTATCAGTTAGCAACTGAGATTTTATCTTAGCTTATCTGTAAGATACGATTAGACAACTCGTCAGAATACCATACACTCAATCATCACCTAGGAAACACTTTATGAAAAACATTATTAACACAGCACTTACAGTACTTTTCTTTTCGTTCAACTCTGGCGCTTTCGCTTCCTCGGCAGAGGAAATTATCCAGAAAAATCACAGCGCGTTGCTCAAAGAATTGCAGGCTTATCTTGCTGAAAACCCAGAAGCATCTGATGCGGGAGAAGCAAGGTCTAAGGCCATCGAATCAGCCTACTTTACAAATAACAAAGCAACCATGGTCAGGTTACTCCAATCTCAATTTGAGTCACTCCGGTCACAGGACATCATCAATCCAGAGGAATTAGCACAGACAGGAATGATGTTGGTACAGTTTAGCACAGAAATAGGAAAACCCGAGATAGCCGAAGGAGTACGAGCTACGTTTAATGAACTTGCCGAAAAAGGCGAAAGCGAAATTTACACTCAGGTTTCGGATATGCTCAAAGCTCAGATAAACAAACCTTCAATTGGATCAACACCTGAGTTGTCAGGGATCACCCTAGAGGGAAAGGAACTCTCACTATCCGATTATAGAGGGAAAGTGGTCATGCTCGATTTCTGGGCCACTTGGTGCGGACCTTGTATTGCAGAAATGCCAAATGTGAAAAAAGTATATGACAAGTATCATGACAAGGGTTTTGATATCGTGGCCGTTTCCCTAGACCGTTCTATTGCCCCTCTCAAAGAGTATATTTCAGAGAACAACCTCACCTGGGCGAATATTTATGATGCGGATCAAGACAGCTCACTTGCAGATCAATTCTCCATTACCTCCATTCCCAGCATCTTTATCTTGGACCAAAGCGGTAAAATTGTTGCGGTTAATGTGAGAGGAGACGAATTGGAAAACGTGGTCGCGGACCTCTTAGCTGAATGAAAGCCCCAGAAAACTTAATTGAATACATTGTACAATCCGAAAGGATTGTATTCTTCACCGGCGCCGGAATAAGTACCGGTGCCGACATTCCTGATTACCGGGGGCCTGAGGGGACTTCGAAAACCCGCCCTGAAATCACTCTTCAAGATTTTTTGCACGATAAAGACCAGCGGGAACTGTACTGGACTTTTAAAAGTGAGGATTGGAAACAAGGGAAAGATATCCAAGCTACCCCTGCCCATCATGCGATTACCACACTGAATACTATGGGTAAGCTCACAGCATTGATTACTCAAAACATTGACGGCTTACATCGGAAGGCTGAAACCCCTGAGGATAAACTCATTGAACTGCATGGGCGAATGGACGGAGTACTCTGTGTTCAATGTGGATTTGAAGGTCCCGCAGTTACATGTTATGAAAACTGGCTAGCCGAAAAACAGCTACCAATCTGCCCGGACTGTGGGTACTTTTTAAAACCCGCAGTCATCCAATTTGGAGAAAACCTGCGGGAAGACGTCCTTGTGAGAGCTCAAAAAGCGATGCAGGACCCTGATTTGGTCATTTCCATTGGAAGCACTTTATCTGTTCAGCCAGCGGCAACCTTTCCTATCATGGCTGCCCGAGCTGGGATTCCATACATCATTATCAATCAAGGGGAGACGGCTCATGATGGATTACCCCATGTAGCTATTCGCTTAGAAGGTGATATTCAGGAGATTTTTTCTTCTGCGGTAGAAGATGCCGGAGCCATGTTTGGATGAGGATGAAAAGATCCGCTCCTAGCATCCAGAGAGGAGCACGCATTTTCAAATTCTGACCTCACAGTCCTTCCTTCCTTGCAAAATAAACAAAGATGGATTAGGGGAAAATTTAATAATAACTTTTTGAAGGCTTTTTTATGAATAAATTTCTACTCTTTACCGCAGTAACTCTATTATTTACGTTGCATACACCCGCTGTTGAAACCCATATGCACCCTCCTGGCATGCTCGGTGTAGCTTTGGATGAAATAGCCGCAGAGGAAGCGAAGATGATGGATCTTCCTGGCGAATACGGTGCTTGGATCGTAGGTGTTAAATCAAAAAGTCCTGCATCTGACGCTGGTTTAGTAGAAAATGACGTAATTATAACCTACAATGGGCAACGTGTAGAGAGCGCTCGCGCCATGCAACGTCTAGTTTCAGAAACACCTGCGGGCAGAAGCATTGAACTTCGGGTGATCCGTGATGGAAAAAGCGTTTTACTTCAAGCAACGTTAGGTATTGGACAGATGCCTAGCACTCAGCCATCAGCCCCGCGGGCAGCACAAAGCCTAGGAGTTGGTGTTGAACCTATTGCTAGCGCGGTTGGTCAATATCTTGGCTTAGGTGAGGGAGTTGGAGTTATCGTCCGGGCAGTTAAAGAGGATTCGCCCGCGTCACAAGCTGGTTTACAGGAAAAAGATATTCTGGTGAAACTGAACGATCAAGAGATCCTATCTGCTCAACAATTAGGTGAAAACATCAAAAACTTAGTTAGCTACTCAGCCACAATAACTCTTATTCGCGGCACGGAAGCCCAAACCATTGATGTACGATTTTAATCCGACAGCTGCACATAGTCCGCGGGGCTAGAGTAAAAGGGTTATCCCGTCCGAGAAGGTGCTGCAGCGAGAACACTGTAAGATATTTCTGAGCACCCCCATGATATCGGCTCCACTTATACCTGAGTTACATCAATTAGAGAGGAACCATTCCTGATTGCTTTTTGTCATACCTATAAAACGGCTGGTACATCCTTTAATACGATTTTACGAAACCATTATAAATGGAACCACTTCGATAGTCCTGGATTTCAGTACCGCGGATTGAGCCCGGATAATCTTCGCAAACTTCGTTGGATCTATCCGAATCTAAAAAGCATTTTCGGACATACCATTCGACCCTATTCCGGTTTACAAACCGTTGTACCTGACATTAAATATTGTACCTTCATCCGCGATCCCATCGCCCGCTCGATTTCCCAAATTACTTGGAATTTACGCTGGAAAGCCCATCAAGGAGGTTTCTTTGATGATTTTCAGGTTTTGGTAAAGGACTGGGTCCTTGCAACAGATAACCGGAATCGTCAATGCCGACAACTTAGTGCCGAGGGTACTTTTGAGGGTGTAAAGAACATGGCCGAGAATAACCCCTTCTTGTTTTTACGAGTAGAAGATTTTGATGAATCCTTATTTCTCTTTCGTCATTGGACGGGGGAATCCAGGATGGATCTTTCTTATGCCCTTAGAAACACGGGGGTGGATCGCTATGAACGTCTACAAAATTCCCAGCCAGAGTATCTGGAAAAGGTAAGGAATTTTAACAATTTCCTCAAAGAAGATGAAGACATGCAGTCTATTTTGGCCGAAGCCAATCAGGAAGACCAAGCCTTGGCGGACTGGGTAGAGTCGGATGTTTGGCCGAAGCAGACAGAAGCCTATCCTGGAAATCTTCCGGAAGAGGTTCTCAACCTACGTCAACACTTAGAGCAATCTCCCCCGAATCTGAACGAACCGATTTTAGCGAGACTCCATCGCAATGTGATTCTAAAACCTATTCGATCCGTACTTCTGTCGGGAAGAGAGCCCGAAGAGGACTTGAGGTCTCCCTGGTTATAGCCAGAGGCTGAGAGATACGTTCAAAAAATCCCTCATCCAAAAATCATTCCTGGAGAAGACACCATCGCATCATTTGTTGCCACAGGTGATCCCGAAACTGCGGGAGTACCCGATAGTACTATATGGGATGTGATTGCAGCAGCCCCTCAGCTATCCATGGGTGCCGACGTTACGGGCTCCTTCTTGCAATGGCAACCGTGTCGCTCCAGCATATGAACTTCAAGGCCGCAGCTCTCTCTCTTCCGGAGACTGGCAGAACCCTCAAAACGCTCTATAGCGCAGAAGAAACTCCGGTTGAGGCCGACGACTCCTATCTTTTTTAAAGGCTTCATTGTATCCACGGAAGCTCTTCTCGTTTTTCATCCTTCCCACCTCGATGCCTACCCTCCTCTAGGAGGCCAAGTCATGAGCGTGGGGGAATTTCATCTCCGCACAATTTACAGGGCCGAAGAAATCACCCTTGTATGGCAGAACCGTTGCTTAGTACCTCGCCAGAAAGGTAGTCATTGATTACGAGATGCCCCAAGCTTAACCAGATCTCTTATCAAGAAGTTTCCTAACTTTTTCGCCTAAGGTTTTCGTGGTGAATGGCTTGGCGAGAAAAGAAACATTGTCCTGCAGAACCCCTTTTTTTTCGATAATGTTAGCGGTATAGCCGGAGATAAATAACACTTTGATACCTGGATAAAGCTTCAGGATTTTCTCGGAGAGGTCTTTTCCATTCAACTTAGGCATCACGACATCCGTGATTAAAAGTTGAGCATCTCCTTGGAGTTGCTCTGCCTGGCGCAGCACATCGAGAGGGTCTGGCGAGTACAGAACCCTGTACCCCGCTCGGGTCAGAAAGCTTTCCAAGGTTTTTAGAATAGATAGTTCATCCTCGGCCAAAAATATTGTTTCCAGAACCTTACTCTCGTCCTTCTCCAACTTCATCGTTTTAGGCTCTGGGTATGAATCAGATGCTCCTTTCTGGTCTTTTGGCAGGTAAACATTAAAGGTTGTCCCGTCTTCAGCATTACTTTGCACCAGAATAAATCCGTTATTCTGTGAAACAATTCCATATACCGTAGCTAAACCAAGACCGGTTCCCTTACCATTTGCTTTTGAGGTATAGAAAGGTTCAAATATTTTCTCCAAATCTTGGTCCTCAATTCCACAGCCATTATCGCCAACACGCAAAAGAACATAGTCTCCGAGACTAGCTTCAGGATGTATGGAACGAAACTCTTTCGAAATAGAACAATTTGAAGTTTCAATGATCAATTTACCGACACCATCTACGGCATCCCGTGCGTTTACAGCCAAATTAGCTAAGATTTGATCAAACTGAGATGGATCCATTCTTACAGGCCAGAGGTTTTCACCAGCGACCCAACGTAGTTCTATTGATTCACCAATTAAACTCCTAAGCATTTTCAGGGTATAGTTTACGGATTCATTTATATCTATGCACTCAGGTTGAATGGTCTGTTTTCGGGCAAAGGCTAATAATTGTCTAGTTATACCCGCAGAACGTTCCGCAATAGAGGTGATTTCTTCAATATATTCTTTTGCAATATGACCTTTCTGAAGCTCTTGAGACGCCAGCTCAGCATAATTCATAATTCCCATCAAAAAGTTATTAAAATCGTGAGCAATCCCGCCTGCTAAATGACCGATAGACTCCATTTTATTGGCTTGAGTCACACGAGCCTCCAACTCCATCTTTTCCGTTACATCTACAGCCATGCTTAACACTTGGCGTAAACCTTCTTCGGTGCGTTCGAGCTGAATAGAGGCGAAATTCCATTTTCGAAAATGGCCGTCCTTGCAGCGAATAGTAGAAAGCCCTTCATCAACTCGCGCCTTATTCTCAAAAAGAGTTTTTATCCTGGCCTCCATTCTTTCCGCATCTCCACTATAGGCTAGTTGAGCCCATTCACGAATGGTTTGCATTTCCTGATGCGTATACCCACTTATTTCTGTCCATTGATGATTTATAAAAAGGATGACCCCATCCTCACGATGGATCATCAAAGGGTAAGGCGATAGCTCTATGGCCATTTTGAACTTATTTTCGCTCTCAATTTTAGCTTTTTCCGCCATCTTTAAAGGGGTGATATCCTGAAAAATGCCCACTAAACGTACGCATTTTCCGTCTACAAATTCCCCACGCCCCCTTGAGAAGGTCCAGATATGGTTTCCCTTGGCCGTAATCATAGGTAACTCAATAGACCAAGGGCCAAACCCTTCAATTCCTTTTTGTATTTTAGCCTGTAGTTCCTTCTTACCTTCAGAATAAAAAGACAAAGCTGTTTCTAAATCGGGGGTAAAATCATCATCTACTTCGTGAAGTTCGCGGGTGACTTGAGACCAAGTAAGGGTATCGTTTAAGAGATCAACTTCCCATCCACCCACTCTAGCTAATTGCCCTGTTTCAACCAAAAGTTTTTGATTCACTTTGAGTTGTTCTTCAATCTTTTTCGATTCTGTGGTTTTCCGCATATGAACCAACAACCCCGTCTCACCTACGTAAATTGAAATGCAATACCATTCTTTGCGAACAGTACAATAGAGCTCCCCAGAATCCGATTTACCCGTTGTGCCTACTTTTCTAAACCTGTCTTCAAGGTCAGTAGTTCCCCACTCCGAAAAAATATCGAAAAAATTGGCCCCAAGGATTTTTTCTTTAACGTCTCCCAATAGCTCGAAAGCAAACTCATTCAAAAAAAGAATTTTCCAGTGTTCATCCAATACGAAAAACTCTTCACGAATACTCGAGAGCAGGTCATCAGCAATTTGTGGACGGGATATCTGTTTTTTTCTGAACATGTCAACTATCTAAATATAATTAAGGTTAAATACTTACATTAGAAGAGGCTAAAGGACTTTTTTTTCAAACGGAAGCTAAATACTTGCAAAGAAATCTATTAACCGATGGTCTTTTTTCTGGATCCAGAGACGAGTTCTCTCATTTTCGCCTTTCATCCCGAAGCCCATAAGATAAGAGCATCGGATGGCCCGAAAATTTTTAGAACGAGCTGAAACCTATTTATTAGGGGTGGTTGACGGCACCACAAACGGCACCCAAGCATCTCTTCTCAGAGTAACTCTGGGGGGCTTATCCTATGTGTTTACTGCCATTGTTCAAATCAGACTCTGGGGATACCGAATCGGTTTATTGAAGCACCATACTCTAGGTTGCCAAGTCGTGAGCGTGGGCAACCTCACGGTGGGCGGAACCGGAAAAACGCCAGTGGTTGAATTACTCGCACGTTCACTGGCCGATAACGGGCGACGGGTAGCTATACTAAGTCGGGGCTACAAAAAGAAAAAGAAAAAGCGCGGATTCAAACAACGGTTCAAAGATTTACTTGCAGGCAAAGTAGATGTGGAAGCCTCCTTGGTTGTTTCGGATGGCGAATCCTTGAAAGTTGAACCTATTTTTAGTGGTGATGAACCTTATATGCTGGCAAAAAACCTTCCTGGCGTCGCGGTTATTGTAGGGAAAAACCGAGTGATGTCGGGTCAATATGCCATTCGTAAATTGCGTTGCGACACCCTAATTCTGGATGATGGCTTTCAACATTTGGCCCTCAAACACCGATTGGATATTGTACTTGTAGACAGAACGAATCCTTTTGGAAATGGGCGCACCCTTCCCCGCGGACTCCTCCGCGAACCTATCCGTAATGTAAAACGAGCTGGATTTATTTTCATCACAAAAAGTAATGGCGATGGCGCGGTAGAGTTAAGTACTCAACTTAGGGAATTAAACCCCACAGCTGAGATTTCAGAATGCAGGCATTGCCCCCGCTTCCTTAAGCATCTTTTTGAAGACCAGAAAGAAGATTTGCTCTGGCTTAAAGGAAAGAACGTTTTAGCCCTTTCGGGTATCGCGGTACCCAAAGGCTTTGAAAACGAATTGGTGAATAATGGGGCCATGGTGCTAGAGCATGTAAGCTTTGCCGACCATCACCGCTACAGCTTACAAGAAATTTTAGATATCGTGGAACAAGCGAAGGAACTGAAAGTGGACGCCATCATAACCACGGAAAAAGATGCCGTACGGATTCCGCATTTGGAACGTCGCGACATGCCCTTTCTGTATTTGCGGGTAGAAATCGAAATGTTTACCGGACAGGAGGAGTATCATGACTGGATACGACGCATCTGTCTTGAATAGCCCGAAGGCGCGAATACTCATAGTTGCACCAAATTGGCTGGGGGACGGAATTATGGCCATGCCAGCGGTTCAGGAACTGAGGTCTTACATGCACCCTGACGCCAGGATTCTGGTAGCTGCCCGACCTAGTCAGACTGGCTTATGGACGATGCAACCTGCGGTTTCAGAAGTGATCAGCTTACCGGCCTCTACAAGTAAGCTTGTCCAGTCCGCAAAAAAACTTAAAGCAAAACAACTCAGGCATGCAGTACTTTTGCCTCACTCCTTTCGGGCAGCTTTGCTATGTGCTCTTGCCGGTATTCCGCATCGCCGAGGGACCACCTTTCAAACCGGAAGGCCTTTCCTGATTCAAGACCCCGTGAACGTGGATGAGCTTGAAAACGAACATCAACAATGGGAAATTGCTAAACTCCTTCTCCCCATGCCACTACCTAAGGCCTTACCTCTTCCCCACATTGAGCCTTCAAAAGAAGCGATGAATGAAGCGGAGCAACTCATTTCCGCTTTGCCAAGACCGCTGTTGGGTTGCATCCCAGGAGCCGCTCGAGGACCGTCTAAGCAGTGGCCGGGAGATCGCTTTCAAGCGGTTGCCGAAGCCTGGATTCACCAAACGGGAGGTAGTGTTTGTTGGCTAGGAACGCCCGCAGATATCCGCTTATGCCAGTCTCTGAATACCCCCTTAGACAAACGGGGAGTGACCCTCGCGGGAAAAACGAGTTTATCGGTATTTACCGCCCTTTTACAAAAAATGGATCAAGCGTTGGTTAATGATAGCGGAGGCATGCACCTAGCAGCTGCGGTGGGGACCCCACTGGTAGCCATTTTTGGAACTACAGATCCTGCAAAGACAGGCCCCTTATCAAAAGACGCTGTGGTTCTACAAAAAAGCGATTTGAAAAACCGCTCGATTGACCGGAAAAGCGTCCCAGCTCAGGAAGCTTTAGCTCGCATAACGGTTGAAGAGGTCCTGGAACCCACGCTTGCAAAGCATATTTGAATACGTAAGAGATTTTTATGAACCGTCCTAAAATATCTGCATGCGTGATGACCTTTAACGAGGAGCATAACATACGTCGTTGCCTGGAAAGCCTTTCCTTTTGCGATGAAATTATCATTTTGGACAGTTTCAGTACGGACAAAACGGTTAAAATCGGCAAAGAATTTACAGCACAGGTTTTTCAAGAGGAATGGAAAGGCTATATCACCCAGCGAAATCGCATGCGGGAACTTGCGAACTTCGAATGGGTACTTTTTTTGGATGCAGATGAGGAGGTCTCCCCTACTCTCCGCGATCAAATTTTATATCAATTCCGCACAAGCACCGGAAAGTATATAGGCTTTGAATTTCCGCGTCAGGTATTTTATTTAGGTAAGTGGATCCGACACGGGGAATGGAATCCTGACATCAAACTCCGCCTCTTTCGAAAAGACAAGGGACATAGTGGCGGTCAAGAACCCCATGATATGGTGATCGTAGACGGGCCGGTAAAAACCCTCACCGGCAAGCTTTGGCATTATACCTATAATGACCTTACCCATCATTTAAATGTAGTGAACCGCTTTTCCAGCATCAGCGCCCAGCAAATGTACCAATCCGGCCGACGCTTCCACCTTTGGGATTTACTCACCCGTCCCACGGCCCGATTCATTAAGGGCTATATCATAAAAGGTGGTTTTATCGATGGCCTTCGTGGTTTTGTGATTGCGGTGATTGTCGCCTATGGCGTCTCCATCAAGTACGCCAAACTGTGGGAGTGCGAATGGGAGGCGATCATGGATCAGGAGTATCGCCCGAAAGATGAAGACGACTCCTAAATTATTCCGAAGCACCGGGATCGTAAGCCTCGGAACCCTCAGCTCACGCTTACTCGGGCTGGCTCGGGAAATCATGATGGCCTGGACCTTTGGAACCAGCGGCATTGGCTCTGCTTTTGTGGTGGCTTTCACCATTCCTAATCTATTCCGCAGACTCTTTGGAGAGGGCGCACTCTCCGCAGCCTTTATACCCAGTTACCTTCGGATTCAGAAAGAACAGGGAGCCAACCAAGCCTGGCAATTAACTCGCAATGTAAGTTCCCTACTGGTTTTCGTTTTAGGTAGTATTTCCTTCTGGGGAATGATCGCCTGCACCTTTCTACTCGAAGGTAAGGGATTGTCGGAAAACACCCAAGCCGTCCTGCTTTCCCTTCGAATTCTCCTTCCCTACATGATTTGGATTTGCCTCGCAGCCATCACCATGGGCGTACTCAATGCACACCGTAAATATATGGTTCCTGCTTTCGCTCCTTGCATCCTCAATATCATTTGGCTCCTCGCACTTTGGGGATTCAGTTTTGCAGCTGAAATGCCAGATGAAACCAAAGTCGTTTGGATTTGCTGGGCCATTCTACTGGCAGGTTTACTGCAGTTTTTAATACAACTACCTTCCCTCAAAAAAGTAGGGTATTCGAGACCTGAGCAGGTCAACCCCTTTGGACCCGAAGTGAAATCGGTTCTGCGGCTTATGGCCCCGGCCGCACTAGGGGCCGCCATCGTACAGATTAATGTCTTAACCGACCGTATCCTCGCCTTTTGGGTCGCGGACTACGGACCGCTAGCCCTGTCCTATTCCGAACGTCTTCTTTACCTCCCTCTGGGTCTATTCGCTACCGCGCTGGGAACGATTCTATTGCCGGAATTTTCAGACTTGGCTCATAGCAAAAATCGAAAGGAATTGGGGCGCATGGTCGATCAAAGTCTGAGAGTCCTCATGTTTGTAATGATTCCAGCAGCCGTAGGACTAGCAGGATTAGCGAGTCCTATTGTCGCACTAATTTTCGAACGGGGCCAATTCGATGCTCAGTCCACCCTCTACACCTCCCGCGCTTTAGCTTTTTATGCTCCGGGACTCATTGTATTTAGCGCATCAAAAATTTATATTCCATTATTCTACGCCCATGGCGACACTCGCACGCCAGTAAAAATCGGTACCATCACGGTGATAGCCAATTTAGTTTTCAACCTTCTGTTTATCTACCTACTCCCTGAAGGATGGAAGCACGCGGGATTGGCTTTAGGCACCGTTCTCTCCAGTCTGCTACAAATCATAATTTTGAGTAGAATCAGCCAGAAGCGGTTTATCGACTTACGGTGGAGACCCGTGTGGACCTCTTGGACCCGCCAACTCATATCTTGTGTGCCCATGATGGCGGCGGCTCTAGGCGTACTCCAATTCCTAGAGGGCTTCTCTAGTTGGATTTCAGTACCCGTAGCCATTATAACCGCAGCCTTGATCTACGGTCTCAGTACATTTCTACTACGCTGTCCTGAGCTCAAGGAATTACGGCACCAGTGAACCCAAAATTCTGGCATCATGACTCTCATAATGAGAGGCCTCCCTCCCCACGCAAAACCGCCTGGGCTATAGGGATCGGAATGACAATTGGCTTAGGAATTCTGTGGATGATTCTGGAACCCTTGTGGAGGGAAAGTCACTACCCGCCCTCCACACAAACGCGTCGGGGCATTCTGGTTTCTCCAGTTGAACGAGGAAAAGCCCCATTAGACAAAGATAAAGCCAGCAATTTTCTAGTCGATGCCATCATCCAAATCGAAAGTCAGGGGAACCCCAACATGGTGGGAGGCATCGGAGAGCGGGGGCTCATGCAAATCCGCGAAAGCACTTGGAATCAAGTAAGCAAAAAACATTTTGGGCAAACCATTCCTTTTGACCGAGCCTTTGAAGCCGCTTTAAACCGTCAGGTCGGTCGCTACTACCTTGGTGATCTCCAACTCTTGCTCTACAAAAACCGATCCGAATGGAAATCCGACCTGCGCTCCCTCCTTCTCGCATCGTACAACGCTGGACCCGAACGCGTCCGTGCCAGCGGATTTAACCTTTCACGTCTCCCCAAAAAAGTTCAAAGCTACGCCAGCCGTGGCTCGGCCCTCCATGATTGGTATCTTGAAGAAGAATCCCAGAAGCTTCACAGGATCTTAACGGAGGCGGGGAACGTGGACTAACGCGAGCTCAACTCCCCATCCGTCTAATCCGACAGATTGGTCTAACCCAACGGATATGTATTTCGCCACTTCTGGCCCTTTAAAGCTATGCATTTACACTTGACGGAAGAGGCTATCATCGACATAGATAGCGTTTACACAAAGATTTACACGTACAAAGATTTACACGTAACAGGTTTAATATGTTTTCCCGGCTCCTCGGCCTCTTTTCCAACGACATCGGTATCGACCTCGGCACAGCAAACACTCTGGTGTATGCTAAAGACCGGGGCATTGTTTTGCGCGAACCCTCTGTGGTGGCAGTTCAGTCCTCTACAAATAGAGTCCTCGCGGTTGGAGAAGAAGCGAAGCGAATGCTGGGACGCACCCCCGGAAATATTGTGGCGATTCGTCCACTACGGGCAGGGGTGATTGCAGATTTTGACATTACAGAAGCAATGTTAAAGTATTTTATGCGAAAAGTGAACAACAAGCGAATGGTGAAACCCCGGGTTATCATCGCAGTTCCTAGCGGCATTACTGAAGTTGAAAAAAGGGCGGTAAAGGAATCCGCCGAACGTGCCGGGGCACGAGAAGTTTATTTAATTGAAGAACCGATGGCGGCGGCAATTGGCGTGGGACTTCCCGTTCAAGAGCCCGCGGGTAATATGATTGTGGATATTGGAGGGGGTACGACCGAGGTCGCCCTGATCTCCCTTGCCGGAATCGTATTCAGCCGCAGTGTCCGTGTCGGTGGCGATGAAATGGATGAAGCGATCGTCCAATACATGAAAAGGGTTTATAACTTAATGATTGGGGAGCGTACGTCCGAAAATATCAAAATCGAGATCGGATCCGCTTACCCCATGGAAGAGGAAATGACCATGGAGGTCAAGGGGCGTGATCAGGTAAACGGCTTGCCGAAAACCCTGATGGTTACCAGTGAAGAAATTCGCGAGGCATTAATGGAACCGGTCTCCACCATTGTGGAAGCCGTTCGAATTACGCTAGAGCGCTGTCCCCCGGAATTGTCTGCCGATTTGGTAGACCGGGGACTTGTACTCGCTGGCGGTGGAGCCCTCTTACGAGGACTTGACACCTTAATTGCTGAACAAACCGGGTTACCCGTACACGTTGCAGATGATCCGCTGAGTGCGGTAGCAGAAGGTACCGGGGTAGTCCTCCATGAAATTAATCTTCTGCGTAAAAACGCGATTGCCGAACGATAATGCAGCGTTTTTTCCATAAAAGTTAAACACTTTCCACGTCACCGTTGTCGATTCCTTTACAAGGAACAACAATGTGAAAAGGAAAAGTTGGATATTCTGGCTGGGTCTGGGTGTGATGATTCTCATCACGCTCAATTTCCCTTCGCCTGTAAGTAGGGCGCTTAAACATGCGACCCGCGATCTGCTGGCTCCCCTTCAAGAGTTGGGTGCCTCCTATTCCATTCGTCTCCGAGGCGCAGGAAATGCCATTCGTGGTTGGGGGGGACTCCCTGAAAAAAATGCAGAGCTTCAACAAGAAGTCATGCTCTTGCGCCAGAAAATGACCGAACTGGACGAACTCCGCGAACAAAACTTCAGCTTCCGCAAACAACTAGGCTTTCAAAAACGCCAAGACCGTGAACTGATTGCCGCAACCGTGTTAGCCCGGGATATTAGCGGCTGGTGGCAGACCGTTCGCATCAAACATAATGGCTCTCCACTCATTCAGAGGGACCGAGCGGTCATCAATGATCAAGGTTTGGTGGGACGTGTAAGTGATGTATCAGGGCGTACTGCAGATGTACTCTTACTTTCAGATCCTGCATGTAGAGTTGCGGTCCAAATTGGCGATAAGGGGGCTTTTGCTATTCTCAGTGGACAGGGCCTTTCCTGGAAGGGACGTATTCTTTGCAAACTCACGTTTATTGATAAAAACATCACGATTGACCGTGGCGATGCCGTACACACCTCGGGTCTAGGCGGCGTATTCCCCAAAGGAATTAAGGTGGGTACCATTGAAACCGTCACCCTCGATCAAAATGGACTTCACCAAACTGCGGAAGTGGTTCCCTCAGCCGACCTCAGCCAACTAGATGTCGTGTTCGTGATTGTAGATGATTTAGAGCAGACGCACCAGCTGTCCTCTAGCCTAGATCAGGAGGCTCGACCATGAACCGCCTCGTTCTCTGGGTATCGTTACTAAGCTGTGCAACCCTACAAGCCGTCCTCCCGGCCTGGCAAAGTTTAGGTCAAGCAAAGGCCCCACTCCTGCTGGGTGCAGTGCTCTATTACGCACTTAGCCGAAGTGGCTTTCAAGTTCTTGAAGCCTCACTACTAGCGGGCCTTTTACAGGATAGCTTGGGCCCAATTCCTCACGGATTTTCGGTGATCGCCTTTGTGTGTGTGGCCTTGTTGTTGAATCATTATCGGGATCGGGTATTTGCGGAACACTGGTTCACTCATGTGATGCTGGGCGTGGGGTCATCGGTCATTGTCACACTCCTTCTCTACGTCCTACTTGTGGGTGCAGGGCAACGAACCGGAGTCAGCTTTTCGTTTGTAATGACCAAAGCGCTAGGAATGTCCTTGCTAGGAATCGTAGCGATTCCTCTCGTCTATAAAAGTATCGAAACCTTAGATCGCGCGTTGGGAAACGTACAACGGGGGGACCTTTAAGTGAAGCCCACTAGTAAAACCGATCAATCGAAAATCAGGATTCGCTTCATGTTAGGCCTCATGGTGGCACTTCAAGGAGGCCTCTTGGTTTTTCTATGGAATTTGCAAGTGGTTCAAGGTCACACCTTTCAGGAAACGATTCGTCGGCAAAGCCTCCGGCGTATCCGTCATCCGGGTAGCCGTGGGCGGATCTATGATCGAAATGATATCGCTATTGCGGACAACCGCCCTTCCGTTAGTATTGCCCTCTATTTTGAAGAACTTCGAGTTCCTGGAGGTTACTCGAAGACCATCGACCGTATTGAAGCGCTTTTGGACGAGGTTTCCGAGAAAACTCACTTGCCGCAAAGGTTAAGCAGACGAGCCATTGAAAATCACTACCTAGAAAAACGACTCTTACCGCTTATCGCCTGGGAAGATTTAGACGAAGCCGAAGTAGCCCGTTGGTCTGAACGGGTGGGCCCTAAAGAGGGGATGGATTTACTCATCGAGCCCGTCAGGAATTATCCCTACGGCGACCTTATGGCCCAAACAATGGGGTATGTCGGACGGGGTGGGATGGGAGATGAGGAGGAGGAGGAACGCTACGATTTCTACACTAATGAAATGGAAGGGAAAGCCGGTCTCGAATTAGTGCTGGACAAACAACTTCGTGGCCAAGCTGGTGGAGAATTGGTTCGTATCGATGCCGCATCCTACCGCTACGAGTTAGAGGCTGAAAAACCCTCCGTTCCTGGTCAGGACGTGCAACTGACGATCAACGCAAAAATTCAGAGACTTTGCGAACGGATCCTTGCAGACGAAACCGGTTCTATGGTGGTTATGGATCCCCGAAATGGGGACGTATTAGCCATGGCCACTAGTCCCCGTTACGATTTGAATGACATGATCCCGTTTATTTCCAATACGGTTTGGAATCGTTTACGTCAGGACCCTCGTAAACCTATGATTAATCGGCCCGTTCGTGAGCAATATCCTCCAGGTAGTATCATCAAGCCCGCGGTTTGTCTGGCGGCCCTCTTGGACAGCGATGTTGATCCCAATACTCTACTGAACTGCGAAGGGGTCTATTACCCTGCCCCCGGTGCCAGCCCCATGCACTGCCACAATCGCTTCGGTCATGGTCCTCTCAACATGACCCAAGCCATTGAACGTTCCTGCAATGTCTACATGTGGAAGTTGGCGGAGAAAATTGGTTACGAGCCAGTATATGACCTCTTACTCGATCTAGGCTTAGGCCAGAAATCAGGCATAGATGTAGATTTTGAAGTAAAAGGTATCTTACCCACAGACCAATGGAAACAGGCGAATTACGGAGATACCCTTCGTAAAGGGGATCTTGCCAATATCGTTATTGGTCAGGGGTTTCTGAATGTAACTCCCCTGCAAATGGCAAATATGACCGTTACCTTGGCAAATGGAGGCACCCAGTTTACTCCCCAAATCCTCCGCGGATTCCGATCGTCGGAAGACGAACCCTTTACCCTTTCCGAGCCTCGGAACCCCCCAGTGAATCTAGGATGGGACACTGAAAAGATATCCCTGATTCGGGAAGGCATGCGGGATGTGGTGATGAGTCCCTTGGGCACCGCCCGTAAAGCCCAAGTAGACGGATTAGAGTTTGCAGGCAAAACCGGAACCGCTCAATACGGCCGACCAGGAAACCGCCGCTACCGATCTTGGATGATTGCTTTTGCCCCTTACGAAAACCCCACCATTGCCGCCGTAGTTCTGATTGACTCAGGCTTAGGCTCAGGAGTGGATGCCACCCCGCGTATAAAACTCCTTTTCCAAGCCTTATTCGGGGGTGCGAACCGTGGCTAAACTCTTCAATCGCGAACGTTCACTTATCCGCATGGATTGGCTGGCCTTTTTAGCTACGAGTCTGCTCATTGCTACAGGAATTGTGTTCATTACCAGTGCTGGCTATGGGGACAGCACTATTCCGCTTATGCAACGGCAATGGTTTCGGCAAACGCTTTTCGTCCTACTAGGGATTCCCCTGTATTTCGTGATGAGTTTTATTGATTACCGATGGTTCAAAGATCTTTCAGGATTGGTCTACGCCGGTTGTGTAGTTTTACTGGGAGGCGTTCTGATTTTTGGCAAAGAAATCAATAATGCCAGAAGCTGGTATGATTTAGGATTTGTCGACTTTCAGCCTGCCGAAGTGGCTAAAATTGGATTGGTCATCACCTTGGCTGCCTATCTGGGTGATCCTCTTCGTAACACCCGACATCCGCGAATCATTTTATTACCTCTTGCCCTCACCGGACTGGTATTTTTGCTCATCCTTCAACAACCAGACTTTGGAACAGCCATGATTTTGCCCTGTATCGTCATGGCCCTGATGTTTGTAGCCGGCCTTTCTTGGCGAATGATTGGCCTACTGATGTTGATCGGATTAATGACCTTACCCTTGGCTTGGGGCCTCGCCAAAGATTATCAGAAAGAACGGGTCTTGGTGTTCCTCAATCCTGATCGGGATCCGCTGGGAGCCAGTTGGAATCGGAGACAATCCGAAATGGCCGTTGGTTCCGGTGGACTCACCGGCAAAGGAATTGGTCAAGGGACCATGAACATTCTGGGGTTTTTGCCTACCACGGTTGCCCCCACAGATTTTATTTTTTCAGTCATCGCGGAGGAAAAGGGCTTTCTAGGCTCAGCCACCGTACTTGGACTCTATTCACTTTTGTTCGGCTGTCTGGCCCGCACTGCGGTGCGCGCATCAGACATGTTCGGACGTCTCATCGCCGTTGGGATTCTTACCATGCTTGCGGTCCACGTTACAATTAACGTGGCCATGACTATTGGTCTGATGCCTATCGTCGGATTACCTCTCCCCTTAATCAGTTACGGAGGTTCCTTTGTGGTCAGCATGATGCTGGCATTGGGACTCGTACAAAGCGTACATGTGAGGCGCAACTGATAAAGGGACACACCCCCAACCTGGAAAACTTCATGGTTACAAAAACTCAAAAACAAGTTAAACAAGAAATCGTTGCAAACGTAGAAAGTCTGGAAACTCGGATCGCCTTTATGGAAGACGGCCGACTGGAAGATTTTTTCGTAGAACGAAAAAGCGAAGAACGTATCGTAGGAAGTATCTTCAAAGGCAAAATACAAAACCTGGAAGATGGACTGCAAGCCGCCTTTGTGGATATCGGATTAAAGAAAAATGCCTTTATCCACTATTGGGACATGATCCCGGAAGATGCCGCACGCTTAGAAGCGGAAGAAGTGGGTTCAAGCAACGGACGCACCGCACGTAAGAAAAAATTCCAGCCCGATGAAATGAAGAAACGCTTTCCGATCGGAACCGAAATCATCGTACAGGTTTCAAAGGCTGCTATCAGTACAAAAGGTCCGCGGGTAACTGCCAATCTGAGTATTGCAGGACGTTACCTGGTGATGATGCCGGGAGCACGTCTCAAGGGTGTTAGCCGTAAAATTTCCGGAGAACGGGAACGTGGCCGCTTGAAGAAAATTCTAAGCCGTATGGCTACCCCAGAAAATTTGGGATTCATTATCCGAACTGCAGGCGAGGGAGCCCGGAAAACTTCTTTTGCCCGTGATTTGCGTGGCCTGCTGGACACCTGGGAACAGATTGATACGGGCATTCAGAAAAAGAAAACGCCTTGCCTGCTGTATCAAGAGCCAGACCTGTTAGAACGACTCGTTCGGGATTCATTGATCGAAGAGATCGACCGCATCGTGATCGATAACGAAGAGGAAGCCGAGCGAATCCGAAAAGCGATAAGCCGGATTGCCCGCAATGCGCAACGCAACATTAAAGTGTACGATGGTAGCACGCCTATTTTCGAACACTTTGATGTGGAGCGCCAGCTCAACAACGCCTTCAGACGGAAAGTCTGGTTGCCGGGTGGAGGATATTTGGTCTTTGATGAAACCGAAGCCTTGGTGGCCATCGATATCAATACTGGACGTCACAAAGGTGGAAACTCTCAAGAAGAAAGTATTCTGGAAGTAAACCTCGAAGCTGCCGAAGAAATCGCCCGTCAATTACGTCTGCGAAACGTCGGTGGATTGGTGGTGATCGATTTCATCGATATGAAACAACACAAAAACCGGACCGCAGTCTACCGTCGTTTACGTGAAGGCGTGCGTATTGATAAAGCGCGTACGAATCTTCTAAAGATCTCTGATTTGGGGCTCTTGGAAATGACCCGTCAGCGGGCCAAAGAAAGTATTTCCTCAGCGGCCTATGTGGATTGTCCTTACTGTAAAGGTCGGGGTACCGTGAAATCTGCGTTGTCTATGAGTGTGGAGCTTCAGCGTCATATCCATGAGGTCTTGAGTCGGCTCCAAAACGAAGGGAAAGACCTTGCGACTCGTATCACGGTTCATCCTATTGTCATGGAACGTTTGCGTCGCACGGATGAAACCTTGCTGGTTGAGCTGGAAGAGAAATACGGTGGGCATATGGCCTTCGTCTCTGACGGTCATTTACATGTAGAAGAGTTTGTGATTTCTAATCCAGAAACGCACGAAACCTACTTCAGCAATATCGACCAAGGTCGGGTGCATTTGCAACTTGAATAACGACTCTGAGAGTTAGGGATCTACACGGACCCACACAGACAAACACCCTATTTCGGTGTTGTCAGTGTGGGTCTGTCCGTGTTCCGAGTCACAGGCGACTTAAGGCCTTGTCCCAGGCCGTACTTACCTGCTCGAGGAGCTCGTCCGTATGTAAAACGGAGAGGAACGAAGTTTCAAACGGTGATGGAGGTAGGTAAATACCGGCCTCCAGCATTGCGTGAAAGACTTTTACAAATTGATCGGTATCCGAGGCCATTACCTCCGCAAAATTCCGTGGCTTCGATTCCAAGAAAAAGATGGAGAACATACTTCCGTCTCTAGGAATAGAAACCGGTATCCCCTTCTCATCGGCTGAGGCTTGCATCGCATCGGTAAGTCGAATGCAACGGGCCGCCAGCTCGTCGTAGGGATTAAGATCGCGTAGCTTACCTAGATTGGCAAGCCCGGCCGCCATGCAGAGCGGATTACCACTCAAGGTTCCCGCCTGATAGACCGGACCGTCGGGAGCCAAGTAATCCATGATCGCTCCGCGTCCCCCAATGGCGCCGATGGGAAGTCCGCCACCAATAATTTTACCCAAGGTAATCAGATCCGGTTTAGCACAGCATAAGTTGGCAAACGCACCAAAGGTAAGGCGGTAGCCAGTAATGACTTCATCAAAAATCAGTAAGGCCCCTACTTCCGTCGCTAACTCGCGCAGGCGAAGCAGGTATTTGGGTTCGGGGAGAACCAAGCCCATGTTGGCAGCAATAGGTTCGACCACGATGGCGGCCAGATCCGACGCGTGTTCACGAACCAGAGCCGTGGCAGCTTCGACGTCATTAAAGGAACAAACCAGAGTGCTACCCGCCGCTTCGGCAGTCACTCCGGCACTAGATGCGGAAGCAATTCCGGCCACGCCGCTACCCGCTTGAACCAGCATAGAGTCGGTGTGCCCATGATAACAGCCACTAAATTTCAAGATTTTATTTCGACCCGTGTAGCCTCGGGCTAAACGTAACGCGGTCATCACGGCTTCCGTTCCGCTATTCACCAAACGAACTTTATCCATCACATCAATTGAACGGGTCAACAATTCGGCCATTTCAATTTCCGCCTCCGTTGTCACAGCATAGCTAGTCCCCTTGACCGCTGCATCCTGAACAGCCTTCACCACATCCGGATCCGCGTGCCCCAGCACCATAGGTCCAAAAGACAAACAGAAATCCAAGAGCTTCCGTCCATCACGAGTATACAGGTAAGGACCTTCGGCACGTTCTGCGTAAAGCGGGTTCCCCCCCACAGATTTAAAGGCTCTAGCGGGACTGTTTACGCCGCCGGGGATGACAGAAAGGGCTCTGGAGTGTAGATCGTGGGTCATTAAGTTCCGATATCCCAGTAAATGCCATTTTGCAAGGTGCGGATTAACTTAGATCAATAGAGGGCTAACATTCTTTTCCTTGCTTGAGAGTCCATATTCTTATACCCTGTCACTTATGAACCAACTCGAACAACTCAAGCAATACACCACCGTCGTAGCTGACACAGGCGATTTCGAATCCATGCGCGAATACAAACCGCAGGATGCCACCACCAATCCTTCTTTGATTTTAAAGGCGGTACAGAAGGATGATTATCGTCCTTTACTAGACCAAGCGAAATCGGATCATGCGGGTAAAGGAACCGATGAAGTTATTGACCAGACCCTTATTCTATTTGGACGTAAAATTTTAGATATCGTTCCGGGCCGAGTTTCTACCGAGGTGGATGCCCGTTTATCTTTTAATACCGAAGGAACTCTGGAGAAGGCCCGTAAGTTGATTGGCCTGTACGAAGCCGCAGGGATTCCTCGTGAACGGGTGTTAATCAAAATCGCTTCTACCTGGGAAGGGATCCAAGCGGCGGAACAGCTAGAGAAAGAAGATATTCACTGTAACCTCACTCTCCTGTTTTCCTTCGCTCAAGCGGTGGCCTGTGCAGAAGCGAAGGTTCAGTTAATTTCCCCCTTTGTGGGCCGAATCTATGACTGGTACAAAGCGGAGTCAGGTAAGGAATATATGGGATCAGAAGATCCGGGTGTTCAATCCGTTGAACGCATCTATACCTATTATAAAACTTATGGATATGCCACTGAGGTGATGGGGGCCAGCTTCCGGAATATAGGCGAAATCCAAGCCTTGGCAGGTTGCGATCTGCTCACCATTGGAACAGGCTTGTTAGAAGAACTGCAAAATGAAACCGGTGATCTGTCTGAAGTTTTGAAAGCCGAAATCAAATCCGATGAAAAACAGATTCATTTAGACGAGAAAGCTTTCCGCTGGGAGCACAATGAAGACCCCATGGCCGTAGAGAAGCTTGGACAAGGCATTCGAGGCTTCGCCGCGGATACGCTCAAGCTTGAAAAACTGATTGAAAGCTGAGTTAGTTAGGAGTCTCTCTTTTTAAAGGGATTTAAGAAAGCGCCTTTAGGTGCTTGGTCTTCCGTCCCCTAGGTTCTGGGTGATCCTTTGGTATAAATGCTTTCACAGAAAGCCTCATAAATGAGGGTATTCTGAACTTTTCCATCCGCTACTTGACAGATCGAATCTCCACCTCTATATAAATAAAATCGACTTACGAATACGTGGGAGAGAGGCTTGGAAACAAGCCCGCCGAAGGTGAAACCGTCCCCGGAAACTCTCAGGCAAAAGGACCCCGTATTTCCGTCGTTCTCTGGAGAGTAGCGTCAAAACTCACCGAAGGGGTCAAATCTCTCAGGTTACAGGACAGAGCGGGGTGCCTTTTAAACAGCCACCGCTTTGGAGATGAACTATGACTGAGTCGAACGCCGCCCTTTCTGACTGGATCCACGATGTCCAGCCCCCCCACTTCCCTACCCGTCATCTGGGCAGTAATTCGGATGCCCAGGAGGACATGTGCAAAATCCTTCACACCGATTCGGTTGAAAGCTTAACCAAGGACATTATCCCCCCCTCTATTCTGAGAGACAGCGATCTAAAGGTGCCGGAAAGTTGCACCGAAGAAAGGGCTTTGGAAGAATTAAAGACTCTAGCGCAACAAAACCAATTGATGCATTCCTATATTGGCCAAGGCTACAACCCATCGATTCTTCCTCCGGTCATTCTAAGGAATATTTTAGAAAACCCCGCTTGGTATACCCAATATACGCCTTACCAGGCTGAGATCGCACAGGGTCGGTTAGAAATGCTCTTGAATTTTCAAACCTTAATCACCGAACTTACGGGCCTGCCCTTCGCAAATGCTTCCTTGTTAGATGAGGCCACCGCAGTGGGCGAGGCTCTGGGTTTGGCCTTCGCAAACGGACGTCAGAAACGCAAAATCGCGATTGTAGACCAAGATCTTCATCCGCAAAACTTAGAGCTTTTGAGAGCCCGTGCTTGCTCCTTGGGCATCGAATTGGTGATCACCAATGTATTCGAAGCCGACCTAACGGATCAGGTCTGTGCGGTCATTTTACAAACGCCAGACACCAAAGGCCGGCTTCGCTTGGAAAACCTTCAAACCCTAGCCGAGAAAGCCACTGCGAATAAAAGCCTTACCGTGGTAGCGGTAGACCCGATTGCCCAATGCCTCCTAAAAACACCGGGAGAGCTGGGTGTAGACATCGTGGTGGGTTCGAGTCAGCGGCTGGGACTCCCTATGGGCGGCGGCGGACCTCACGCCGGCTTTATGGCAGTAACCGATACCCTAAAGCGTCGTTTACCTGGCCGAATCGTTGGCGTTTCTATAGATACTCGAGGTAAACACGGATATCGCTTGGCTCTTCAAACCCGCGAACAACATATTCGTAGAGACAAAGCCACGTCAAATATCTGTACGGCCCAAGCCCTGCCCGCGATTTTATCCACCGCCTACGCAATGTATCATGGTCCGGACGGGCTTCGTCGGATTGCGACTCGAATCGCCTCTCTCAGCCAAGCCTGTAAACAAGCGCTTCGTGCATCCGGGCAGAAGGTTATGGGAGACAGTACCTTTGACTCGATCATTCTTGAGACGAGTTTAGAAGAGCAAGCCGAGCTTCAACCTGTAGCGGAAAAAGCTGGAATTAATCTTCGCTTTTTTGCTGATGGAACGACGGGTATTTTTCTTAATGAGACCACCGAGCCTGCGCAGGTTATGGAATTGCTACATCTATTGGGTGCTCAAGAACAGCTCTCGTCACCAAAAGGGGCTCCACTCGCAGAGCTTTCGTCTTGGTTTCGTGAGGATGTCTTTTTGAATCAGTCTGCCTTCACTTCTTATCACACCGAGCATGAAATGCTTCGCCAGTTGGCGAAACTTCAGTCCCGCGATCTTTCACTTGCTCACAGCATGATTTCCTTGGGATCCTGCACCATGAAACTGAATGCAACCGCGGAAATGATTCCTGTAACCTGGCCTGAATTCGGAAATATGCATCCGGCGGCTCCTGAAATTCAATTGAAAGGCTACCTGAAAATTTGCGAGGATCTTGAAGTCTGGCTAAGCGATATTACCATGTTGCCCGCCTGCAGCTTGCAGCCCAATGCAGGGTCACAAGGCGAACTTGCCGGACTGATGGCCATTCGGGAATATCATCGAGCTAACGATGATGAACAGCGGACGGTTTGTCTGATTCCCACCTCAGCCCATGGCACAAATCCAGCATCCGCAGTGATGGCAGGGTTTTCTGTAGTGACCGTTGCCTGTGACGAAGCCGGGAATGTTGATCCGGTGGACCTCGCCCAAAAAATCAAAACGCATGGCGATAAGGTCGCTGCGCTGATGATCACCTATCCCTCTACCCACGGAGTATTTGAGGAAAGTATTCGGGATATTTGCCAAGCGATTCACGATGCAGGCGGCCAAGTCTATATGGATGGTGCCAATATGAATGCTCAAGTGGGGTTAACGTCTCCCGGATTGATCGGCGCGGATGTCTGCCACTTGAATCTGCACAAAACCTTCTGCATCCCCCACGGTGGAGGAGGTCCGGGAATGGGACCCATTTGTGCGGGAGAACATCTACGTCCTCACTTACCCACAAATCCTTTAGAGACTTCAGATCGATCACTTGCCATTTCAGCCACCCCCATGGGTTCCGCTTCGATTCTGGTGATTTCTTGGATGTATATTCGTATGATGGGCCCCAAAGGACTCAAACAAGCAACCCAATTAGCTCTTTTGAATGCCAATTATATGGCCAAGCAATTAGAACTCGCTTATCCGATTTTATACACCGGACGCAATGGTCGGGTCGCTCATGAATTCATCCTAGATCTTCGCGAACTTACTTCCCGGGCCGGACTGTTGATCGATGATATCGCTAAACGCCTTATCGATTATGGGTTTCATGCCCCTACGATGTCGTTCCCGGTACCAGGCACCCTCATGATTGAGCCCACAGAAAGTGAAAGTCGTGACGAACTCGACCGTTTCTGCGAAGCCATGATTGCAATTCGTCGTGAGATCCAAGAAGTGATTGACGGGAAAATTGCGGCGGAAGATTCTGCCCTGCATCATGCCCCCCATACCGCGGATGACTTGACGGATGAATGGACAAGGTCCTACACCAAGGAGCAGGCCGTATTCCCCTTAAGCTGGGTTAGGGACCGGAAATTCTGGCCCGCATGCAACCGGATCGATAATACCTATGGAGATCGTAACCTCATTTGTACCTGTGAATGGCCCTCATAATGATGAAATCGCGTATTTCCCCAAGCCTTGGTCTGGACAGGCCCCACTCGAATTGACAGTACCTATATGGTACATATTACTGAATACGTAACGAATAGACCCTCACCCCCGGACGGTATGACTGACTTGAAATCCACACTTTTATCCGATTGGCACAAACAGAACGGCGCTAAGATGGCCGCTTTTGGAGGATATGAAATGCCTCTATGGTATTCATCCGGCCCCATTAAAGAGCACTGCGCAGTAATCCAGCAGGCAGGCTTATTTGATACCTCTCACATGTCGGAGTTACTTATCGAAGGTCCTGAAGCCTTTGAACTCTTACAGAAAGCGCTGTCCAAGGATTTGGATCAATGCATTGGTAAGAATCAGCCCTTAGCGCCTGGACGGGCCACCTACGGATTTCTGACGCTTGAAAACGGATATCTGTTGGACGATGCGATCGTGATGATGGAAGCGGAAGATATTTACCTTTTGGTCGTGAATGCCGCGATGGGAGAACCTGTCAAAAAACAGTTGGATAAACTGGGTTACGAGATGGATGTAGCGATAAGTGATTTGACCGGGAAATTATCTAAGATGGACTTACAAGGGCCTGCCTCCGCAAAAATTCTGGAAAAAGTTTTGAAACCAACCAGCAAGTTAGAAGCACCCTTCCCCTACTTTTCGTTTGTGGGACACTACGACCATTTACAGGAAAAGGTGCAGAGCACTCGAGGGTTTTCCGTGATGGTTTCCCGTACCGGCTATACGGGAGAATTTGGTTTCGAGTTATTTGTTCGACCCGATGCCTTTGTTAGTCTCTGGGAGCAATTGCTTGAAGCCGGGGCCGAAGAGGGCTTGATTCCTTGCGGACTCGGGGCTCGTGACAGTTTACGAACTGGCGCCGGTCTTCCATTGAGCCATCAGGATCTAGGCGATTGGCCCGTAATCAACCATCCTTGGGAATTTGCGCTTTGCCGCGAGGGCAACGGATTCAGTAAATCCTTTGCAGGCGCGAAAGCCTTACTCTCGGAAACAGAGGCCGAAACGACCTACGCATTTATTGGGGAAAATGGTCGCAAAGTGGATCATGATGCCGAAGTGTTTCTAGGAGAAGATATCATCGGAACGGTTTTAAGTTGCGCGACCGATATGGCCATGGGGCGGGTGGAAGATACCGTATACAGCCTAGCTTCCCCGGAAGCACCGGAAGGCTTCAAACCTAAAGGCCTCAGTTGCGGATTTGTCCGAGTGACTACATCCCTCGAAATGGGTCAGGAAATCACCCTAAAGGATAAGCGTCGCTCTATAACGGTTAAGGTAACCAAAGGTCTTCGCCCTAACCGAAGCGCACGCATGCGCTGGCCTCTAGGATGAAACTAGGCCTTCTATCCGATACCCACGGACATGTAGCCCGAACCGAGCGGGCCTTGAAAATTCTACGTGACCAAGGTGCAACGGAGTTGATTCATTGTGGAGATGTGGGAAGTGAAGACATCATCTCCTTACTTTTTGAACAGCAGGAAAATGGCATACCCGTGACCGCGGTAATGGGTAATGTGGACGAATGGGACCCCAGCCTTATCCTCTATGCAAAAAAGGTAGACGTCCCTCTCTCCAGATTACAACGCTTGGAGCGAGATGGATTAACTATTGCGGTGTTTCATGGTCATGAGTACCGTACAATGGATCACCTCCTTGCGGATCCTGATCTGGACTTGCTGTTTACCGGCCATACCCATGTGGCAAAAGACGAAACTGTCGGCAGTGTCAGAGTGATAAATCCTGGAGCCGTATACCGAGCCAATCCACCAGGGGTTTCAGTTTTTGATACGGAAACCCAAAAGCTGAACTTCATACCTCTAGAAAAGTGATAGAAATCAATAGCTGACACTATAACATTCTCTCATGCAAAGCCGCCGAGAGCGCAAAATTTATCCGGCCTTACATATTCTTTGCGCTCTCTATAGCTTTGCGTGAGAAAAATTTCCTCAGCGCTTACCTAAATGTTGCTGAAAAATTTCATATACCGCGTCTCGGGTGTTTCCGTATTCAAGATAGACAGTTTTAGCACCTTTATAGCGATAGATGATACGCATACCACCAACCCGCAAACGGCAAAAGCCCTCTAAACTCCCTTGCAAGGCTTTGATGTCTCCCTGCCCTTTCTGAAGTTTACGTAATGCCAACCTAACCCGCTTTTTGGGATGCGGGGGAAGAGAAGAAAGCCATTGAGCAAATTCAGCGGAGGCCAAAATCTTCATCACCAAGATCAAGCTCCACGTAGTCGATTTCTCCAGCGTTGGACTTGCGTATAGCCTCCATGGCCCGAGAATCTGAGAGTACATCAAGCGTTTCAACCATCGCTTCGTATTCATCAATCGGCAAGGCGACCATCATCGGTTTATCCCGATTCGCAATTACAAAGGAGTTATTTTCTCTGCATAACTTTGAGAGATTAGCCTGAGCTTCACGCACATTGTATGTATATTTCATAACTTAGTTACATACAATATTCCTCCCGAATTTCAAGGATATTTAATTGAACGTGTGAAACAGGTTAAAAAATTCTCCCTCACTTACTCTAAGGTAACTTACTTAGATTTCAGGTCTAGCTTCCGATAGCTGACTTTTCCTCGGCTTTCAGCAGAAGGTGTAACTTGGGTCATCGTAATGATCGCATCGTATTCGCGTTGCAACTGTTCTTTTGACGATTGCTTTTTTAACTGGGTCATTCCCTGCGCTAATACTGATTCTGCCAAATTATCGTTTTTCATATCCACAAAAGCCATTTTCACCATGGCTACATAAGGCTTTACTTCCTGAAGATACTCCTCTGCGATTTTTTGATACGCTGAGAAGGCTTTATCTAATTCATTCTTCATGCGCAGGGATTCAGGAATGCTGTACATGGGTTGCGGTTTGCTGAAGCCTTCCCTGGGTATGAAAATCGACCCGATGGGCCCTGAAAGAAATCCGGCTAGAGGAGACCCCACTAGAATACTGGCTACCAACCAAAAGGGATAAGCCCACAATAAGGCGGAGGAAATGGCCACCCAGAAACCTACCCCTATGAGTAAAAGAACCGCTAACAAGCGAAGGATCAAAGGGATATGGGTATCGCTCCAACTCATCTTAAGCGTCCAACCCACTCTGCACCACGGCTTGTACATGCTCATGCAGATTACCCTTACGTTCTTTGTCCATAGATTTTGGATCGATCGCAGGGTGAAGGATAACCTTCACCTTCCCTCCTTGTAGCCCCCAGCTCCCCTTGGGCTTCAGGGTGTAAGTATCTTTGAGGGTTACGGGAACGATTCGTACCCCTGCCCGTTCCGCAATATTCAGACTCCCTTTTGCGAAAGGAGCCATTTCGGGACTTCGGCTTCGGGTGCCTTCTGGAAAAATGACCATAGAAAGCCCGCTCTGGAGATTTGCTACAATCTCTTTAATTTGCCCAACCTGTCGGCGACGGTTCGCACGATCCAGAAAGATGCAACCGCTCAGCCCCATCCATCCACTTACCAAAGGGAGGTGTTCCAATTCTTTTTTAGCGACAAAGGCCATTGGTCGTTTGCAGGATTTGAGAAGCAACGGGATATCGAAGTCACCTTGATGGTTACTCACAAACATTACGGCTTCGCCTCGTTCAAGTCCGGAATGATCTTCTAAGGTGTCTTTTACGCCTCCCAACCAGCAAACCAGCCTTCCCCACCTAAGCGCGACCCCAGATGCTTTACGCCGAACCTGCTCCGTCAAGCCCTTACGAGTACGTAGCTTGTACGTAATTAAGAACGGTAAAATCACTAGCTGATGTAACCAGAAAACCACAAAAAAGAATAGCGTTCGAACGAATGTCACCGTATAGAGAGTCCAGAATTTAGGGAAAAAGGCATTTATTCGTGCACTCTTATTGACAGGTCGGGAACCTGTCACTTCAAAAGCAATGGATATAGAGGAAGCCTTCACTTTAACAAACCATGAATGATTTACCTATTAGCGAGCCTCTGGAAGGCTTAGAACACCACGTGACCGCAATCTTATTTGATTGTGATGGAACCTTGGTGGATACAATGGGAGCCCATTATCGAAGCTGGGAAGCCGTTCTCCAATCAGTTGCAGCTGATAAACCCCTGGATTACGATCATTTTTGCACCTGGGGAGGAATGGCGGGACACCTAGTAGCCGAGGCGATCTGCGAACATTTGGAGTTGGATCACAACCCTGAAACCTTGGCCCAAAAGAAACGAGATCATTTCTCTCAACAGGATCATGATCACCCTCTTATTTCCCCTATTGTTGATTTTGCACGAAAAGTTGCAAAAACTCATCCTGTAGCCGTAGTGAGCGGTGGAAACCGTCAAACGGTTGAGACCACTTTGCGTTCAGCAGGATTAACAGATTTATTTAGCGTGGTAATCACGCCCGAAGACGTAGTACATGGCAAACCGGCCCCCGATATGTATTTGCTCGCAGCTGAAAAGCTGGGGGTAAATCCGGAAGATTGCTTGGTACTTGAAGACGGTCCGCCCGGAATTGAGGCGGCAAAATCCGCAGGAATGCGGGTGGTAGCGGTGGGTCCGGCTGCCACATCTATGAAGTAATTGGAAAACTATATGCCTGTATCACTATTGAAGAAAGTCCTTTCGCTACTGAAAAAAGAAACGAAGCCAGCGACGGCAACGACAACGACAACGTCACCGAAGAAAGCTTCGGCGACGAAAGCTCCAGAAGATAATAAAAAATCTTCTCCTCCAAAAAAGAAAACCACCCTTCGTGAAGAAACGCCCAGCGATGCCCATGCGCCGGAACCTTTGAGAGAAGCGAAGAAGAATCGTGCCCCGCAAGTTGAAGAATGGCGGCCAGGATCTGGAAAAAAATCCACATCCGATGCTCGGAAACCAAGAAGCGATTCTTCCCGAGACTCGGAAAGGCAGGACCGCCCTCCCCGTACACGTAGACCGCGAACGGATAATCGCTCTAGTGATAATCGCTCTAGTGACAATCGTTCGAATGACAATCGCTCAAGTGATAACCGCTCTAGTGATAATCGTTCAAATGATAATCGCTCGAGTGACAATCGCTCGAATGATAACTCTCGCGGACGAGGTGGCCGAACGAATCAAAGAAATGGTCAAGAAAACGGTCAGGGAAGAAGTCAAAACCGATCAGGATCTACCCGCGGAAAAGGATTTTCTTTCCCCAGACCTAAATCAGAGACTGGAGACTGGACAGCCGATCAGGTAAAAGTTCCTGAAGCAGAAGGTAAAATGCGCTTTTCAGAAATCGGTCTTGCAGATGAACTGCTTCACTCCATTTCCGATTTAGGCTATCAATATTGCACCCCGATCCAAGCGGAAATTCTTCCAGGACTGTTAGGCGGTAGTGATGGAATGGGCCAAGCCCAAACCGGAACCGGCAAAACGGCAGCCTTTTTGCTAGCCAGTTTGACCCGTCTGCTGAGAAACGAAAAGCCGGATCTTCCAAATGGAAGTCCTCGAATGCTGATTCTGGCTCCTACCCGGGAACTGGTGTTGCAGATCGAAGAAGAAGCGGCCGTGTTGATGAAGTACACCCCTTTGCAAAGCTTACCTGTATACGGCGGGCTGGATTACGAACCGCAAAAAGAGGCCCTCCAACACCATCGGGTAGATTTGGTAGCCGCCACACCAGGCCGGTTAATTGATTTTATGCGCTCTCGAGTAATCGATCTTTCCCAGGTGGAAATTTTAGTACTGGACGAAGCGGACCGTATGCTCGACATGGGGTTCATCCCAGACGTGAAACGCATCGTTTATGCCACCCCGCATAAAGATAAAAGGCAAACGCTCTTCTTCAGTGCGACGTTTACAGATGATATTAGACGTTTAGCAACCTCATGGACCAAAGACCCAATCAACATTATTATCGAACCCACTAGTGTGGCCGCCGATACTGTGGATCAAACGGTTTACATTGTAACGGACAAAGAAAAATTTGCACTTACCGTAAATCTTCTGCGCAAATTAGATCCTAAACGGACCCTGATTTTCGCAAACCGACGGGACACCTCACAAAACCTCTGCGATCATCTGAATGCCTACGGTTTTAATGCGGCATTACTGTCTGGTGCGGTTCCCCAAGCGAAGCGTGTGCGGACCTTAGAAGCCTTTAAAGACGGATCTATGCCGGTGGTAGTGGCCACCGATGTTGCCGGGCGGGGAATTCACGTGGATGAAATCGGACTGGTTATTAATTATAACCTTCCGGAAGATCCCGAAGATTATGTACATCGGATCGGGCGAACAGGCCGGGCCGGAGACGAAGGTCGATCCGTTTGTTTCGCAAGTGAATTTGATTCCATGATGATTCCAGAAATTGAAGCCTTTATTGGACGCGAATTAAAATGCACTCAACCCGAAGAAGAATGGCTAACCGTTGAAGAACGAGACGTGCCTAGACGCCAGCGAAGCAGCACCTCTGGGGGAGGCGGACGTGGTCGTCCAGGCGGCGGTGCACGCGGTAGACCCGGCGGAGGAAGTCGTGGCCGTTCCGGCGGTGGTGGAAACCGAGGCCGGAGATAAATCGGGAAGTCCATTTGACAGTTCGATTTAAATTTGTTGCCAAAGGGTATGAGTAAAATCATACCCTTTTTTTTCTTTCAGGTTGCACAGAGTGTGCCCTGATGGATGCCTCCGAAAAGTAAAGTAAGGGCATACATCTCTCTGGACCCCGAGTCAGCTTCGGCGAGGTCGAAGGCCTCGGAAAATGCGCACCTTCCCTAGCTGTTGCGTAGCGATAAGCCCTACCTAGCCGGTGATTTGAGTCCATGGATGGGCTAAGCACTGCGGTTCAAGGGCGGGTACTGACGGGTACTGATCTTGAGGGGCTTAATCCGAATGGAAAGATGAAATTGATGAATCGGATTAAAACCCTCACGGCCTTCAGCCGTCATGCCGTGACAGGATAAAGGTGGGACACCCTTCCCGTGTAAGGTTACTATGCGAGATGGAGAACATAATCCTTCCTTGGTCTTTCGTCTGCTCAAGGGCTCAAGGGCTCAAGGGAATAGGCTCAAGGGAATAGGCTCAAGGGAATATGCACAATAGGTTGGGGTAAATCCAACAAAAGGAATATCCCGAAAATACATTCTTCTCGCATTCCGATGAACAAGGCTTAGTAAATATATTCACCCTACAAGGCTCTACTATGATCAAAACTATTTCGTTTATACTTCTCTACGCACTTACTTTTCATCTGTCAGCACATGCAGATACGCTTGGAGGTGGCCGTGTAAAAAACAATTATAGCTTTGAAGCCTATGGGGGCTATGGTCAATTGAGTTCCCTATCGGGCAAAATAGTAGAAACCCGTAATAGTTCTCTGATTAGTGGAGGGTTAAATACGGATTTTGATCAACTGGGAATTGATGAGGGAAGCGAGAGTATGCTGATTGGCGGTAGCATCACCGGGAAATGGTTCACGCTTTTGGTAGATTACCGACAAAATACAATTGAGGCATCCGGAACCGCTGACTCCGAGATTCGTTTAAATGTGGATGAGGTTATCTTTAATGGGCAGCGTTTTGAGTATCTATTGATTCCTGTAGATTCCGAATACACCTTGGACTCCGACACAAATTTATTAGGTATCGGACTACGTTTCACTCCATTTACGATTAATCCGGAGGGTAGAGTCCGATTCATCCCTTGGCTTCACTTGGGAGTTCAATACGTAGACACAACCTTCAATTTGGATTCAGGGAACACGGTAAATGTGCAGGTGGATGGTTTTCAAAACCGGGTATTTGCGGTGAATGGTCGTGCCAGTGGTGAAGCGCAACTCCTGATCCCTGAATATGGCGGTGGTGGCGAAATTCGTTTCCTCTTTCACGACAATGAAAGCAAAGGACCTGAGCTTACGCTCTACGGGACCTACAAGATTTTAGACCTAGCGGGCGATCTCGATTCCATTGGTATAGAGGATGATGAGTTTGAGCGTCTGGATGTTTCCTACACCGCCTTAGAGGTAGGCGTGAATTTCTACCTGCCCATGGGAGATGCCGTCGATTTGTTAGTGGGTCTCTACCTGGAACAGGTTGAAAGTTCTACCATCCTAGAATCAAACCCCTCTGCGGGTGATTTCCAACGGGAAGTGGATTTGGACTACACCCTTTACGGACTTCGGGCTGGATTGAGGTTTTAACATGATAAAGCTAGAAGTGATCCCAACAGGAATGATTCAAACCAATTGCATCCTGTTATCGACAGACGACAAACAAGCTCTGGTCATTGATCCCGGTGCCGATGCAGAGGTGCTTTTAGATCACATTAAACAACAGAACCTCACGGTTATTGGCTACCCTTTCACTCACGGTCATTATGATCATGTGTGTGCGATTGGTGACATCTGGGCGGCCCTACCCGCTCCGTGCTGGATGCACCCCTTAGATTTATCATGGGCCTTTACCGACAGAAACCAAAACCTCCCTTGGTACAAGCAACCCGATCCCGCCACGGTTCCAGAAATTCAAACCGCATGGGAGAAAGACGGAACCTTTACCATCGGTCCCTTTGAGTTTGAAACCATTTTCCTACCGGGGCATTCTCCTGGGAGTGTCGGATTTTATTTCCCCAAGGAGCATCTACTCATCGGTGGAGATGTGTTGTTTCGTGGTAGCGTGGGACGTACCGATCTTCCCGGCGGAAGCACCGCAACTTTAATGAAATCCTTGCGTAGACTTTCGACACTACCTCCAGAAACCAAGGTTATTTCCGGGCATGGTCCGGCTACCACGATTGGGGAGGAACTACGATCAAACCCCTATATGCACCAAGCGCTTCACTAAGGATGGGGATGGTTGTACGTAGGTATATTTTCGCTTGGCTACTGGGGACCCAGCTCATGGGAAATGCGGCCCCTCCTGCTATCCAGACCTTGATTGATTTCACCTCCGAATCATCGCGTAACTGGGCCTCGGGAGATCTTCCCGCTCAGTTGGATATCTCAGCTCAGGGAGCCGAGCTTAAGCTAGATTTCAAACGGGATGATCAACAAATCACCCTCACTCGCCCTTTTAAAAGCGATCTAAAAGACGCTAGCAGTTTTCGGTTCCGTTTAGGTATTAGTCAACCTACGGTCCTCTTGGAGGGAACCGTTTCGTTTAAATCTGGGAATGGATGGTACACGCAAAACTTTACCTTGCATGAACGAGGGGCCACACACCTTCTGTTCACCAAAGAAGGATGTAACGTAGAAGGAACCCCTCAGGGGTGGAACCAAATTGAAGCCATTCGATTCAGCTTCTGGCCGCGGGAAAAAGGGCAAACCATCCTTAAGCTTTATAGCCTTGAGGCCTTTCAAGACACGCTTTGGGTAATTGATACGGAGTCACTTGCACAAACTGCCGATGAAACCTACACCAGTCGGGTGAGTTTACGGCATATGGACCGACTCTTAAAAGGGTTAGGGCTCCCTCACGCCATCAAATCCACGTCTGAGCTTCAAGCCTCTGAGGCGCCTTCTCTGGTTATAGTGCCGTACCTTCCAAACCTGCCTCCGCAGCTTTACCGAACTTTTGGCCACTGGAAAAATAATGGAACCCATTTTATCGTTTTCGAATCGGGCCATCAAGGGTTCGCAAAACTACTAGGGGTCGGACTAGGCTCTTTGCTTTCATCCTCAACCGTCGGACAGTTTGACCACGTTAAGACCGATGATCCATCGAACGCATCGATTCCCTCAACCGTTTTTCAGCACGCCTGGAGCCTTCATCAAATCAGGCCATTGGCACGGAGTCAGGTGACCTCACAATGGGCTACGGCACTTGGAGACAACCTTAAGGAGCCAGGGAGTATTGAAACCCCATCCTCGGTTTGGCTCAATGTAGCATGGCGCTCTGGCGATCTCTTTGCAAAACAACTATGGTTAGGTGAATGGATAGGCCGGATGTCCCCCGAGCTGCTAACGGAGTCGTTGCGCTTTCACCATGAGACAGCTTCGCCTCAGTCTTTTGAAATTCGAAATGGAAACATTAAAGCGAATACAGGTGCTCCACATCATCTGAAGTCTATGGCTATCCGAAATTTCGAAGCGGCTAGTCAGTCCGGACGTTCACCGCTCGAATCTCTTCGCTCCTATCGAAGAAGTGATCAGTTGATGCAACGGGCCTTTGCCAGCGACCAAGAAAAATGGAAGGCCAACCTAAAAGGCATATGGGACCAAAATGGAACCGGGTTTTACGCAGGAAGTTGGGACAAGACCTGTAAAGAGTTGAAAGCCGCAGGGTTCAATGCGGTTTTCCCAAATATGGCTAGCGCGGGCAGAGCACACTACCCTTCCCGGTATATTCCTCCGTCCAAATCATTGGAAAAGTATGGCGATCAACTCAAGGCCTTCACGACCGCAGCCCATAAACATGGACTCGAAGCCCACGCCTGGAAGATTTGTTGGAAACTCAACACCCGCCTTCCGGCATTTAAAGAAAAAATGCGCCGCGAAGGACGTCTGATGCAGGACACGAGTGGGAAAACGATTCCTTGGCTTTCTATTTCTCATCCTAAAAATGTGCAATTTGAAATCAATAGCCTTTTGGAGATGGCGGGACACGCACCCATAGACGGTATTCATTTGGATTACATGCGATACCCTGGACGCGAAGCCGATTATGGCCCGGCAGCTCGAAAATCATTTGAAGCACAGATGGGGCGTACACTCCCCAACTGGCCTAAAGAAGTGTTAGGCCCCCTTAAAGCACAGTACCAAAGCTTTCGTCAGCAAGAGATCCATCGGGCAATGCACCAAATTTCATCGGCAGTAAAAGCAGAGTTCCCACGCTTAACCTTGAGCGTGGCCGTTTGGGGTGCGTGGCCGGATTGTGCGGATGCTCAGGGGCAAGATTGGCCGGTTTGGGCTAAAGAGGGATGGGTAGATTGGATTATCCCCATGAACTACACCGACAACCCTGATCAATTTGCAGGATGGCTGGATTTACAGCGCGCCCAACCCGGAGTTGCCGAACGATTACTTCCAGGAATTGGTCTTATCTCCAGCAATGCGGAATTATCCCCTGCACAATTATTGACTCAACTACATTTAGTGAAAGACCGCAACTTACCCGGCGCCATTCTGTATCGTTTAGATTCGTCTTTGGAGACTCGATTGTTTCCGTATCTTAAGCTTTGGAAGTAAAATTAGTTCGGAGTCCCGCGTTCACGCGGCTTCACCCGAAGGCATTTATGCCAAGGGTAACGCAGAACCCGGGTTCCGAAACCCACTTCGCTAAAGCTTTGCTCTTAACCCTCGTGAACGAGGAACTTGGAAATCCATTATTCATCACTCATCCGCCATTCATAAGTGTATAAGCCAACACCGCCGCTGCGGCATTGATTGAATAGGAATCCATCCCCGCCGGCATGGGAATCGTCACCCCTCATTTCATGCGTACGGCCACCTCGTCTGCAAGTCCAAAAGCTTCACTTCCCATCACCAAAGCCGTGCGTGTCAGCGTCGGTTTGAAAAGGGTTGAAAACTGCCGGTTTGAAAATACGTCTTTTTAGGGTGAAAGTTGATTTTACCACCCGCTTCGCTGGAGGGCACGGAGAAACAAGGAGCCATCCAGTTGGCGTTAGGATTCGGCGAGCCCGCCTTCGGCGGATAAACCCCAGAACTCACCCCGGTTTGCCGAACTCCTACCGATAGATTTCCGGAAAGGCCTCATCCGCGGGCTCACGGAAGGAGATGCCGCAAAAGGGGGTATCTTCCGGGGTTTATCCGCCGAAGGCGGGCTCGCGGCATTCCTTCCAACATGCTGGCTCCGTGCTTCTCCGTGCCCTCCAGCGAAGCGGGTGGTTTACAAACTCTTCCTCCTTGGAGCCCATGACCGGATGAAAATACAAGAAAAGAAAAAAGTGTATTTGAATGTTTTGAAGAAGAACCAACCCGTAAATTTGCAGTACGTTCAAACCGGACAAATCACACCACTTTCATTTCGGTCCTGACAGTGCGTAACCCTTGCAACTTCATTTCAGGCAAAGGGACCGCATCCCGGCAAATCGTGGCCACGGTTTCAAAGTCGCGCGTGTGCAATTCGTTTATCCAAACGTGACGCTCTTCCACTTTCAAAATCGGCAACGCAAACAAGCTTCCCATGCTGGTGCGCACCGATTTGGGATGCCAAGGATCGGTGCTGCCCACCGCCAAAACCCCATAAAACCCGCCCACTTCCCGCTACCGAATTACGATCCCACCCATCCCGCAACCCCTATCCTTTTGTCATGTGAAAAAACTCTCGACGGCTTTCAGGAAACCTTACTCACGGCCGACAGTCCTCCATGATTTCTCCGAAGATCTACGTAGGGGACAAAACGGTGTATCCTGATGACTGGTTAAAATACAGTCGATCAATCCAAGGATGCGAGAATCTCCAACCACTCTCGACAGACGATTCCTAAGAATGACATGATCAATCGAAGGAAAATATTTCCGCACATCACATTTCACTACCCATGGATATCGTTTCGCAAATTCACTAGCTCTCTTCATCCCCGCATGAGTTCCCTTCCCTTTTCGACAGGCATAACGATCTTCAATAAATCGAGGTTCGAATAGTGGTTCCAAGACCTGCACCAATGCATGATGCAATACCCGATCCCGCATCGGTGCTGCCGCAATCACTCGCTCTTTAGGTTCATAAATCCTAAAGTAGTGATAAGCACCCGGTTTATCGTTCCAGCCTCACAGTCCCGAATCAACCGCACCACCTCATCCTCCCAGATGGCATCAAAGCGCGCGCCCTGTCGACTAAGCCGTTTACCTTTCAACATGCACCGGGCCACTCGTGAAAAATTGTCAAACGAGATAAATTCATCCCACAGATGCTTGTGTCGTTTCATGTTTTTCTCGTAGCAACTTGCTTTCGCCAACCCCCTACCATCCGCCCACACTCTTCCATTTGAGAGCACCCATGCCCAAACTGCCGGTTGCTCAACAAATTTCGGTCTCGGCACATCCGCAACAACCAACGCAAAGCATTGATTCTAGGTTGGGCTAATTCAAGAAAATCCTCCTTAACCTTCCCTGAAGCATAGGCCGCCTGCGACAAGGTATCTAGAACACCCAACGTGGCATTCGACACCCGATTCCCCAACACAAAGCGCTGGTTTTTTGGAAAGCCCTCTACCCGCCCTAAAACCCATTTGGCAAAGTCGTACCACTTCACACAGGCAATCGGTAAATCAGGATCACTATTTTTCGTTCATAAAAAATAATCCCGCCTACGGCGGAAGAGAATCCCATTCCGGTAACTTACTCTGATCGGAAAAGGGAAAAGGGTAAATGAATTAAAAGGCCTTTTTCCGACGTGTGAATAGGGCTCCCACACAAATCAACGTCAACATGAGGGTCGACGGTTCAGGAATACTGACGACTCGAAAACCAATGTTGTAGTCCCCACCGTTTGGCGAGTTGCCGAACTGGGTCGAGGAACGCAAGTAGTTCACACTATTGTCCCAGCTACCGCCGCGACGACCGCGGTTCTCATTCGTTGAATTATTAACGCCATCATCTGCGCTTTCATTCCATTCATAGACATTTCCACCTTGTCCCATGGTATCATAAAAGCTGAGACCTCCCGCATTATCGATATCGGCAGGGATAGATTGCCCATACACGGCATCGTTTGCTCCGGTTCCGCCACTCACCGCGGTTGGGCTCGTGTCACTCTGCAGCGCATAGTCGAAGTAGGTCGTTCCGCCCCCACTGTAAAACGCCGCCTTATACCACTCATCTTCGCTAGGTAGGACGTAAAGTGCATTGGCATTGCGAAAGAGATTGTTGGCATCATACCCCACATCCCCCAGTTCCCACAATTCCAGATTGGCATTCGAGGAGTAGCCTCCATCCCCGGGTTGATCCGCAAATTTGTAAGCTGCGCTGTGGCCGTTGCTGGTGTTCATCCAATTCACAAAACGCGCCGCCTCGTTCCAACTCACGTTTGTAGCGGGTCTATCGGTCCCACGCGTGTCTTTGGTGATCCCAAGCCCTCCGACGGTATTAGCTTTTGTGATCATGTCTTCTGACACTTCATAGGTTCCCATACGATAGTCGTAATCCACGCCGCCGTGGGCCGTGTGATAGGCTCCGGTGGTCCCGGAATCGTCCAGGTTCCCCGCATCCCCCACATCCACAAAGTCCATGGTGAAGGCATTCAACCCAGAGCCAAAGCTGTCTTGGGCGATGGCAAAAGGCATCCCCAGCCCGATCAGGCCAGTGAGGAGGAGGGTTTTTATCGTGGTTGTTTTCATGGTTAGTTTTTTGTTTAGTATTTCAAAAGAATTAACAGAACAATTCTATTGTTGATCCAAATACTCATGGGAGTCAAGAGTTTACTACCGCGTTTGATTGTTTTTATCTATCAGGGGAACGCCCCTATAAAAAGCGGTTTTGATTGGGGTATTTTGCGATAGACACCTAGTTAAAGTGGTTTAAACTGAGATCTGGAGTTGCGATTCGTATCGAGTGCTGTCGCGAAGGGAGGTACGACTGAAGCTACCGCTTTGGGGGCGAAGGAGCTTGCTTCGAGGGGGACGAAGCAAGCTTCGTTTCAAATAGCGGCAGCAACCACGCTTTCAGCGTGGCAGGACGGCCGCACTCCACACCAGTTATTAAAAACTCTTTTGAAACAAGGTATAAGCCAATACCGCTGCCGCCGCATTGATCGAATAAGAATCCACCCCTTCCGGCATGGGAATGGTTGCCCGCCGTTTCATTTGATACACCAATTCATCGGGCAATCCAAAAGCTTCACTTCCCAAAACAAGGGCGGTTCGCAAACCCAACAAGTTCAGCTCAGGCAAGGCCTCCGCATCTCGACAGACCGTGGCCACGGTTTCAAACCCACGCTGATGCAGATTTCCTATCCAGTCCTGGCTTTCCGAAATTCTCATAATCGGTAACGCAAATAAACTCCCCATACTTGTGCGTACAGATTTAGGATGCCAGGGATCCGTTGTTCCCACCGCCAAAAAACCGGAACAACCCGAAGCCAAGGCCGAACGGATCACGGCCCCGGTATTTCCCGGATCCCCAAAATTCCAGCCCACCATCAGCAAACTTCGGCCCTGCGGACGTATAAAGGCATTCCAATCCGGTTTTGCAGGAATGGGCATCACTGCAAACACTTCCCCAATCCCCCGCCCGGCATTCAGTTCGGCAAAGTCTTCATCCGGCGCAACCCTCAATGGCAATCCCCGTTTCTCTACGTCTTCAAGAATCGCTTTTTCTCTAGCTGTATCTGCCTCCGCAAATTTTCGAGACACCAACACCTCCCGAACCGGCGCATCGTTACGCAAAGCCCGTTCCATGCTCCGGTGACCTTCCAGAGAGAAAAGCCCTGTCGCCTCCCTCCCCCGGGGAATCGCAATTTGCTTTAGCAATTGCAGAACAATTCTCCACTCAGGCGCGGCCACAAACTTCTCCTTTCGCCGCCGCCAAACTCAACGCGGCAATACATGCGGTGTCAGATCTTAATATAGGCTTGAACAAACTGACTTGATAAAATCCCAACTCGGAAAATTGCGTCAGTTCCGCTTCACGCCACCCCCCTTCTGGACCAATCGCCAACAAGCGACGACCGGGGAGTGTTTCAACTTCCAACAAATTTTGCGTGGCATAAGGATGCAACAACCACCGGTTTTCAGGTAACGCCGTTTCATCCAAAAATGCCGGCAGCTGACGCACAATCTCCACCTTCGGCAAACAGGTATCCCCACTTTGTTGCAAGCCTTCCAGTAAAGCTTTGTGCAGAAAATCATCCAACAGTACATGGGTATCAAAATAATATTTTTCTACCCGCTCCGCATTGGTCAGATAGAGATGGTCCACCCCGAGAGCCGCAATTTGCGGCAGTAGCCGTTTCAGCACTTTCGGACGTGGCAAGGCGAGTAACAAATCGAGAGAGGGACGTTTCGGAGTTTCCAACGCAATGATTTCCAGCATCACCTTTTGGTTGGCCAGCACCCGTACTTTCCCGGTCGACAAAGGACCATTTATTTCTCCCGTGCGCAGGGTCGCTCCCAATTCAGGCTTCAGTACCTGAATAATGTGGATCGCCCGCGCATCGGTTAACAACAATTGATCATTCGCAAGCTCGTTTTTATGATAGAGAATACGGTTCATGCGTTTTCATAATGCTCCACGCCACGATCATGATCACGATCCATTTCGTTTTTCGGATCGTAGTCACCGGCTTTGATTTGAGTCTGCTGATCCGCGTAGCGAATTAAATCCGGTGGCAAGGTTTCGGAGTAAGCGATCAGCCGATCTCGAATATCGGCCATCGAATCCAGATGACCGATTTCATTGCGCAGACTTCGGCTACCCGGGTATCCACTCACATACCAAAGCAAGTGCTTACGAAAACGAATGGCTGCATAATGCCCCTCGGTATAAAACTCCGTATGATAGTCCACATGCCGTAACACGACCTTAATCCAAGACTCCACGGTGGGTTGGCTAGTGTGTTCATGTAGAATTTGGTCGAAAATCCACGGATTACCCAGACATCCGCGACTGATCATAACCCCATCACAGCCGGTTTCATCCACCATTTTACGCGCGGTAGCCCAATCAAAAATATTTCCATTTCCAATGGTGATAAGTTGACGTTCTCCCGCCCCGGATCTAGCGGCCGCAAAGCCATCTTTAATTCGGTCATATTGGACCGGATCACTATAACCACAATCACGAGTGCGACCATGAATTATCAGCATTTCGGTTCCCGCTTTAGCCAGCGCTTCACAAACCGCTTCAACGGTCTGGTTGGATTTGGTAAACCCCAGACGAATCTTAGTTGTCACAGGAATATCGATCGCTTCGCGGGTAGCTTGAAGAACTTCACCTGCTAATACTGGATCTTTAACGAGTGCACTTCCACAGCCACGGCCTACAATTTTCCGAACCGGACAGCCCATGTTAATATCCAAGGTATCGATCTTCAGATCCTTCTCTATAAGGATTTGCGCCCCCTTGGCCATGATTTCAGGAGTCGCTCCGGTCATTTGCGCCCCCAGAATCTCCTCCTCAGGAGCACGGTAGATCAACTCTCCGCTTTTCCGGTTGTTATGGGGCATTCCCGCAGCCGAAAGCATCTCAATATAGGTCAGACCCGCACCGAGCTCGGTACAGATTCGACGAAAGGGAGCATCGCTCACTCCCGCAAGTGGGGCAAGTAACACGCGGTTCGAGACCGTAAGTTTTCCAAGATGGAAGGATTCATTTAACATCTTTTAGCTACTAAACTAAAGGGGCTCGAACCTCAAATCTAAATCGACATGCGTAATTCATGCTGATGGTTCTTCAGACTCTAAAGCTAAAATCCTTATGATACTTTTATTCAACGCTTTCTTGAAGTCCGAATCCCCGGCATAGAGTTTATACAAATCCAGTTCCCGTCTACGCTCCTGATTGATTGCATCACTAATCAGAGATTCCAGCGCAATTTTTCGATTCTGCTGATCGGGGTTGTTTACTACTTGGGATTGGAATTTTTTACTTTTCTTCACATGGCGTAATATATTTATCAGTTTGATCCTCTGTTCTTCAGGTGTCGCATCCCAGGCGGAGAACCAGCGTTCGTTAAAAACCCGTACAATTTCATCCAAAGGAGATTCCTCATCCTCGTCCTCATGGAAACCTTTCATGATCGGTTTTGCAGGATCCAGCTCCGAGTCCTCATCATCCAGATCAATAGATTCATTCAAATGCTGACGTTCCAAACCATACGTGGACAAATCCACACTTTCTAGCAAGGCGTTTAAATCATCCGTTTCCGGAGTCTTCACTTTCAATTTTGGAATAAGAAACTTTAAAAACCAAAAGGTTTTCTCCCATTCGACCTGCAAAAACGGAAGTATGCAGGCCAATTGTCCATAGATCTTCACAAATTGTTTGGCCTTAATTTTAAAATCAATCTTGTCCTCTTCATCTTCTATGAGATCAAAACGAGCCACCGTTTCATCCAGAATAGGATGTAACTTTTCAGCATCCACTTTGGCAAAAAACAGTTTATTAAAACCATCTACGTCGTCAGCACCATACAGGTCAAATTCCTCTAAGGCATCCTTCAAATCGTGAAGTACGTTCACATCCGTGGGTCCCGTCAGAGAAGTGGTTGTATAAAAAGGATCAAAAGCCTTTTTGATTTCCGACGCAGTATTATAAAAATCAAGAAGGAAGGTGTCCTGCTTCCCCATCCCTGCGTTAGACCGATTGAGCCTAGATAAAGCCTGAACCGCAATCACCCCCTGCAGCTTTTTATCCACATACATGCTATGCAACAAAGGTTCGTCAAATCCGGTTAGATATTTATTCGCCACTACTAGGAGTCGATAGCCCGGTGCTTCTGCAGTGACCGCTTGGGCAAAGTGATCCGTTAAATCCTTAGAGGGGAAGCCATTCAAGGACTCTTCTGTATGCTCAATTCCATCGACTGTTTTCTTCCCTGAGAAAGCCACGATCGCTTGAAATCCAGCATCCTGATGCTTTAAAATCTTTTGAATAGATTGGAAATACCTAATCGCACTTACAATATTCCGGGTAACCACCATTCCCCTCGCCTGTCCTCTCAGCTTTTTCGTGGCAACAACTTTGCTGAGAAAATGATCCATCATGATGCCCGCTTTGACATCAATCGTCTCCTGATGTCCCTCCACATAGGCTCGCAGCTTTTTCTGCGCCTTTATATTTCCGAACAAAGGATTATCCTGGATCGACTTCTGCAGTTCATAGTAGCTTTTGTAGGTGGTATAATTCGCGAGCACATCCAGAATAAAGTTTTCCTGAATCGCCTGCTTCATGGAGTACAAATGAAAGGGATCAAACCCACCCTGGTCATTTTTAGAGCCGAATTTCTCCAAGGTTGCTGACTTCGGAGTGGCAGTGAAGGCAAAGAATGAAGCGTTCCGCCCCATTTTACGTCGCTCCATCGACTCCAAAATTTTGTCCTGTAGATCCTCTGGCTCCTCATCTTCTTCACCGGCCGCCCCCAATGACATGTTCAACTTATCAGCCGCCTGTCCACCCTGGGAGGAATGGGCTTCATCAATAATCACCGCAAAGTGCTTCTCACTCATGTCGGCAATGCCATCTACAATAAATGGAAACTTCTGAATGGTAGTGGTAATCAGTTTTTTTCCATTTTCCAAATGGGTTCTCAATTCCGCGGAACTTTCTGCGTGAGCTAACACATTTTTCACTTCCGCAAAATGGCGAATATTCTTATCAATCTGACGATCCAGCACCCGCCGGTCTGTCACCACAATCACCGAATCAAACAGATTTTCAGTCCCCTCCTGATTATACAGCTCCACCAACTGAAAACCCAGCCAGGTAATGGAATGGGACTTGCCAGAACCGGCAGAATGCTGAATCAGATAACGCTCCCCTACGCCCTTCGCCTTTACATCGGACAGTAAAGAACGCACCACTTCCAATTGATGGTAGCGCGGAAAAAACTGCGTACGTTTGATCTTCCCCGTCTTCTTATCCTTCACCTCGGTGTATTTCGCGTAATGTTCGATAATATTACACAAACTATGTCTATTAAGGATCTCTTTCCATAAATATGCCGTTTTCAGACCCTCAGGATTCGGAGGATTTCCTTTGCCGTGATTATGTCCCTTGTTGAAAGGTAGAAAATACGTTTTCTTACCTTCCAGTTTGGTGGTCATCCACACTTCATCCGGATCCACCGCAAAATGCACCAAACAACGTTTGAACCGGAAAAGAGTTTCCTTGGGATCCCGATCCTGCCGGTACTGCTTTATGGCCTGATGCACATTCTGACCTGTCCAAGGATTTTTAAGCTCCATGGTAGCAACCGGCAGACCGTTAATAAAAAAGACCATATCCACCGATTTCTGCGTCTCGTTGGAAAAATAAAGCTGGCGGGTGACCGAGAAAATATTCGACTGGAATTTCGCCTCCACATCAGGATTTAGATTATTGTAAGGCAACCGGCACAACAGATCAAAATGTGCCGCGTCCACATCTAAACCCTTTTTGAGCAACGCCAATACCCCGTCCTTCTTCAACTTCCGATGTAACCGCTCAAGCACCTGCTGTTTCCAATCGGGTTTGTAATGCAACTTCTTACACTCTTCCGCTTGCGTACTCTCCACAAAATGCCAGAACTTAGCTTCATCCAATGCAAACTCCGCATTAAAATCTTTGGCATCCCCTTTTTCATATCCCCCCTTGCCCCGGGTCTTAAAAGAAACCGCATCGGCATTGGCAGCCCCGGAAACTCCAGAAATGGTTTCCGCACACTCCCCGGCCAAAAAGGCTTCAATACAGGCTTCCAGTGCTTTTTCTGATGTATCTGAACGACTCATGCTTGACTTTGACCATATATACAAACGATTTTCAATCCCCTGTGATACATAATATATCGGCACAGAACCCAGTGGTAAAACACAGCGTAAACGCCTCGACAAATTCCCCGAACACATGCGGTTTCTGGTGATAGATCAGCTACCTAATTTCGATTAAAAAAGAGTGAGTCCTGTTTCACTCAGCGTTTCCACTTCGCTAAATAAGGAGCGATAAGTTTTGGAGAAAGAAAACGGCCAGTACCATTCGCACCGCTGACAAGTGCTTGAAGCTTGCTTGCCGCCACAGGCCCTGGGAGCAAGTTGGAATCCACCAACTTTTCTAAAACCCAAATACTGCCATGGCAATCAATCCTTCGAGCTTTCGCTTCACCTCGCAACGCTGAGTCACAGGTCAATAATACAGCGTCTTTTTCTTCCGCCAAATGAAGAACTGATAAATCTCCAAGACTCAAATCATCTGTCCCAAGCTCTGTAATTAAGGGGATCAAATCAGGCACATCATAATCTATAACAACCATAGCACCTGATTCGATATATGCGACAATGTCTGGATGCTGGTCCCTGATCTCATCCACAATAATCGTGGTCGTTAGGGTTTCTATCTTCAACTGAAACCATAAATCGAGTACACGCATAATCTCCAAATCAATCAACAGGCAAGAATCTTTGACCGCAACCTTCATCACTTATTCCCCCTGCCAATCCATCCCAGACATCAAAGAGTCCACCGAAGTCCCCAGCAACCCTGCGGCCTTGGAGACTGAAATCAGACCTTTGCTTAACGCTTGATTCACCAAGAGGTCGAAACGTTTTGATTCTTCCGAACCGATCCATTCACCTAGATCACGCCCCCATCGGTTGTAGCGGATATAAAATCCTTTCGCATATCCTTTGGAAACCAACTCTAAACTTCGAGCACGGGTGATAATGGCTTTACAGGAAATCCCCCATTCCTCTTTAATTACGATAAGCTCGGACGCGGGTATATGCGACCGTTTTCCGCCCAGTGCAATCGTGAGCTCTTTCTTAGGGACGAGAAACGCACTGGCAAAGCGATGACACAAACGCTCCTTATCCTTTTGTTCAAAATCGGATGGAAGTTTCAATACCAAGTGCGCCAACTCATGCAGGGCCGTCATCCGCAACCGAGGCAAATCATTATTCCGAGCAAGTGCAATGGAAGGAAATGTACGATCGCCTATCTTTGCAACCGTCGCCAAACCGTCAAAGCCCTCTGGAGCATCATTGAACAACTTGACCATTACGCCATTCTGCTCAAGCATACTGTGAACATTCGAAATAGGGTTCCGACCTAATTGCCATTGATCACGAAGGCTCTCAGCAGCACCTTCAATTGCCATGCCTATTTCATCTAGCGACATTGAACTAAAATCGAATATAGGAAGATTTTTCCGATCAAGACCTACTACATTTTCAATTTCCAAATAACGCTCAAAAAATTCAAATGCTTCTTCCTGTAAGCGCTCACGTTTCTTTTTACCAACCTTGGTCAACGATCGATATTCCACCTCGGAAAATCCAAGGTTGTCCTTCTTCACAAAGAAATCCGGTCGAACATCTAGTGCTCGGGATAAACGGGACAAAGCTTTAGTATCTACCGACACCAATCCTTTTTCAAATTTCTGAAGCTGGGTATGTGACCATACACCCTCAAGTGCCTCAGAAAGCCCCCGCAACGAGTACCCACGCATGATCCGGGCGCGTTTAAGCCGCTCTCCGAACATCTGGTTAAAGTCAGATATGCTTTTATCGATTCCCGCAGACGGGTTATAAGCCACAATAGTTTCACGGACTACAGCCGATTCTTGCCCCTCAATAGAAAGGGAATAATCTGGGTGAGTTTTCAGCAGCTCTTTCGCCGCCTTAATCGCCTCTTTCTGGGTTTTGTGTACAGCCGCCGCCCGCATTGCGCCTTCTTTCACCACAGCCCACTTCCCCTCCTCCCGCTTTACGACCTGATAAATTTTCATGATTCGTCCCTTTCTGTTTTTCTATTCGAGGATACCCCTCGCGGTTTAAGAGAATCCGTCTCCATCGGGTCACAGAAGTACTTTACCACATTACACTATTGACAAACAACGTTATTTTGTAAATAATACACCATAAGAAAACGGGAGCGCGAACTCCCGTTTTTGGAACAATCTGATAAATCTACCCCTGAATCAGGGACAAAGTTGGACAGAGAGTACCGTGTAGACGTCCATTCTCAGCAAAAATGTCCGACAGAGTCAAGCAATTCGGCTTATGGGGTTACATCATATTTTTAAGGAAGCTATCATGCCTAAAACAAAATGTGCCCCCAAGCGAGTTGGGAAAAAACCGGGACCTAAAACCGTTCCGGTCAAGCCTCACCGCCGCTCTAAGCCTAAATCACTTGGCCGCAAATGCGGCTGAAAAGTAATGTGGACCGCCCCGAAAACGGGGCGGATCAACTTCTCTTTGAGTTTTTTGCATTGTCCGAGTGCGTCAAATACCGCAAATTCCAGATATGGTTATCATGAGGATCTCCGTTAATATGATCCACGACATATCCTGCGGAAGGCCTTGGCCCAATGAACGTTTCCGCCATTAGAACCTGAATTTCGACCAAGCGACGTTTTTGGCCCTGCAAAGGTAAGCGAAGACTGACGTAAAGATAATCAGCCCTGCCATCTCTGTAGTTCCTGCCTTTTTTTTCGGATATAATTAGCCACCTTTTTTTTACACAATCATAAATGCGGCCATAACGATAGAGGCTATAATCATTGAAGTAAGGGTGCCGCTTATAATCGGGAATTTCCTCACCTTCGTTTATTTGGTATCGAAATTTTTCAGGAAAATATTTATCAATCTTTCCAAGCACCAAATCCTCAAGAACCAAGCCTCTCGTATAGCTGTCTTCATTTGTGAAACTGTCCGGGTAAAACCGAATCCGCTCATCAAGAAAATCTCTGCAAACTTGTTGCAGATCATTTGGTCTCGCAAGAATGGAATTTAGGTCAAAATCCCCACAGTCTTTTATCCATAAATTAAAGCATTGATTCATCGCCCAACGTACATGCGGGTATGCTTCATCGAGCATTTCCTCGCATTCAGCAACTTTCTCTAAGGTAAGGTCCTTCATAAAAGCGGTGCAACCCTTGACCGAAAACGGCATACCATAATGAAATCCCACCAGCCGATAGAGGCCGACGTGATTGGGAGATGATGCCAGTACCTGAATTTGGTCATTCGTGAAATTATCGTAGAGGGACATGGTTACGTACTTTGAATTGTTCTATCCGTCAGTGAAATCTTCATTTTTTGAAGCTCGGCAAGCAAAGCGCCTATCTGTTTATAGCTCTCACCCGCCAAATAAGATTCAATATGGGGTTCCAAGGCTTTTTCAGATGTATCAATCGGACTCATGATATTCCTTTCTTCTGCTCAATGTAGATCCGTTGCAAAAAACTCTCATGCAAGTGATCGAAATCCCTGTCTGTCGTCATCAACGTCGCTCCGGTTACATGGGCCGTCGCCGCAATCCAAAGATCATTCTGGCCCATGCATACAGCAGGTTTGGGGGGCGGGGGAAACCCGGGAACCGTGGGCGGTTTACCGTGCGTCCAAGTATCAATTACGGCATAAGCCTTCAGAACTGATTCCTGATGGATATCCGTCGCCGGAAAATCGTTTAAAACCTCCACCAATTTCTGACGCTTCTTCTCCCCCCAGCCAAACTTCTCTGCAAGTGCATACATTTCCGCCCGACAAATCACGGATGTATACACCATCGTCGAGGAATCCCCCAATTTATATTCCAGATGCGCCGCGTGGGCCCATTCAGCACCACGGGTAAAACCAACCAACATATTGGTATCCAGTAAAAATCTCTTCATCTGCTATCCTAGCGCACCCATCAAATCCTCCAAAGACTCCTGTCCGGGCCACGCCCCCCAAAGCACCATCGGATCTCCGGAATCAGCCACCCCTTCAAATGAAGGAAGCACAGACTGTTCAAGTCGCCCCTCTTCTACCACTGGCATTCGATCAAAAAACTCGTCTCCTTTCATCCGCGGACTTAGTTTTCTTGCATCCACAAAACGTGCCTGCCCATTCATTTTGAAATGCACCATGCCTTCCACTGTGGCCTCTTTTCCCCACAACTCACGCAGCATTTCCCCATCCAAATATTCAGGGTGCACTCTGCCGGGTAACTTGTGCCCATTCCCCAACACCAATAGAAAGCGACCGGCACTGTGCTTGATTTCATCTAAAATACCGGAAATCACAAAAGCCTTTTGCGGCGGCATCGCCCGTTTACGTTGAGCTATACGACTGAACTCAGTCTCTGCCAGTTGGAACAGAGGAACGTTCTGCCCCTCCTTATGCAAACTGAATCGAACCCCCGGAGTTTTAATAGCACGTTGCAATTCACCAAAGCTATCCAATAGTGCAGAGTCATAGCGTTCACTCGTTTCATTCCCGGAGAGCACTTCCTCCACTGCCATTGAAAGCAAGTCCAGCGCGGTATCATCCACGCCAGGACTTTCCCGCCAGAAATCCTTTTGCGCAAAGTGCTCACCCGCAGTATCCAACACTCTGGGGGCATCCAACACAAAGCGTGTTGACCCTGGTTTGACCCCTTTGACCACAAAATTAATACTTTCTTCCAACCAGATCGGCCGCGCCCCTTTTGCCGTGCTTTCACCCGTTGCCAACAAGCGGGTCGCCCTTTCCATAGATTTGAGCAAGGCAGACATCACCCGATTCAGATTCAAAGCGGTGATATGCCCCTTCTCTTCATCCAGACCTTCTAGGACAAAAGTATATTCAATCTTATCGATGTGGTTTCTCCAATTCGGGTGAAATAATATGAATTCAATTATCCTGATAATCTACAGAAAGGCAATACTTTTTGAGGTTTTGGTTAAAATCACTCCGAAAACGAGTACCTGCCTCTTACAGAAACTCAACCTTGATGGTGTCCGAATATGGAACCGAGTGACCCTCCATAGATTCCAACCCGTAGTATCCAATGTACTCAATCGAATGCTGGCAAAATCGAATATCCCTTAGAAAGTTAATTCCATGCCCCAAAAGTACCGGGTTAGTACAGGGCGTACGGAAATGTACCAGACACCCTTTTGTTTTTTGAAGGTACTTTTTCTCCAAAGCCCCATCGGGTGAAAAATGTCGAAGAATAAAACCTACGATTTCAGGACCACTCTCATGATAATGATTACTGTGGGTTCCACTCAAAAACCATTCATCCCGCACCAGTTTCCCCCATGGTCCCTTCTGCCGCTGATCAAGTAGCCGATCACGATACCCGCCTAACGAAACAGAATCCGAATGTGATTCATAGCGCTCCTTCATCTCCTGCGAACTGGAGAAATTTAAATCTTCCCGGGTAATCTCCCACAACTGCTGCCAGATCAAATCGAGAGCTTGATGATTGGGTAAAAGCCCCTGTTTAAAATCGTTTTTTGGTAGACAGCGACACCCATGAAACCAAACAGCCTGCTTGATGACGGGATTACAGCCATATTCTTTTTGAAAACTCCCCCAAACCCTCCGGTGATCCCGTTCCGTTTGGGTCCACTCTTTCATCGAGTCAATAAAGGCATCAATCTCACTTTTTTCCACTCCCGTCAACACGGACAGATTGTTTCGAATCCCCTCACCTGTATCAAAGTGGATCGTATGTTTCATCAAAGCTTACGCATTTGACAGACACGCATACTCAGCCCTGTCGCCAGCAGTGTTATTTCGATCATTTCTTTTGCACCATTCAAAGTAGGGTTTCGTATGAAACTGGATCATACAGGCTTTGAGTTTTTGACGTTTCAATAAACGCTGGGTGGCTTTGTTGATCATACTGTGCTCTTCCCAATCATATCCGGGATTTTCACCCAAAATACTTTTGTAATCTTCACGTGTGGGATAATCGATTAAAGGTACAGATTTCGGACGACTTCCAGTCTGTATTTCCATTTCGGCAACCATTTGCAGCATCATCGACACCCGATTTTCCGCTTCGCGGCTGGCCTGTTGCCAATTCATTCTCTTTCTTGGTGGATTCTGGGATAGCTCATTCATGATAGATATTTACTAAGGATTATAACACAAACAGGATGCTATTCGATTCCGCAAATGTTTCCAAAATCAAACTATTATCGATTTGGGTTCCAAACGATAACTAACCACGTCGGGCTTAAAATGCTCCAATATAGATTCATCACACTTCCATTGGAAGATTTTAGGATTTTCTGACATCGTATCCGTCACAAAATAGATCCAATAATTTTCAGTTAATTCTGACACCTCGACCTCATTTCCACTCATGAAAAAACCATGACCGAAGTCGGATCGTGATGTAGCTTTCACTTCAATACATTTCTTAGTTCCATTGCTTTCAAATGAACGAATGTCATATCCAACACGATCATCCCGGAGTGAAACATGGTCCACGCATTGCCTATACACTGTACCTGCCAACCTTTCTTGCTCCAAAGAGAGAACTAACGCCTCACCTCGAATTCCAATCGAACGAAAGTTCCTCTCCCTTTTTTCATAGTCAGGTTTCTTCGACTTGGCTCTGGAGGAATTTATCGCAGAACTTTCAGGTAATTTGTCAAGAACCTCCATACCCCGAATCCCTTCTGCCAAGTTAACAGTTGTCAGTTTGGAAGCAGAATTGGATCCTACTTCTTTTTCTTTACCGGGATACCCAAAGACTGAATAGAGAAAGTCTGTAAACAGAAATACAGAATATTCTTTAAGAACAGGATCCGCGTTTTTGAAAGCCATAAGGCCCCGTTGTTTCTGAGGACCTGTATCGAATTGACCATTTAGATTAAGATGGGCAATGAAATGATCCAAATGGCTATCGGCATAAATGGGGACAAACTGCTGAGGATAATAAACAAATAGCAGCTTACCTTTGAACAAGGCTGATAGTCGGTTTCGATCCACACTCACCCAATCTCGTTTTTTAGATTCTCTCAATAGCTTGTAGATTTCCTTTTTTGCATTTTGAAAGGCCTCCTGCCAAGTTGAGCCCCACCCCTTGGCATGGCGGTATTTTTTTAGAGGATCCTTTTTGGTTTTACCGTAATAGACACCATACCGGGTTGGTTGCGATCCACCAATACGCCCCAATTCATTCAGATCAAACTCCAGCCTTTTACAAAAAGAACCCTTTCCGAATCCCACCATGTATTCTTCGGCCTTTAATTTTGGAATACCTGTTAAAGGAAACTGTTTTACAAATGATTTTCTAAGAGTCTCGAGTCTTTTTGCACGAGTTGAACTTAAGGAAACGTTTTTCTCCCACTCCTCTGGATACCTTTCTGTAACTGATTTCATCAGATTCCCCCCAAAAACGCATGGATTCGATCCGTTTCTTCATAGGAACAAAAGAGATCGCATACCTCTTCCCCAATCGCGCGGCTGTCTTGATCTATTTCTTGATGGTAAGGATCATAGATCATTGCAGGTTGCAGTCTGGGGTTGCCTTTACGCAAATCCGTCCAGCGCCAGCCCCACACCTCCATCACATCCAAAATGCGTCCTTGTCGGTGAATCAATTGAAAGGCTTTGGGCGCTGGACTCTCCACCAAATAATCAATCCGAATACGGTTTCGGGCTTGGCCGTTTAAATAGGCACCCGACTTTGCTTCAACCCCATGATCTTGGAAAATCTTCCGCATGCGTTGATCCGTCATATCTTCTGATTTCTGACGAGGCTCGTGCAACAAGGTCAGATGCGCCATTTCAATGAGCGCCTGCCCAAAACAATGTAAAGCCTCACCGTCCGGCATGCCTTCCACCCATTGAAACAATTCAAACCCATCTCGTTGAATCCCCCAATCCTGCAACACTTTTTCTAAACATTCCCTGGTATGACCATTTGTAAAGGATTGTCCCTGGGCATGCAGGGCTCCGAGTGTTTTCCCCCGATCTGTCAGTTTGACCCCGGCAGGAAAATGGGACAGTAAATCAAATCCCACTTGCCATCCATCCGGCAAAACGTGAGGCAAGGCCAGACTAAAGCCATCTTTCCGGATTTCGATTTCCAGCAGATCATTCCAGCACCCGGTGAGTTGGGTCCGAAGTTCATCGATAGTGAGAGGTGTATTGAAGGCATTCACAATAAGACAGTTTCCCACTGTAAGTCAATATTCCATTTCTTCGCAACTTTACGGGTAAAATCTTCGAATCCCTCCACTTTAAAGCCAGGCAAGGCTTCATGACGGTTATAGGCCGGATCTTTGGTGGACCGATTCGGATCGATCACATTCTCATGCCAACCTTTAGGAATACTCACTTTGTTTTTTAAATTCTTTCGACCCGTCGCATTAAAACCAATGCCACGCACCCGCTGTTTTTCGATCATCAAGGTCGAATCGTAACTGCCCGGAATATCCGCAATCCCAGCTTTTCCATAAAATTCTAAATCCATAAACCCACCATCAATCAGATCCAGATCACAACGAAACGAGAGTCCATCTTTTCCCTTTTTCTTGGGCGGAAAAACCTGCTGACCTTCACTCACCGACTTGGGAGCACTTACAAGTTCATGGATGCGGGCTAAAGAGTAGCGGAAGGTCATTTTCAAAAAGCTCAGGAGGGGTTGGATTCAGGAATTTTTATTTTACTGGTTCATTTGTCAGAGAATAATTTATCAAATTCTTCAGGATCAGAGAGGAACACTTTCATCAAGTCCCCCTTCTTTAACCCCCGGTTTGAATGACCGAGATCTTTTCGGATTTCACGCAGAAGATGGTCCATAACTTCAAGAGAACGCACTGAGTCATTTGAGGCTTTGGTAGAGAACTGTTTGTATAACTGCAAAACTTTAGGAGAAGCCCACAGAATACTCTCACGATTAAACTGATGGATGAACTTTTCCATTTTTTTCAATTCAGCCTCATTTTGTTTGTCATTTCGGTTTTTAGAGGTCTGCACAAAGCCAATGAATTTCTCCAGAAAACTCCTATAAATTTCAATCTTATGAGGACGATGAGCCTCCGAAATATCACGGTTTTTAGAGAACATCTTTTCAAATAAATGAACACTTAGGCCCAACAAAATTGTGCCGGAGGTTGCGATTGCTGCAGCTAAGACTTCTGGACGGGAACTGGACAAAATATGCGGAAGCGCATGAGCGATTTTCCATACCGAAAAAACAAATCCGACAACTAACGCACCGATGGCAACCAACAGGATCACCGCAACTGCTCCTCCTAGAAATTCAAGCAAATCAAACTTCTTCTTCATTATATACTCACTTTCCCAATCACTACATTGGCGACAAGGGTGCTTTTTAGTGTTTGGAGAGTTTGGATTTGAGATTCAATTCGAGAGGATACATTTTCACTTTGTTTCACTAACTGCCTAATAAATTCTACAAGTAGTTTCTGTTCATTTATAGAACCGCATTGAACCCAAAGATTCTTTACAATATCTTGTGAAATATTTTGCATTGAATCACTGGCGCCATTTGCACCTATCTCGATTTGTATTCGTGACGACTTAATCATAAACTCACTCACAGCAAGCTCAGGGTTAAGTTTGTTAGGATCAATATTACAGCGATAAACCTTGTCACATAGCATCAATTTCCATGGCGAAGCCATTGCAATAGCGGCACTCCCAACAAGCTCCCTTGAATTCGCCCTGCTTATTAGAAATTCACCTTCTGAAATTATCAAATTTTCCTCTGGGGTGATATTTTTTGGTATGGATTTATGCTCTCTGGGATTAAAAACCCCACCATTTACACATCCGACCTTAACCACGCCCCACTCATTTTCTTCAGCCAATCGGTTATCACACTGGGGTGACCAGCCCTGTAATAACTTTGACGCACAAAATTTAAATCGAACCATTTCCCACCCCGCTGGAATATCGTCAATCCATTCGATGCCGGAGGGTTTGAGGGAGTCTTGGTGGGTGGTGTAGACGGGATGACCGGGAGTGGAGAGGTGGGGGTTGAGAGTGCCGAATGCTTTGCTGACGATACCCTGCGTCACCGCTTGGTTGATGCGGATGGCTTTCTGCTCTTCCAGCAGTTTAATCTGCCGTTTCTTTTTTTCGATTAGTTCATCAATCAAAGCCGTCTTCTCGTCCAGAAATTTGACGATGCGGTCCTGTTCGGGTTTGGGGGGAAGAGGGATCCCTGCCTTTTTAAGATCCTCGAAGCGTAAATCCCATTGCCCAACTCTCACACCATAAGACATAGAATCAAAAACACCTACGAAGGGTTTTGAACGCAGTAAATAATGGACATAATCTCCAACAACTCGGTCATCAGCTAAATGACAAGTGATGTATGCCGGACTAACAGCTCCATGAAACGCACTTACACCCAAAGAACCTTGCCAAGCTTTCATTTTATTGATGGCAAGATCACCAGGTGTAATCACCTTGTAATTTGAAGTATCTAAAGAAGTGGCATTATGATTATCATCACGAGAATCTTTCAGAATCACACCAAATTCACGATACACAGATAATATGGGCAACCCTCCCGGGTTTCGTTTAACAAACAGACTTCCGACAGATCGGAAAGGTTCCACCTCCCAATGCGCGGGAATCTTGCCCAGCCATTCCACTCCAGAATCTATGTAGTCATCATATCTGGGCAAGGCCTTGGTTTTCATAAACCACATCCCCATTGCCGACCTAAACCATAATGTGTTATTTTAAACCACTGATGGACACTGATGCACACTGATCCAGCACATCGCAACTTCCCATCCATAAAAATAACTTCGCATTTATCAGTGTTCATCGGTGTCCATCAGTGGTTAAAAATTTTCGAAATCCAGAATTTGATCCAGCAGTCCTTCCGTTTCCGTTTCCAGTTCGCGAATCTCCTGAATCACCTCACCCAAATCCCGTAGCGATTGGTGCACATAGAAATATTTGTTAAAGCTGATCTCGTAGCCCACCACGGTTTTATCCCAAGCGATCCAGGCATCGTCCACATGCGGTTTCACTTCCTGGTCAAAATATGCTTGAATTACTTTTCGGGTGTCAGTTTCGCCTGCCAACCAGTTTAGGGGTACGTTTTCGGTATCACGCAGATCGCTGTCTGGTTCGTATCCCTCCTTCGCCTTTATCGGCTCTGCCTCGGGGTCCACCCAGGAGACCGCATCCAAAATTGCTTTCAGTTGGGGCGCGCCCACTTTGAGCTTCAACGTTTTGACCGCTTTCTTAACCTGCTTTTCAAACACATTAAAATCATGGCTCAAGCCATCTCCCACTTTCGTATGCAAAGCCCCCCCAGTCTCCAGCAGATCCAGCTTTGTTTTCCAGAATTTCGTAGTCAGAAGTTTTTTGATATCGGCCACTTTTCGTTCAATTCCTTCAGCTTCCAGCCACTGCTCCAATTCGTGCTTTTTGGATTTTAGAAAATCGTTTTCGTAAACCGCTTCTCCCCAGTTCGCAAACATCCAGCCCATCTCTTCCCGCAATCGTTTATCAAAACGTAATGCATCGATCCGATCCTTACTGAACTGGGATGATTTCCGTAAAGGTCGATCCACGGTGACTTTCCAATAGCCGAAATCGCGTCCATCGAAGACTTGGCTTTTGAGTCCTTCCGCCCCGGCTTTTCCGGTATCGATCATTTCTAAATAGGCCCGGGTGATCTGCTCCACATGGTCGGGGCTGAACTGACAGTTTTTCTCCCCGAGGTTTTTTCGCAGCTTTTCGTAGAGTCCTGAAGCATCAATCAACTGCACTTTACCTTGGCGAGCCTTGGGTTTGTGATTGCTGAGCACCCAAATATACGTGGTGATGCCGGTATTATAAAAAATGTTGTTGGGCATCTGGATAATGGCATCTAGCAGATCGTTTTCGATCAGGTATTGACGAATGTTACTGGCCCCGCCCCCGGCATTGCCAGTGAACAGAGCCGATCCATTATGCACAGTGGCAATTCGGCTACCCTGCGGGGAATCCTGCAGTCGCTTCATCTTGTCCACCATTTCCATCAGAAACAATAGCTGTCCATCGTCCACCGCTGGTGCGGCCGAAACGGTTTTCCGTTCCCCGAAGGCATCCTCTAGGATCACCTCAAAGCGGGGATCAATGATTTCGGTTTTACTACCACTTTTCTCCAGAATCTGTCCCTGATCCGTCTTCCAACTTTTGCCGTAGGGCGGATTGGAGAGCATAAAGTCAAATCGAGTGCCGCTGAATTCGTCCACCGCCAAGGTGGAACCGTATTTGATGTTCTCCGGGTTATTGCCTTTGATCATCATATCAGATTTACAGATGGCGTAAGTCTCGGGATTCACCTCTTTGCCATATAAATACACCGCCGCTTCCGAGCGGATGGGTCCTTCGGGATCGATAATATAGTCCTGCGCTTCGGTGAGCATCCCGCCCGATCCGCAAGCGGGATCGTAAATGGTGATCACCGGCGGCAGACTGTCCCGCACGGGTTCAAACAACAGATGCACCATCAACTGAATCACTTCGCGGGGCGTAAAGTGTTCTCCGGCTTCTTCGTTGTTCTCTTCGTTGAATTTACGGATCAGCTCTTCAAATACATAGCCCATGCCCAAATTGCTCAGGCCGGGCAACTTGCGTCCGTCAGGGCCCATGACATCATGATGGGACAAATTGATGTCCGGGGCCACAAATTTTTCGATCACCCCGTATAATGCATCCGCCTCTGCCATTTTTCGGATCTGGTTGCGCAAATCAAACTTGGCAATGATCTCCGAAACATTTTCGCTGAATCCATCAAGATATTGATTAAAATTTGCCTGTAGCTGGGAGGGATTGCCCAATAAGGTTTTCAAGGTGAAGCGGGAGGTATTGTAAAACACCTGGCCGGATGCATCCCGCAGCCCTTCAGGATCCAGCACCGCCATATCGGCTTCGTCTTTTTGGAACCTCACCTCCGCCAGCACCTTCTCCTTGCTTTCCTCCAGCAAACAGTCAATTCGCCGCAACACAAACATCGGCAGGATCACATCACGGTATTTCCCCCTGACAAACACATCCCGCAGACAGTCGTCGGCAATTGACCAGATAAACGAAACAATTTTATTATGCGTAGCTTGATCCATAGACGCACTAAACATCGAACCCTTTAAAAAAGCAATCCCTGTTCAATCTATAGATCGAACAGGGACAAACGTTGTTAAATTGGATTAACCTTTAGTACTTCACACCACAACCGTAGGCGGTGGTTGAAGATACTTCAACGGCTTCGCCAGCTAGCACAGAATCTAAGGCTGTAGCCACGTAATTTTTGGAGTTGGGGATGTCAGCTGGGTTGGTCGAACGCTTGTTATCGATGGCTCCTTGATAAACCAAGTTACCTTCTGCATCGATTACGTACATATGAGGTGTAACTTTAGCATTATAGGCTTTGCCCACTTTTCCGTCTGCATCAATAAGAATTGCGGTAGCGTTGCTGCCTTTTTCTTTGGCGGTACTGTTATGACCATCCGCGGAATCATAGCCCTGTTTGCCTTTTGCAGAAGAAATGACGGAAAGCCATACCACACCTTTGTCGGTATAGGTTTTTTGAAGACCCTGCATATTGCCTTTATCGTAATGCTTTCTCACAAAGGGACAACTGTGGTTCAACCATTCCATTACCACGACTTTGCCTTCAAAATCCGCTAAGGAATGTTCCGTTCCATTTGTGTCGGTGAGCGTAAACGCAGGAGCTTCTGCAGCTTGTGCAAATGAGGCTAAGCCTAAAAAGGCTACTAAAATTGAGGTGTATAGGTTCTTCATATCGATCTCCAATCAGGGTTGAGTTTAACTAGTAGGCCTAGATTCTCTATCTAAATTATAGATTGTCAAGAGTCTCAAAAATTATTTCAGGAGACAGTTTTTCCGGTAATAACTTCGCACGTGTTCCGGGCTGATCGTCGAATAGCATGTAGACAGGTACGCCACGACGTCCATAACGTTCCAGAACCTTGGCGATAACCGGATCGCGGCCGGTCCAATCCGCCCGCAGCGTAATGATGCCTTTATCCTGAAAGGCTTTCATAACCTCATCTTTATGAAGAGCTCGGAATTTGTTGATCTTACAGATCGTGCACCAATCAGCGGTAAAATCGACGAATACCTGTTTGCCCTCTGCGCGCAAGGCCTCAACCAATTCAGGGGTGTAGGGTCGGTAATGGAGAGGAACACCGTTTTCGGTGAGTTCTTTAGCCAAATCGGGGGAAACATCGGTCCATCGAATGGGTTCACCCGCTTCTATTTTCTCTTCTAGGGCTGAATCGATACTGTTGGCCTGATCTTTGTACCCAAAAGCCATAAATCCGGATACAACCAGCAGGAGAATACAAACGATTTGGGCAATCCTCATTGAGCGGACACTTCGGCCGGGAGCCGCCCAAGTTCCTAATACCCAAGCAGAGAAACAAACCAAGAGCATGGCTCCGACTACCTGAATAGTAGCTTCGGCAGAAATCTGCCCTTTCAGTACAAAAAGTAGCACCCAGAGAAACAACACAATCATGAAAGCGGAAGCTTTCTTGAAGGTAATCATCCAGTTTCCAGGGCGGGGCAATTTTTCGATTAGCTTAGGGCTGTAGGCCAAAGCCACATACGGAAGTGCCATGCCTATTCCCATCAGCGTAAAGGCTAGGAAACCTAGCCATAAGGGTTGGGTGAGCATCCATACGATCACCACTGCCAAAACAGGGCCTGTGCAGGGCGTACCAATGACGGTGAGCAAAACGCCTTGAAAGAAGGATCCTGCATACCCCTGCTTCTGATTAAGCCCTCCTCCCACGGTCGTCATTTTATTTCCCAGTTCGAAGACACCAAACAGGTTCATGGTGAAAAAGGTTAGAATCAAGAGCATGCCAATGACTACCCGTGGATCTTGGAATTGTGCGCCCCAAGCCGCGCCTAAAATTGCGACCACCGCACCCAAAATCCATAAAGAGATCACGACTCCTGCCGCAAAAATCAAGGCATGAGCTTTCACAGATTTGGGATCTCCTTGAGCCTGCTCGACAAATCCGGAAATTTTTAATCCCAGCACCGGAAAGATACAAGGCAGTAGGTTCATCCCCATGCCCGCGATAAAGGCAAAACTTAGATAGTAGAGGACGCCACGGTTCTTCTGGTCCGCGGAATCAAACGGCTCCACCTCTTTAGCCACATAACTTTTTAGCTCATACCCCTTCCCTTGTTCATCTACAAGCAGTCCCTTGGGGGTGAGTTCCCGACGTGCATCAGGGTCAATCGCAGTGAGAGTAACCCGTATGCCCGAATCGGTTTTCTCGACTAAGGGAGCTGGTTCTAGTACCCACACGCCCTCTTGGTAAGGGAAGAATGCGTTGTAGTTGAGTTCGGTTTCAATTTCCAAAATGATAGTTTCGCCCTCAAAGGAATAGGATGCAATCTCGCCCGTAGCTTGAAGGACTTCCGATTCCGGCCAGCTCCACTCTGGATTTACAAAGAAAGAGGAATCCTCAACCGAGGTTAATTCGACGACAACGTTATCACTACCCGGAAGACAAACATCTTTACACTCTAACCAATCGATACGCCCTTTTATGGTGAAGACCTTTCCGATCTCCGCTTCTTCAGACGTCATCAAAGGAACGCGTAGGGTTACCTTGTTTTCGTAGCCGTAACTTATCAAGCCCTCCCATAAAAAACGCTGAGGGGCTGGCCATACGATTGCCCCGGCGGTGAACCCTTCAGGTAACCCCCAACTGGCGGAGGTAGGCATTCCCGAGTCTCCGGGATTTTTCCAGTAGGTGTGCCAGTGGTCTTTCATTTCCAGCTCAACACCCAGCCAAATCGTTTCTCCGGGAGTGAACGCCGTGCGTTCTGGAATCAAAGTTACCGTGGTATTGGGCCCCTCCTGTTCAGAGATCTCTGACGACCTAAAGCTAGGGAGAGAGGACGTAAAGGTTTGGGCCGAAGCGAAGGTGGCGAGAAAAAGAGCTAGTGCAAAAAAGGATTTCATACTTATTTCAGACGTACAGATTGCTTAAACATTACTAGGAAATTTTTGAAAAGGCTACCGCAATTTCTGCGGCTACCCGAGCATTGTTGCAAAGCAGGGCTCGGTTTGCGGCCAAACTTCGACCTTCAGTTGCTTCCGCCAATCGGTTCAAAAGAAAGGGGGTTAATTCTTTACCCCCTATTCCGAGTACGTTCGCCGCTTTCTCCGCATCGACAATTGCAGATTCCATTTCATCACTTGGGAGAGCGAACTCCGCAGGACAAGGAACCGTAACTAAGATACATTGTTTGAGCCCTAATTCGTTACGGTGTTTAATCATCTCGGCTACGGCTTCGCCTGAATCCACACGTTGATCCACCTGCAATCCACTTTTTTGAGAATAGAAAGCAGGAAAATCCTCGGTTTGCCATCCCAGTACGGAGACGCCATCTGTTTCGAGTCGCTCACGGGTACGAGGAAGATCTAAAATCGATTTTGCGCCCGCACAAACTACGGTACCGGGAAGATGAGCTAATGCAGGTAAATCTGCACTCACATCTGAAGGATCTCCTCTATGAATCCCCCCGATTCCACCTGTCGCAAAGACTTGGATCTGGTTACGTAAAGCTAAAAAAAGAGTAGCCGAAACCGTGGTTCCGCCCCATTCACCTGTTTGTTTAATGATGGGTAAATCGCGTAAACTGCATTTACGGACCTCTTCCTTAGTAGCTAGAGCCTCTAGCTGTTCCCGTTGTAATCCGGCATAAATAGAGCCCTCCAAGATAGCCATCATGCAAGGCTCCGCCCCTCCGGATCTCACAGCGGCCTCTATTTCCAATGCAATTTCAAAATTTATAGGTCGAGGTAACCCGTGAGTGATGACAGTACTTTCAAGCGCAACTTTAGTTTTCATTGAAAGAATGGTAATAGTTTCCCTCAAGTAAATCAAAAACAAACGCATTTTCCCTTGCACAGCTGTAAGGTAGCCTTGATGATAGCGACATATACATTCAACCGTTTATAACTAAAAAGAGAATTACTTATGCACATGACCCTCCCCAAGCCCTATACGTTTCCTACACTTCAAGGCGAACGCTCCTTTCCTGCTTTTGATTTGTCTAAACTCCTAAAGACTGTTTTTAATCCTATTGATGGTTGCAGAGTATGCATGCTTATTGACTTAGACGATCCTTCTAAAATGAAAAATTTCTCCTTTCTCAAAGGTGAAGGATATCCGGTACAAAAGAAAGCCTATGAGGTTTTCTATCAAGCCTTCCATGAAGAAGGTCTATTAGAAGAGCTCGGACTTACCGGCGGTGAAATTTTCGCGTTTAAAACCACGGGTGGAAGCAACCTAGATCTTCCTGATGAAGCCACGGACGTGAAAGGAAATATCGTTAATTTGGCTGAAGATGTCTACAAGCCCTATGATCTCATACTTTGTACCAGCGACTATTCTGCAACGGCTCCGCTTACGGCTCATGCCAAGAAATATGAGTTCCGTGGTTCCACGATGCACGGTCTCAATGACATCATTGTACAAAGTGGTCTTTCGGTAGATTACAATATAGTGAGTGTCGAAGCCGAGAAACTTCGTTTAGGACTTACCAAAGCCGATAAAGTCGAAATCGACTTTGAGATTGCGGACAAGGTACATAAGCTCACCTTAATTTTAGGTGGACAAGAAGCGCAGAAGAGTCACGGACTTTGCCATGGACGGGGCCCTGATATTGCCAACCTACCAGCTGGAGAAGTCTATTTTGTACCCACAGGTGCCGAAGGCATCTTCCCCATGCAATATGAGGAAGACCCAGACACCATTGCTCTTCAGCATGTGAAAGACGGGCGTATCGTGGACGTAGAATTCGTCTCAGGAAATCCTGAAACCGTAGAGGCCCATAAAGCGAAATTAATTTCAGACCCTGTTACAGGTGAGATCGGTGAGCTTGGACTTGGTACACAAATTCTCCCCTTCTGTGGCGCGGACATTCAGGACGAGAAAACCTTGGGTACGGTACATGTGGCAACGGGTCGTAGTGATCACTTGGGTGGACATTTGTTACCTAGCATGTTTGCTGAAGCCCAAAACGCTTCCCACGATGATATTCTTTTCCATCCAAAGAAAACCACGAGTATTGGAGTCAAGGAAGTTCGTTGGTACAAAGGTGACCGTCAAGAAGTCATTATCGAAAACTATCAGCCATCTGCCTACATCAAGGGTCTCCTTGACTGATTCCTACGAATCTGAAACCTTGCTCCGACAATATCTGGATTTCCATTTCCGGAGCAAAAATACCGATTATCTACCCCACCACCCTCTTCCCGAGGGTGGGTTAGATTTTCCAAAGCGTTGCGCGGACAAGCTCGTCGAGTACAGTGAGCGTTTTGGTCGTGCTCTGGATCTAGGCTGCGCGGTAGGTGGAAGTAGCTTCACCCTAGCACGGGTCTTCGATGACGTAGTGGGTATTGATTTTTCCGCAGCCTTTATCGATGCGGCTTCTCATTTAGCTAATGAGGATCAATTCGTACTTTCGGAAGAAATCTATAAAGCCCCTTCCGAAGATCGTAAATGCATTGCTTCGTTTCAAACCGGGGATGCATGTGACCTTTCTGATGATTTGGGAGTGTTCGATGCGATTTTAATGGCAAATTTGCTCTGTCGATTGCCGGATCCTGCACAATGCCTCGAGGGTCTCAAGAAAGTAACCTCTCCTGGTTCTGTTCTATTTTTCACAACCCCTTGTAGTTGGGATGAAGCCTATACCCCACGGGATAAATGGCTTTGGCCAACCCTTGAGGGCTTACACAGTCATTTGGATGACTGGTGTGAGTGTATGGAGGTCACCGACATGCATTTCGTGCTTCGTGACCATGAACGCCGTGCGCAATTTACGGTGGCTCAAGCGAGTGTTTGGAAGGTAAGGTAGTAGTAGGCGTTCTCCAGGCGTGGGAATATCAGAGGTGAGGGCTTAAACGTATGTTTCTGTGCCCGGAGATCGCGGAGGGTGAAAAACAAACAACAAATGACCATTGACTCTTCCCCCCTTCACATTTATGTAAACGCTATCCATGGGGTGACCTACTTAAAGGTCTGAGATTTCGTTACTACGAAAGACCCACGAACCTGATCCGGATGATACCGGCGTAGGAATGGGAGCGTGCAATAGCATTTTTATTTTCATTTTTTCGTCTGTCCGGTTTTAAACTTAACGTCGAGACCCATATGAACATAAAAATAATTCTTTGCCTTTTATTGCTATCCATTCTTCGAGCGCAACCAGAAGTTTCAACAGAAATGGAACCATTGCTTGTCACGAGCGATCCCACAGAAACCACCCTTCCCACCTTTAGTACGAGTACAACTCGCTTAAGTTCTGATGATTTCCAAGCGAGTCAAGCAAAGCATTTACAGGATACCTTAAGCATGGTTCCGAATCTTAACTTTGCAGGAGCCACCTCCCGCCCTCGTTATTTGCAACTGCGCGGGATTGGCGAACGAAGCCAATTTTCAGGAGAAGGTCCACCCAATTTTTCTGTAGGCGTTTTAATGGATGATATTGATTTGTCCGGTTTAGCTGGTGCAGTTTCATTGTTTGATGTTCAGTCCGTTGATGTATTAAGGGGGCCTCAAGCCACCCTATATGGAAGCCGAGCCTTGGCGGGACTTATGATTGTGAATAGCCAAGCACCAACGGCTCTTCCGGAAAATCGCTTCCAATTTGGCGTTGGAACGGACGACTTTTTTGAAGTCGGGGTTGCCAGCGGAGGACCCTGGAGTTTAATGAACGATGAGCTATTCTATCGGGTAAGTTTTTACCTTTCCCGTCAAAATGGATTCCGTGAAAATGTATTTTTGGATGAAGACAATACCAATCGTCGTCAGGAAGCTTTCGGACGTATCCAATTTCTTTACACGCCTTCTGCCAGTCAGACCCACCGTTTCACCTTGATGGGAACGGAACTGAATAATGGCTATGATCAATTTTCGGTAACCGGTGATGGATTTACGATGTACACAGATGAACCGGGTGAAGATACCCTTTCATTCCTCGGTGGCTCTTTGCGTTCAACCTATGAATCATTTCAAGGTGCAGACCTGATTAGCATTACCTCTGTGAGTCGTGCTAAGTCGGGTTATGGCTACGATGCGGACTGGGCAAATGATGCTTTTTGGGCTGCCCCACCCTATAATTTTGATCCTGCAGTAGAAGGATATCGATACTCGTTCAACGAGCAATTAGACCGTGATCGAGATCAAGTCGGACAGGAGTTCCGCTTGCAAAGTAAACCCGGTGAAGGCCTTTGGGATAATCGGAGTGCTTGGAGTAGCGGTTTACTGGTTAATTGGCTGGAGGAAAAAGACGAATACAAAGGTTTTAGCCAATTAGATAGTGACTACGAGGCGACGACCTTCGGCGGATATGGTCAGCTCACCACCGCGATTGATCAAGGGCTTGAATTGGTGACGTCGCTACGAGTTGAAAATCGAGCTAGCGATTATTCCGATAGCAAAGACGTCTCGAATGATACATCGGACTGGATGTATGGAGGACGGATTGCCTTAGAAGCTGAAGTAAAAGAAAACCAACGACTGTTTATTGGTGCAAGTCGTGGTTTCAAGGGCGGCGGAGTAAACGCAAATCCGAATTTGACAGAATCCCAACGCATTTATGAACCCGAAAATTTGTGGAATTTAGAAACGGGGTTGCGTCAAAACTGGAGTGACGGGCGTGGGTATTTAAGCCTTACCTTCTTTTATATGTGGCGCAGAGATTTACAGATTGGAACATCCATTCAACCAAACCCTGCTGACCCAACGAGTTTCACCTTTTATACGGATAATGCAGCGGAAGGGAGTAACTATGGAACAGAGCTTGAACTCCAAGCCCCTCTCACAGATCAATTAAATTTGTTTGCCAGTGTCGGGTTTCTTGAAACAGAATATAGTGATTTTGTAGATGCAGGCGGAAACCAGAATATAGATGGTCGCGAACAGCCTCATGCCCCAGGGTACAACTTCCGAACTGGATTAAATTTACAAGTTACGGAAAAGTGGTCTACTCAAGTTGCGATTGAAGGGAAAGACTCGTTCTACTTCTCAGACAGCAATGACCAACAGTCCAACCCTTATGAATTAGTGAATCTGACAATTGCGTATCAGACCGAAAAATGGACACTTAGTTTTTGGGGCCGGAACATCTTCGATGCCGATTATGATACTCGTGGATATTACTTTGGAAACGAGCCGCCAGACTTTCCCAGTAAGCTATGGACGAGTAAGGGAGATCCGGCTCAGTTTGGTGTAACCTGGGAATGGTTGTTTTAGTCTAGGAGCGCTGCCTGCTAGGCGGCATCTTAGAGTGAATGCCATCTGACAGATGGCGCTCCTTTAAACCACCGGAAAACAGACGCGGGTCACCAAGTCGTTTTCCGGGGTATTTCTTGGAGAGTTCAGATACATCTCAAAAGGAAACAGTCCTCTCTTCTGTTTAAAAGTTTTTTGGCGGCTGAGCATCATTCCGAGTGTCCACGCATTTCCTAGATGCCGATAAGGGCCTGTATGCTCAATCACCTGCATGTTGGTTGGAGGTATCTCACCCGCGATAAAGCCTTCTGGCAGCGTCTCGGGAATCACGTCCATGGGGAAGCCAACGGTATATCGGGTGGTGGCTTTTTTTATATCCCATGTTTGATAACGTGCAATGAGTGGCATTTCATAACCACAGCTATTTTCTATAGCCCATGGTACAAGTTGTGAAAAATCTTTTTCCATACAGCTTCCGATATCCTCAACCCTGCATTCCGTAGTGATTCCCACGTAGCTACACCCTGGGTAGTTCTCCTCACCTAGCGGTTGAACCCTTGAGGGAACAGATCCTATTTCGCAGACATCTTTGAGCATAGTTAATCCGCGATCATAATCCATACCCACAAGGGTTTTCATCATGCCTGTCATCCAAAACATGACAAAGGGTAGCTTACCGTTCATGATCCAAGTCAGCTCCGTTCCGCCCTCTTTTTCGGCTAACTGAAAAATCACTTCCGAGGCGAACTTCCAAGGTTTCAGAATCGTCAGCTCGCAGATAAGTTGAGTGGGGTAGGTTTCTGAGACTTTCCGAACAATTCCTGCTCCGATGATTTCGCCTTCCCAAACATAGGATTGACCGTCCTCCGAGAAGGTCAATTTTGTTTCCGGTTCAAGACATAACCATGGAGACCATTCCGGCCATTTCTGAAAATCGGAAATCTTCTCATAAACGCTGACCAGCGGAGCCACTATCTGTATCGAATTCGAACTATGTATTTTCGGCATGATACGCTTCCTGCATAAGTGAGGTTCAGGAAGGTGTTGTCGATCCCGAGGTATAATTTCGACGGACCATTTCGTAGAAATGAGCGTAGGAGGTCTGCATATAAACGCCTACCCATAGTAGCGCTATTCCGAAGGTTAGAAGGCTTAATAACACCCAGCCCAAAAAACGAAATCCAAGACAAAAATAGTGCCACTTATATCCACGCATCATTTCTTTACTCAGTCGAATAGCATCCATGGCGCCAATACCAGGATTATCAATTAGAATGAAGTAAACCATACTGTAGGAAATACTTGCGATTATACCGGGCACGATAAGTAACAGCATCCAAAGAAAAGTAAAAAGTGTGGTTAGAAAATAGGTTCCAAGAGCAACGCCAAACACTTTGAATCCATCAAATAATTGACTAACTTCAGCGTTAAAGCCCCTGATAATGTTCAAATAAATGGAGGAAAGGCCCACCACAAGTGGAGCCGCTATAAAAAACGAGAGTAGGCTTCCGATAATGGGGAGGAACGTGACTAGCTGGAGAATCACAACATATATAATCGTTGCCCCAATACAAAGCCCCCAATTCCCGCCTAGTGAAACCCTTGCCCTTCGGGTCACTTCTTTATTCTCAAGTAAGCCAGCAGGCTCTTGAGAGGAGAGGTGAGCTGTGGAAACAACCCCCGCGGGGGTTACTAGTGGATGGGATAGGGTAGAGGGGAAGGTTAATTCTAAAACGGTTTGGGCCTCCTTCCATTTTTCTCCAAATGAAGGATTCCAAACCAAATCGAGTGGCCCAATTTTTCCTTCAGAAGTTAGCTGCTTTAGTTCTTCGGTATCTACTGGACCGAATTGTTGTTCGTTTATACCGTAATACCAGTTCATACGTGAGAGGTCTCCAGGTTAAGGTTTACGGACCAAGGTTCTGCAGGGCGATCTGGATAGGTCATACAAATTTTCACCTGCTCCAAGGATAATTCTTTCAAGGTGAGTCGAATGCAAGATTCGGCAAGCGCTACTTGATTGCAGTCCTTACTTAGGTGCGCCAAGTAAACGTGTTGCAACTCAGGCCCGGCGACCTCTTTGAGTAAATCAGCGGCTTCTTCGTTTGAAAGATGCCCTTGACGTCCACCAATACGCTGTTTTAATGACCAGGGTCTTTCTGATTCTTCTAATAGTATTCTGTCGTGATTCGTTTCTAAAATGAGCACATGGCAGTTCTTTAATTGATGCCGAACCAATCGGGTTGCTAGACCAATGTCCGTGGCAAAACCGATCCGGTAGTCTCCAACAGTCACAATGTAACTCACGGGATCATAGGCATCATGCGGAATGCTAAAGGGTTGAAAGGTAAAGTCACCAATTTCAAAAGGTTGACCATTCGTAAATACCTTCCAACTCAAGTCCTCAAACTTTTTTTTATGGGCGAGAGACTGGATAGTTCCGGCATTCCCATACAGGGGTACAGCGTGCTTTCGATTTAATAGAGGTAAGGCCTGAATGTGATCGCTATGTTCATGGGTCACACACACGCCATCTAAATCAGTAAGATCCATCCCCCGTTCTTGGAGATGAATCTTAATGCGCTTGGTACTGATCCCGGCATCGACCAGTACCTTTGTGTTTTCGGTCGCCAGTAGTGTGCAGTTGCCTGTACTGCCACTCGCAAAATTACAGAGCGTGAGCTGGGACATAATCTAAAGCTTACTCAGCCAACGCATGACGATCAATCACGATCATCACCCGACGGTTTTTCTGCATATTTTCTTCGGTGTCGTTTGGAGCAAGTGGGCGGTCAAACCCAAATCCTTTGGCGCTAACCCGATCAGGAGTAATTTCGGTACCGTTGCTCAGAATGTATTGACGAACCGTATTGGCCCGGCGTTGTGACAATTCCAAATTGTAAATACGTTTCGACGTTTTACGTTTGTCGGCGTGCCCTTCAACTACTACTTTCGATGTAGGTACACTTTGGATCAATTCAATCACTTCAGCCAACTCGTCGTAATCGGCGGAACGAATAGTCGCTTTATCGGTATCGAATTCAATATTGAGTTGAATACGAATAAAGTCATCTTTGGGTTCTAGCGGATTAGTACGATCCTCAAGGAGTTCTATCCCATCGTTCACGCCTCCATCATCCGTATCCATATCAAGAGGATCGGTTTTGTAGGTGAGCACTTCGTCACCGTCAGTGAGCCCCTCCCCATCCGTGTCAGGATTCAAAGGATCAGTTTTCTGGGTATTCACCTCCGAACCATCTTTAAGGCCGTCTCCATCGGTATCCGGATTGAGAGGATCTGTAGTATAGGTTAAAACCTCTTCACCATCTTGAAGGGCATCGCCGTCCGTATCAGGATTCAAAGGGTCTGTCAGATATACTTTTACCTCATCGCCATCCGTGAGGCCATCGCCATCCGTATCAGGATTCAAGGGGTCGGTTTTATATTCTAAAACTTCTTCGCCGTCGCTGAGTCCATCCCCGTCGGTATCAGGATTGTTTGGATCGGTTCCGATTTCACGTTCAAACCCATCTGTAAGGCCGTCACCATCGGTATCAATATTTGAAGGGACTCCGGAAACCCGAAATTCATCCGGCTGAGCCGTATTAGGACGATAATTAACCCCGATACTGTACATCGCACTCAACTGGGTTTCGTCACCGCCACCATAAAGCATGGATTGAAAATCTGCACGAAATGCCCACGCATCCGTATAATGATACATCAATCCGCCACCCCCATACACTTGTAAACTCGAGGATCCCGAAGCGGTATCTTCATCGAAGTATAAGTACCCTACTCCCAAACTTAGGTAGGGGTCCCAACGAAGATTCTCGATGTTTCGTAAATGAAAGTTCCCATCCACACCAACACGGAATCCCCAGGTGTCGGCTACAATCGGATCCGTACCCGTATTTCCGCCTAGACGTACACGATCAGGGTTGTCACCACTTGCGCCATCTAATTGGGGCATGATATCCAAGATATATTCATATCCCCAACGGGAATCAATATTTTTCATGGCTCTCAGCGTAATGAAAGGACTGTCTTCCAGCTCGTGGTCACCTTCGAAGTTGATTTGCCCAATACCAGCACTATAACTCCAAGGGGCACGCTCAAACAAGCTATCTTCCGCTTGAATCGAAGGGATAAACAGCAAAGCAAAGAAGGATAAAAGAGAGGTTTTTAGATAGAAATTCATGGGTAAAACTCCGGAGAGGTGGATAAAACTTAAAAAGTCTTCTCTTGAATACGACGTATGAAACAGAGTGGCAACCGAAAAATCCAACTTAGGCTGCAAAAGCACCCGCAGAGAGTAAAACCACTAAAAACAGATGTAAGCCTACCCAGCAACTCCAAAGGTATTTCGCTCGAGTTTTGATTTTGAAATACCCTTTTTTGTTCATACCAGCCCACAGAGCAAAGCTCAATGAAACAAGAAGAAGCGTGAGTACTGTAACAAAATTTTTACCAAAATACTCGGTCTCCCTCGCAGCTTTTCCAACCAAAGGTAAGGTCATACACCAAAAATAGAAACACAGACCACTACAGAAAAATAGCGCTGTGGACATCCGTGATACGCCGGAAGAGGGCTGGGATGTTTTGGATTTTCTTTTAGACATAGTCGAATTTGAGAAGCTATCTTACGTTTTGAGGTTGAAGTGTAGGCTATGAACCTTATATCCTAGTGAAATGTATTATATGAACCCTAACCCAAAATCAAACTTCATGACGAAAACACTTAAGTCCACCCTCTTATCCATTGCCCTAGTAACCACATTAAGCGCGGCTCAAGCTCAAACCGCCTTACACGCAGGCTTCGTGGAAAATGCAGATGTCTTCATGTATATGGACATTTCATCCATGAATGCGTCTCCCTTTTCAAAGGCAATCGAGGAACAGCAAACCCCTGAAGCAAAAGCACTAGCCGATGAAAAAACAGCACTGTTCACTGCAGCTACCGGGTTAGACCAAGATGATGTCATTTCCATGGTTTTCTCGATGGATATCGATAATATCGATTTCCAAGCTCAGGATCCGGCCGAATTGGAAAAAGCCCAAGCCATTGTTGCTATCGAATTAGCGAAAGCTATCACCTTGGAACAAGCCAAAGCTGGTTTGGAAAATATGAGTGAAGAAGGAGAGATGCCTGCCGAACTCACCATTACTACGGTTGATGGAATCGAAGTAATTAAATTAGTATCTTCAGACGCAGGTGAGGGACCCGATAGTGCATTCGGTACACTGAGTGAAGACGGAAAAACTTTTTTGATGGCATTCAACACCTTATCTTTAAAAGATGCTTTGGCCCGAATTAAAGCGGGTGAGATGTCGGCTCCAACGGCAGATATGGCTACAGCCATGACGTCTGTTGGAGACAGCCATGTACGCATCGTTCTGGTATTGCCTCCTATGGCACGTCAAAAGATTCAAGAAGGCATTCAAGCCACAGTGGCTCAAGGGGGCATGGGAGCGATGATTGCACCCTTTGCGACCGCTAAGTCTTTAATCATGAGCGCTAATACCACTCAGGACCTTGATTTCAGTTTAAGCCTGGATTTGGATAACACGGGAAATGCCACTCAGGCGTCAGGTATGATTCAAGGAATGCTACCGATGCTCTCCATGGGATTGGGCCCACAAGCCATGGAATTGGTTCAAAAAGTATCTATCTCTTCTGCGGAGAGTGTAATCAGTCTGAAAGTAGCTCTTTCTCCAGGTGACATCAACAAAATCACCGAAACGGCTGCCGGCATGCCCATGGGCGTGGAATAAGGCACGATCATGTCAAAGCGGATTTTTCTGATCGTACTCGATTCAGTAGGCATTGGCCAAGCGCCAGATGCGGAGGCCTATGGCGATCAGGGAGCCGCAACGTTACAACATACCGCCCAAGCCGTGGGCGGTGTGGCTTTACCTACCTTTGAAAAGCTAGGTCTTGCAAATATACTCAGCCTTTTAGTCGATCAGGGACCCATTATGGGTATCGATTCCGTTCAGCAGCCATTGGCCAGTTGGGGCGCCATGCGAGAGCTTTCCGAAGGCAAAGATACGATCACCGGTCACTGGGAAATCTCTGGCCTCTTATTGAAACCCGGATTTCATGTATTTCCACGGCAACAGCCGACCTTCCCTGATGAGTTAACTTCTGCATTTGCAGAAGCAACTGGACGAAAACTCTTGGGTAATTGTCATGCTAGCGGAATGCAAATTCTTGAGGACCTTGGTGAACAGGCCTTAAATGAAAAAGCCTTCATCGTCTATACAAGTGCCGATTCTGTATTCCAAATCGCGGCTCACACGGATGTCATACCTCTTGAAGAGTTATACGATGCTTGTGAGAAAGCACGTAAGCTTTGCGACCCTCACCGAGTAGGTCGAGTCATTGCCCGTCCCTTTGAAGGCAAACCCGGCGCGTTTGAACGAACACAAGATCGCATTGATTATGCGTACGAAACAGAAGAGCCTACCCTTCTCCAGCATCTTCAATCGAACGGCATACCCGTTTACAGTGTCGGAAAAATTGAAGATATCTTCGCACATCGTGGTATTGATCAAGGATGGCATACGGGAGATAATGAGGCATCCATGGCCAGAACCGAAACCTTGATTAAGGAACTCGATCATGGTTTCGTATTTGCCAACTTTATTGATTTCGATATGAAATATGGTCATCGAAGGGATCCCCGAGGCTATGCGGATTGCCTAGAGGACATGGATAGCTGGTTGGCTAAGATCCTGCCAGAACTCCGGGAGGACGATACCCTCATCCTAACCGCCGACCATGGGAATGACCCCATCTTCAAGGGTAGCGACCATACCCGCGAACATGTACCTGTGCTGGTGTACCAACCCGGTGCTCCAGTAGAAGAACTAGGAATTCGAGATGGATTTTACGACATGGCTCAAGCGATCACTACACGATTTGGCGCGCCACCTATGCTCCGCGGAAAAGCGTTTTAGCGTAGTCCATGCTCTCCGGGCGCGGACTACGATTCGAACGCGTCTTAACCACGCATCTCTTTAAACTTGGTAATAAGACGGATTGTGGAACTGTCGTGGGCATCCAGATTAGACTCCCCTTCCAATTCTGGAAGAATCGCTTTGGCTAATAGTTTTCCAAGCTCCACTCCCCACTGGTCGAAACTGAAAATATTCCACATAATCCCCTGCGTAAATATTTTATGTTCATAAGCCGCAACCAGCATCCCAAGATTATAAGGAGTCAGCTCAGTCATGAGAATGGAGTTACTAGGACGGTTTCCTGTGAAGGTTTTATGCGGTACCAACGCTTCAGGCACCCCTTCGGCACGCAACTCTTTCGAGGTTTTTCCGAACGCTAAAGCTTCAGTTTGAGCGAAAAAATTACTCATCAATTTCAAATGATGATCCCCGAGGGGGTTGTGTGACTTTGCACATCCAATAAAATCACAGGGAATCAATTTTGTTCCTTGATGAATCAACTGATAAAAAGCGTGTTGGCCATTGGTTCCTGGCTCTCCCCACAGGATAGGACCCGTTTGATAATCGACCGGATGTCCTTGTTGATCTGTAGACTTCCCATTCGATTCCATATCCGCTTGCTGGAAATAGGCTGCGAATCGGTGTAAATACTGATCGTAGGGTAAAATTGCATGGCTGTGTGCACCCAAGAAATTATTATACCACACCCCCAAGACAGCTAAAATCATCGGAAGATTTTCTTCAGGCTTAGCGGTCTTAAAATGAAGGTCCATTGCGTGAAACCCATCCAAAAGGGCTCGGAAATGTTTCGGTCCTATTCCGATCATAATAGGAAGTCCAATTGCACTGCAAAGAGAGTACCGCCCTCCTACCCAATCCCAGAATTCGAACATATTATCTGGGTTAATTCCAAAATCAGAAACCGCTTCAGCGTTGGTTGAAAGCGCAACAAAGTGATTTGCCACCGCAGCAGAGTCACCCAAGGCCTTCACCAGCCATGATCTAGCACTGTGAGCGTTTGTTAAGGTTTCCTGAGTGGTAAAAGTCTTACTCGCTACAATGAACAGGGTTTCTTCGGCCTTTAACCCCCTTAGGGTTTCAGCCATATGTGTTCCATCTACATTAGAGACAAAATATAACGAAAGGTTTCGATCCGTATACGACTTCAATGCTTCCGTGACCATCACAGGACCCAAGTCAGATCCACCTATACCGATGTTAACAATAGTCCGGATGGCTTTCCCCGTAAAACCTTTCCAGTCACCCGAGCGAACCTGCTCACTCAAGGTCGCCATTTTGTCCAGTACCGCATGAACCTCAGGAACCACATTAACGCCATCTAGGATAATTTCCGCGTCACGGGGAGCCCTAAGAGCGGTATGCAATACAGCCCGACGTTCGGTTCGGTTGATGGCTTCCCCGGCAAACATGGCATCCCGTGTTTCTTCAACTCCCGTTGCACGTAGGAGATCAAATAATTTCGAAAGCGTTTCATCCGAAACATTATTTTTGGAATAATCCAAATAGATATCATCTACCTGTAACGAGTAAGAGGCCCCTCTTTCCTGGCCGTCTAAAAATAAATCACGCAGATGTCTTTTAGAAGTCTCACGAGCATGAGAGTCCAAAGCTTTCCATTCAGTCAATTCGCTAACGGTTGTTTTCATAAATTTAATTTTAAGAAGTTGAGGTAAAGGGCGCATCTAACCAGGTCTTCATTTCGCTTTTCCAGTCAGTTTCGTAAGCAAGATCTAGAAATTGATAACTATCCATGAGATCAGTTTGCACCATGATAGAGCAAAATAAACTTGCCAAGACTGTACTTATTCCGAGCACGGAAACCCGAATCATCCCATGCTCACGGGCAGATTCCAATAACTCTTCAAAACCGGCTTGGGCATCTGCGGTAAAGGTTTGGAAATTTCGAGCATCCACCAAAAGGACAAACTCCCCCTCGGTTCCAGCCCACTCGTCCTCCATTTGAAACTTAAAGGAACGCATCTCTTCTATATCTACTATACCCGTCAAACGTGTAATAAATCCATGTTTGCGGTAACTTATTTCAATCATGGGAATCCGATACCTTTTCAAGCACCCTCTTGGCAAGCAGAAGTATCATTCCTCCTCCATAAGCTTGATTTGATCGATATCCCTAAATGGAAGGATACGGCGCCCACCATCCGCCAACGTTATCCCCAAAATGTCTAAGGAAGGTTTACCTGTTAGGTTATCCCCGCCCCAGAGTTGGAAAATAAAGGTGCGTTCGTCCTCAGCCAATACCTGCCGAATTTGATTAAAGACTAAAGGGAATTTCCCAACCTCATTTACCACGTTCATGCTCTGATTTTCGAGTTCTCCCCATAGCGTTTCACCGGAACGGAGGTTGACTTCCACAACGAGGCTTTTCCGTCGCTCCGAATACTGTTCCGTAGAAACCTTTAACCTTTCTTCAGCTTCACCGGATGGTGTTTCTATAAGCCGAGATCGGTGACTGGCCCCTTTGATATCCTCAATTAGTTTTTCAACCTCAGAGGTTTCGACATCTAATTTGTTTATTTCAGGAGTTTTTCTCTCTTCGTCTACAGGTAGATCAGGCAGAGGAATTTGAGCAGGTAATCCACCTAGACCAAACACTAGCAGAAGTAGGGATGGCTTAACGGCATAAAAAAACCACGCTTGCAGCGTGGTTTTAAGTAGAGCATTCAAAGTGAATGGCTCCCAATGATCATTCCGCCGCAGCTTCAGCTGGGGCCGCTATCACATCTACCCATTCAAGAATAGCCATTTCAGAGGCATCACTTGGGCGGGTGCCCAGTTTCATGATACGTGTATAGCCACCTTGGCGATCACTGAAAGCAGGAGCAATACTCGCAAACAGTTCGTGCACAGATTTTTTGCTTTTCAGCTTTGAGATCGCTTGGCGACGGGCATGAAGATCACCCCGTTTACCCAAGGTAACCATTTTCTCCGCCAAAGGACGGATCGCACGGGCTTTAGGCAGGGTAGTCGTGATTCGTTTTTCCTGAATCAATGAGCAGACCATATTGGCCATCATCGCTTCGCGGTGAGAGCTTTTACGTCCGAGTTTAATCGTTTTTTTACGATGTCGCATATTCGTTTAATCCTTAAAGGTCGTTAGTTAAATCAATTATGATTAGTCTTCGCGAGGACTCACCAAAAGATCTGACTCAAAAGTCATACCTAAAGACAAACCGTATTCCACAAGCTTGGCTTTAATTTCGTTGAGTGATTTCTTGCCGAAGTTACGGTATTTGAGCATTTCAGCTTCTGTCTTCATACACAACTCACCAACGGTGGTGATGTTAGCATTATTCAGGCAGTTAGCGGCGCGGACGCTGAGTTCAATTTCGTTGACCGAAACACCCAGTTTTTTGCGCAATTCTTCGCGTTCTTGGTCGATTTGTTTTTCGCTCTGTTCGAACTCAACCAAATCTTTATCGTAGTTTACGAACACGTCTAAGTGATGACGTAAAATTGCGGCTGCAATCGTCAACGCTTCATCTGGAGTGATTCGACCATCGGTCCAAATATCCAAGCCGAGTTTGTCATAATCCGTACGACGACCTACCCGAGTGTTGTCTACCCAGTAGTTAACGCGAGTCACAGGAGAAAATAAACTATCAATCGGAATGATTCCGATGGGTTGATTTTCTTTCTTGTTCAAATCAGCAGGACAGTATCCACGACCCACTTTCACTTCCAAATGAGCGATGAACTTTCCACCCACATCCAAGGTTGCAATGTGATGATCAGGATTCAAAACTTCGATAGAACCATCGGTAACAATGTCACCAGCCGTTACTTCGCCAGGACCTTCTATAGAAATCTGTACCATGCGGGTTTCGCGAGAGTACGACTTCAAAATTACTTTTTTGAGGTTCAGGATTACGTCAGTAACGTCTTCCACCATCCCATCAATTGTGCAGAATTCGTGTGGAGCGCCATCAAGTTTCAACGCAGAAATCGCAGCGCCTTCAAGTGATGAAAGCAATACGCGACGCAAAGAGTTACCGATTGTGCGACCGTAACCGGCCTCAAAAGGTTCCGCATAGTAGCGTCCAAAGTTTTCTGTGCTTTCCGAATCATCTTTGACGACTCGTTTCGGCATCTCAAATCGACCTAGTCGAATAGCCATAATGTTACTCCGTGTTCAGAGGGTTATTTTAAAATAGTAAATGAAAATTAATTATACACGACGACGTTTTTTTGCACGGCATCCATTGTGAGGAACCGGGGTGACGTCTGCAATGTTTGATACGGTTACACCACAGGATTGAACGGCACGAACCGCTGACTCACGTCCTGCACCAGGACCTTGAATCAATACTTCCGCTTCTTTCAAACCATGTGACATCGCTTTTCGAACGGCATCCTGAGCTACCACAGTGCCAGCATAAGCCGTACTTTTGCGTGAGCCTTTGAAACCAGCCCCACCAGCAGAACCCCAGGAAATAACATTCCCCGAAAGATCGGTGACAGAAACAATCGTATTATTGAAGGTAGCTTTGACGTGAACCACGCCTTGGGTGATATTTTTGGAGCTCTTCGCTTTGCGTGCTTTAACAGGCGCAAGGTCTTCACCCAGCAACTGTGCAGCGGTAGGGCGACTCGATGCGGGCACTTCTACAGAGTCATCGGCGGATTCTTTAGTTTCTTTTGCGACTTCTTTCGGAGCATCTTTCGATACCTCTTTAGCAACTTTCGGTGCTTCTTCAGTTGCCTTAGGAGCCTCTTTAGCAACTTCCGGAGTTTCATCAGCCACTTTTGGAGCGGCCTTAGCTTTTTTAGGGGCTACTTTAGTAGCTTTGACTACTTTAGGAGCTTCAACAGCTTCACCAGCTTTTTCAGCTACTTTCGGTGCTTCCTCAGCTACGTTCGGTGCTTCAGTGGCTTTCGCCTGCTCTACAACCGGCTTTACTTCTTCTTCAGAAGATTCATTCTTATTTTCGGACATTATAAATTTTCCTTATAGGGGCAAATGAGATTAAATTTATTTAGTAGCTTTAGCAGCTGCACGGGCTTCTTTACCACGAACAGCACCAATGGTACGACGACCACCTTTACGGGTACGTGCGTTGGTTTTGGTACGTTGACCACGGCAGGGGAGTCCCCGACGGTGACGTACACCACGATAGCTTCCAATACTAATTAGACGACGGATATTAGACTGTGTCTCACGACGCAAGTCCCCCTCCACCGTGTATTCAGTCTGTATCAGCTTCGCAATCGAGTTGATCTGATCCGCAGAAAGATCATCTGCTTTCATCATCGGATCCAAACTTAATTTGGCGATGATTTCATCAGCGCGTTGTGGTCCAACTCCGTAAATGTAACGGAGAGAATACGGTAGGCGTTTACGGCCTGGAATATCGATTCCCATTATACGTGGCATACTAAAAAACTCCTCTTAACCTTGACGTTGTTTGTGACGGGGATTGGTGCAAATGACACGCACAACACCCTTGCGTCGTATGACGCGGCAATTGATACAAATTCTTTTAACAGAACTACGAACTTTCATGACTATAAATCCTGGGGCTTATCGATTAGAATGATTCCTTTGAGCATACTATAGGGGGAACACTGAAGCCTCACCCTCTGACCCAGCTGCAATTTTAACTGCAAAAGTGTCTTTTTGGGTGCGGAAAATGCTACCATTTTATGCCCATTATCAAGTTCGACTTGAAAGGTCGCGCACTCTAGTTCATTTAGGAGGGTTCCGTCGAGTAAAATTTCTTCCTTTTTTGTGCTTTTATTCATTTGCGAAACTCACAGAGACTAATTTTGGAAAAATACACGATTTCAAAAGGTTATGGATGGAAAGTAATACTCTCCGAGCACGGTAATTACAGCGAAATAAAGCTTATAGTGCCACGCTCAGACGTCGCGGCCTACGCATCATCCGGCAAGGTCAAAATTTCGGCCTTTCCTTTATGAACGGCGATCGTGTGTTCTACATGAACCGAATACTTCCGATCCGCCGACACCACCGTCCATCCATCTGAAAGGGTTTTTACGTCGTGAGTACCCAGGTTTACCATTGGCTCAATGGCCAACGTCATCCCTTCTTTAAGAATGGGACCGCGTCCGGGAGGACCAAAGTTATAAATTTGTGGTGGTTCATGCATAGTACGCCCTACCCCATGCCCCACAAAATCACGAACGACACCAAATCCGTACGGAATAACCGTAGATTCGATCGCATGGGAAATATCAGTTAAACGATTACCTTCAACCGCTTGTTCAATTCCATTCATCAAGGATAGTTCCGATACCCGAATCAATTCAAGTACGTTCTGGTCGGTCACCCCTACCGGAACCGTCATAGCATTATCTCCGATGAATCCTTTGTAAACGACTCCGACATCAATACTTACAATGTCGCCCAAGCGAATTTTTCGGTCACCTGGGATTCCATGCACAACCTCTTCGTTTACAGAAATACAGGTATATCCAGGATACGGAGGCACTCCTCTTGGACCTGCATAATTGATAAATGCACTTCGCGCTCCGGCCTGATCAATCAGGTCTCGGGCGAATAAATCTAATTCCTGCGTGGTAATGCCCGGAGCAATTTCTTTTGCCAATCGAACACGGATATTGGCAGCTACTCTACCTGCTGCACGCATGCCATCGAGTTCTTCTGCATTTTTTAATATAATTTTCGCCACGGATTCTTCCTGATTAAAGGTTAAAATATTTAACAAGTTGTTGACGCAAGACACGGGTTTCTTGACTGGCATCCAATTCCAAAAGCTTTTCACGTTCTTTAAACCAAGCTCTCAACGGAAACGTCATCTCCTGATGCCGTTGTAAGCGTTGTTGCATCCGGCGTGGATCATCATCTTCTCTCTGAATCAACGTTCCTCCACAGGCCTCGCATTGAGATCCGACAGGTCTTCCCGCAACCGTAGGATAGGTTCTTCTACAAGTAGGGCAAACCAAGCGAGCTTCCATTCGTTTGATGGCAATCTCGACAGGTAAATCGAGAAAAACGCAACCATGAAGTAGATAGCCGTTTTCTTTTACCCAGGCAGAAAAACGTTCGGCCTGAGGCACGGTTCTTGGAAATCCATCCAATGCCACTCGGCTCTCACTGGGCATTCGCCCTAAAATATCATAAAAAAGTTCTAACGCTAACTCATCCGGAATGTAATCTCCACGATCCATATAGGGTGCGGACTTTTGTCCAAACTCGGAAGAGGGATCTGACATTTTTTTTCGAATTTCTTCTCCGGTCGAAAGAGGGAGGAAGTCATTCGCCTCATGAAGACGACGGCTTAGTGTTCCTTTTCCGGAACCAGGCGGACCCAGAAATACCAGGAACTCCACGATGTACTCCGATTACTTACGTCCCCGGATTTTCCCTTTTTTAAGGAATCCGTCGTAGTGGCGGTTTAACAAATGAGATTCGATCTGGCGCATAGTGTCCAGCATCACTCCCACAATAATCAGCAGACTTGTACCACCAAAGAAACTGGTGATCATCATATCCATCCGAAAATGCTGACCTAATAAGGTCGGGAAAACTGCGAGGAAGGTTAACGCGAGGGCACCCGCCAATGTGAGACGTGTCATCACGTTATCCAAGAAATTCGCAGTAGGTTGACCCGGGCGAATACCAGGAATATAGCCACCATTACGCTTCAAATCATCTGAAATCTGAACGGGGTTGAACTGGGTAGCTACCCAGAAATAGGAGAAAAAGAGAATCATTACACCATACACCCACATAGATGGGGTAGATCCAAATTGAAACCAACCTGAGGCCAACCGGAAAAAATCGGCATCAAAACGACGACCTAAGAAATTAGTTAATCCGCCTAAAGCCATTAAAATAGCTTGTGCGAAAATAATGGGCATCACTCCCGCATAATTTACCTTCAAAGGCATATAGGTGCTTTGTCCACCATACGTTTTGCTTCCAACCACCCGACGGGCGTACTGAACCGGAATTCGACGCATAGCTTGGGTAATAGCGACGGTAGCCGCTACCACCAGAAAGAATAATACGATCAGCGTTACCAAGTGGAACAGGCTGTGGGTAGGCACCACGTTTCCGCCAGGGAAAAACATTTGTTTGGATGCCGCAATGGCCATAGGTAAACTTCCCAGAATGTTAACCGTAATGATGATACTGACACCGTTACCAATGCCACGTTCGGTAATCTGTTCACCCAACCACATCATCAACATGGTGGAAGCGGTTAAAGCTACAGTAGCTAAAAGACGGAATTGCCAGTCACCAATAATTACTACGGGCTGCGAAAGTCCAAATGTCTGCTGCGCATTCAAGGCAACAGACGCAATACTGAAACCTTGAACCGCGCAGAGAAGCAGGGTTAAGTAACGAGTATATTGATTAATCTTAGCCCGACCCGAATCCCCTTCCCTTGCCAAACGCTCCAAACTAGGAACCACAGCTGTCATCAACTGAATGATAATCGATGCGGAAATATACGGCATGATACCCAAGGCACCAATAGCGAAACGCTCAAGGGCTCCACCACTGAATAAGTTGGCCATACCTAAAGCACCACCAGCACCACCGGCAGTCAAACTCTCCATTAACTCTCTTAATGCAGATGCACTTACCCCGGGGGCAGGAACTGCGGTCAGTATCCGACAAAGAAAAATCAGTGCGAAGGTGAAGAAAATGCGCTGGCGCAATTCTGGAATTTTCAGACTGTTAGCAAAAGCAGATAACATGGGCGTATGGAGGTCAGAAGTTGGGAGTAAAGGAGATGGAAGATAAAAGATAGAGATCAGAACAAGTGAAACGAGGGCTAGAAAAATCTAAACACCTAATCTCTTTACCCTGAACTCTCCCTTTAAGCCTCTGTTGCAGCTTCTACTGTTGTAGATGCACTAACAAGAGTACAAGTACCACCAGCCGCTTCGATCTTTAATATTGCCGTCTTTGAAAACTTATCTGCAGTAATATTAAGCTTTTTAGTCAATTCGCCGTCACTCAAGATTTTAACTCCTGCGAAATGAGGTCCGTTAGCCAAACCAGCTTCATAAATGGCTTCAACGCTAACGTCTGCACCATCGGCAAATTTTGTTTCGAGAAAAGTTAAGTTCACCGGAGCATAGGTCTTCCTGTTTGGATTTTTAAATCCACGTTTAGGTACAGTCCGGAAGAAAGGCATCTGGCCTCCTTCAAAACCTTCTTTATGTTTGTGACCCGAACGAGCCATCTGACCTTTGTGACCTTTACCGGAGGTTTTACCCATACCAGATCCGTGACCGCGACCGACTCGTTTTCTGCGGTGACGAGCACCTTTAACGTTTTGTAAAGAATGTAGATTCATAAGTATACTCCAAGTTGAGTAGAGATTTTTTATTCAGCGCGACGTAATGCCATGACCTGTTCATAGCTACGGAGCTGCGCAAGGGCATCGAAAGTCGCTTTTGTTACGTTTACGTTATTTCCGCAACCAAGTGATTTGGCGAGAATGTCACGTATACCAGAAAGTTCAAGTACGGCACGAACTGCACCACCGGCGATTACACCTGTACCAGGAGATGCAGGTTTAAGAAGAACCTTACCACCACAGAAGTCACCAATGACTTGATGGGGAATGGTACCCTCTTTGGTTTGCACCAAAAGCATTTTTTTCCGAGCACCTTCACTAGCTTTGCGAATTGCATCAGCCACTTCGTTTGCTTTACCGATTCCGTAGCCTACGCGACCTTTACCGTCACCGCATACAACTAGGGCTGAGAAACTGAAGGTACGTCCACCTTTTCTTACTTTAGAAGAACGGTTGATATCAACCACACGTTCTTCAATGTCGGAAAAAGTATCTTTGTCGTTTTTGTTGGGTTTTGCCATAAGTTGTTTGCCTTAAAGAAAGGTTAAAATTTGAGACCGCCCTCACGTGCGGCAGTAGCTAATGCGGCAACTCGTCCAGCGTAGCGGAAGCCACCTCGGTCGAATACAACGGTTTCAATTCCAGCTGCTATCGCAACTTCGGCGGCTTTCTTGCCGATTTCCTTGGCAGTTTCCACATCGTTGCTTCGGCCTTTGAATTCGGCCTGCTGTGTAGAAACGGCTGCCAGGGTGACCTGCGCATCGTCGTCGATGAACTGAACCGAGAAGTTCTTGTTACTGCGGAAGATACTCATGCGTGGGCATGTCGCGTCTCCAGCAATCTTGTTTCGTACGCGCAAATGGCGACGTACACGTTTGTCTGCTTTTGTTTTCCAGCTCATTATGCAACCGCCTTTCCAGCCTTGCGGCGAATCGTTTCGTCTTTGTAGCGTACGCCCTTACCTTTGTAAGGTTCCGCTTTGTAGTAACTACGGATTTGAGCAGCTGACTGACCAACTTTTTGTTTGTCGTAGCCAGTGATGATCACTTCCGTACCGTTCCCTTCTAAGGTGATCTCCACCCCATCCGGTATTTCAAAATTTATTTCGTGAGAAAAGCCAAGATTTAAGACCAATACACGACCTTTCAATATGCCTTTAAAACCCACACCTTCAATCATGAGGGATTTAGAGTATCCTTCCGACACGCCTACAATCATATTTGCAGCCAAGGCACGAATGGTTCCATGCAAAGCACGGAGTCGTTTACTATTGTTCAGTCTTTCAACCACAACAGTGCTTTCTTCAACCTTGACCTCAATTCCGGGAGGCACATCTTGGGTGAGATCACCCTTGCCACCTTTGACTTTGAGGACTTGGTCCTTACATTCCACGGTTACACCGGAGGGAATACTTACGGGTTCTTTTCCTATACGAGACATGTGTCTTTCCTTAAAAATTCAGAGTTAGCAACTGATGCAAATTACCAGACGTGGCAAAGGACTTCGCCGCCAACATGACTCTTGCGAGCTTCCATGTCAGTGATGATACCGCCAGATGTGGTGAGGAGAGCAATACCGAGGCCGTTAAGTACTCGCGGAAGACTTTCCGCGTTTGCGTACTGACGAAGTCCGGGTTTACTTATACGTTTTATTCCTGTTATGACAGGCTCGTTATTGGGCCCGTACTTTAGGGTGATCTTCAGGGACTGCTTAGGAGCCTCCCCTTCAATCTTTACGTCACGGATGTATCCTTCGCGTTTCAGGATGTCAGCCATATTAGCTTTCATCTTGGATGATGGGATCATCACGCTGGTGTGACCAGCAGCCACAGCGTTCCGGATACGGGTTAAAAAATCAGCGATTGGGTCAGAGGTATTCATGCATTGAACCTTGTTGTTATTCCGCTATCAGCAGAAAAAAGTGGTTATTTCGCGAAGGGCATCCCGAAAAGTTTTAGTAATTCGAAGCCCTCTTCTTTATTGTGGGCGCTCGTGACGAAACAAATATCCATTCCTTGTACCCGCTTGATATTGTCGGGATTAATTTCAGGAAAAATACTTTGCTCACTCAATCCCAAGGTGTAATTTCCTTGTTGATCGAAGGCTTTGGCAGACACACCCCGGAAATCCCGGATACGTGGAAGCGCAACATAGATTAACCGATGCATGAACTCATACATCCGATTGTCACGAAGCGTAACTTTGCAACCAATCTCCATTCCTTCACGTAAACGGAAAGCAGCAATACTGTTTTTCGCATAAGTGATGATAGGCTGTTGACCAGATAATTTGGCCAAATCGCCAGTAACGGCTTTCAATTCATCCCGGTCACCCGGTACACCAACACCCATGTTTACAACGATTTTCTGCATTTTCGGCAGTTCCATAACGTTGGTATATTTACCGGACTTCATTAGTTCCGGGGCAATGGTTTCTTTATAAAGAGTTTTGAATGCGACCATTAGTTGGCCTCCTTCTTAGCTGCGGCTTCAACCACTTTGAGGTTTGACGTATGGAGAGATGCTTCAAGTTCCGAAACGCCACCTTCAGGATTTTCTTCTGTAGGACGTATGGCTTTTTTGATCAGGTTTACACCTTCAACCACAGCGCGTTGAGCTTTTAGATTCACTTGAAGAACTTTACCCTCTTTGCCGCGGTCTTTACCAGCCAGCACGAGAACTTTATCTCCAGTATGGATATGAGATTTTGCTTGAGTCATTAGAGAACCTCCGGAGCCAGAGAAACCACTTTCATTTGGTTGTTATCACGTAACTCACGTGCAACAGGACCAAAAATACGGGTTCCGCGGGGATTGTCGTTTGCGTCGAGAATGACCACCGCGTTTGAATCAAATCTCATCACGGTTCCATCCGAACGACGGATAGGATGTTTGGTACGTACAATCAATGCACGAACCACTTCACTTTTTTTCACGCTGGCGGTAGGAATAGATTCCTTAACCGTGACCCGGATGATGTCACCCACATGCGCATAGCGCTTGCGTTGACCCAAGACTCGGATACATTTGACCAGACGTGCGCCGGTATTATCGGCTACTGTTAAATTACTTTCCTGACAGATCATAGGATAGCTACCTCTTAAGCCGAAGCTTCGGAAATGGGTTCAACGGTGTTTTCCGCAGATTTACGAACCACTTCCACTAAACGCCAGCTTTTCAATTTGCTGATGGGGCGGGTTTCTTGGATGCGAACAAAATCGCCTTCCACTGCCTCATTCTTTTCGTCGTGAACGTAGTATTTCTTGGAACGACGAATAATTTTACCGTAAAGTTTGTGGGCCTTGCGGCGTTCCACAGATATAACGATCGTTTTATCCATCTTACAGCTCAACACCGTACCGGTGCGAGATTTGCGAACGTGGTGTACAATTGCATCTTCAGACATTACGCGTCTCCTTGAGGAATTTCAGATGAAATTTCAGGGGTTGATTTGCTGCGTTCATTGAGAACAGTCTGGATACGAGCTATATCACGACGAACATCGCGGATACGTGCTTTGTTTTCCAACTGACCCAAGGTCTGCTGCATTTTTAATTTAAAATAAGATTCACCGGATTCAGTAAAAGCAGAAGCTAGTTCTTCATCGGTCATTTCCCGGTAGTCGAGTACTTTTGTCATCGTTTGTTCCTAAGGTTATACGTGGGGATTACGGGTGACGAAGCGACTACGAACCGGAAGCTTAGCTGCGGCCAGGCGGAAAGCCTCACGCGCTTGGGATTCAGTAACCCCAGCCAATTCGAACAACATGCGACCGGGTTTGATTTTCGCAACCCAACGGTCTACATTACCCTTCCCTTTACCCATCCGAACTTCCAAAGGTTTTTTGGTGTAAGGATAATCAGGGAAAATACGGATCCAAAGTTTACCGCGACGTTTGAGTTCGCGGTTAACCGCAATTCGACACGATTCGATTTGAACATTACTGATGATGTTGCGTTCCAAAGATTGCAAACCGAAGTCTCCGAAAGAAAGGGTGTTGCCGGTTGTTGCCAGCCCCTTACTTTTACCACGTTGTTGTTTGCGATACTTTACGCGTTTAGGCATAAGTGGCATTTTTAATATCCTCCGCTTTTTGTTCTTTGGTGCAGACCCAAACTTTAATTCCAATCCGTCCAGCAGTCGTATGCGCCTCAGTACGTCCATAATCAATTTTGGCACGGAGGGTATGTAAAGGTACGGAACCTTGCATGTATTTTTCGCGGCGGGACATTTCAGCTCCCCCCAAACGACCACTACACTGAATTCGGATGCCTTCGGCACCCAGTTCCATAGCCATTTGCATCGCACGCTTCATAGCACGACGAAAAGAAATACGACGCTCAAGCTGTTGGGCAATGTTTTCTGCCACCAGCTGTGCATTCGTATCAGGATCTTTGACTTCTTTAATTTCGATGAAAATTTCTTTATCGGTCAGACCGTTTAATTCTTCACGTAAACGCTCGATGTCTGTACCGCGACGACCAATCACAACACCCGGACGGGCAGTGAAGATGGTAACCCGAGCACGATTGGCATAACGCTCAATAGTGATTTGGGGAACCGCGGCATCTTTAAGACGTGTTTTAATGATTTCACGAATTTTCATGTCTTCGCCAACTAACTTACCAAATTCTTTTTTGGAAGCGAACCAGCGTGAGCGCCAATCTTTATTGACGGGCAATCGTAGAGATATTGGATTAACTTTTTGTCCCAAAACCGTTCTCCTGTATAATTATAAATAAAAGGGTGATTATTTCCCGTCGCTTAAAACGACGCGAATATGACTGGTACGCTTTGCAATTGGCTTGAACATTCCGCGGGCTCCGTAGAATCCACGACGCATGGTCGGCCCCTGCTCAGCAGCTGCACGTTTAACAAAAAGTGTTTCAACATCTGCACCTTCATTGTGCTCCGCATTCGCCACAGCTGATTTCAATGCTTTTTCGAAAAGCGAAGCCGCTTTACGATCACTGAAATGCGTTAGGTTCAAAGCTTCGGCAATTGGCTTACCTTGAATGGCACGCGCAATGTCACCCGCTTTACGGGATGAGATACGTTGAAATTTTATAACTGAAGATGTTTCCATAAGAAAAGCCTCTGGGATAGAAATGTCAGGCATGTGCAACCACACCCAACGACAGATAATTTCCGCATCATTCGCTGTTACGATCCCCCGGTCCCGTTTCCGGCGCAAGGAGATCTGCGATCAATGATGCAGGGTCAATTCACTTCCTTTCGGTTGTGAACGGCGGGTTATAAGATATTTTTTGCCAAAAGCGAGACTGAAAAGTGAAAAAGTTTTGTTTTTGTTGATTCAGACTTTTCCAGGTCAGAGTTCTATTTTTAAATGACTTCAGGAGGGTCGATTTAGCGCCTAAGATCTATAAAATCCAAGATTTCCTTCGTTTATTCCCATGAATGCTTTGGCCTGAATCTCGTTATCGGATTCGTTACATTCTTGGACCTCGGTTATCGGGCACCCCCCAAAAAACATGGCTCGCTCCATCCTCTTTCAGAAAAAAAATCTACCCACACCAGAAAGACATTTTTATGATTAGAAAATGGGATCGGTAACATCTTTCTAGGATAAGTTTTAGAATAATTCAATTATCCGATAAATTCCGAAAGTTCCGTGCCTCGGAAATCCTTTCAAAGCCCTTTCCTAAGCTGGGAGAGTTTGTAAAACCCTAAATAAGGATCCTCAGATAGGATGTTTTCGCTAATGCCTTTTTTCCTCTTTACATAATGAAGAGTTGATACAGTTTCGGCATCAATGGGCATATCAACAGGTTCGTAACCATCTACATAAGACGTGTAGACGAATGATATTTAGGGAAGGGTTACTCCTTTAAGTCCAAACACGCGACCAAGGCTGCCGAATACTACCATTGGACTGAAAATAAGTGATGGGGATCAAGTGCGAATGATATGGGGTAACAAAGATACCTTGCAGGATTCTCTACTATGTACATCCACAAAATACATTTTAACCTCATAAGGCTCTGCATGTGATCCCACACTTTTAAAGAACTGACCCTATTCGGCATAGCCGATTCCGCTTGGTAACAAAACACAAGAAACCAAAACGATTTTCTTCATCTTGGTCCCACCTAAGGCACCTACGGCTACTTTCTGGAAGCAGGTCGCCCAACGGTAATATTTCCCCTTGCCAAAAACTAACAGGCCATGGTAACCGTAGGAATGTCGCTAATCGACTGGCGGCCCCACCCGAGGAGACATCATGAAGGAAGAGACAGCTCAACGTGCATATTGGCACGCAAGTATTCGTATTGTAATCGGCATTTTAGTGATCTGGTTTTTAGTTTCGTTAGGTTGCGGTGTTTTGTTCCGCGAGTTTTTAGATAAAAACGTATCAGCAGTTGGAGGCGCTCCTTTCGGTTTTTGGATGGCACAGCAGGGTTCCATCATTTCATTCGTTCTCTTACTCCTCCTTTACCGTTTCCTTATGAATCGTTTGGATAAAAAGTATGGAATGGAGGATGCAGTATGAGCCAAGAACTTTGGAACTATCTATTCATTGGTTTATCTTTCGCTCTTTATATCGGTATCGCTCTGCGGTCCAAAGCTGGATCCACAAAGGAATATTATGTGGCTGGAGGTGGGGTCTCGCCTTTTGCCAATGGTATGGCTACAGCCGCGGATTGGATGTCGGCAGCAACCTTTATTTCGATGGCTGGAGGAATTGCAGCCAGCGGATACAATGCTTCGCGATTTCTGATGGGTTGGACGGGTGGATTTGTTCTCCTCACCACCCTGATTGTCCCCTATCTTCGGAAGTTTGGTAAAGTCACCGTCGTCGATTTTCTTGGAGATCGATTCGATTCCACTACAGCGCGGTTGGTAGGCGTTGTCTGTGCCATCTTTATTAGTATGACCTACATTATGGGTCAAATGCGGGGCGTAGGTTTAGTATTTTCACGATTGTTTGAAATTGAAATCGCTACGGGGGTTCTCATAGGTGCTGCCATTGTCTTTTTCTACGCTGGCATCGGCGGTATGAAGGGTATTACGTATACCCAAGTAGCCCAATATGTCGTCATGGTCTTCGCCTACACGATCCCTGCGGTGTTTATATCCCTTTTACTAACCGGGAATGTGATTCCTCAATTTGGGCTGATCGGTAACTATACCAAAGAAGGGGCAGAAGCAGCCGTTCCGTTATTGGAAAAATTGAATCAACTCAATGTGGACCTTGGTTTTGCCAAATATACCGATGGGAATCTTGGCACCTTGGATATGTTCTGCATCACAGCCGCATTGATGTGTGGTACCGCCGGACTTCCGCATGTAATCGTCCGCTTCTTCACGGTAAAAAGTGTAAAAGCTGTTCGTTCTTCTGCCTGTTGGACCTTGGCTTGTATCGCGGTGATTTACTTGACCGCCCCAGCTATTGGTGCATTCGCCCGAACCAACTTCATAAACGAAGTTCACTTATCTACCTACACCGAAGTTCCTGAATGGTTTCATAACTGGGAAGACCGAGGACTCATCGCCTGGGTTGATAAGAACCAAGATGGAATTCTTCAACATCAAGCCGGAGACGTATTCGAAGGTCGCGTTCCTGAATTTAGGGACGAACGAGGTGTTTCAGGTGAACGCCTACTCACCAACCCCATTACCACAAACGCAAACGAAGTGTTCTACGACCGAGATATTTTGGTAATGGCCAACCCCGAAATGGCTGGCCTACCCCGTTGGGTTATTGCATTGGTCATGGCCGGATGTGTCGCGGCGGCTTTATCGACAGCTGCCGGCTTATTACTGGTACTTTCGACCTCGATTTCCCACGACTTAATGAAAAAAGTTCTTAAGCCGAACATGAGCGATAAAGAAGAAGTACACTACGCGCGAATTGCTTCCTTTTTCTCTCTGGTGATTGCGGCCTATTTTGGCATCAATCCTCCATCTGCGATCGTAGCTAAAACCGTGGCCTTCGCCTTTGGACTCGCCGCATCGTCCTTTTTCCCCACCATCCTTATGGGAATCTTCTTTAAACGAGTCAATAAATACGGCGCAATTCCTGGTATGATTTGTGGAATAACTTTCACCTTCGGATATATTATCTATTTCCAATTCTGGGTCGATCATACCAATTATTGGCTAGGGATATCACCGGAAGGCATTGGATTCGTCGGGATGATTATCAACTTTGTCATTACCTTGACGATTTCGTATCTCACCCCACCCCCATCCCCAGAAATTCAGGCTATGGTGGAAGAGATTCGGATGCCGAGTGGAGCTAAATAAACTAAAATGAGCCGATTAGAGTGTATAATCGGCTCATGAAGTAAAATGGTACCCGGCCAACGGACCAATCACCGTCAAAGGTGCTTATCGGGGATACAATCGACGAGGACCCTCAGCCCGAATTGTCGAATGACCTTTCGGTAAAGTTACTTACTCTCTTCAGATTCCTGTTGATCGGAACGTAAACTCTTACGCCACAAACATTGAGCGCTGAAAAAATATGGCATACCAACATTACCTTTTGTTGGTTGTTGACCCACAGTGTTCATCCAGATTTTTGAATACGTAACCATAGTAACCTCTCAAAACATGAGTGAGTTCCCCTAAGAAGGGGGCTCTTGGTAAAATGTATTTGAGGAGCCGAGAGGGACTATAATTTTTTTAGACCGGATAATAGCCTGCCCGAGGGATGTCCCAGCGGCCAAGGAATGAACAGGAAAATAATCCGTTGATCATGAGCTTGGGTTTCATAGCAATGCTACTCAAATAACCATGGGAAAAGCACTAAAATGAGCTTTCAACCTGAAAAGGCTTCGAGAGCCGGTATGCAGTTGTCCGGTTGTAAGAATCTAGCAGATCCTTTGGCCGCTGGGGCGTCCCTCGGGCAGACTGTAATCCTGTCAAAGAATATCTCGGAACGAGAGCTAGTTACCCCTTGTGTCCACGACACAAGGCGAAGAGCTAAAACGTGTCACTTTCTCTGCCTTAATAACCCAAAGATAGTCAATAGGCCAAAACTTAACTATAATACAGAGGAGTAAGCTATAAGAACCCTATTTACACGGCGGCTGGTTGTTGGCCTTCAAGGTTTAGGCCAGATCCGCTAGGGTTTTCGCCATGATCTGGAGCGAGGGCGTAAGGCTATGTGGCGTTCTACTGTAGCGCGGAACGGGTCGATTTCCGTCGGAAACAAAACACCGCGACGGCTCCCGTCAGCAAAAATACCAGACTAGATGGTTCGGGAATTGCTGATACGGATAGGTTGTCGATCGCGCTCAATCGGCTACCGCCTGAGATATTGTCAAAAATATAAATCCTGAAGGTTACAGGGACACTGAGGTTCTGGAACGCGGCTCCGCTCAGATCCACGCTTCGGGGTGTGAAAGTGGGCGAGGTGGTCGTTTGCCCGGGTTCCGTGAACAAGCCTAAATTAGCGGTGTACGAGTCTAGGCTGGAGCGGACAAAGGTATTAGATGTATAAGAGGTATTGGAGTTTCCATTAGATTCGTAAAAGGCTGTGTCATAGTCCAAACCGTCCAGACTGTAGGTCCCAGAATCTGGAGTCAGGGTGAATACGAAATAGTCATTCCCAGGCCCTTCCCCATCCCCAGGTTCAACATCATCATCAGAGGCAGCGGCTTCGGAATTGGCTGCCTGATCCCCTCGGGAGTAAATCCAGTCTGTGGGATAACTGCTATTGAAGGAGGGGGTGGAAATGGAAGTTGCAGTGAACCCGCTCGCCTCGAGAGTCGGGGCTAGCGACCCACCGTTAAAGGAATAATCTACCAATACGGCAGCGTGACTGGACATGGACATCAACAGAATTCCTGCGAAGCCACTAATAGGAGTTACTAAGATATGATTTAATAAAGGTTTAATTAAAACACTACATGAAATTAGGGGTCGGATGTCAAGGGTTTTTCTTTAGTTAATTTATTTTTCGATTCCCTCCTGTTTGCTTTAGGTACTCGAAAAATCATCGGCATGACCTCTTTACTGCTGAAGGGCCTGCCGTTGTTGCAGATGTTGGCGGATACGCAGCGTCCCCACAGCATCAGCGAACTGTCGCGAGGCACCGGATAAGCTATGACGACAGAGGACAGGTCAAGGACTGGAATAACCTCAAAATCCGCTAGGGTTTTCTCCATGATCTGGAGCGAGGGCGTGAAGCTATGTGGCGATCTACTATCGCGCGGAACGGGTCGATTTCCGTCGGAAACAGAACACCGCGACGGCTCCCGTCAGCAAAAATACCAGACTAGATGGTTCGGGAATTGCTGATACGGATAGGTTGTCGATCGAGCTCAATCGGTTGCCGCCGGAGATATTATCAAAAATATAAATCCTGAAGGTTACAGGAACGCTGAGGTTCTGGAACGCGGCTCCGCTCAGATCCACGCTTCGGGGTGTGAAAGTGGGCGAGGTGGTCGTTTGCCCGGGTTCCGTGAACAAGCCTAAATTAGCGGTGTACGAGTCTAGGCTAGACCGGACAAAGGAATTAAACTTATAATTGCTGCCATTGGTAGTTCCATCGGATTTGTAAAAGGCGGTTTCATAGTCCAAACGGTCCAGACTGTAAGTCCCAGAATCTGGAGTCAGGGTGAATACGAAATAGTCATTCCCAGGCCCTTCCCCATCCCCAGGTTCAACATCATCATCAGAGGCAGCGGCTTCGGAATTGGCTGTCTGATTCCCTTGAGCGTAAATCCAGTCTGTAGTAAAACTGTTATTGAAGGTGGGGGTGGAAATAGAAGTTGCAGTAAACCCGCTCGCCTCGAGAGTCGGGGCTAGGGACCCACCGTTAAAGGAATAATCTACCAATACGGCGGCTTGACTGGACATGGTCATCAACAGAATTCCTGCGAAGCCACGAATATGATTTACTAAGATATGATTTGATAAAATAGACATGAAACTACTACAGGAAATTGGGGGGCGGATGTCAAGGTTCTTTCATTAGTTAACTACTTTTTCGATTCCCTCCTGTTTGCTTTAGGTACTTGAAAAATCATCGGCATGACCTCCATAGTAATAAAGGATCTGCCGTTGTCGCAGATGTTGGCGGATACGCAGCGTCCCCACAGCATCAGCGAACTGTCACGGGGCACCGGTCTGACGAAAAGTCACATTCACCGTCTACGGTAGACGCTAGTGGAGAAAAAGTATGTGGAAAAAGTTCATGGCCGCCGCTATGCTCCGGGAGTGGGTACCCTCCTCCTAGATCATGCCCGATTAAAGGACATCCTCATGCGCCGGCGGGTTCTTTAGGAAATAGTGGGCATTGTCGTTAGCTGTTAGTAGGAATAAAGTAAATGAGAGGAATTTTGATAGACGGTAACTCGGAATCTGGGAAAACGACGATCAAAAAGGTACCACCAGATAAGCTCCTGAAGGAGCGAATGAATAGACATATGGACAGCCAGCGTCTCGGCCGGCAGCTGGACTGCGAGACGCAGTCCCTAAAGAATTAGACTTCGAGCTGATCGGCATCGTCACTCACTCGGAGGACTTCTTCGATGCTGGTCACCCCGTTGATGACTTTGGCCCATCCGTCTTCACGCAGAGGTAGCATTCCTTCTCTTACCGCTGTGGTTTTGATTCGGCTAGCCGGGTCTCGGGCGATGATGTGCTGGCGAATATCTTCGCTGACTTGTAAAATTTCGTAGATCCCGGTTCGGCCCCGATACCCCGTTTGACGGCAAGCTTCGCAACCGCCGGCTTTAAAGATGGGATGGTCATTCAGTAACTGCACAGGAAATTGAATTTCTTTTAAGTAGTCCGCATCGTATTCGGTCGGTTTTTTACAGTCAGGACAAAGGGTTCTCACCAAGCGTTGCGCGATAAAGGCTTCGATGGAGGACGCCACCAAGAAAGGTTCTACGCCCATATCCAGCAGACGAGTAAAGCCACTGGCGGCATCGTTGGTGTGCAGAGTACTAAACACTAAATGTCCAGTGAGGGCTGCCTGTACCGCAATTTCCGAGGTTTCTCGGTCACGGATCTCACCAATCATAATCACATCAGGATCCTGACGCAAAATATGTCGCAGTCCCACCGCAAAGGTGAGCCCAATCTCTGGCTTCATTTGAATCTGGTTGATTCCGGGGATTTCGTACTCAATGGGATCTTCGCAAGTCAGAATCCGTTTATCCACCGAATTGATGGTGTTGAGATAGGTGTAAAGAGAGGTAGATTTTCCAGAACCCGTTGGGCCGGTCACCATCAAAATTCCATGTGGTCGAGTAATGAGTTTTTTGAGCCTTTCCGCATCTTTCGGCGTGAGCCCAAGTTTTTCCATTCCCAGCAAGGTAGATTGACGCATCAGCAAACGAAGGCTTACACTTTCGCCATACACTGTAGGCATAGTGGACACCCGAATATCAATTTCTTCGCCACGAATCCGCAAACCGATTCGGCCGTCCTGCGGAAGCCGTTTTTCTGCGATATCCATGTTGGACATCACTTTGAGTCGGGAGATAATCGCGGCCTGAAAGCGTTTAAGTCGTGCGGGAAGAGGGACTTGAACCAGAACGCCATCAATACGGTAACGAATTCGCAAATCCCGTTCCATAGGTTCCATATGAATATCGGTAGCTCCTTCCTGATGAGCTTCCCAAATGATCTGATTTACAAATTTAACCACGGACGCTTCTTCATCCATTTCATCTGGATTCGCATCAAGCAAGGCCTCCAAATCATCAAGTGGATCTTCTTCTAACATCTGCTCAATGGTTTCGCCCCCTACCCCATACAGCCGTTTGATAGCTTTTTCGATTTCCGCCAGCGGAGCGAGACACAAGGTGATACGTTGGCCAGAAGATAACTGTAAAGCATCAACCAGTCCGGCCCGGAAAGGGTCACGAACCGCAACGCGTAATCCGCCATTTTCGATACCTAGAGGAACGACTTTATAATGATAGACCACCTTCGCCGGAAAAAGAGAAAGCACATCCGCTTCAGGGATTTCTTGGCCTAAAAGAATAAAGGGCAAGGACATGGCCTCAGCCAGCTTCGGAAGAAAAGTCTCTTCGGATAACCCAGAAATCTCCAAACATCTGTGGAGCAGATTCCCTCCGTCATGTACGCGGTCGACTAAGATGGCTTGAACCTCTTCGGGTGAGAAGCAACCTGTTTGTTCCAGGATTCGGGTACTGCGTGGTGGAGCTTGTTGTATCAACGTAAAAAACCTTATTGAGGTGGTAAAACGCCTTCTTTAACTAATTGATTGTCCATCTGGGGCGTCAATGGAATCGGAAGCGGAGGTTTGCCTGTTCGTATGGCATCCATCTGCTGTTCGCGCAGATGCGTTTGAAGTTCTTCTCTGGAGTTAAATTTACGAACCTGAGGAGTAGACGGGGGTTCGGGGGAAGAAGGAGTTGTCCTCACCCTACCTGGACGAGTCGTCCGAGCGCTTCCCCGAGGATTACGCGCAGACGGGTTTGTAGAAGTGGCTCCGACTTGGACCGGACCGTCCTGAATGGTAAATTGATGCTCAGACCCTTTAAACCGCACCCTTGCATTACCCAACCTATAATCTGCGGAAACCAACTGAAAATCCGGATAACTGGTATCACCTTCGATCAATAGAACTGCAGACTGGGTTTTCAAATTTTGTAATCCTATCCTTATCCCTCTTTCATCTTGGGTAATCATGGTCATCCGGTAATCCAGAGACCAGGAAGGGGTTGCGAGCTTGGGAGGAGCAAGATTGATCGTTTGAGGAACCACTTTCTCCACGCCCAATAACTGCTTATCCAAAATTAATTGATATTTGCCCAATTCTTTAGCCGGGAGAGCAGACCAAGACATCAGACTTAACAGACTGATACACATAGATGCTATGATCTGAGACCGACGATTCATAGAAAGACTATAGGACCAAGCCGTCGATGGGTCAATCGTCAATGATGCCTTCCCGCACATGGGATTTCGCCAAATCGATACGGGGAAGTCAATTACATCTAAGTGAATTTTGCAGGAGAAAAGATCCCAGAAAAATACGAGGGTTACTTCCAGCTTAGGATATTAACGGTACTTTTTCTTTTTGTTAAAATCCATAAAATCAGTAATCGATAACCCGTACGTATGTTTTTCAACAGTTTCCAATTTTTTACTTTTCTCTGCTTTTTTCTAGGGGTCTATTACTTGACACCCCAGCGGGCGAAGAGTGCCTTGATCTTACTAGCGAGTCTGTTTTTCTATGCCTGCTGGGATTTCCGGTTTTTGGGACTAATTTTACTCTCAACGGTCGTGGATTATGTCGTGGGCCTGAAACTACATGCCAGTGAACGTCCAAAAATACGTAAATGGTGGGTAACCCTTAGCCTAACCGTAAACCTAGGTTTATTGGGGGTCTTCAAATACCTTAACTTCTTTATCGAAAATGCATCCGACTTGTTGAGTCGGGTCGGACTCTCCAGTTTGGACGGTTGGACGTTGCAAATTGTGTTACCGGTCGGCATTTCGTTCTACACCTTTCAAACCTTGAGCTACACCTTAGATATTTACCGCAAGGAGCTCAAACCGACCCGCAACTTCATCGACTTTGCCGCCTTTGTCTCTTTCTTCCCTCAACTGGTCGCCGGGCCGATTGAGCGAGCATCCCACCTACTACCGCAAATCCAATCCCCTCCCCGCCCCACAGCCGATCAGTTGAAACATGGGGGATTTCTTCTTTTATGGGGACTGTTTGAAAAAGTAGTAGTGGCCGATAATCTCGCCAAACTTACGGATGCTGGCTTTGCAAACCCTAATTCCGGACTTGAGACCCTTATCGCCCTCTACAGCTTTGCTTTTCAGGTGTTTGCTGATTTCGATGGCTATTCTAATATGGCGCGAGGCATGGCCGCGTTAATGGGCTTCAAGCTTTTCCATAATTTCAATGCTCCCTACTTTGCGGTAAATCCGTCTGAGTATTGGAAACGCTGGCATATCACGCTCTCCACTTGGCTTCGAGATTATCTCTACATTCCGCTGGGAGGCAATCGCAAAGGCCGGGTCCGTACCCGCATCAACCTCATGCTCACGATGGTTTTAGGTGGTCTGTGGCACGGGGCCGCCTGGACTTACGTGTTATGGGGAACGTTACACGGTGTACTACTAATTTTCTGGCCTACAAAATACTTACCTAAAAATAGATATTCTATGCTTCTTCAGCGGCTGGTCTTTTTCCATCTCGTTTGCTTGAGTTATCTCTTTTTCCGGGCGGAGAATCTACCGATGGCCATGGAATTACTGGGTACATTCTCTACTTGGGTAAATCCCTTTTCCCCCGCGGTGCTCTCGTCCGCACGATGGCTAATCTTCTTTTCTTGGCCAGTACTTCTCTATCAAGGAATACAATATCGAACGGGGTTAATCGACCCCGCACAACGCTGGCCTCTGTTGCTACGGGTTTTCTTTTATCTTTTTCTTTTTTACGCTATTGTACTATTTGGAGTTAGTGATGCTCAGTCGTTCCTTTATTTCCAATTTTAAGCTTTTTCGTAACGCAGGGTTTTGGACCTGCTTCATCGTTGTATGCAGTGAAAGCCTTCTTCAACAGCCATTGAAGAAACGCCTTTTCAATCATCAGGTAGACCAGTTGGCTCTTAAAATCGCGACCCAAGCCTTCGATGCACCTGTACTCGTGCTCGGAGACAGTGTGGCCGAAAACGTGTTCCGAAATGCGGTAGGTCAAGACCATCGATTTGCAGTTTTCGCTTCTAATCAAGCGATCGAAATGACGGGGCAGTATTTTTTTCTGCAACGGTATCTAGAGAAAAACCCAGCACCTGGTATTGTGGTGCTGATGGCAGGTGAGCCCCTAAAAGGAGATCTTGAGCAATATTTAACCGAAAATTATGTTCAACGTGTATTTACTCGGTGGAGAGAAATCCGATGGATGGCCCAACAGACCCTCGACCCTGTTTTCACCCTGAAAAGCCTGGCCTACAAATTTTCGCCCAGCTTTCGTTACAGAAGTTCGCTTTCAACTCCGCTTCTTTCGAAACCTCAAACCGAGTCCGTTCCTTTAGCTCAACCCCCGCAGATATCTTGGTCGCTAAGTGATCGGATACGAAACCATTGGCAAAAAACCCAAGGTCAAAATGTGTCCACAAAAGCTTGGGTTGATATGCTAAAAATTACAGGGAATCTGAATATTCCTCTGGTCTTCATCCCAACTCCAACCAATCCCCAAGGGGTAAAACAAACAGCGAAAAGCCTCAAAGAAATCGCTGGATTCAAATCAGGATGGCTACACCTCACCCTCTGGGCGGACGAAGCTATCACCTTTCCTTTCGACTATTTCATCGATAATACTCATTTTAATAAGGAAGGCTACCGACAGATCCGAGGCTATCAGCAGGAGTTATATCTTCGAATGCTCCAAGCAGGAAATCGACAGGAGCAAACACGGAAATCCGATTCCCGACTCAACATGAACGATCTGACAGAACGCGAAAAGGTATCTCTACCCTCTCCTTTTCAATTAAAGGGATTCTATCCTTTAGAGAGACGCCGAAGCCAGGCCTTTCAATGGACGCATCCCACCTTCACCATTCAGGTGTCTAAAACCGGGCTCTTCCTTTTAGAAACCGCTAATAATTCACCTACCGGAACCCTTGAGGTCCATTCGGATACCTATCAGCAAAGCTTCGAATTAAAAAAAGGAACCCAACAGCTCAACATCCCGGTCTCCAAAGCAAACCAGATCTTTACCTTCAGCTTCCCCAGCTGGTCACCAGGAAATGGCGATGCCCGGGAGTTAGGAATCGCAGTGAAAGCTTTAGGAACTCTTAAGGAACCCTTTTGAGCGGAGAGGACGTCTATTCGTAAAACGCCATTTCGCTTTGGCATCAAAACGTGAGTCTTGTCAGTGAACTCTAGCCGTGCTAAAGGAATCAGATGGAACTAAGTATTCTAATTCCCGCCTATAATGAAGAGAATCGTATCGGCCCCACCTTGGTGGCGTATGGGGAAGCCATTCGCGACTTGGACGCTGAAGTTCTGGTGATCGTGAATGGGAGTAACGACCAAAGCGAAGCCCTGATTCGCAAAGAGTTTTTAAACAACTCTGATCAACTTCGTCTCGTAGTCATCAAAGAAAAAGTAGGGAAAGGCGGCGCGCTGATGCGAGGCATCGTCGAATGCAAAGGGGATAAAATCGCGTTCACCGACGCGGATGGGTCCACCCCGCCAGATGCTCTGCTTAAACTTGCAAATCACTTACAAGATTCTGGTATTATCCTAGGCTCCCGCTGGATGCCTGAATCAATCATTGGGCGCAAACAACCGCTTGCACGTCGAATAATGTCGCGGATCTTTAACCAGTATGTCCGTTTGTTTTTCGGGTTGCATGTGACCGACACTCAATGTGGTGCAAAGGTTATGACCCGTGATGCGGTACTGAAAATCCTGCCGGAAATTGGAACGACCCAATGGGCCTTCGATGTGGAGTTATTGTTTCAATTGAAGCGTTCCGGAGTCTCTCTTCATGAAGTACCCGTAGAGTGGAATGATGTCTCGGGCACCAAAGTTAAAATTTTCCGAGCCTCCTTAGAAATGGCCTTCGCTCTGCTACGGCTACGCCTGATTTATTCACCTTTCAAAGGTGTGATTCGTGTTTGGGATCAAAGTCTAGGGAAAAAATTATATGATCGTCGCATGGAACGTATGCGTTCGATTTACGCGCCCCCCCAGCCCTAATGAAACTAAAGGATCAGCTCGAAACTCAAAGCTTAATGCTCATGGCCGCGACCCTCGTAGGCCATGTAGGGAGTTATGCCTATCATTTCATCACCGGGCGCATGCTTTCCGAAATCGAATACGGTCTACTCATCGCCTTGTTCGCCATCATCAATATGATCCTCCTTCCGATGTCCGCGCTGGGACTGGCCTTAACTCGGGCGGTTTCTGTAGATCTTGAACATCATAAAGGCTCCGGATTAAAAAACCTTGGGATAAAATGGTCCATCGGTATGACCGGCGCGGCCCTCTGTTTATTATTTGTTGCCTTTGGGTTTTCCGAGCCCTTGCAAAAATCTTTTGGCTTTAATCGATTAGCACCGATACTTTTAGCCGCCTGTATCCCTGGAATTAATTTACTCCTAACCCTAACGGGTTCCCTTCTTCAGGGCTTACAGCAATTTAAGGGACTCGCCCTACGAGGAAGCCTGCTTTTTGTTATGCGGGCACTTCTGGTAGGACTTTGTCTCTTCTTCGGATGGAAAGCCGCTGGCTGGGCCTTGCTTGCTCACTTTTTAGGCATGGTTATTGCCTTAGGATTTAGTTTTTGGGTACTGAAAAAACAGTTCCCGACCATTGTATATCCAACCAATATCGATGCCCGACCGATCCTTATGCAAGCCCTGAGGCTGTTTCCTATTCTCCTCGCTTTCTCAACCTTGATGACCGCGGATGTGATTTTAGCGAAATATTATTTTGACCCCGTAACCTCTGGTCAATTTGCTCAAGCAGCCACCCTCGGTCGCATGATTCTTTGGCTCCCCCTTCCCATCGCCCACGTCATGTTCCCAAAGGTTGTTCGAAAAGGCGCAGCGACAGAGTCTCAACGCTACACCCTTTTCAAAGCATTAGGTTACACGCTCATCTTGGTTCTGGTGGCCTTGATCGTTGGATGGATAGGGGCTCCCTACGCGCTACAGTGGGTTTATGGGATAGCCTCACCTTCCCTTGATCAGATCACCTGGTTTCGCTTAACCGCTCTAGCTATGGCATTCCTAGGTCCGGTGTATTTGCTTATGCAGTACCAGATCGCACGAGGTAAATTAAAACAACTGCTACCGCTCTGTGTGTTGGCGGTGGCCTTCCCCATCCTAGCCTACTTTCGGCATTCAAACCCGATCGAACTTTCCACGCAACTTGTTTGCCTTACCATGATCGCCTTCCTCAATACTTTACTACTTTTACGAAAAGAAACTCTATTTGAGCCAAAGCCACCCATACACAAACGCTGACGGAATTTAGATAACGAACTTACCCTTCCGGCTTCACCATATGCGCGGGTAGTGGCGCTTCCGCCTCGAGTTTACCTTTCACTTTCGAAAACAGCAGCAAGGCTTCGGTCACCATCCAAACCTCCAGCACCAAACTGGAGACTCCGATACTTACGAGTAACCAATTCTTATCTGCGAGCCAGCTCGCTGAGGTTTCGGTCCCGAAAAACACTTGTACTGTCATAGCCCAAAACGGCATGATCAACATAAACACCATCGGGATTAAGGCAAAGGCCACCGATAACGTCCGACGCCATAAAAAAAAGGTAATCACCAAAAAGGCCAATCCGCCGAGGAGCTGATTCGTCGCACCAAACAAAGGCCACAACAAGAGCCCCCCTTTGCCGGCAGTAGTCCACGAAAATTCCTGACCCGCAAGCGGCCACATCGCGATGACCATGGCTATCACTACGGCAAACAAGGTCGCCCCATGCTTGTTTCGGAAGACGCTCAAAACCGACGGTTTTGCTGACCGTTGAAGTGTGCCGGCTAGTTCCTGAATCACATATCGCTGCAAGCGGCAGGCTGTATCCAACGTAGTTGCCGCGAAAGACGCAACCAAGACCCCCATGAGCGCTATGCCGGCCTTGAGAGGAATGCCCAACGCCGCCAGCATATTCGCGGATCCATCTACAAAGGCACCAACTTTCGCACCTAAGCCCTGCGCCGCTCCCCAAGAACCATATCGGCTCAACCATGCCGCCTCGCCCGTTAATCGGGTCCCATCAGCCGCTTCCAACCCAAGACCTAAACCGGCCGAACAGGCTAAAATCACCAACACCGCCAAAAACCCCTCGGTCAACATACTTCCATAGCCAATAAAATGGGCATCCGTCTCGGACCGGAGTTGCTTACTACTGGTTCCGCTACTGACCAAACAATGAAAACCGCTTACCGCCCCACAGGCTACCGTAATAAATAGGAAAGGCAGAAGTGGAGGCGCACCCGTCGGATGCATGTTCACAGCCGGCGCCACCAATTGGAGATCCGGACGAATTCCCTCAACCGGAGCGCCTCCAAAAAACGCAGCCACCACCAAACCAACTACCACCAGTCCCAATGCGGATAAAAGCTGTAGAGAGTTGATGTAGTCCCGGGGTTGCAGCAATAACCAGACTGGCAATACGGATGCGATATAGGAATACACCAGCAACAACACCACCCACGTTGCAATGGGCCAAGAGGCCATGGTTTGATTCCAACCCGCAAGAACTCCTACATTGCCAAAAAACACCGTAAGATACATCAACGTCAGAGCGATGATCGAAGGGAAAAGCAGTTTGCGGCCCTTACGATGAATAGCCAACCCTATCACAATCGCAATGGGGATTTGCAACAGGCAGGGCAAGATCGATGTAGGATATTGCTTAAATACCGCAGCGATCACCAATCCGAAAATTGCTAAAACAATGGTCAACGCCATAAACAGGACCAGCAAAAATAACAAGCGGACCCGTCGGTTTAACATCCGACCAGCGATATCCCCTACCGTCTGCCCGTTATTTCGGAGACTAATGACCAACGAAGCGAAGTCATGCACGGCCCCAATAAAAATACTACCGAGCAATACCCAAACCAAAGCCGGTAACCACCCCCACATAATGGCAATCGCCGGACCCACAATCGGACCTGTTCCGGCAATACTTGTGAAATGATGTCCAAAAATGACTCCGGAAGAAGTGGGGCAATAATCTACATCATCGCGAAATTTTTCGGAGGGACACACCATATCCTTCGACAATCGGAATACTTTTTGACTCAACCAACGACCATAAGTATTGTAAGCAAGAATAAAGAGGAGAGCGGAACCGAGAGCAATAAGTAGCGGGATCATGGTTTCCAAATATGGAAAGGGCCTCCAAAAGGCAAGATTTTCCTATAAGCCCCCCTTTTTCAGGAGTCTCCCAATACCACGCCCACCGGACAATGATCCGATCCGTGAGTGTTCTGATGAATAAAGGCCTCTTTCAAGCGGGGCTGTAACTCAGGGGAAACGCACACGTAATCAATTCTCCAGCCCACGTTCCGTTTACGGGCGGCCGCGCGGTAGCTCCACCAGCTGTATTCCTCTTCCGCATCCGGATGTAGGGCACGAAAGGTGTCCGAAAAACCGGCCGCGACAATGTTATCAAAGCCCATCCGTTCCTCGGGGGTAAAACCAGCACTTTTATGATTGTTTGCCGGACGTGCCAAATCGATTTCCTGATGAGCGACATTCAAATCCCCACAGAACACCACCGGTTTCGTTTTTTCCAGTTCTTTCATATGAGCCAGAAAATCCACATCCCATTCGACACTCCGATAAGGCAACCGTTGCAATTCGTTTTTGGAGTTAGGCGTATAAACGGTTGCCATCCAAAAATCTTCATGCTCCACCGCGATCACTCGGCCCTCCTGATCATGTTTTTCATCCCCCAAGCCCAAACGCTGATCCAACACAGGTAACTTCGTCGCCAATAAGGTACCCGAATACCCGGGCTTTTTGGCCGAATTCCAAATCACCGTGTACTCATCCGAAAACTCATAAGGTACCTGATCCGGAAAAGCCTTAATCTCCTGCAGACAAATAATGTCCGGTTGTTCCGCTTCCACATAATCGGCAAAGCCTTTTTTCAAACAAGCACGAATGCCATTCACGTTCCAAGAGAGTATTTTTGTCATAATAAAGGGATGTGGGAATTGGGGGATTTAAAAGTTAGGAAAATGGGAGGGGTTGAGAATCTGTTCTACGGAAATAGAACCGCATCGACAACTCTCTTCCCGCGAAAGATTATATCATTTATCCCCGTTTGTGGAATCCATGTATTCTAGGCGGAAAGCTAGAGGTCTGCGGCTTACCCCGGCCCTGTCTTAGGAAGCTTGCTTCCTCTGTTTCAACTCCCATGGACTGCGCGCACTTAAGTGCCACGTTGTGCTGGGGCGTCTCCCTGCCACCAAATTGATTGTTTAAAAGTGGCACTGAGGTGTTCGTACTCCAAACGAATTGACGTTGCTCCCCTTTCCGCTCCAACTCAACAGACTCATATTTAATCAAATGTTGCATATTGACACTATTTGATTGGCATGTATAACAACCGGATGAAGAACTATCTATTTACTTTTGTACTACTATTAGTAGCCTTTTCGGTGAAATCCGAATCACATCGGCTCGTCTCTTTAGGAAGCCCAGTCACCGAAGTAATTTTAGCATTAGGCGCTTCAGATCAACTCGTTGGGATCGATGATTCAAGCCAAGTACCCGATGAATTAAGCTATCTTCCAAAAGTAGGCTATTACAGAATGGTTTCTGCGGAAGGAGTGCTCTCCGTGCAACCTTCGCTAATACTTAGCACCGAGGACGCGGGTCCACCGCCTGCATTGAAGAAAATTCAAGCGGCTTCCATTCCCCTGCTCAGGGTCACCTCAGAGAAAACGCTTTCAGGAGCCATCGAACGTATTCAAGAAATCAGCAAAATCCTTGATCGTGAGGAGCAAGCCGCCGACTTAATTAAACCCTTACAAGATCGTCTAGAAAATCCGTTCAAGGTTTTACATCCAGAGGTAAAAGTTCTGTTTATCTATGCGCGAGGAAGCGGTGCTCCCATGGTTTCGGGTGAAGGCACCGGAGCTGATGAAATGATTCGCTTAGTCGGAGCTCAAAACGCGGTCATAGGATTCAAACGATACCGCCCACTCACTCCAGAAGCTTTGATTTCCGCCGCCCCCAGTATTATTTTGGTCACAACCCATGGTTTGGCTGCCATAGGCGGCGAAGATGGATTGTGGGCCCTCCCTGGAATGAACCTCACCCCTGCCGGTAAAACGAGACGCTTTGTTTCGATGGATGACAGTACGCTTCTCGGGTTTGGTCCGCATACCGCAACCGCTCTTGAAACGCTTCGCAAGAAACTGACGCTCTGAAGTATGACCACGTCTGCTATCCATAAACCGCATATCTGGTGGATCTTGGCCCCTCTCCTAGGGATCACGATTTTAGTGGGCTTGTCATCCGGAGCCTATCCTCTTCCGCTGAGCCGAATCGTCTCAATAGTGCTCGAATCCTTCTCAGGTTCGGACGTAAACCCAGTCGATTATTCCGTTTTGGTTTCGATTCGACTGCCTCGAGTGCTCTTTGGAGCTTTAGCCGGAGGAGCTCTTGCTCTGGGCGGCGTCTGCATGCAAACGCTTTTCCGCAATCCGCTTGCCGACCCCGGCCTCATGGGTTTATCCAGTGGGGCAGCACTCGCAGCCGCGACCGTCACCCTACTTTCATCATCCGTCCCTCTTCTCTCGCATCCGCTAGCTCTCCCCCTCGCCGCCTTTGCAGGTGGCTTAACCATTACGGCCATCGTCTATAGGATTTCAAATTACGGAGGCCGCTTGCGAATCGACTCCATGCTTTTGATGGGAATTGCCATGAACGCTCTATGTGGATCGCTGATGGGTTTGATTTTCCTCATTGCCGACGACGCTCAACTACGAAATATCACCTTTTGGAGCTTTGGTAGTCTCGGACGCGCAAATCTTGCATCCACCTTCTTTTTCGCCCTAGCGATTGTGCTTCCGGTAGGGATCATATGGCGCTTTCGTGAAGCCATGAATGTGTTGCTTATGGGCGAAGCGGATGCCGCGACCTTAGGAGTAAATGTCGAAAGCCTGAAACGCGGCCTCATTGGTTTGTCTTGCTGGATGGTTGCGCTAGTGGTTGCTCAAGCTGGTCTAATCGGCTTTGTCGGGTTGATTATCCCCCACATGGCTCGACTGATGTTTGGCGTTTCGCATAAACACCTTATTCCGGCATCTCTTTTGATAGGGGCTATATTCTTACCCTTGGTTGATACCTTGTGCCGCACCGTGGTCATCCCCTCTGAACTCCCTATAGGAATGTTGACGGCCCTACTCGGCTCCCCCTTCTTTATCTTTCTGCTCGTACGCCAAAAGGGGTTGATATGATAGAGCTCCGTAACGTGCAGGTCCTTCGTAGCAAACGCGCCATTCTGCAGGATATAACCCTTCGTATTCACCCCGGTGAAGTGAGCGTAATCATCGGCATGAACGGCGCTGGAAAAAGTTCGTTGGTTCGACTCTTATCCGGCGAGTGGAAACCCGATGCCGGTACACTTTTATGGAAAGGGAAACCGCTATCCGACCTAAAAGCATCTGAAAGTGCCACTTTTCGCGCGACAGTCCCCCAGCAGTCAGACCTCCGCTTTAATTTTACGGTTCGGGAAGTTGTAGAGATGGGGCGATTCCCGCATCGCAAGACCTGTGCAAGCTTAAACCAAAAACGGATTGAGCAAGCCTTGGAGGATGTAGAGTTACTTGACCGAGCCGAATCGATTGCAACCACTCTATCCGGTGGCGAAAAAAAACGTATGTTGCTTGCCCGCGCCTTGGTTCAACTCTCAGAAGCCAGAGACGTCGGTGAAGGTATTCTACTTTTAGACGAACCCACCGCACACTTAGATCTACACCATCAAGAGAAACTCTTAGAGCGGATGCGCAGCTACGCATCCGAAGGCTTGACCGTAATAGCCGTCCTCCATGACCTCAACCATGCGGCTCGAATCGCCGATCAGCTCATTCTACTTCATCAAGGATATCTTCTAGAAGCCGGCCCAGTTTCACGAGCCATGCACCCCGAAAGACTCTCCACTATTTTTGGAGTTCAGCTCAAAAAAATCACGCTTCCAGGGCAGGCCCCGCAATGGATCACGCTACCCAGCCCCCTATCGAACTCATCAACTTACGTAAAACCCCTCATCCAAACGAAGGCACCCTATGACTACGTCACTAGCACCTGAAACTCAGACCCACCCTCTTCGTCAAACCTGGCTAACCCATCCCGAACGTTTTAAAGGTATGCGCCAAATCGACGTTGCGAAAGAACTTGGCGTATCCGAAGGCGAATGGGTAGATGCCTGCCAAGGACACGAAAGCCAACGACTGGTTGACCAGCCAACAAAGTTTATTTCTCTCCTCCCCTCGGTTGGCGAAGTTATGGTACTCACTCGTAACCCATCCGCGGTACATGAAAAAGTTGGGAAATTTGACCATATCGAATTATTTGAACGCATGGGCATGGCACAAGTGGCCAACCACGATGTAGATTTACGAATTTTCCTTAGTCATTGGTATCGAATATATGCGGTAACCGTTGATAAAAATGGACGTGCCCAACATAGCTTCCAAGTGTTCGATACCGAAGGCAAAGCCGTGCATAAAGTTTTCATGCGTCCAGAGACGGACCAAGAAGCATGGAAAGAAGTTGTCAGTACATTAGTAAACTCTGACACCTCTCCTTTCAAAACTCAGATCGTTCCAAAACAAAGCTACTCCGATCCTGAATCAATAGTTATCGAAGATTTTCAAAGCACGTGGGACAACATGAAAGACAGCCATGAGTTTTTTGGGTTACTCAGGCGTTTTGACTTGAACCGTATTGATGCTCTTCGCCTGGCTGGAGGAGACAGAGCCTTCCGCGTAAACTACGATCACTTTACGAAGCTGCTTGAAAAAGCCGCAGAGCGTGAAGTTCCGATTATGGTTTTTGTGGCCAATCGCGGTTGCATCCAGATCCATACCGGGCTCGTTCACAAAATTGCGTGCTTCGGCACCTGGATCAACGTGCTGGATGAAAAATTCAATTTACATCTCCGAGGCGATCATATTGCCGAAGCGTGGGTGGTCAAGAAACCTACCACCGACGGAACCGTAACGGCCCTAGAACTCTACGATGCGGATGGAAACGAAATCGCCATGCTTTTCGGCGAACGCAAACCCGGACTCAAGGAACTCACCAGCTGGCGTGAACTCATCTCTGAACTACCTCTTTTTATCTAACCTCAATAACCCTAAAACAAAATGAAAACACAGACTCTACTACTATCAAGCCTACTTCTTACCATCGGACTTAAGGTCATTGCTTCCCCAGTAACCTTCAGCTCTCCTGATCTCGATCGCTGGATGTATCCATTCAACGGCACCCCTGGAACCAGAGCCACAGGCTCCACATTTGGTGCTCCAGGAAGTCCCGGATTCGATGAACGCGATGCTCAGTTTATCGTAGGATATACGACCAGCACCCAAATTGCTGCGGGTCAGGGATCTAGCAACTATCAAATTAATTCAGCGACCCTCACCCTTCGTCATGATGGGGGCGACTTCACCTTCGATCCCACCTCCGATTCTTATACGACCTACCTAGACACGAACGCTATAAGCTATCAGGCCGATTCCGATGCCGGTCGTCCCATCGAACTCTTCGGTCTAGGATATCGAGGCGGTTTCGACTCGTCCACTTTTGCTGAAACGACATCCTACGGACCGGCGGGACCTCCCGGACCACCGAACACAGCCAATAATCGCTATGCCTATGCTTTAGGATTTAATGGTGGAACGGCAGTAGATGTCTCTAACTCCATTGATTATGGAAACGATGGCGCCAACGGATTTGACCCCATCCTCTTTGGCTTGGGAGTCGCGATTGGACTAAACCCAGGCGATACCATTATCGCAGGACAAGAAATCCAATTCTCCCTCAATCTAGGCTCTCCAGAAGTTATCACGTACCTTCAGCAAAGCCTTAATACCGGAACCTTGAACCTTGCAGCAACATCCTTTCACGTAGCCAGTCAAGGAGGCCCCGCGGTGTACCCTTCCTTTGAAACCAAAGAAAATCTCGTGGGACAGGCTGGTATATTGGAACTTGATGTAAACGTCATTCCTGAACCATCCACCTTTTTCCTCTTGGGAATCGGCGGATTTATACTCCTACGACTATGGAAATTAAAAAAGGACTAGCGATGCAAAAGAAAGGGTTCACTCTCATCGAAATGTTAGTGGTGATAGCCATCATCACCTTGCTCTCTTCGCTTTTAGTACCTGCGGTAAGCGGAGCCAGACAAAAAGCATTACGTTTACAGGAGATGAATGCGGGAAGAAGCTGCGGTCAGGCCTATATGCTCTATGCAACAGATCATAGCGGTCGGCTCATGCCGGGCTACGCAGAAGAACCCGCCGAGGATGCCGAAGGTAATCAACTGAAAAATCCTGTCAATGCAAGGTATCCATGGAGGTTGGCTCCATATCTGAACTACAACATTGGCGGAGTCTTTCTCATCCAGGGTGACCAGGCTCGTAAGAAAAATGAAAGCTTAGAAAGTTATCAGTACCGTGTAAGCATCTCCCCCGCATTGGGTATAAATTTATTTTATGTGGGAGGAGACTACTCGGGAAAAAGCGGACAAGGCTTGAAACCCATTTCGGCACATGAGCAAGTTTATGGTCAATTTTGCGTAACCAGAATCGAACAAGCCCACTCGCCTTCAAACCTCATCGTCTTCGCCTCCGCTCGCAAAACGATTAGCGGACGGAACGAAATTGGATACTTCCAAATCACCTCCCCTAATTTCACACGTTCACGTTGGTCCTCCAAATGGGATTCCGAGTTAGCAGCCAACTCTTTTGGCTTTGTCGATTTGCGTTGGGACAACCAAGCAGTGACCGTCATGCTGGATGGTAGCGTGAAAATGATGAATGAGGAAGATCTCCGTGATATGCGACATTGGTCTAACCAAGCCGAAAAAGCCAATGACCCCGACTGGACCCTCCAAAAAAACTAATAGACCCAAGCCAAGAAAGAAAATAATGATCGCATTTAAATCAACTCATCTCCAACAAGATACGCTCCGTCAGTATTGGAAAATGAACCCGCAAAAATTCAAGGGAATGCGGCAGTACGAAATCGCCCAAGCTCTAGGGATCTCGGAAGGCGAATGGGTAGATGCCTGTGTGGGATATGAAAGCCAATGTCTGGTGAGCAATCCAAAAAGATTTATTTCCATGCTCCCCTTCCTAGGTGAAGTAAAAGTGGTCACCCAAACCGAATCTGCGGTGCACGAAAAAATCGGATCATTTGATCACATTGAGTTCTCCCATGAAAATAATTCAGCCACCGTCAACAACCACAACGTAGATCTTCAAATCACACTTCAGCATTGGCATCGAATCTATGCAATTCGCGTGAAAAAAGGAAAATACACACATCATAGTCTTCAGGTATTTAATATCCAAGGTACTGCGATCCACAAAATCTTTATGATGCCACAAACTCATAATAAGCGCTGGCATTCATTTGTGGAATCACGATTAAATCCTGATGATACCCCTTTCAGGGCCCGAGCTCATTCCGTGCTCAAACGTAAAACACAAGAGTCCATTTCCCTTCAAGGATTCCGAGACAGTTGGGACAACCTATTGCATCCGCAAAACGTTCCCGACTTGCTTAAGCGCTACAATCTAAATCATGCGAATGCTCTACAGTATGCAGGAGGAGACCGAGCTGTTCGCACAGACCATCACGACCTTAAAACAATACTGGATAAGGTCTCGGCCCAACAGATCCCCCTTCTAATCCAAGTGGCAAATTGCGGTTGTAAACAAACTCACAACGGACCTATCAAAAACATCGTTGCTCACCAAAACTGGCTCACCATTTTTGATGACGATTTCAACCTACACCTTAACACGAACCATATCACCGAAGCCTGGATTGTAAAAAAGCCAAGCGCCAAAGGCCTAGTCAGCTCTCTAGAACTTTTCGATGCCGCGGAAAACCTAATCGTCACCCTGTCCGACGAAAAGATTTCCGATCTGCAAGAACGAGTACCTTGGCAAAATCTGTTGAGAAAATGAAATCATATTCCTCTTCGGATTATATCGAATCCGAGGAGGGTTTTAAAACCTAGCTTGCTATATAAAAAAATATTGTTTAAAATTTCTCATTGAGTGAACAAGAAAATTGACCTGAAAATTTCAAAGGAAACTTGTGAAGTTTGGATGCCAACTATTTGAAATCTAAAACCAGCTTTTCATATTCGCCCAAGAATCATGAAAAGCACTTGAACGTTTTTATACTCATACAAAAATATTTGACGTGACCCACTCACTACGCGTACGCACTCTAAATTTCTTAGTGAAAAATAACCGTGTCTCTGTGAAAAAATCCTCCAAAACTCAGTTAAGAAAGGAACCACCTATTTCATAATTCTGTTGTTCGTTTCACCTAGTCAAATCGTTAATTATCGTCTGTAACGCTGGTTTAACCTTTTCAGGGGACGTTCGATGCAACCGGAGGTGGGTGCAGTGATTGAACTGCAGGAAGGGTTCCAATTCCTTGCGCAGGGCCATGAAAAAGGGTTCAATTTTCAATACCCAAGGTTCCAATGCGAGATGTTGAATGTGCAATAATGATTTCTTTCTCTCGGCTTTACAGTCCATTCGTGCGACCAGCCTCCCCTCCCACAAAATGGGTAGAGAAAAGTAGCCATATCGGCGTTTTGCCTCGGGGACATAACACTCAATGAGGTAGTCAAATCCGAATAGGACCTTCATTCGCTTGCGTTGAATGACCAGATTGTCGAATGGTGAGAGTAGCTTCAGTTTGCTACGAGCCAGCGGTTTACTCAGCAGCTCCAGTGAAGCGGGTAAGGCAAAATAGGCTGTACCAGCGGCACAAACTTCTAGAACCTCTCCGTTCGAAACCATGTCCTCCAAGGTCGCAGAAATAAGTGGCTTTATGCCTTTCCGCAAATAGGCAATTTCTGCAGGCTGACCCAATCCATTTGCCCTCAGATGTCCGGTAATCAAAAAACGTGCGTATTCCTCAGGGGTGGGTTCCGTGGTGTCAGTGCCTTCAGGCACTACCCGCTCCATGAGATCATATACCTTATGAAAGTTGATACGGTTCGGCACCATAAGTTCCCCCTGCATAAAGAGGTATTCCAAGGCGCGTTTGGCCGGCTTGGATTTCCATTCACTGATATTTTTTCCGCTATGCTCAAAATCTTTGGCCATTAAAGGACCTTCGGTAGCAATGCGCTTGAGCACTACCTTTATTAAACGCTCATCGCGCTCATACCAGTGATCCAGATCGCCCCTTGCTAGAGCACTTTCTATTTAATTTGACGCAAAAGGAGATATGTGTCATATTTTCAATATGACAACAAAATCTTGTCCGGATGAATTAAGAGAGCGCATCGTGGCTTGCCGCCAAGAAGGCAATAGCG